>NBJMR02800__coassemble_1776_pt1 | contig 23111 bp, 23 predicted proteins | sample NBJMR02800__metabat2_high_PE_027 | metagenome-assembled genome bin NBJMR02800 | reverse complement strand
TCGATCAGCTTTTGCAGGTTGCCCTCGCCGCAGCCGTCGATATCCATCGCGTCGCGCGAGGCGAAGTGCATCAGGTTGCGCAGCAGCTGCGCTGGACACGCCGCGCCCGTGCAGCGGATCGCGGCTTCTTCCTCATCGTCGAACACCGGCGCGCCGCATACCGGACAGAACCTGGGCATTTCATAAGGCTGTGCGCCAGCCGGGCGCTTGTCCATGTCCACGCCAATGATCTCCGGAATGATCTCGCCCGCCTTGCGCACGGATACCGTGTCGCCCACACGTACATCCAGCTGACGGATAAAGTCGCGGTTGTGCAGCGTCGCGCGGGAAACCGTCGTACCCGCGAGCCGCACCGGCTCGAGCACCGCATTGGGCGTCAGCACGCCTGTGCGGCCGACCGAGATGATAATGTCTTTGAGAAGCGTCTGCTTGACCTCGGGCGGGTACTTGTACGCCGCCGCCCAGCGCGGGAACTTGGCCGTCGAGCCGAGGGTTTCGCGCTGAGCGAATGAGTTGACCTTGACAACCGCGCCGTCAATGTCAAAATCCAGCTCGCCGCGCGTCTCGCCCATGTTCTCGATCTCGCGCTGCACGTCCGCGGGGTCGGTATACACCGGATACCGCGGGCTGACCGGAAAGCCGAGCTGTTTCAGGTAGTCAAGCGACGCGGTGTGGCTCGTGATCGGCAACTCGTCCGCATTCTGGATATTGAAGCAGAAGATGGACAGTTTTCGCTGTCTGGTGATCCTGCTGTCCTTCTGCCGCAGCGAACCCGCCGCCGCGTTGCGCGGGTTGGCGAGCAGCGGCTTTTCGTGCAGCTCGAGCTCCGCGTTGAGCGCGTCGAACACGGATTTCTTCATATACACCTCGCCGCGCACGATCAAATGCGGCGGCGCGTTTTCCAGCTTGTGCGGAATGTCCTTGATGGTCTTGAGGTTTGCGGTCACATCCTCGCCGACCTGTCCGTCGCCGCGCGTCGCGCCGCGGACAAATTCGCCGTCCTCATACTCGAGCGCGACCGAAAGGCCGTCGATCTTGTATTCGACCACATATTCCGTCTGCCCTACCGCGCTCTCGACGCGGGTGTAGAACTCGGCAAGCTCGTCGAACGAAAAAACATCCTGCAGGCTTTCGAGCGGATAAGCGTGCGTCACCTTGGCGAACCGGCCGGACGCCGTACCACCAACCCGCTGGGTCGGGGAATCCGCATCCGCGTATTCCGGGTGCTCCGCTTCAAGCTCGCGCAGCTCGCGCTGCATCATGTCGTACTCGTAGTCCGAGATCTCCGGCGAATCCTGGTTATAGTATTTATCGTTATGATACCGCAGCTTTTCGCGCAGTGTAATGATCTGTTCGCGTGCGTCCATGCAAGCATCCCTTCTAAAATCCAATACAGCATATAGTATACCAAATTTTCCGCAGTTTAGAAAGCATTATTTCCTCCGGTCTACAGGAGTTTGTCTATCCCATGCTGTATCTGCAATCAATTTTTGCCGTCCTTCCATGTCTGATAGGTGTTCACAACGCCAAAAAACAAGAAGCACAGGCCGAGGAACGTCCAGATCACGCCTGTCAGCGCATTGCCGCTTTGAAAGCTGTATCCTCCTGCCGTGCACAGCAACAGCGTCATCACAAAAAACATCATGGATTTCTTGATCGCTTTTCCCATCTTTGTTCTCCTCTCCCGGTCTGCACCGTCCATGCAGCCACATTCCTGTATATTATAGCACAGACCGCGCGCTTCGACAATGCCCGGTGCGGCGGCGTTCAGGCCCCGTCCGAGGCTGTGTAGTCGCTGATCTTCCCCAGCAACCCTGTGCCCAGATCGTCGATATAGGTATATCGCTCGGGCACCGTGCCGACGATCACCGTGTCGGTCACCGGATAGCTGCTGACGATCTCGCGGTCCTCCCCGCCGAACGGTGTCAGGATGCGGAATCCGGCGTGGATCTCAATGATAATGTTGTGCCGCGTCTGGTTGATACCTGCAGATGTGAAGGCACTGACAAACTCCGCCTCCATCTGCGTCAGTCCCGCCATACCGATATCGACCACAGGTCCCATGCCGCTCATAAAATGCGGGGCAAACACTGAACCCAACGGCACTTCGATCGTGGTCTGCTCCAGATCTTCCAGCCGGTCGAACAGACCGTTGACCAATTTTGCTTTGATCTGGCCGATTGCGATCACATCCGTGCGCAGGGCGGTCACATGGTTCTCACTGTCGCGCTCAAGAATGACCATATTTTCGTAAGTCTCCGGATCGGAAAAGACCTCGTCCTGCATCAGGTTGTTGATCTCCTGTATCGCGCTGTCCTCGCACACATTCGCGGCGTACTCCATGAATACACGATGCATTTGCCTTGAGGCTGCAGCTATGGAAATGCCTGCTATTGCCAGAAAAAGCAGGAGCAGCATGCGCCGCCCCTGGTTCCGTTTCCTGTACCGGTGCATACCCCTGCCCCCTTCGGGCCATTATACGCGGCCGGAACGCAAAAAAGAAGCATCCTTACGGATGCTTCTTTTTGTTTTCAGCAAAAACGAATGGGAGGATTACTCCTCATCGTAGTCCTCGTCCGCCATCAGAAGCGCACGGATGGACAGGGAGACTTTTTTCTTCTCGTCGTTGATATCGATGATCTTAGCGTCTACCTGCTGGCCGACCTCGAGCACATCCTCGGGCTTGGCGATGCGGTGATCCGCGATCTGGGAGATATGGATCAGGCCGTCCACACCCGGAACGATCTCAGCAAACGCGCCGAAGGGCATGAACTTGAGGATCTTGACCTCAGCCGTGTCACCCACGCTGTACTTGGACTTGAAGATGTTCCACGGGTTGTCCTCCTCGCGCTTGTAGCCGAGGGATATCTTCTTGTTCTCTTTATCCAGGCCGATGACGAACACCTTGACCTTGTCGCCGACATTGACGACCTCAGACGGGTGCTTGATACGGCCCCAGGACAGCTCGGAGATATGGACCATGCCGTCCACGCCGCCGATGTCAACAAACGCGCCGTAGGAGGTCAGGGACTTGACCGTGCCCTCGTACTCGTTGCCGACCTCGATGGTGCTCCAGATCTTCTCCGCAGCAGCCTTGCGGGCTTCCTGCTGGATCTGGCGGATCGAGCCAACCACACGCTTGCGCTGGCGGTTGATCTCGGTGATATAGAAGGACTGAACAGTCTTGACCAGCTGGCTCATCGGCTGATCCTTCGGCACGCCGGTCTGGCTGGCCGGAATAAAGACGCGCACGCCAAACGCAGTCGCAACCACGCCGCCGCGGTTCTCCTCGACGATCGTGCCCTCGACCACAGTGTGCTCCTCGTAAGCCTTTTCAATGGTCTCCCAGCCCTTGAGCTGATCAACGCGCTTCTTGGACAGGGTAACGGTGCCCTCGCCGTCGTTGACGCGCACGACAACAGCCTCGATCTCATCGCCCGGATGGATGTTGGCCGCTACGTCGTAGTTCGGGTCATCCGACAGCTCGCCGAGCGGGATATACGCAGTGTGCTTAACGCCCAGGTCGACCTGTACGTCGGTCGAGGACACTGCGACAACGGTACCGGTGACTTTTTCTCCTGTATTTAAAGTTTTGAAGGACTCCTCGAGCATTGCCGCAAAGTCCTCACCATTTTCAATCTTGGTTTCTTCGCTCATCATGTTACTGACCTCCTTAATTATCCATGCCGGTGTTGATGCTCCTGCTGTGATCCCGACGCGCCCATCCCGGCAGAGCCCCTGCGTCGTAAGCTCTGTGGCGTCCTCGATATAAAGCACATTGCTGCACAGCGAACGGCTGATCTCATAAAGCCGCTTGGTGTTGGAGCTTTTTTTGTCGCCGATCACGATCATCTGATCCGACGCACCGGCAAGCAGACGAGCTTCCGACTGTCGCTCATCCGTCGCTTTACATATTGTATCAAAAATTTTGAGGTTTGTACACCTTTTTTTTATCAGACCGACAGAAATATTCCAAATTGCCCGATTGACCGTGGTCTGGGCGACGATGGAAAGCGGCCTGTCCTTGTTCTCCGGACGGCCGGCAAAGGCCGCGGCCTGCTCTTCACCATCGATCACGACCGAGTCTGCGCACCATCCCTGGATGCCCACGACTTCCGGATGCCCTGCGCTGCCTAGGATGACGACCAGCCGCCCATTTTGGCTTTCTTCGGCCGCGATCCGGTGGATCTTCTGTACAAACGGACAGGTCGCATCAAAAATCCCGCACCCCTTGTCGGCCAGCGTGCGGTAAACCGCGCGCGGCACGCCATGCGCGCGGATCAGCACCCGCGCTCCGTCCGGGATCTCGTCCAGCGTGTGGGCGGTACGCACGCCGCAGCTTTCCAGCCGCCGGATCTCGTGCATATTATGAATAATCTCGCCGTAGGCCCAGATTGTGCCGTTTTCCTTTGCCTGCTGTTCAGCCAGCTCGACTGCGCGCCGCACACCGAAGCAGAACCCGGCCGTCTTGGCTACTGTTACACTCATACCTGCTCCTTAAGGGCATAGATCCGCTTCAAAATATCGTCTGCAATCACGCCGTAGTCCTTCTCCTTTGGATCAGGCTGGAACGGCTTGCCGATCACCACCGTCGCCTTGCAGCGGAAGCCCTTGCCCTCTGTGATGTACATCGGCAGGACAGGAGCGCGCGTCTTGACCGCCAGCATGGCGGCACCCTTCTTGGTTTCGCCTTCGGCCGCGCCGCGTGTGCCCTGCGGGAAAATAATCAGCTTCTGACCGGCGCGCACGCAGCCCAGCGCAGTCTTGATCGCGGTGATATCTGCCCCTTCCCGGTCGATCGGAAACGCGCCGAGCGCGGCAATCAGCCAGGTAAATATTTTGTTTTTATGGAACAGCTCTTTTTTCGCCATCAGGCGCAGCGGGGTACGGTGGCTGAGGGCAACCGCCGCAAACGGCGGGTCGGACAGCTGGATGTGGTTGGGGCAGACAACGCAGCCGCCTGCAGGGATATTCTCCCGCCCGACCACCTTGTAGCCGAAATAGATATGGAACGCCAGCGCCACAAACGGCACAGCGATCCACTGGAACCAGCGATGGAATTTTACCTTCATTTGTTTAATCCTCTATCTTTTTTCGAATGATTTGCAGCACGGCCTCAATGCTCTCGTCGAGCGTCATCTTGCTCGTATCAAGCAGCACAGCATCCTCTGCCTGCTTGAGCGGTGCCACCGCGCGCGACATATCCTGCCGGTCACGTTCGACCACATCGTGCAGCACGCTCTCGCGTGTCACCTGCTGTCCTTTCCCGATCAGTTCGAGATACCGGCGCTCTGCACGTGTCTCCGCCGAGGCGGTCAGGAATATCTTGACCGGCGCGTCCGGCAGGATGACCGTACCAATGTCGCGCCCGTCCATCAGGATATTGCCCTTTTTCGCCATATCCCGCTGGGCCTCCAGCAGAAACTGCCGCACCGCAGGCACGGCCGACACCTTGGACGCGTAGTACGCGATCTCGGGCGTGCGTATGGCATCCGACACGTCCTCCCCGTTCAGCAGCACATGCTGCGCGCCGTCCTGATAGGCCAGCCTGATGTCGATCTCCGGCAGCACGGCGGCAATGCCGTCCGCATCCTCGCCGGAAATCCCCCTGCGGCACACCGCAAGGCCGATCGCGCGGTACATCGCGCCTGTGTCCACATAGACGTAGCCCAGCCGCGCCGCGGCCGCGCGCGCCACCGTGGACTTGCCCGCGCCCGAGGGTCCGTCTATGGCAACCGAAATGTAACCCATTATCCTTCCTCCTGCTGCGCCGCCGACAGCCCGGCCAGCCGGCCGGTCGACCACGCGATCTGTAAATTAAAACCGCCCGTATAGGCGTCCACGTCGAGCACTTCGCCTGCAAAATACAGTCCGGAGCACTTTTTCGATGCCATCGTCTTGGGATTGACCTCCTTTACCACAACGCCGCCCGTGGTGACGATCGCCTCGGCCACCGGGCGCTTGCCCGACACGACGACGAGGAAATGTTTGAGCGTATGCAGCAGCGCCGCACGCTGTGCCTTTGTAATACCGTTGACTTTGGCGCGCGGGTCGATCCCGGACAGGCGGATGACCTCCGGAATAATCTTGCGCGGCAGCAAACCGTCCAGCGCATTGATGAAATCACTGTTTTTATGCTGGTCGAAGTCGCTCAGCAGACGCTTGTCCAGCGTTTTTTCGTCCAGCGCGGGCTTGAGGTCGATCTCGATGTGGTAGCCCTTGCTGCCGAAGTGCCGCATATGCGCGGACGCGGACAGGATGAGCGGTCCGGACAGGCCGAAGTGGGTAAACAGCATCTCGCCGAAATCCGACCAGATCTTTTTGTTGTTCTCGAATACGGTCACCTGCACGTTGCGCAGGCTCAGGCCCATGAGCGCTTCACAGCCGCCCGGGGTCACCAGCGGCACGAGCGAGCCGTTCGGCGGCACAATCGCATGTCCCGCCTGTTTGGCGAAGCGGTAGCCGTCCCCGGTCGAGCCGGTCTGTGGGTAGGAGACCCCGCCGGTGGCCACGATCACGCGGTCCGCCGTCCATACCCTGCCGCCCGCGCGCACGCCGGTCACGCGGCCGTCTGCCAGTTCGAGTTCTTCCGCGGTCTCATGCACTATCTTAACACCCGTATGTTTGATCCAGGTAAAAAGCGCGTCAATAATATCTGCCGACTTGTCCGAAACCGGAAACACGCGGTTTCCCCGCTCGGTTTTGAGCGGCACGCCGCGGCTTTCGAAAAACGCCATCACGTCCGCAGGGGAAAAGCAGCCCAGCGCAGAATATAAAAACCGCGGGTTGACCGGCACGTTCTGCAGCACACCCTGCGTATCGCAGTTGTTGCACACGTTGCAACGCCCCTTGCCCGTGATGAACAGCTTGCGGCCGACCTTTTCATTCGTCTCCAGCAGCGTGACCTGTGCGCCGTTTTCCGCCGCGGTTCCTGCGGCCATCAGCCCGGCTGCGCCGCCGCCGATCACAATGATGTTCAACTGTTGTCGTCCTCCGCTTTCTCATATACGTCATATTCCGCCCAGATGCGCTCGAGCTTGTTGAAGGTCTGCTCGATCTCCTCCCGGCGGCTCATGCCGACCGCGACGATCAGTGCATTGACCACACTCAGCGGCGCGACAAGCGAATCAACAAAGCTCGCCATATCGCTGCGCGCAATCAGCAGATGGTCAGCCACGCGCGCGAGCGGCGACAGGTGTGAATCGGTCAGCGCGATGACGCGCGCTCCGCGGTCGCGCGCATACTGCATGGCGCTCAGCGTGCGCTTGGAATAGCGCGGAAAGCTGACGCCGAACAACACGTCACCCGGCCCGATACGCAGCACCTGCTCGAATATCTCGCTGGCGCTGTTGGTGCGCACCAGCGTCACATTTTCAAACAAAAGGTTGAAGTAGAAGCCCAGGAAGTTGGACAGCGCGCTTGAGGAGCGCACGCCCAGGATGTAAATGCGCCTGGCGCCGGTCAGCGCGTCCACCGCGCCCTGGAAGGCGTCGCGGTCGATCTCGTCGAGCGTCATGCGGATCATGTCCATGTCCGCGTGCAGAACGGTCTGCAGCACGTCCCTGCCGCCCATGCGGTCGCTCGACACCTCCATGCGCTGTACCGAGGTCAGCTTATTGCGGATCATCTCTTGCAGCGCGCGCTGCAGGTGCGGGTAGCCGTCGTAGCCCAGTTCGGTCGCAAAGCGCACGACCGTGGATTCACTCACGCCCACCGTCTGCCCCAGACGGCTGGCGGTCATAAACGCCGCCTTGTCATAATGCTCAAGTATAAAACGCGCGATCTGCTTCTGCCCTTTGGAAAAGCCGGGCAGATCGCTCTGTATCCTGTTGATCAGATCGTTCATGTTCTGTCTCTCCTGCATGCCTGCATTTTGCCGCTTCTATTGTAAGAGGTTTTGCGCAAAAATGCAAGATGTTTTGCATCAATCCTGCAAATTTGCAGCAATTCCCTGCAGGTATGCGACCTCGTCCGCAGTCAGCTCGCGCCATGCGCCGCTCTTCAGAGCCGGGTCAAGCTGCAGCGTGCCGACTGCCACGCGCTTGAGCCGGCGCACCTCCAGCCCGCATTGCTCGCACATTTTGCGGATCTGGCGGTTGCGTCCCTCGTGGATGGTCAGGCGCAGCTTGGCGCTCTGCTCATCCTGCTCCAAAATGACCACATCCGCCGGACGGATTGCATATCCATCGATTTCCATCGTCCCGGACAGGCGCGGGATGTTATCCAGCCGTCCGCGCACGCGCACCTCGTAGTGCTTCTCCACTTCATGCCGCGGATGCGTCAGTGCGTTGACCAGTTCGCCGTCGTTCGTGAGCAGCAGCAGCCCCTCGGAGTTGTAGTCCAACCGGCCGACCGGCACCACGCGCGCCCCGCAGCCGCGTACCAGATCCGCAACCGTTTTGCGGCCGCGCTCGTCCTTGAGCGTGGTCACATAGCCGCGCGGCTTATAGAGCATCAGGTATTTTTTCTCCTCCGACATGCCGACCGGCTTGCCGTCGATCATGATATGGTCGCGGCGGCTGTCCGCCCGGTCGCCAAGCGAAGCCGCATGACCGTTGACCGTGACCCGGCCGTCCAGGATCCATTTTTCTGCCTCGCGCCGCGAGCAAAGCCCGGCCTGCGCGAGGATCTTCTGCAGTCTTTCCTCCAAAATTGTCCTCTCCTTGTTGTCAATCCGTCCCGAAAATCCGCTCCAGGATGCGCTCGGGCAGGCTCTTTTCCTCGGGCGGCAGCAGCGCCGCGCCGCCGTACACCAGGGTGTCGCGTGCAAGCACCGCATCGCCGAGCCGGTATTCGATCTGCCCTGCATGCGCGGTCTGCACCACGGGCGCATAGCAGATCTTGTCGCCGTACCGCACGGCCTGTATTTTCTCCCGCTCGCCGGGCAGAAGGTAGGCGGTCACGGTGTTCTGCGCAACCAGCGGCACGCTGTCCACGTCGCCGCCGAACACACGCAGCGTCGTGATTTCGTCGCCCGCCTCGTGCAGCATGACCGGCTCGTACTGCGCAAAGCCCTCGTCAAGCAGCGCGGCGTGGTCGTTCCAGTCGTCCGCGTCATTCAGTGTGACCGCGAGCAGCGTGCGCCCGTTCCGCTCGGCTGCCGATACCAGACAGCGTCCTGCGGCCCGCGTATATCCGGTCTTGACGCCGATCGCCCCCTCATAAGAGCTGAGCAGACGGTTGTGATTGGTGAGCGTGCGCGCCCCCACGGTATAGCTCTGCGTGGATACGATCTGCCGGAACACCGGGTCGCGCAGCGCCGCGGCTGTGATTATAGCCAGTTCATGCGCCGTTGTGTAATGGTCGTCCGCCGGCAGGCCGTTGGGATTTGCAAAGTGCGTATCCGTCAGCCCGAGCTCAGCCGCCTTGTCGTTCATCTTTTGAATGAACGCATCGTATCCGCCGCACTCGCCCGCGATCGCGACCGCGGCGTCGTTGCCGGAGGACAGCATCAAGCCGTACAGCGTATCACGCAGGGTGAGCGTCTCCCCCTCCTGCAGGTACATGGACGAGCCCTCGACCTGCGCATACTCCGCCTTGGCCGTATAGGTCCGGTCGAGGTTGCCCTCGCCCAGCGCGACCAGCGCCGTCATGATCTTGGTGGTCGAGGCCATGGGCAGGCGCTCATCCGCGTTGTACGAAAACAGCACCTCGCCTGTGTCTGCGTCCATCACCACCGCGCTGCGCGCGCTGAGCGCACCGGATACCGGCATGCACAGCACCGTCAGCAGCAGCGCGCATATTATCTTTTTCACCGCTTGCATCTCTCCCCGCATAACAAAACCTACTCAGCAGCATGCGAGTAGGTTTTGCGGGGAGAAGCGGCATTATTCGTCGGTTGCCGGCTCCTGCGGGGCGGAAGGCGCTGCCTTTCCCTTGTAGCCCTCCATAAAGCTGGAAACCTTGTTAATCGCGCCCGGGATCATCTCGACCAGACGGTCGACCGTGGTCGAAGCCTGTGCATTGACGCCCAGGATGCTCGCGCTCCCGTCACGGGTGATGATCAGAAAGCAGACAGGCGATACGGTCACGCCTGCTCCACCGCCGCCGCCAAAAGCCAGCGGCGCACCCTGCGGCATGTGCTTGGGCGCAAAATCGCTGCCGCCGGACGCAAAGCCGAACGTCACTTTGGAGACCGGGATAACGGTCGTACCGTCCGACGTGGTGATCGGCGTACCGATGATGGTGTTGACGTCCACCATTTCCTTGATCTTGGCCATGGTCTCGGTCATCAAATTGCTGATGGGATGCTCACTCATGTTCTATCGCCTCTTCTTTCTTGATCAGTCGTTTATACAGGCTGTGTAATTCCCTGCGGTGCCGCAGCAGCACGATCAGCAGCCGCAGCATACGCAGCGAACAGAATACGGTAAACGCCCACTCGGTGTGATCCGCCTCAAAGTCTGCGTCCACATCGACATGGTAATCCTGCATATCAAAAGTATTCTCCAAAAACGGTACAGTCATGCCCGTGAAGGCAGCAGCCCCGCCGAGCAGCATGCCGGTCTGTGCCGCGTCGTCCGTGCCGATCAGCACGCGCACGCGCAGGCGGCTGATGCGCAGCGTATCCGCCATTTCATCCAGCAGGGTGAGCGCCAGTGCGGCAAGTTCACCGAAATCCAGCTCCTCCCGATTAAGGGAATAGCGGTATTTTGTTTTTTTCCGCGTCCTTTTCGGTTTTGCTGGCGCAGGCTCTTTGGGTTTTGGCACCGGGCGCTTGAGGTGTTTGGGCCGCGGCCAGACCGGAATATGCAGTGCGCCGTAGCGCAGCTCCACGCTGACCTCGCCGTTTACGCCCACGGCCTCCACACCTGCGCGCACCCAGAGCAGGAACAGCCCGAAAAACAGCACCAGCAAAGCAAATGCCAGCAGCACCGTCAGGATCCAGAGGAGTACGGTCATCCCCGGTTCACCCCGTTTCCTCTGCAGTGCTGTCCGGCGTATCGCCGATTGACAGCTGTCCACCACCCGCATCCTGCGCGGATGTGTCCAACTCAAGCTGCACCTGTTCGCTCTCCCCCAGCGTGGGCAGGGCAGGCAGCTCGCTCAGGCTGCTGATGGCAAACGTACGCAGGAACAGCTCGGTCGTGCGGTAGAGGATCGGGCGGCCGGGCACATCCATGCGCCCCGCCTCCTCGATCAGGCCCTTTTCCACCAGGCCCGCTACCGTACCGCCGGAATCCACGCCGCGCAGCTGGTCAATGAACGCGCGTGTCACCGGTTGGCGGTAGGCCACAATGGTCAGCACTTCGAGCGCGGCCGGGGACAGCGAGGGCGGCCGGCGCGACTCGGTCACGCGTCGTGCTGCGTCCGCGTACAGCGGCCGCGAGCACAGCTGCAGCTTGTCCTCCAGCCGCAACAGCATGATGCCGCGGTTTTCAAAGTCATACAGGTTTTCCAGCGCAGCCGCCGCCTCGAGCAGCGCGCCGCGCGATGTCTCGAGCGCGGCGGCCAGCCGGTCGACCGTCACCGCATCGCCCGCGGCGAAAAGCACGGCCTCCAGTCCTGCCTCGAGTTCGGTCATTCTGCGTTCTCTCCTTTATCCCCTGTCAGGGTCAATTCAACATCGTCTCCCTCGCCCTCCAGCCGGATGCGATGGGTCTTGGACAGCTCGAGCACCGCCAGAAAGGTTGCCACGATCTCTGAGCGGCTTTTGGCATCATCAAACAGCCGCTTGAACGGCAGGCGGATATGGTGGATGAACCGACGCAGGATCGCCGTGATCCGCCCTTCTACCGGTACGGGCTCGCGTCCGACAATGCCGGAAAATGCACTTGCCGGCGGCGGCACACGTCGCTGCGCCCGGCGCAGCAGGGTGTTCGCTGCGCGCAGCAGATCGTTTACCGACTGCCGGTACTCCTTCGGAGCTCCGCCCAGGTTCTCCGGCTGACGGACAAAAATGTCGCGTCCTGCCTCACCTTTTTCGCGAAAATACCCGGCCGCTTCCTTGAGCCGCTGATACTCCAGCAGCATTTCGACCAGACTGGTGCGCGGATCCTCTTCCTCCTCCTCTTCATGGCGCGGCAGCAGCATTTTAGACTTGATATAAACCAGCTGCGCGGCCATTGCCACAAAGTCGCCTGCTACATCCAGATCCATGGCCTCGGCGGCGTGGAGCACCTCCATATACTGGTCGAGGATTTCCACGATCGGGATGTCGTAAATGCTGACCTTGTTTTTCGCGATCAGGTGCAGCAGCAGATCGAGCGGCCCGTCAAAGTGTTCCAGATGAAATTCCATGTTTCACCTTACAGCAGCATGCTCATCAGCTGCGCCGCCCAGCCTAGGATGATATTGCTCACACGCATCATAACGATATCCAGCCAGCCCCGCCACAGCGCAAAGATGAACACCAGAATGATGACCGGCTGATACCGCTGCAACTTGAGTGACCAGGAAAACGGCAGATAAGCATCCAGCACGCGCGAACCGTCCAGCGGATGCACTGGGATCAGATTAAATACGCCGAGGCCGACAGACATGCTCGCCACAATCGCCAGAAATTCACCCAACACTTGCATGAACACACTGTTGCCATAAATCCATACCACAAAATAAAGACAATATGCAATAAAAGCGGTAACAAAATTCGCCGCGGGACCTGCAAGTGCGGTCACTGCCATGCCGGTCCGACGGTTTTTAAAATTGGAAATATTGACCGGTACCGGCCGCGCCCAGCCGAAGCCAAACAGAAGCAGGCAAATAAAACCGACCGGGTCAATATGTGCCAGCGGCGAGAGCGTCAGGCGGCCGGAGTCATGCGCCGTACGGTCACCCAGCAGGTAGGCCGCGCCGCCGTGCGCTGCCTCGTGGATGGACAGGCACAGCACAATCGCCGGAAGCGACAGCGCCAGCGTAATAAAAGCGGAACGCAGGTCGCCGCTCATCAGGCTTCTCCAAAGCAAATGGAACTTCTCCTTTTGTGCCGGCGGCAAGGCGCCGGATTTTTACTTGTCCGCCGGCTATAGGCGGGCAAATGCTCTACGTATGCTTGAAATTATACCACGATTGCCGGGCATTGTCACCTGTTTCTTTATATCCTGACCCTCTGCCCGTCTTTCTCGGCCACATATTGTCTTTTTCTATGCCTTGCTGTATGTCTCCGGACCAAATTCCTGATCCGCCGACTTCTTAACAGTTTATTAACATCTTTTATGTTATACTATAATGTGGGCTGTATTAAGCCCTTTATTCTGTTTTACGGGAGGTCTGCCCATGCGGCATCAGCAGATTCGAAAACAGCTGTTCCCTTTCTCCCTGCATGACCTTTTCATCACTGCAGGCATTTTGGCCTGCGCAGTCGGGATTTGCTTCCTGCTGCGCATGGCGGATACCAGCGAAGGCTTTGCCTCGCCGGTATTTGTACTTGCCGTGCTGCTGATTTCGCGTTTCACCACAGGCTATCTGTTCGGCGTGGTCGCCTCCATACTGAGCGTTATTTCCATCAACTATATTTTCACCTATCCTTATTGGGCGTTTAATTTTACGCTTTCCGGCTACCCGCTTACCTTCCTGACCCTGTTAGGTGCTTCCCTGCTGACATGCACAATGACAACTAAAATCAAAGAGCAGGAACGGCTGCGCGCAGAGGGGGAAAAGGAAAAAGTGCGCGCCAGCCTGCTGCGTTCGGTATCACATGATATCCGCACGCCGCTCACCTCGATCGTTGGCGCAACCTCGGCTGTCCTGGAAACCCCCGGTCTTTCCGAGGAGGAAAAACGCGCCTTTCTGGAGGATGCGCGGGAGGAAGCGCAATGGCTGATCCGGCTGGTGGAAAACCTGCTGTCCATCACCCGCATGGGCGACCCCAGCAGCCAGCTGTCCAAGCAGGAGGAGGCTGCTGAGGAAATCCTCGGCGAGGCGGCGCGCAAGTTCCGCAAACGCTTCCCCCACATCCGGGTTGCCGTCTCTGTGCCGGACGAGCTGTTGCTCGTACCGATGGATGCGATCCTGATCGAACAGGTACTGGGCAACCTTCTTGAAAACGCTGCGATCCACGGGGAAACAACCTCTCAGATCAACCTGTCCGTCCACCGCGAAGGGCAGGACGCAGTCTTTTCCGTGCGGGATAACGGCTGCGGTATCCCTCCCAAGGAACTGCCGCGCTTGTTCGACGGCACGCTTGGCCACAGCGAAACCCCCTCCGGGGATGGCAAGCGCAATATGGGGCTCGGACTGTCGGTATGCATGGCGATCGTCCGTGCGCACGGCGGTACCATGCAGGCAAAAAATCTATCCGGCGGCGCGGAGTTCACCTTCCGCCTGCCGCTTTCCGAAAAGGGGTCTGTACAATTATGAACATACGGGAAAAGGTGCTGATTGTTGAAGATGAAAAGAGCATTGCGCACTTTATTTCCACTATTTTAAGCTCAAACGGTTATGAGCCGCTCCAGGCTCGGACTGGTACCGAGGCCATGACCATGATCTCCTCTCACTGTCCTGACCTGGTCATCCTTGACCTCGGCCTGCCTGATATGGACGGTATTGATATCCTTCGCAGTCTGCGCGAATGGTCCAGCCTGCCGGTGGTTGTGGTATCTGCACGCACGCATGAGCGCGATAAGGTCGAGGCGCTTGACCTCGGCGCAGACGATTACCTGACCAAGCCCTTCGGCACAGCCGAGCTGCTCGCGCGTGTGCGCACTGCGATCCGGCATACCCGCACGACCTCACCAAGCGGCGAGATCGCGCAGCGCGGCACTTACACGGTCGGCGACCTGACGATCGACTATAATAAGCATCAGGTGCTGGTGCGCGGCGAAAACGTACACCTGACGCTCAGCGAGTTCCGCATCGTGGCGTTGCTCGGCAAATATGCGGGAAAGGTGCTCACCTACGATTACATCATCAAGGAGTTGTGGGGGCCGCGTGCGGGTGGAAACAATCAGATCCTGCGCGTCAATATGGCAAACATCCGCCGCAAGATCGAAAAAAATCCTGCCGAACCCGAGTATCTGTTCACTGAAGTGGGCGTAGGATACCGGCTGGCGGAGAACACGGACTGACTTTTCGCGGCATATTTAAAAGGATCGTATTCGCGGTCCTTTTATCTTTTTGCCCATCGTTTACAGCATACAGTTTTGAATATCTTTTGTCACTACAAAAGCAACACAGGTAAAATACCAGTAGCGCAGTATCGTAAATACAGGATAGCAAGCAAGGAAGGAAGACTACAAGGCTGAGGCTGTCGAAAAACATAGTTTTTCGAACAACCTCTCGATCGAAACCACGCACATGTCGCGGTTTTTTATGAAAATTGCGAACTACCGCAATTTTCTATTTTATGCGCGCTGCGGCGCGATGGACTTTTTCGACAGGCTGAAGACTATTGTATAAAATTGATCCGCTGATCTGCTGCAGCCCACCATTGACGCACCACCCAAATGCGGGTCATCATGATCGCATAACAAACCGCTGCATGCTGCCAAATACCGACCAACACGGGGTACGCTGCACCGCAGATGATGACTTTCAACTCGATGGAAGCCTGTTCAAAGATGATTTTTATGCACATCCCCCTTCTGTGATCAAAATACCATACCCTCCGGCGTTTGTCCCGCTTTTTTCTGTAAACGGTTCCCATTGCCCACCAAACGGCCGGAGTGCCCGCCTGCACACAGAAGGCTGGATTTGTTGTCCTCCTGCATCAAATGCAAAACTGTCCAAAAAACAAAACCGCTGCAGAGCAATCCGCTCTGCAGCAGTTTCGTTTTTATCCTTTTCCAAAAAATTTTAGCGAGCCTTTGCCTCTTCCAAAGCCCACTTAAACAAGCAGATCATACGCAAATATTACCTGCCTGTCGTTCAATCTGCATCTATCCGTATGAAAGCGTAGCATAAAGCCATCTTTTTCATCATCTTAATCATGGAAGTATGGGGCAAGCGAAGGCACGTGTGCAATACGCGCCGAAGCTTCCGGAAAATCCCGCTGCAGGCGGGCGGCACAGCGGCGGCAGAAATCATCATAAAGCACGGGTTCATCGCGCATCTGCTGCTTAAAACCCCAGATATGGGTGAAGTATCCGTTCTGTCCACCGCCGAACAGGGCGGGCAGATCGGAAAATGCGGCAACGCACGCCTGTTTTTTTTCAGCGCACATGGCAAGCAGGCGCTGCTCGGCAAAGACCATATAGGTCAGCACATCGTCCGCGCTGGGAGAGCTGCGGATAAAGCGGATGGCGGTATCCGTATAATACCGTCGGAAGGTGTCACTTCCGAAATAGGAAAGCGCCGTGTTGAGCGGCTGCACCGACCAGTCGAACGTGGAAAAGGCAAAGCCGTGTGTCTGCGTAAACGATGCCGGGCCGGGATAAATATCCGGCATGATGTCCTCACGGTGGATGGCGGCCGCGTCCAGCCCGTCCACCAGCAGGGCAAGCGGTTTCCAGCAGATAAAGTCGGTGTCGATCATCACGCAGGGGCTGGGCATGGCGGAGAGCGCATACAGCTTGCCCGCAGCCCAGAACGCCATGGCGTTCACATCCTGCGGGACTGCGTCCAGCAAAGAATGCACCCCTTCGTCCCACAAAAAACAAAGGCCGAGCGATTCGTAATACCGCTTAGCCTCGGTGTCACAGATCATGCGGATCGGGCCGTTTTCCCGCCGCCACGCGAGCGCGGAGAGCGCGGTGGTCAGCAGCTCGAACGGTTCGACCGCGTATATCCCGCCGGGATTACGGACAAAAAAAGGCCGTGTCCAGTTGGAATGAAAGGCGCGCAGCATCAGACCAGCTCCAATCCGTAGCCGCCTACAAAGTAGGTGCAGGAACCGAATACATACGAACCCGAGCCGGAGGATAAGTAGCTCGTCCGGTAGGAGGTGGTGTACGAGGTCGTATATGACCCGGAACCCGATCCGGAACCGGTGTGCAGGAATATCGTTCGCATCACGGTGACCACACGTGTGCCATCCTCCATGATTTCGACCGGCGGCAGGGCGCCGCCCATGATCGGCACCGGAGGCTGGCCGTCCTCCGCAGGATACCAGCCGTCCGGATACGGGTCAACTGCGAAAACGCCCATCGGCTGGGGGGCTGCTTCTTTCTGGGCTGGAGGCGGGCTTTCTTCCCCGGCAGGGGGCTGGCTGTGACGTTCATAGCTGTCCGCATCCATGGCCACGCCGTCGATCTCGCGGTAGTTCTCCGGATCCATGGCAAGAATGCCTGCAGGGCTCGGAATAGGTTCTTTCGCTTTGGATTGGGAAGGCTCTTCAGGCGGCTGGCAGTGCTTTGCAAAGCTGTCCAGGTCGAACACAACGCCATCAATCTCCCGGTACTGCTCCGGGTTCATTTCCAGAATACCGCTGGGCTTGGACATAGCCGGCCGCCTCCTTTTTGGTTGGTATATACAAATTATACTGTACAGCTGGGCAAACCGCAATCAAAATCTGGTGCTTTACAAAAGTTTTTTCCATGTGTTCCCGCATGCATACCGGGCTTTACAAGGGGGGCGTTGTGCGGTTATAATGTGCTGTATGAAAAAGGGAGGCTATCATGGATTTCATGACGCTTGAGCAGCCGGTCTGGACACGGCTGCAACTGGAAATGCGCCCCATTGTGCTGTATGGTATGGGGGACGGCGCGGATAAGATTCTCAACCGGTTTGACGCGCTCGGCATCCGGGCAGCGGAGGTGTTTGCGAGCGATGAATTCGTCCGCGGGCACAGCTTTCGGGGCTACCGGGTAAAAAAGCTGTCCGAGGTGCTGGAAGCGCACGGCGAGGACATTGTCATTGTGATCGCATTTGCGAGCCAGCGTCCTGAAGTGCTGGAAAAGATGTATGCACTGGACGCGCGGTTCGATGTAGTCGCACCTGATGTCCCCGTCGTGCCCGGCCCGGTGTTCGACGCGGATTTCGTATGTGCACATCAGGCGGAGCTTGAACAGGCGTACAGCCTGTTGGCGGACAGCCAGTCGCAGCGCGTGTTTATGGACACGGTCCGCTTTAAGCTGTCCGGCAGGCTGCAGTATCTGCGAGTGAGCGAGACGGACAAGGACGAGGTTTTCCACACTGTACTCCGCCCGACCAGTGCAGAACATTTCGCTGACCTCGGAGCATATAACGGCGACACCATCCGCGAGCTGCTCTCCTATACGCACGGAACGTATGCATCCATCACCGCACTGGAACCTGACCGGCGCAGTTTCCGCAAGCTGTCCGCTTGGGCAGAGCAGAACCTGTCTGGTACGGTCAGGCTGGTGCAGGCGGGCGCATGGTGCGAAGATACCATGCTGCGTTTCTCCGATCAGGCGGGGCGGCAGTCCCGTGTTGCGGCAAAGGGCCGGGAGACACAGATGCGCGCGCTGGACAGTGTGCTGGACGGACGGCCGTGTACCTTTCTCAAAATGGATGTCGAGGGTGCGGAACGCGAGGCAATCGCAGGTGCGGAACAGACGATCCGGCAGCACCGCCCCAAGCTCAATATCGCAGCCTACCATCGCAGCGAGGACTTTTTTCAGCTGCCGCTGCTGATCCATACGCTGTGCCCGGACTACCGGCTTTACCTGCGGCACCATCCGTATGTCCCTGCATGGGATACGAATTTGTATGCTGTTGTAAATAATGCTGGAAATTGACAGCAGCAAGCGGTATAATGGAGATACAGAATTCAGCAAAGGAGAGGTTTGCAATGGGATGTTTCTACTGCGATGAGCACAATGAAGCGCGTGAAGCGATTATGATGAAGGTTGGCGATATGAAGGCTGGTACGCTGTACCTGTTCAAGGATCAGGCGCACAAGGGCCGCTGCGCGCTGGCGCTGCGCAGCCACAAGAAGGAGCTGTGTGAATGCGACGACCAGGAGCGCAACGACTATATGGCCGATCTTGCGGCAGCGTCGGGCGCAATCAAAAAGCTGTGGGGCTGCACCAAGCTCAATCTCGGCTCGTTCGGCGACACCAACCCGCATCTGCATTTTCATATTGTTCCGAAGTATGAGGGCGGTTTTGAGTTCGGCGGCAGCTTTGCCATCACCAATCCCGAGCCCGTGATCCTGAAGGACGAAGAATACCAGGAAATGATCGACGCGCTCAAGAAGGAGCTCGGCATCTGATTTTCAACCAGAATAAAAGGACCGCATACGCGGTCCTTTTATTCTGGTTAACTACTTTTTAGCCGGATATGCCTGCCTGAGTTCATCCATCGTCGCCATGACGGCTCCCTTATGCTGCACGGTCAGCGAGGCATACTGCGCCGAGAACACCAGATAGTCTGTCAGCTGCTGTTCGGTAAGCTTGTCCAGCCCGTCGGCGGCCACGCCGTCGCGTGTGAGCTGGTACAGGAACGAGCCGATAAACGAGTCGCCTGCGCCGGTCGTGTCGGTCACCGGCACGCGGATGGTTTCAGCAAAGCCCTCCGCATGAGGCGTGTACGCCGCCGAGCCCGCCGCGCCGCGCGTCACGATCAGCAGGCGGCAGCCCATGCCGAACAGCTTTTCCGCCGCTGCGCGCTCGTCCGTGCAGCCGGTCACAAATTCCACCTCGTCGTCCGACAGCTTGACCAGATCGGCAGAGGGCAGGAATTCCCGGATCGCCGCCTGACAGTCCGCCGGGCTGCTCCACAGCGGCAGGCGGACGTTCGGGTCGAACGAGATCAGCGCGCCGGCCTGCTTTGCCAGCGCGACCGCCCTGCGGTGCGCTGCGCGCACCGGCCAGTCCACCAGATCGACCGAGCAGAAATGCAACGCTGCACATTCCGTGAACATATCCGGTGCGATCTGCCCTTCCTCCAGAAACAGGTCAGCCGAGGGGTTGCGGAAAAAGGAAAACTCACGGTTTCCAGCCGCATCGAGTGAAACAAAGGCAAGGCCGGTATTCGCGCGTCCGGTTCGGAACACATAAGATGTGTCGACTCCGTTCGCACGCAGCACCTTGAGGATGTGCGTGCCGAACGCATCCTCGCCCACCTGCGAGATCATCGCCGCGTTCCCGCCCAGCCGCGCGACTGCCGCCGCCACGTTGGCAGGTGCGCCACCCGCCACGCGCTCAAAGTGCGTTACTTCATCGAGCGCACAGCCCTTCTGCTGGGGTACAAAATCAATCAGCAGCTCGCCGATCGCAACCACCTTTTTCATGCGTTTCCCTCCAAAATATACCGTTCAACTGCCTGCGCCACGCCGTCCTCCGCGTTGCTGCCCGTGCATACGTCCGCAGCATCCCGGATATGCGGCGCAGCGTTTGCCATCGCCACGCCCAGCCCCGCCATGCGCAGCATGGTCAGGTCGTTATCGCTGTCGCCAATTGCCATGACCTCATCCATACCGATGCCGAGCTGGACCGCCAGCTGTGCGAGTCCCTGTCCTTTGTGTACGCCTTTGCAGTTGATCTCCACGTTTTTGAGCGCGCCGCCGTACATGACGGACGGCGCAAGCTCAAACAGGCCGGTCTGCTCGAGCGTCTGCATCATCCGGTCAACCGCTTTGGGGTTGAGGTCGTGCAGGATCGCCTTGAGGATGCGGCCGTCTTCTTTGTCCAGCAGGACGCGCCATTTGTCCCAGCTGTCGATGAAGAAATAGCCATCTGCCGTTTCGTCCAGCGCTGTCGTGCCGCGTTTCCGGATCTCCTCCAGAAAACGCAGGAACTCCCTGCCGTAATACAGGCTGTCGCCCGTATACAGGCAGGGGTCGGTGTCAAACTGCGCGCAGACTGCAAATATTGCCTCGCACCGCTGCCGGTCGAGCCCGTCGAAAGTGAGCTGTACGCCGTCCGACAGGCGCTCAGCCGCCGCTCCGTTAGCGATAACGATCCAATCTGCCGGGGCTTCCAGCTGGCTGTTAAATGCGCGGCTCTCCGTCAAATTGCGGCCGGTGCACAAAGCGATCTGCACGCCTGCTTGCTGCGCGAGGCGCACTGCACGGGCGTTCGCTGCGCTGACGCGGCTGGTTGGACCAAGCAGCGTGCCGTCCAGATCGAGTGCGAGCAGTTTGTAGTTTGACATGTGTTCCACCTTTGGTTTTACTGAATTTGCAGCGCGCCCATCGCCCAGATCTCCGCCTGCGCGCCTTCCATCTGCACGCCGCAGGAGGCCGGGTCGGGATAATACCGCGTGGTCATCACCTGCTCTCCACCGTTGATGAAGATCTCAAGCGAGGAGGTGTCCGCGAGCACCCGCAGGGATTTGACGGCGCCAACATCCGCATAGCGCACGTTGCGTCCTGCGCCGCCCTGCACAAGCGTGAGCGAAAGCTGCTGCCCGTCCCATTCTACCACAGCCGCCCCGCGGATGACAAGCCTACCTACAGCCTCAGTACGGCACACCATATCAAACACCTGCGCCCGTTCCGTCGGAATGTGTTCGCCGCGCAGGACGCTGATCTCGCGCGCCGGGATGCGTACCAGGCGCTCGCCATCGCGTTTCAGCTCGCACGGCACGGTCAGGCAGTGCTGCCAGCCGTTTGCGACGGTCGGGTTGGCATAGTCCGCATCCGGCATGCCCATCCATCCGATCAGCAGGCGGCGGCCGCCGTCTGAAAAGGTCTGTGGTGCGTAAAAATCAAAGCCGCAGTCCAGTTCGCGGAACGCTCCCAGCGTATAGTCCCCGCGGAAATCGCCGTACAGCGGGAAATACCCGCACGAATACACGTTCTGATACTTGTTGCCCTGCCGGGTTACGCCCTGCGGCGAGCACACGAGGAACCACTGCCCATCCAGCTCGAACAGGTCGGGGCACTCCCACATATAGCCGAATTTTTCCGGTGTGGTCAGGGTGTTGATGTGCTGCCAGCTTCGCTTGTCCGCGGATTCGTAGACCAACAGCTCGCCGCGGTCGTCTTTGGTTCGCGCACCGAGCACCATGTAATACGTTCCGTCCTGCGCCCACACCTTGGGGTCGCGCACATGGCAGGTGAGGTCCGCCGGGTAGTCTTTGTTCTCCAGCAGCAGCTCATTGGACTCGGCCGTCACCCCGTCGCGGGAGACGGCGAGCGCGGTGTTGTGGCCGCGCCCCGCCGTGATATAGTCGTAATTGCCCGCGTGCTTGACATTCCCGGTATAGTAGAGATACATCGTGCCGTCCTCGACCAGTGCGGAGCCGGAGTACACCCCGTGGATGTCCCACGGCTGGTCGGGGTACAGCATAGGTGGCAGCTGCTCCCAGTGCAGCAAATCGCGGCTGCGGTAATGCCCCCACATCTTTACCCCGCCCGCGGGGTCGAACGGGCCGTACTGGTAAAACACATGGTACCACTCCCCGCAGCGGCACAGACCGTTGGGGTCGTTCATCCAGCCGACTGGCGGCATCAGGTGGAACCGCTGGCGGTGCGGGTCGGCTGTGGCGCGCGGGCCGTCCTCCCGCTCGATGCGGCTGACCAGCCGTACCAGATCGCGCTGCAATGCGTTGCTCATACTCTTTTCTCCTGTCGCTTAACGTTTGAGTTTCATCAGTGTGTCCTTGCACGCGGCCACCGTGCCGATCATACGCTCTACCTCGGCATAATCGTCCGAATTGGTCACAATGACGGGTGTGATGGTCTTATAGCCTTCCTTTTCGATCGCCGCGATGTCAAACTCGAGCAGCAGGTCACCCGCTTTGACGCGCTGTCCCTCCTCGACATGGCCGGTGTAGTGTTTGCCGTCCAGGTTTACCGTGTCGATACCGACATGGATGAGCAGCTCCGCGCCGTTGCCGCAGGTCAGGCCGACCGCGTGGCCCATGACCGCGGAAACCGTCGCGTCACAGGGCGCAAACACCTTGCCCTCCGAAGGTTTGACTGCAATGCCCTTGCCGAGCGCCTCCGCCGCAAATGCCGGGTCGCCGGTTTCACTGAGCGGCACCGCTTCGCCGGTCAGCGGGGAAACAATGGACACCGCGCCTTCCTGCAGGGCGGTAACTGCCTCCGGGGCAGGCTGTTCCGGTGCAGCCACTGCCTCCGGCTGATCCTCTTCCTTAGGCAGGCCGAAGAACCACGAAATTACAAAAGCAACGCCGGTTGCGATCGCAATGGTGATGATATACTGGATCGGATGATGCAGATGCAGCAGGATGCCGAAGATGCCGGTCACGCCTGTGCCGGTCGCGCCCAGGCCGACGATCGAGGCATACAGCGCGCCACATGCGCCGCCAATCGAGCCGGCGATAAACGGGCGGAAGAACCGCAGGTTGACGCCGAAGATGGC
>NBJMR02800__coassemble_1755_pt1 | contig 23871 bp, 19 predicted proteins | sample NBJMR02800__metabat2_high_PE_027 | metagenome-assembled genome bin NBJMR02800 | reverse complement strand
GTGGGTCAGGTCCTCACCCGCGTATTTGAGCATGTGGCGCACGTCGCCCTTGCCCTGGTCGTAGAAGAAGCCGTGGGAGGCAGAGTACACATAGCCCAGATTCTTGGAGCGGAAGGACTTGACGATGTCGCAGGCCTCGTCGTTGAGCTCGACGAAGTCATACGGATGGGACTGCAGCTCGACGCGCAGGCCCTCGCGCTCGATGATTGGCAGCAGCTCTTCCATCGACTTGTAGAACATACCGTTGCAGATCTCCTGCTGGTTGGGGTCGCCTGAAAACTCGGTGTTGATGACCGGCACGCCCATGTCGACCGCAATCTCAATGATGCGCTTCCAGTTGGCGACCGCGTGCTGGCGCTGTTCCTCGGTCGGGCCGGACCAGCGGTAAACCACGATGAAGGAGGAGATTTCCACGCCGGTCTCCTTCAGGGCCTGCTTGTACTCCGCCTGGCATTCCTTGGAGAATAGCGGATGCTTATAAAACGGGTTGATGCGCGGATGCGGGGACTGCTCGATGTACTTGTAGCCCCAGTCGGCTACCTTGTGCACATAGTCGTTGATCGACATCTGCTTTGCCAGTACATCAACGTCAAATGCAATTTTCATTTGGTGAATTCCTCCTTGTCCAGTCTTGTTCATTTTCAATTCATACGAGATATTTTCTTTTTGATGGCCCTATTATATCGCTGCTCCCTCCCTTTTCCAATGATACAAAGCACCCAAAATCTGCGAAATCCTGCTTTCTTCACTTGTGTTTTTCCAGGAAGTCTGCTACCATGGAACGAAAGGAGTGTGAATGCTATGCTGATTTCGGAAAGCGGTGTACACCAAACCTCAGAGCGGTATTTTTTCACACCATCTTCGCTTGCACGCGAGCTATTTTATTATCCGACACGCTGCGGCCACTACTTTTGCAGCCATTTGTATTCATTCAGCCACCAGTCGGAGATCGCACGGCAGGGTGACCACAATCAGAACATCATGCTGTTCCTGATCCAGTCCGGCGCCATGGAACTCGAACTATCCAACACTCCCCTGCTGGCAGCCGCCGGACAGACTGTGATATTCGACTGCCGCGAACCTTACTGTTACCAAGGCGCGGACGGACTGGAATTCACCTGGCTGCTGTTCAACGGCCTGAACACGCGGGATTTTTACCGCCGCATCCTGCAGGCGCGCGGCGGGCGGCATGCGTTCGCGCCGCCCTCTGTTTCCGAAATCGCCCGCCTGCTTGACAGCCTGCTGAGCGGCTGTGCGGCGGATGAACGCCTGAGCGAGGCCGCCTGCTCCCAATTGATACACCGTCTGCTCTGCCTGCTGCTGCTCGACGAGAGAAGCGCCGCACAAGACGGCAGCGACCGCATTGCACAGGCAATCCGCTATATGCACCGGCACCTGTCCGAGCCGCTCAGCGTACAGGATATCGCTGCTGCCGTCAACCTGAGCGCCTCGCACTTTTCACGCCAGTTTAAAGCGCGCACCGGTTACTCTCCCTATGAATATATTGTGCTGCGCCGCATTGACAAGGCGAAATATCTGCTCACCTCCACGCGGCAGACAGTGGGAGAAGTTGCCTTCGCCACCGGCTATAACAGCGAGGAAAATTTTATTCACAGCTTTCAGAAACACGTTGGCATTCCGCCCGGACTGTTCCGCAAATATCCGGTTTGATCCTGTTATTTTACAGTTTCAGCGCTGGCTGATCCACTCCCGTTTCCATTTTATATGCAAATTACATAAAATGTCACTTCTGTTTTTGGGGAAAGTGACATTTTTGTCAAATACCCAAAAATCCACCCCCCTCATGTGAAGAATAGACGTTTTCGTCCTACCCGGAGTTTGATAAGATACTCACAAAGAAATGAAAAGCAGGGAGGGAAGAAATGCATGGAATATATACTGGAGATGAAGGATATCAGCAAAACCTTCCCGGGCGTAAAAGCGCTTGATCATGTACAGCTGCAGGTACGGCCCGGCGAAGTGCATGCGCTGATGGGCGAAAACGGCGCAGGCAAATCCACGCTGATGAAGATCCTGATGGGTATCTACACCAAGGATGAGGGCGGCGAGATTTTATTCAACGGACAGCCCTATCATGCGTCTACCCCAAAAGAAGCCATGGATACCGGCGTTGCCATGATCCATCAGGAGCTGAACCCGATTCTGGATATGACCGTGTATGAAAACATTTTTGTCGGCCGCGAACTGCGCAAAAACGGTCTGGTGGACAAAAAAGCCGAGATCGAAGAGGCGCAGCGGCTGATTGAGGAATGCGGCCTGCATGTATCCCCCAAGGAAACGCTGCGCAACCTGACGGTTGCGCAGTGCCAGCTGATCGAAATCATCAAAGCGATCTCGATCAACGCAAAGGTCATCATCATGGACGAGCCGACCGCAGCAATCACCGACCGCGAGGTCGAACTGCTGTTCGGGCATATCCGCAGGCTGACCCGGAAGGGTGTCGCGATTATTTACATCTCGCACCGCATGGATGAGATCTTTTCTATCTGCGACCGTGTCAGTGTATATCGTGACGGACAGTACATCGGCTCGGGCGATACGAAAGACCTGAGCGAAGCGCAGCTGATTAAAATGATGGTCGGCCGTGAGATCACGGATGTATTCCCCAAGCTCGACGCCGAGATCGGCGAAGTGATCTTTGAGGCAAAGAATATTGTCCGCGCGGACAACAAAGTCAAAAACGTCAGCTTTTCCGTCCGGCGGGGCGAAATCCTGGGAATTGGCGGCCTGGTCGGCGCAGGACGCAGCGAGCTGGTCGAAGGTATCTTCGGCATGCACGAGCTGTCCGGCGGCGAGATCTTCGTCAAGGGGAAACAGGTCAAGGTGCATTCGCCGCATGATATCATCAGGGAAGGCGTTGCCCTCATTACTGAGGACCGCAAAGGCACCGGCCTGAACCTGACCGGCACAGTCAATGACAATATCGCAATGGTTGCGATCGACAAGCTGCTGACCCACGGCCTTTACAACAAAAGCAAGGCGCGCAGCGCATCGCAGGAGTACATTGAAAAACTGAATATCAAAACTCCTTCCGGCGACCAGATCGTCGGCAACCTGTCCGGCGGCAACCAGCAGAAGGTCGTTATCGCCAAATGGCTGCTCAACGAACCGGATATCATTATTCTGGACGAGCCGACCCGCGGCATCGACGTCGGCGCAAAGCGGGATATTTACCTGCTGCTCGGCAAGCTGGTGCAGCAGGGAAAGGCGGTTATTATGATATCGTCCGAAATCCCGGAACTGATGGGTGTCTGTGACCGGATCATGGTCATGTGCGAGGGCAATTTTTCCGGCGAGGTCACACGGGAGGAATTCTCCCAGGAGCGCATCATGACGCTCGCCTCTGCTATCGAGGTGTAAAAGGAAGGGGTAAACATGAAAAAGACAAAAAATGCAAAAGCGCTTCTGAGCGAATACTTTATTTTTGTAATTTTTATTGCGCTGGTCATTATTCTGACCTGTCTCAAACCGAGCTTTATCCAGCCGAGCAACCTGGTCAACATTCTCAAGCAGGCCTCTATCAACGGCATCCTGTCCTTCGGTATGATGTTCGTCATCATTGCCGGCGGCTTTGATATGTCGGTCGGCTCTACGGTCGCATTCGCCGGCATTGTCGCGGCGCTGCTGGGCCAGGGCCAGTTCCCGCTGATCGTCCCGCTGGTCGTCGCCATGCTCGCCGGCCTTGCCGTCGGTATTGTCAACGGCGTCGGCGTTGCAGTCGGTGACCTGCCGCCGTTCATTATGACGCTGGGTACCATGACCGCTGTCCGCGGCCTTGCGCTGCTGACTTCGGACGGCAAACCTGTTACCGGCATCAGCGAGTCATACAAGGCGGTAGCCGCAACTTCGGTTGCCGGCATCCCGATGCTTGCTATCTTCCTTGTAATTGTCATTCTGATTTGTTCCTTTGTGCTGGCGAAAACCGTGTATGGCCGCCGGGTTTATGCCTGCGGCGGCAACCTGCAGGCGGCGCGCGTCTCTGGCATCAACACCACCATGATCCGTATTTCCACCTTTGCCATCGCTGGCCTGCTTGCCGGTCTGAGCGGCTTCCTGATGACCTCCCGTGTCACCATCGGCCAGCCGACCGCAGCAGAGAGTTATGAGATGGATGCCATCACGGCATGCGTTGTCGGCGGCGTGTCCATGTCGGGCGGCGTCGGCAAGCCGTGGGGCGTTGTGGTCGGCTGCCTGCTGATCACGGTTATCACTAACGGCCTGGATATTCTGGGCGTGTCGTCCCACTGGCAGAAAATCGTCAAGGGCGTGATCATCGTCCTGGCGGTTCTGATCGATGTAAAGGGCAAGCGCAAGAAAAACTAAGCAGGATGTTAAGCACAGGCGGCACGCCCGCCCCTCGCTTATCATAGATATTTCTGGAGGAGGAAGAAAAATGAGTATGAAGAAGAGATTGCTGGCTATGCTGATGGCAGGCGCAATGGCGGTCGGCATGACCGCCTGCAGCACCGACACGGGCAGCGACCCGGCTGCAAGCGACAGCGGTGACAGCGGCGAGGGCGGCGCATACAAGATCGCGCTGATCGCGCAGCATCAGACAAACGCGTTCCAGATCGCCATCGCGGAGGCCGCAGAAGCCAAAGCACAGGAAATGGGCGTGGATCTGACCATCCTCAGCGCAGATCAGGATGCCGCAACCCAGATCAGCCAGATTGAACAGTGCGTCTCCGAGGGCTTTGACGCAATCCTGTTTGAGCCTGTCGATCCGGACGGCCTGGTCGATGCGGCCAAGAGTGCAGCGGATGCCGGCGTTGTTGTGATCAATATCGTTTCCGCATGCACCGACTGGGAGAACAACGGCATCTCCGCGGTTTCTTATGGCGATAACGTAACCGCTGGCGAGGTTGAAATGCAGCATGTTGCCGACCTGCTGGGCGGCAAGGGCAACATCGCGATCCTGACCGGCCCCTCCGGCGACTCCGGCGGCCTGCAGCGCATGGAAGGTTATGAAAACATTCTCGCAAACTATCCGGACATGGTTCAGGTTGTTTCCCCGGCTGACTGCCAGTGGGATACCGCCCAGGCACAGGCTACGGTAGAAAGCTGGCTGTCTGCATATGATCTGGATGCGATCGTCTGCCAGAACGACGGCATGGCAGTCGGCGCAGGCAATGCGGCAGGCGCGAACAGCGGCATCATCATCACCGGTGTTGACGGTACCCCGGACGGCTTTGAAGCGATCAACGACGGCCGCATTACCGGCACTGTGTCCCAGAATGGCGGCGCAATGGCTGAGAATGCACTCGAAGCTGCGGTGACGCTCCTCGACGGCGGCACGCTGGAAACCAACGAGATCATCACCGACAGCACCTGGATCGATGCTTCCAACGTAGCGGACTACGAATAAGCAGATCGTTTCCAGGCAATGTCTTGGCAAAATCCTGCCAAAGTGTTATGATAAATACAGGAAGAAAGGGGAAACGGATGCGTTTCCCCTTTCTCATCCGGTCTGCACGATTTCAGGGGGCTGATTATGTTAAAGGTAGTTCTTGCAGACGACGAAAATAAGGTCATTTTGCTGATGCGCAAGCTGATCGACTGGGAAGCGCTGGGCTATGAGGTTGTCGGGGTGGCAAACGACGGCCCTCATGCATTAGAATTGGTGCAGACGCAGCAGCCGCAGCTGCTTATCACTGATATCCGCATGCCGGGCTGCGACGGCATCGAACTGATCCGCCGCGCAAAGGAATTGCAGCCACAGCTGCACTTTATTGTCATCAGCGGATACCGCCAGTTCGAGTACGCACAAAGCGCGCTAAAATACGGCGTAGAAGATTATCTGCTCAAACCGCTCAAACAGGAAGAACTCAGCAGCATCCTGCTGCGCATCAAGGATAAGCTGGGGGAAGAGGCTGCGGTGGAATTTCAGCTGAAGCAGAACAGCGAGCGGCAGCAGGAGCGTTTTATCGATACCCTTAAAAACGCCGCAGATCATGACCAACCGTTTATAAATGCTGCACAGGCAGACACCGAATTCGGGCTGCACTTTGCAGATGGATGCTATTTTGCCGCGCTTGTCAAGCCCGATATCTCAAACGCCGCGCAACATCTGAACGGTTACCAGTTGATGATGCAGCATACTTTGGAGATCGTCCGGCAGGGCGTGCAGACTTTGGCAGATGAATATGCCGCTGCACTGCTGAAAGAAGGCGTAGCCATCCTGCTGTACATGAGGGAATATCAGCCGGTAGAGGTCAAGCAGTGCTTTACCAAGATCCGCAAGGAAATTGAGAAGCAACGCGACCTGTTCTGGGATATCCGCAGCACCGTCTGCATCGGCAGCCGAAAAGATCGCCTGGAGCAGGCCGGCGTTTCCATGCGGGAGGCGCTTTGGCTCTGCCGGGACCGTCTCTGCCATGTACAGCCATGGCGGGATGCAGAAATCGAAGAACCTGTATGCTCCGGGCACTATCTCATGGATGCAGCGCAGAAAAAGCGTTTCCAGGATGCAGCGGAATATCTGGATGCCAACCGTTTTGCACAGGAACTGGAAAGCAGCTATCGGTACATCTCCCGCAGGCAGCCCCTGACCGGGCAGATGCTTGAGGATTGGTTCCGCCAGGTTTTGGAAGCCAGCCTTTACGGCATGCAGCAGAACGGCAGTGTGGCAGACCGGTTTGCCCGGACCATGATAGAGGATTTCTGGCGCTGCACCAATGCACAGGATATATTCCTCCTGCTTCGGCAGAACATCCGGCAGGAAATCCTCCGTCTGGAAGGTGAAAAGGCCCTGCGCGAAACACGTCCGATTACCGAGGCCAAGCGCTATATCCAGCAGCACTATCAGGAAGCGCTGCGGCTGGAGGACGTCAGCAGCGCAGTCGGTTTCAACGCCACGTACTTTTCTGCATTATTCAAAAAAGAAACCGGTCAAAACTTCATGGATTATCTGACCGAGCTGCGTGTCAACAAATCCAAAGAACTGCTTTGCCGGGACGACCTTTCCGTCCAGGATGTGGCGGAACTGGTAGGATACCGCGATTTGAAATATTTTTCCCGGCTGTTCAAAAAGATCACCGGGGTCAGCCCGTCGGACTATAAAAAGCTTTACAGGTAGGTGGTGCTATGTGGCTCAATACAGCGCGCAGACTGCGCCAGGCGCTCCGGCGCTATCGAACCGATAAGAGCCTGGAAACCGTCCTGCATGCAGACTGGCGCCGGGCTCCCGATCTGCAGAGATTCTTCGATGATATTGAAAAGCGCCTGCACGGGGAGGAGATCACCCGTCTGCAGCAGAAGCAGGCGGAATACCTCGCTCTGCAGAACCAGATCAACCCCCATTTCCTTTACAATGCGCTTGAGGCGATCCGGTCGGACGCATTGCTGGCGGACTGCACCGAAATTGCCGAAACCACAGAAGCACTCGCCACTTTTTTCCGTTACACGATCTCCAACGTACAGGAATATGTCACTTTTTCCGATGAATTGGACAATGCAGAAAACTATTTTACCATTCAGCGCTGCCGCTTCGGCGACAAGCTCTCCATGGAGCTGGAAATGGAAAACGAGGCGCTGCTGGAAGCGCGCATGCCCAAGCTGATCCTGCAGCCGCTGGTGGAAAATGCGGTTTCACACGGCCTCGAGGGCAAGAGCGAGCAGGGCACGGTCCGTATCATTGTGGAAAACAGCGCGCAGACCTTGTTCCTACGCGTGCGGGATGACGGCATCGGCATGCCGGAAGACCAGGTAAACCGTCTCAATGCACAGTTTGCTTCCGGTGATACCGCCGCCGCGAGCGCGCAGCAGCGGGGCGGCATTGCACTACGCAATGTCAACAGCCGGATCCGGCTGATGTTTGGGGAGAACTATGGCCTCCACATATTCAGCGCAGCAGGGGTTGGCACGGAATGCTGCGTTACGCTGCCGCTGCTGCTTCAGGAGGGCTGATACCAATGAAAGAGGAACTGATCCGTGTCGACAACGGGCATTTCCTGAGCGAAGGATCGGATTACCAATTCGATATTTTCATTGCCCGCGGGGAATGCATCGGAATCTATGTGGACGAGCATCTCACCTCCGGCACTGCTTATCTGGATATTTTCAAAGGCTATTCCAGCATGGCAGGCGGTGCAGCCTTCTGTTGCGGCGATCGCGTCGGAGCGGTAGAATTGAAGCGCTGGATCTTGCAGAACAGCATGATCGTGGATAAAAACCGGTTTGATTCCAAGGAGCTTACTGCGCAGGATTTTTTGCTCGCGCTCGCCCGGCCTATGGGCCGGCTGCAGAAGAAACAGGCAGTGCAGCGGCTGCATGCGCCAGAAACCATACAAATGGCCGAGCAGATGGGCCTGACCTTTCCGCGCGAGCGCAAGCTGTCGGCGCTGTCCATGCTGGATTATTTCCGCCTTGCTGTCTTCCGCGCTTGGTTCTGGTCATGCCAGCTTGTTGTGCTTGACCGGCTTACTGAGACCCTGCGCCGCCGGGATATGGACCAGTTGATGCACTGTGTCCAGCTGCTGCTGGGCCAGGGAACCGCCGCTTTCCTGTTTGATATGGATGAGGAATTCCTGTACCGGTATGCCAACCGGGTGGATGTTGTCAAAAACCGCAAGACCTTTTACCGGCTCTGTCCCGAGGAATACGACGGCCGCCTATACGAGATCCTTGGCTGGGAACGGCGCAACAACAGCGCAGCGCGCCCCACTCCCCAGCATTATGGGGACAAGGTCATGCTTACCGTGACCGGGCTGACCTTTCCTGCCATGCCGCCGCTGAGCTTTCAGATCCGAAGCGGTGAAATCGCCTTCCTGCGGGATGAAAACTACAACACGGTTTCTCGCATCCGCGACTGTTTTCTGGGCGAACAACGCTGGCTGAGCGGTATCTTCTGCCTGGACGGCCGGGTGTATGAGCACGCGGAACTGGCCAAAGTGATCGGCACAAAGATCGGCGTGCAGATCGAACGTCCGGACCGTCCCGGCGGCGTGCTGTTCGACAACCTGACCGCACTGGACAATTTGAGCACCTGCCTGCTTCCCAAGGCCGGACGGCACATCGTCCGCCGCAATCTCACGGAAAACATTCTAAGCGAAGCCTCCCAGTGGTTCAGCCGAGAGGCGCTGCTGCGCCCGCTCAGTGCATGGCCGCTGCCCGAACGGCTGCGTTTTTCCTATTTCAAATGGTATTTCCTCAACCCGCAGCTGCTGATCTGTTTTTTCCCCTTTACCGGCCAGGAGTCCGCTTACCACGAAATGATCATTGACATGCTGGTCGTCTGTGCCCGGCGTGGGATGGCCGTGTGGGTGGTCTCCTCGGGCATTGACGCAATCTGCGAAAAAACCGAAAACCGCGAATTTCTGCAGCGGCTGCACTATATCAACGAATAGGCAATGCCTGTTCTATCTTTTCCTCTCTTCTTTTTCGCCGGGGCGGAGCCTGCGCATACAGGCTCCGCCCTTTTCTCCCGTACGGTTTCCACAGCGCATAACAATGCCGCAGCGCCATCCTGTGATGCGCGCTGCGGCGTTTTTATGCTTACCAGCTCTTCAGCTGAGCGTTGTCATGATCTGCCGCGGCTGCATGGTGAAGATGAATGAGCCGCCCTTGCAGACCGCCGCTGTGATGATCAGCAATTCCAGCGCAGCAAGGAGGAGCACCTCCACCAGTCCAAACGTAAAATCGATCTGTTCCGGCCCGGCGTAGGAGCCGCTGTCATAGTGGTACAGCGTCTCCCCTGCCAGCGCTGCCTGCCAGAGTTCATCCTCGGAGAACTGCTGTTCCTCCGGCTGCGCCGCCTCGACCGCGCTGGACAGCAGTCCGTTTCCGATCCGGCCGGCCACCGGCCCGCACACGGCCGCAGTCAGGATAAGCGCCGCCAGCGCGACGGCCGCCGCCTCCAGCACAAACTGCCCGATGATCTTCCCCTTGCGGAACCCGAGCGACAGGTAGATCGCAACCTCCCGCCGACGGCTGCGCACCCACATTGTGAATACGATGCACAGCACGACAAAGCAGCCTGCCGCAACCGCCGCGACCACGACCGCCACCAGGTTGCGGATGGACAGGAGCGGGTCGACCGTTGTCCGGTACATCGTGTCGTCCACCGCAACCTCATAATCCAGGATATTGAGGCCGTCCAGCGTTTCCAACTCGTCCATCACCGTGTCCAGCTGCGCCGGGTCATCCACAAAGAAGGTCACGTTGTCGTACTGCGCTTCCGGCGAACGGCCGGTATACAGCATGGCGTCGCTGGCTTCATGCAGATCCTTTACAGTTTCTGCATCCGCAAGCAGCCAGTTATAGGTCATGTCATGCTCATACACCCGCGACCCGGTCGGCTGATAGCCGTTGACGCGGAAGATGCCGACGATCTCCAGCGCCAACGGGCCGCCCCAGATCTCCCTCACATCCCGCAGGCCGCGCGTTGTGACCGTGATGCTGTCCCCGACCGCAAGGCCGTTGCGCTCGGCAAACTGCTCCGAGACAAGCACCTTATTCCGGTCCCCCTCCACGATGTGGCGCCCCTGCGCCAGTTCAAAAGAGCCGGTGCGGAACTCGCTGTACAATGCGGTTTCCGTATTTCCATAGATATCCGTTTCAAACTTCGCCATATATTGGCTTTCGTCGACAAGCGGGTCGCTCCATGTACCCCGTTCGGTATCACTGAACGCGCCCGGGATCAGCGTCGTATCCTCCATCCAGACTATATGCCACATATCTGCATTATAGGCGCTGATCCCGTCCACCTGGCTGACGATCTGCGCAATGATATCGTCGTTCAGCCGCGGGCCGACATAGTATTTCTGTGTATTGCCGTCCGCATCTTTGACGTCCTCATACTGCGCCGGGTCGTTTTTGACATAGGACGGCACCCGCATCACAAAGCTGGTCCCCAGTTCCTGCCGGATCCCGCGCGTCACCGTACTGATGCTGTTCCACACGGTCAGCCCTATCGCAAGGCTGAGCGAAATCAAAAACAGCAGTAACAGCAGCAGGATCGTGCGCCTGTACTTCCTGCGCAGATATAATGCGGCCCGTTTGAGCATCGCTTTTCCCTTCCTTCCGTCCGCTGTCCCTGCATTCCGGTTCCCCGGCCTTTGCCGGCGTTGCCCTGCTTTTTTACAGCATAGCACCCGGCGCGCAGCTCTGTCAATTACTTACAGATATATCGCTATGCGCAGCAGTTATATTTATGTATTTCCACCAAAGCACGAGGGCAATTCCCGTCGTTTTCCCTGCCAAGCAGATGCAGCAGGGGGCAGGCCCCGCCGGAGCCTGCCCCCTGTTTATCTGTGTTTTCATCTGCCGAACGCTGCGGCCTGCTCCCGCGTCGGGATGGACGGCGCCGCGCCCCGCCGGGTGACGCTGCACGCCGCCGCACGCGCGGCCCATTCCATGGCCTGCGGCACGCCCTCGCCGCGCAGCAGCGAAGCGAGGAAAAAGCCGGTAAAGGTGTCGCCCGCCGCGGTTGTATCCACTGCCTCGGCCGGATACGCCGCCTGCCGGATGGTCTGTTCGCTGTCGGCATACACCGCGCCCTGCTCGCCCAGCGTCAGCACTACCGCCGCGCCGGGGAATTTCTCCCGCAGGCCGCTCAGCAGGCCGTCCGCCGCTCCGTCCGTTCCCACAAGCTGCGCCGCCTCCACCCGGTTGAGCAGGAACAGATCGATATATTCCAGCGGGAAATCCAGCACGCGCTGCTCCATCGGCGAGGGGTTGAACGCAATGCGCAGCCCTCGCTCGTGCGCCCGCCGCATGATGTACGGCAGATTGTTGATCTCATTTTGCAGCAACAGCCAGTCGCCCGCGCTGAAGTGCTGCAGCACTTCGTCCACCTGTGCCTTAGTGACCGCGCGGTTCGCGCCGCCGTACAGCAGGATGCAGTTGTCGCCGGTTTTATCGTTTTGAATGATCGCGTTGCCTGTGCGCACCTGCTGCAATACGCCGACGTGGTCGGTACACACGCCCGCAGCCGACAGTTCCTCCAGCAGGAAGCGGCCGTCCTCGCCGACTGCGCCCGCCATGCAGGTCTCCGCGCCCGCACGCGCCAGCGCGATCGCCTGATTGAGACCCTTGCCGCCGCTGAATACCTGCAGCGAATCCGCCGCGAGCGTTTCGCCCGGCTGCACAAAATGATCCACCCGGTAGGTATAGTCGATATTCAGTGAACCAAAGCACAATGCCTTCATCGCGTTCCCTCGTTTCCTGTTTATATCAGGACAGCGTCATATCCCCGTCCTTGACCCAGCCGATGCGGCGCAAGACCAGATTGATCAGCGGACACAGCACCGCAGGCAGGATGAACGAGATCAGGATCAGGCCGATCCAGTCCTGCGCGGTAACCGCTGCTTTCGCGCCCGCCGCGATATCATTCATCCAGCCGGTATAGACCCCGATCTGCCCGACCAGCCCGCAGGTGCCCATACCCGAGGAAACGGCCGCGCCGTTCATCTCCAGATGGAACAGGCAGGTCGCGATCGGCCCGGTGATGGCCGAGGTGATAATGGGAGCGATCCAGATGCGCGGGTTTTTGACGATATTCCCCATTTGCAGCATCGAAGTGCCGATACCCTGCGACACCAGCCCGCCCCAGCGGTTTTCCGGGAAGGACATGACGGCGAAGCCGACCATCTGCGCGCAGCAGCCCGCAACCGCCGCACCGCCGGCAAGCCCGGTCAGGCCGAGCGCCGCGCAGATCGCTGCAGAGGAGATGGGCAGCGTCAGCGCAATGCCCACGAGCACGGACACCGCAATGCCCATCAGGAACGGCTGGAGATTTGTCGCCCACATGATCAGGCTGCCGACCTGCATCGCCGCCGCGCCGAGCGCGGGCGCCCACCATGCGGACAGGCCCACGCCCACGCCGATCGTCACAAGCGGCGTGACCAGGATATCCACCTTGGTCTCACCCGCGACCGCCTTGCCGATCTCCGCGGCGATGATCGCCACAAACAGCACCGCCAGCGGGCCGCCTGCGCCGCCCAGTGCGTTGGAGGCAAAACCAACTGTAATGAGCGAGAACAGCACGAGCGGCGGGCATTTGAGTGCATAGCCGATCGCCACCGCCATCGCCGGGCCGCTCATCGCAGAGGCGAGCCCACCAACCGTATATTCGATGCCGCTCACGGTCGCAACCGGCATAGTCAAAAACGGGATGCCGAACTGCGTGCCCACAGAGTCGATGATCGTGCCGATGAGCAGCGAGCAGAACAGGCCCTGCGCCATCGCGCCGAGCGCGTCGATGCCGTAGCGCCTGACTGAGATCTCAATGTTTTTGCGTTTGAGAAACGCCTTTACTTTATCCATGTCATTCATCCCCCTGCTGCCCGCGCATTTCCCGTCGGACAGTTGTCTGTTTTGCTGTAAAGACAGCTCTGCCGCTATTATAGCACAAGCCCTGCCGGGATACAAAGGGATTTTGGCAGAATACAGAAACAGCAGGCCGCGCAGCGTGGTCATCCCCTGCGTGTCCTGCTGTTCTCCCCGCCGCCGGTCAGCGGACGGGGGTATAGTCGATTTCCGCCTCCTCGTCCGTCGCTTCGAGTTTGAAAATGACCGGGCGCAGGCCGTCGTTGCAGCTGCAGATCGCAACACCCGGCTTGCGGATCCAGTCGCCGTAATAGAACAGCCCGTCGCCCGCGCCGTGCGCCAGAGCGAATACATATTGATAAATCGCCTTCCATGCCTCGTCGCACAGGCCGTCCGGCTTTGCATAGTCCGCGTAAAACACCTGTCCCTCGCGCATCATCGGGCAGGCAGTCAGTCCCTCGACGCCGTATTCCGCCGCCAGTTCCTTATCGAGCGTGGCCTTGAGCACTGTGATCTTTACCTTTTTCATGCTGTACCATCCCTTCTTTGTTCCGCTGCCATGGGCAGCAAAAATGCTTTGTTTTGCGGTACTGCTTCCCGGCGCGCCGCTTTTCTGCTATACTGAAAAAAACGTCCCATCCGGAAGGAGGAATCCGCCCCATGCTCACGCCGCGCTATCTGTTCACCGGCGACTTTGCCGCATTTGAACCGTATTTCCGCACCCAGCTCCATCAGGTACGCACGTTCCGCAAGGGGGACTATCTCTGGGCGCCGGGCGAGCCGTTCCGGGAGCTGCATTACATTGTCTCCGGCGTGGCGCAGACCTCCACCGCCCACGAAACCGGGCGGCGCAAGATCACATCCTTCCACGGCAGCGGCACGGTGTTTCCGGGCTACCACCTGCAGGATTTCCGCATCGAAAGCGCGATCGCTACGGTCGCCCTGACCGATATGCAGACGCTGGCGTTCACCAAGACGCAGTTTGGCCGCATGTTCGAGGAGAACGCACCGCTCGCCGCGCAGGTGGTGGAGTGGTACGCCATGTATGTCAACCTGCTGCTGTATGAGACTGCGCATCAGGAGTATAACAGCACCTTTCTCAAGCTGTGCAACCTGCTCTACCTGCTCGCGGCGCACCAGCCGGGGACCGTGCTTGGCATGACGCAGGACGATCTGGCTGACCTGCTCGGCGTCAGCCGCGTGCAGCTGACGCGCGCCCTCTCTGCGCTGCGCGGGCAGGGGATCATCCGCACGTACCGCGGCCGGGTCGAGATCACTAACCTGTCCGCACTCGCGCAGCACTGCTCGCTGGAAACACGGTAGCACTATCCTTATAATAAGGATAGCATTGGCAGACAGCCGTTGTCTGCTCCAAATGATGCATAATACAAAAAAACAGGACACGGAAGGTGTCCTGTTTTTTGCAGTTACTTCTCTGCCGTCCGCGGGAACACGCGCCGCCGCACTGCAAAATAGCATACCAGATGCGCGCAGATGGTCAGCGCCCATGAGATCGGATAGGAAATGTACAGGCTGAACAGCGTGTGCTGCCACTGGAAAACCGTGAAGATCCAGATAATACGGAACACGCACGCGCCCACAAGCGACACCAGCATGGGCAGGATGGAGTAGCCCAGCCCACGCACGCTGCCTGCGACAACGTCCATCATGCCGCACAAGCAATAGGTTACGCTGACCACACCCAGACGCATCATACCGTAGGCAATGACCTCGGGTTCGCTCGTATAAATGCCGAGCAGTGTTTGCCCCAACAGATGCGCGCCGTTGCCCAGCACCAGGCCGATAACGAATACCAGCGCCAAACACCGTACCAGGATCTTATCGATGCGGCCGAACTGTCTGGCCCCGAGGTTCTGGCTGGTAAAGCTCAGCGAAGTCTGGTAAAGCGCGTTCATCGAGGTATAGACAAAGCCCTCGATGTTGCTTGCTGCGGTGTTGCCCGCGACCACGGTCGCGCCGAACGAGTTGATCGACGACTGGATCAGCACATTCGAGATATTGAAGATCACGCTCTGCAGGCCCGCCGGCAGGCCGACCTGCATGATGCGCAGGAATTTGTCCCGGTGGAACCTCATGCGCCTAAGGTTGACGTTGCACATGCCGTCCTGCCGCATCAGGCACAGCACGATCAGCGTAGCGGAAATGATCTGTGAGATCACTGTCGCCACGGCAACACCCGCAACGCCCATATCCAGCACCAGCACGAACAGCAGGTCGCCTGCAACGTTTACCAGGCCCGCCAGCGTCAGGAAGTACAGCGGCCGCCGCGTATCCCCGACCGCGCGCAGGATCGCCGCGCCGAAGTTATACAGCATGGTCGCCGGCATGCCGATGAGGTACACGCGCATATACAGCACCGCCTGGCTGATCACCTCGTCCGGCGTGGCCATCCACACCAGCATAGGCCGCGCGAGCAGGATACCCAGCGCAATTAACACAAAGCCTCCGGCCACTGCGGTGATCAGCGCGGTCTGCACGGTCTCCTGCGCGTCGTCAAAGTCGTTCGCGCCGCGGAAACGCGCCACAAGCACGTTCGCACCCACGGAAATACCGATGAAAAAGTTGACCAGCAGGTTGATCAGCGAGCTGGTCGAGCCGACCGCCGCCATCGCGTTGCTGCTGACAAACCGGCCGACCACAATGATATCCGTTGCGTTGAATACCAGCTGCAGCACGCCCGAACAGATCAGCGGGATCGCGAACAGCAGGATCCGGCTGAGCAGCGGCCCGCTGCACATGTCGATTTCGTAAGATTTCCTCATTTCCCATATGCCCCCGTACCATTTCCAAATGCCATATAATATTAGTCCTCTGCCCCGGCAAAGTCAATCGCAAATCCGCCGGATTTTCCTCTTGCATCCCGCCGCGTTTCGTGCTATATTGAGGTTAGCAATCACTAACCTCTGTCCGGAAACGCAGGGAGCCGAAAAGGAGTGCATCGATATGGTTAAAATCACCGTCGGGGTCGAGGGAATGCAGTGCGGGATGTGCGAGGCGCATGTCAATGACGCTGTGCGCAAGGCGTTTCCGGTGAAAAAGGTGACCTCGTCACACACCAAAAACCAGACCGTTATCCTGTCTGAACAGCCGGTCGGCGAGCAGGCACTGCGGGACGTGATCCGCCAAGCCGGCTACGAGGTAATTTCATTCGTCAGTGAGCCCTATGAAAAAAAGAGGCTGTTCGGCCTGTTCCATTAAGGCCGGGCAGCCCGGCAGACTGCTCATTCTGTCGCCATCGGTTAGTTTTATCTAACTTTCCGCCATGCTCAGACTCACTCTGCGCGATTTGACTATTTGGGAGGACTCATTTTGTTGAAAACGCTGTTGACACCGGACGCTGGAGGCGCACTGTCCGGCCGCATCCGCTGGGACGAGGTGATGGAAGGCGTGCATGCGTGCAGCTTTGACTGCGCGTTATCCGATCCGGCAGCCATATCTGTGCTGGATCGGCTGCATTTCGAACTGCTGTTCTGCCTGTCCGGCAGCCTGCGGCTGGAAAGGCGGGACAGGCGCGTACTCAGTCTGCAGGAGGGCAGCATCCTGCTGGTATCGGACAGCAGCAATATCCACCGTCTGTCCTTTCCCAAAGGGCGGCTGGGCGGCGAACTGGTCACTGTGGATGCAGCAGCTGCGCGGGAGAGCCTCGCCCGGCTGTGCGCGCTGCTTGGCGGGCTGCAGCTGGATACTGCGCAGGTCCGCAGCCTGATGCAGGCGCATGGCGGCTCAGCTGTGATCCGCGATACCGCCTGGACGGATGCAGTGTCCGCCGCATTGCGGCCGCTTCCCGCAGAAGACCGCGCGCGATACAGCGTGCTCAAGGCGGCCGAACTGCTCTATCTGCTGTGCAGCGACAATGCGCTGCTGCCTGCTCCGTCGTCCGCGCCGCCTTATCACGACCGCTACCAAGCCGGTATCGCACAGCAGGTGCAGGAGTACATGGTGGCCCACCTGTCCGAGCCCATGACCATCGCGCAGCTCGCCGCGCGTTTCCACACCTCCCCTACGGCGCTGAAAGACTGTTTCCGGCAGCTGTATGGCCGTCCGCTGCACCAGTATCTGCTGGAATGCCGCGTGCAAAAAGCAGCTGCGCTGCTGCGCGAAGGCCGCCTGCCGGTGACGGAGGTCGCCGCGGCGGTCGGCTACACCAGCGCCAGCCAGTTCGGCGTGGCGTTCAAGCGGCGGTTCCATTTGACGCCGTCACAGTTCCGGCGCCTGTCCCGCGAGAAAAAAAACCAAAACCGCGTGTTTCTGTCCAAATCCGAGTGAATGATTTCCCAGCCCATGCTATCCTTAAAGGAACGAACGATCGTCCAAACGATCCGGGAGGTGTTTGCCTTGAAACAGCATCGTTTTTGGGCCTGGGGCGCGGTGATCTGCATGATCATGGTCATGATCACGGGATACAAGCGCAAATGACATACTGGGAGGAATCATCATGAACATTTATAAGAATCTGGCGGTATTTGCCGGCGGCGTATTGTTCGGTTCGGCCGGCATCAAGCTGCTGTCCAGCAAGGACGCGAAAAAGGTCTATACCCATGCGGCGGCAGCTGCGCTGCGCATGAAGGACTCGGTCATGGGTACCGTGACCAGCGTTCAGGAAAACGCGGCGGATATCCTCGCTTCCGCGCAGGATATCAACGAGGCCCGTGCGGCGCAGGAAGAGTCTGCTGCCGTAGAGGACTGCGCAGAGGAGACCGTCTCCGAGGAATAAGCAATATTGGTTTTGTCGGGAAGAGGGACGTACGGACGGCCCTCTTTTTTCCCGTTTGGAGGTAACACATGAAAGCAACCATTGTACACGAAAGCCGCGGACGGCTGCGCCTCCGGCTCATCCAGCGCCGGATGACACTCGAACAGGCCGACCTGCTCGAAGCGTACCTGCAAACGCAGGCAGGCGTGACGCAGGCCGCTGTACACGAGCGCACCTGCTGTGCGGTCATCCGCTATACCGGCAGCCGGGCCGCGGTGCTGGAGGCCGTCGCCCGCTTCCGCTATGACGCGCCGCAGGTCTTGGCGCTCGCTCCGCTGCACAGCAGCCGCGCGCTCAACCGCCAGTATCAGGAAAAGCTGGTCGGCAAGGTGCTCACCAAGGCTGCCTGCGCGCTCTTCCTGCCTGCACCGCTGCAAATCGCGCGCGTGTGCTGGCTGTCCGTTCCATTCCTGCGGCGCGGCCTGCGCCGCCTGCTGCGCGGACAGCTCCGGGTCGAACTGCTCGATGCGCTATCGATCGGCCTGTCCATGGCGCGGCGCGACTTCGGCACCGCGGGCTCGGTCATGTTCCTGCTCGAACTGGGCGAGCTGCTCGAAGAGTGGACGCATAAAAAGTCGGTGGACGACCTTGCGCGCTGCATGTCGCTGAACGTCGACCGCGTATGGCTGAAAACAGCGGACGGAGAGGTGCTTACCCCCATCTCACAGGTCATGGAAGGCGGCCAAGTCATCGTGCGCATGGGCGGCGTCATCCCGCTCGACGGCCGCGTGGCCGAGGGTGAGGTCATGGTCAACCAGGCCTCGCTCACCGGCGAGTCCCTGCCGGTCGCCAAGCGGCCGGGCACCCATGTCTACGCGGGTACGGTCGTGGAAGAAGGGGACTGCGTGATCGAGGTCACCCGGCACGCAGGCAGCAGCCGGTATGACAAAATCGTCTCCATGATCGAGCAGTCCGAACAGCTCAAAAGTGCGGCAGAGAGCCGCGCTTCCCATCTGGCGGACAAACTCGTACCCTATACGCTTGCGGGCAGCGTGCTCAGCCTCGGACTCACACGCAATGTCACCCGCGCGCTGTCCGTGCTGATGGTGGATTTTTCCTGTGCACTCAAGCTCGCCATGCCGCTGGCAGTGCTGTCCGCCATGCGCGAGGCCGGCGAACGGCACATCACGGTCAAGGGCGGCAAATTCCTGGAGGCCGTGGCCGAAGCGGATACCGTCATCTTTGACAAAACCGGCACGCTGACCCACGCCTGCCCGCGGGTGGCGCAGGTTATCCAGTTCGGCGGGCGCAGCGAGCGCGAGATGCTGCGCGTTGCCGCCTGTCTGGAAGAACACTTCCCGCACTCGATGGCGAATGCAGTCGTACGCGCGGCCAAGGAACGCAATCTTGCGCACGAGGAGATGCACTCACAGGTAGAATATCTGGTCGCACACGGCATTTCCAGCACGGTAGACGGCGAAAAGGTCATCATCGGCAGCGCGCATTTCGTCTTTGAGGACGAAAAATGCGCCATCCCCGCCGGGGAGCAGGCTGTGTTCGACGCACTGCCGCCCGCATACTCGCATCTGTACCTTGCCATCGGCGGCGAGCTTGCGGCAGTCATCTGCATCTCCGACCCGCTGCGTGAGGAGGCCCGCGCTGCCATGCAGGCGCTGCGCAGCCTAGGCATCAAACGCACGGTCATGCTGACCGGTGACAGCGCACGCACCGCAGCGGCCATTGCGGCTGAGGTCGGTGTGGACGATTACCGCGCCGAGGTATTGCCTGAGGACAAGGCGCGTTTTGTCGAAGCCGAGCGTGCAGCGGGGCGCACGGTCATCATGATCGGCGACGGCATCAACGACTCTCCTGCCCTGTCCGCGGCGGATGTCGGCATCGCCATCAGCGACGGAGCGGCCATTGCCCGCGAGATCGCGGACATCACTATCGCGGCGGACAGCCTGTTCGAGCTGGTCACACTGCGGTGCATCGCGCAGCGCCTGATGCGCCGCATCCACAGTAACTACCGCTTTGTGATCGGCTTCAACAGCACGCTGATCGGGCTGGGCGTTGCAGGCGTGCTCGCCCCGGCCTCCTCCGCCATGCTGCACAACCTGTCCACGCTGGGCATCAGCCTGCGCAGCATGACAAACCTGCTCCCACCCGCGGCGGCGGAGCAGACGTAAATACAGCAAATGCAAAGGGGCTGCGAACCTGATCAGGTCCGCAGCCCCTCTCTTTTATAAGTACAGTTCGTTTTCCTGCCGTTTTTCCATAAACGGGGCGAGCTTCTGCGAAAGCATTTGCAAAACCGGCGCGGGCAGGGAACGTGCCTTCTGCGGACACACCGCCACGCATCGCATGCAAGTGATGCATTTCGCCGCATCTGTCTGCGCCGGATTTTCAGGCGAAATCGCACCTGCCGGGCACTCCCGCGCGCAGGTGCCGCATGCATTGCAGGCTTCCGTTACCTGCGGAGCAGTAGGCATGCCCGCCCATTTCTTATAGGGACGGTTACCCGGCGCATGCGGTGCATCCGTCCCTCCCTGCTCAATCTTGGCCGCGATACGTGCGCCGAAATCCGCCAGCTGCGCCGCATCCTGTGCGTCCGGGCGGCCGGCTGCAAGCGGACGCACGATCGAGTGCTCCGCCAGCAAAGCGGCGGAAGCGATCACACGGAACCCCTGTGCTGCCAGCAGGTCATCCAGCTCGACGAGCGCATCCTCATACGCGCGGCCGCCGTAAACCGCCGCGGCGATCACACGCGCCCCGCCGCCCTGGCACGCCCGCAGCCTTTCTGCCATCAGCGCCGGAAGCCGTCCTCCGTAAACCGGCCCTGCAATGAGCACCACATCGTCCTTCCCAAACGAATGTACCTGCGCGTCCGGCCGGCAAAGGTCGGCCTCCTGCACCGTACGCGCAATGTTTCCCGCCAGCAGCAGCGCTGCCCGGCGCGTACCGCCCGTAGGACTGAAGTATACTGCTGTGATTCTGTCCAGCATCCTGATCATCCTTTCTCTGCCCATACTGTTGCTTCCAGTATACCACGTTCTGCCCCGCGAAACAAACAAAGGAACGGCTGCCGCAGCAGCCGTCCCCTTGCTGTGATATATGATATGTAATGTGTGATGCTCAGCCGTAAATCTTGGAGATGCACTCGCGGCACATGTCGGTCCACTTGCGGAACCGCATCGGATCGTGGCCGATGGTATGGGTGTCCTTGAGGATGATCTCGAACGCCGTGCCCTTGCCGTCGGTCATGAGCTGCATGGTGTTCTTGCGCATCAGATCCTCATCCCAGCCGTTCGTGATCAGCGACGGGTTGGGCTTGCACGAGAAGATCGCCTTCATGCCGATCTGGTCGCGCATGGATGCCACGTCCGCCCACGGCGATACCGAAATGCGGCGGATGTTCGGGATCTTGAGCACGTCCGGCAGCTTCTTTTCGAGGTTGTCGCAGCAGCCGTACGCCGACAGGCCGAAGTTGGACAGCAGGCGGCTCTCGTAGTCGATCGCAAACTCCTTGGTCATCTCGGGCGATACCGAAACAAACTCCTGAGACTCGGCATACGCCCACAGGTTCTTGAAGGTGAGTTCGTCGCCCGGCTTGAGGTCGGGCAGGTCATGGGTGTAGCCGTAGCCACCCGTGCCGTTGTACTGGCAGCCGTTGTTCATTTCGAGCAGGCCCATGTCGAGCTGCTGCTGGTAGAGATTGAGGTAGCCCTTCTCGAGCACACGCAGAATGGCGTGCATCTGATCCGGATAGTCATACAGGTCATACAGCGCGCTCTCATAGCCGCGGATCTTGGTGTAGGTCTCCATCCACGAGAAGGCGATGTAGGTATTGCCGCACCAGTGCACATCCAGAATGTCGCCCAGCAGGTCCTGATGGATCTCGAGGTCGCGCTTGGAGCCTTCCTCGTCGTAAATCACCTTGGGAGCAACGAGCAGCTCTTCGATGCCGCCCTCTTCCATCTCGTCGTCCGAGATCAGCGGGTCGAACTCGGCCGCGGTTTCGTCGAACTTGTAGTCCTTGCGCCAGAACGGGTTAATGGTCGAAATGGTCGGCACATGCACGGACTCGTTGGTAAACGCATTGTGCGCCTGACGGCCCTCAATCGACCATCCGGTATCCGAAATGCGCTTGCGGCAGTCCCAGCGCATCTCTGCCGGCACGTCGTCGTTGATAACCTCGGCGCGGTAGATACGCGCGCGCAGCGTCCACTCGATCTCGCGGGCGACCGGGTCCTCGCACACAAGGCTCTCCGGGGTGACGATCTCGCGCCATGCCCCCTCAGGCGAGCAGTCGATCACCGGCTGATCGGTTTTTAGGTCGTTGTGCGCATACCACAGCTTGCGGCGCTCTTCCATGATGGGCTGGTTTGCCAGCTCGGCCAGACGTTTGGCCAGATCGCGGATGACTTCGCGTTCGTTTGCAGTAATCATAAGGTAATGCCTCCTTGTGCATTGTTACAGGTTTGCTTGGTTTTTTTGCGCCCTGCCGTGATGCCGCGCCTCACGGCCCGGCATCGCGCAGGTACGCACGACAGAGAGAGGAAGTATGTTGCGTTAGACTTCGCCGCGCGCTTCGCGCTCGGCCAGATCCTGCATGATCTTGTCGTAATTCTTATCCAGCTGATACAGTGCCAGCACGACAATGATGACCGCCCAAATCACCAGCGGGCCGAACTTGTAGACGTTGACGATCATATCGAGTGCGCTGTCCGGCTGGACCGTACCGCCGGTGGTCGAGCTGATGAACCCGGCAAGGCCGAGGAGGGAGGTGATTGCAAACGAGGTCAGGCCAGCACCGATCTTGGAGCCGACTGAGCCGCCTGCGAATACCATGCTCTCCTGACGGACGTGGGTCTTCCACTGGCCATATTCGACCGCGTCGCCCAGCATGCCGAATACGACCGAGTTGAACGGCGCCAGGCCGATGGCACGCACGATGCAGCTGAAGAACAGCCACTGGACGCTGTACGGGTTAAGGAAGAACACGAGCTGGCCAATAAAGGCGAGGATCGCACCGGCAAGGGACATATTGCGCTTGCCGAACCGCTTGAGCAGGAACGGGCTGCAGAAGGTGCCTGCGACCAGCACGAGCGTCTCGACCAGATACAGGGTGGAATACAACCAGGTATCGTCGTTAAAGATGTAGCGGCAGTAATACGGGAGGATGGTACCGGTGAAGGTGAACAGGCCGTTCTGCATCGCCCACAGGATCAATACAGCCCAGAAATAGCGGTTGGTAACCAGCGCCTTGAGGGACTTGCCCAGCGGGATCTTGGCCTGCTTTTTAACCGCTTCGATCTGCACGGTCTCCTTGCAGAACGCAAAGTTGATGACCAGCAGGATGACGGCCAGCACACCCCAGATGCTCATGGTTTTGATCCATGCCGCCTGGTCGTTGCCGAAGAACTGGATGAGCGGCAGCGACACGGTAACCGCGAGGATGCGGCCGAACGGCGACAGGCCCATGCGCACGATGCTCAGGTAGGCGCGCTCGTCCGAGTCTCGGGTCATCATGGCGGACAGCGAGCCGTACGGCAGGTTGATCGCGGTGTAGCAGACCGTGGTGCAGAAATTATAGGTCACAAAGATGTACAGGAACTGCAAAAACGCAGTGGTGTGCGGGACGGTGAACAGCAGCACTGCGCTGATCGCAAACGGCACGCTCATCCACAGCAGCCAGGGCCGGGATTTGCCCCATTTGGAGTGGGTGTGCTCGACAACCACGCCCATGATCATATCGGATACGCCGTCAAATACGCGGCTGAGCAGCATGACAAGGCCGACGGTAGCCGCCGGAATGCCGGCATAGTCCGTATAGAACAGGGTGAGGATCGTGCTCATCATGCCGAATACCA
>NBJMR02800__coassemble_1749_pt1 | contig 23965 bp, 23 predicted proteins | sample NBJMR02800__metabat2_high_PE_027 | metagenome-assembled genome bin NBJMR02800 | reverse complement strand
GACTGCGGCCACATCCAGCAGAACCGTGAGACGCCCGCCTCTGCTAAGCTGCCGCGCAGCCACATCCGGGCGGAGCGCGTGCGGTGGGTGCTCTATGTGCCGGTGCTGATCGGGCTGGTGTTCAGCCCGTTTGTGGAATGGTGGTCCTATCCGATGACAATAGTGATGCTCGGCGTGTATCTGCTGTCGGCCGTCGCGATCGCGCGCATGTGGATGCGTTGCCCGCACTGCGGTAAAACGCTGGACGGCGGGGAAGCCTACTGCCCGCGCTGCGGGGGCCGGCTGGAGCGGTAGGCGTCAGTTGCGGTGTATCGTATTCCATGATATACTGGCAGCAAAAGCAGGGAGGGACAGGAAATGAAACGGAAGATCGTGTGGGGCGGCGCGGTGCTTGTCATCGCGGCAGTATTGGCGTATTTCCTGTGGCCCATGCCGCTGGGCGAGGTGCTGCCGGAGGATGGAACCATAGCGGCAGCCTATAACCATGCAGGACTGGACGGGAATGGAAACACTTTTATTACGCAGGACAGCATGCAGCTTGCGCCGGACAGTGCAGAAGCGCAGCAGATTCATGCCATTCTGGACAGCTATACCTACCACCGCAGTTGGCGCACCCCGTTCAGCAGCATGGAACGCGGGATCCCCATTGGTCTGGGCGACGCGGGTGACGGCATCCTGCTGCATGTGGATGGGCGGGGGATCCAGATATCAGGCACCAGCCTGATCCTGATTGGCGAGCATGTGTACCGCATCGGCTACTGGGGCGACAGACAGGGCGCAGAACTCACAGCGCAGCTGATGGCTGTGCTGCAAGGCGCAGCGCAGCCGGATTAAAGCAGCGCGGTCTTGGCGGAAGGAAGGGATAGCATGAAACGGAAGATCGTGTGGGGCGGCGCGGTGCTTGTCATCGCAGCGGTATTGGCGTATTTCCTGTGGCCCATGCCGCTGGGCGAGGTGCTGCCGGAAGGGGAAACAATCAACGTAGTATATGTCAAGCATATTCTGCCGGGAAATGGAGAGGTGCGGCAGGAAAGTACGGACTTCCAGCTGGACGCGGGCTCTGAACAGGCAGCACAACTGCGCGCGGCGCTGGAGGGCTATACCTATCACCGCACATGGGGAACAATATTGAGCGACAATTCAATTGACGGGGCGGACGAATGGGCAGGCTACACATTGCAGCTGTTTGCAGGCGACAAGAGCATTAGCAGCATGGGGAGCGGTACGGTTCTGATCAATGGATGCGTGCATCGCGTGGGCTATTGGGGGAATCAGACTGACCTCGCGTGGATGGAGGAGGTCTGTGCGGTACTCGGGGTGTAAAAACTTAAAGCCGCACAGTCTCGGTTGCGATCTTGCCGCAGAACGCCCGGTCGTGCTCGACAAACAGCAGCGTCGGCTGGTAGGCCGTCAAAAGCTGCTCGATCTGCATGCGTGAAAACACGTCGATATAATTTAAGGGCTCGTCCCACAGGTAGAGGTGCGCCTGCTCGCAGAGGCTGCGGGCAAGCAGCACCTTTTTCTTCTGCCCGGCGCTGTAATCCGCCATGTCCTTTTCAAACTGCACGCGCGCAAAGTCCAGCTTGCGCAAAATGGCGAAGAACAGCGTGCGGTCGATGCCGCAGGCTTCGGCGTAAACGCTCAAACTGCCAGACAGGAAAGACGCATCCTGCGGCACATAGGAAACAATCAGCCCGCTGCCCAGCCGCACCGTACCGGTGTGGGGGATGTCCTGCCCGGCGATGAGCTTCAGCAGGCTGGACTTGCCGCTGCCGTTGCGCCCGGTGAGCGCGATGCGCGCGCCGCGGCGGATGGTCAGGCGCACGCCCTCGACGACAGACGAATCGCCGTACTGCACCGCCACATCGGTCAGCTCAGCGAGCGTTTCTGCACGGTAGGAGAGCGGGTGCAGCTTGAGATCGTCCGCGCGCTCGATATTGTGCAGCAGCCCAGCCTTCTCCTCGGCCGCGTCCAGCCGCCGCGCCTCGATCGACTTGGCGCGCTGCATCATCTTGGCGGATTTGTGGCCGATGTAGCCGCGGTCGGGGCGCAGACCGGAATTGCGCACATGCTTCTCGGACTCGGTCTTATCCGACCAGCGGGCGGCGCGCTTCGCGGCTTCGTCCAGCCGGCGGATGTCCGCCCGGAGGCGGTCGTTCTCTGCCTGCTCAAAAGCGTCCTGCCGTTCTTTATTTACAAACCAGGACGAAAAATTGCCTTTTTGCAGCTCAATATTCGCTTTGTTGATCGACAAAATATGATCCACACAGCCGTCGAGGAAGGCGCGGTCATGCGAGACCAGCAGGAAGCCGCGCTTGGTTTTCAGGTAATCCGCGACCAGCGCGCGGGCCTCCGCGTCCAGATGGTTGGTCGGCTCGTCGATCAGCAGGAAGCGGTTTTCCCGCGCAAACAGCAGCGCGAGCAGCAGCCGCACCTGCTCGCCGCCGGAGAGCGAGCGGAACGGGCGGTACAGCATCTCGTCCGACAGGTCCAGCCGGTGCATCTCTCGCGCGAGCTGCCAGTATTCGTAGTCCGGCTGCACGTCCTCAATGACGCCGATCGCGTCCTTGTCCGGGTCGGGGATGGCAAAGGGGAAGTAGTCGAAGGGCACATCCGCGCGGATCGTGCCCCGGTACTCGTATTTGTGCTGTAACAGGTTCAGCAGCGTGGTTTTGCCGCGGCCGTTGCGGCCGACCAGGCCGAGCCGCCAGTCCGTGTCCAGCCGGAGCGAAACATTCTCGAAAATGTTGTCATAGCTGCCGTCATAGGCAAAGGTCAGGTTTGAAATTTCGATCATAGACATAAAAATACACCTCCTGCGCATGCAAAAACGGTGCAGGAAAACGCAGACCGCTTTCACGCGCGAAAAGGCGCAAAAAAGGGCGGCAAAGAGAAACGGGCTTTTCCTGCAAGCGGGCATGGCAGACCGAAGCGATCCGTCCGCCCTCAATATTCCTGCAAGAAGAGCTTATTTCATCTTTCCACCTCAAATCGTTTTGTTTACAAAATGAATATACTGCATCCCGGCCGGATTGTCAAGCCGCATTGTGTTTGGTATACTGATAAAAAGGGCAATGGAGGGGATTTTATGAAAAAGATGTGGAAAAAACTGCTTTGTGCGGCGGTGGCAGGCGGCATGATGTTTTCCACCGCAGGAGCGACCGACTGGGGGCTGTGGTACGGCAACGGTGTCAACCAGCCGCCGAACGGCGAAGACACCGTGCAGACGCTCGCGCAGTACGGCGCGTACTATATGGGCGAGCCCGACGAAAAGGTGCTCTACCTGACATTTGACTGCGGCTATGAAAACGGCAACACCGCGAAGATACTGGACACGCTCAAGAAACACCATGTGCCGGGCGCGTTTTTTGTGGTTGGGCACTATCTGGACGCCGCGCCCGAACTGGTAAAGCGCATGACGGACGAGGGGCACTTGGTGTGCAACCATTCGGATAACCACCCCAATATGACTACAGTCGGGTACGACCGCTTTGTGAGCGAGCTGACCGGGCTTGCCGCGCAGTACAAGGCGCTGACCGGGAAGAAAATCGCCCCGTTTTTCCGCCCGCCGGAGGGTTCGTATACCTACAATACCCTGCGCTGGGCGCAGCAGCTGGGCTACCACACCACGCTGTGGAGCGTCGCCTACGCGGACTGGGATCCCGCGAACCAGCCTTCCCATGCGGGCGCTAAGCAGACCATCAACAGCCGGGTGCACAACGGCGCGATCGTGCTGCTGCACGCGGTTTCCTCGACCAACGCTGCGATTCTGGACGACCTGATCACGAACTGGAAGGCGCAGGGCTATACCTTCAAAGCGCTCAGCGCGCTGCCCGGCCTTGCCGACCCAACCGTGTCCGCGCTGCCCAACCACGCGCTCTTCACAGTGGACGGACAAACCGCCGCGCCGACCGCGTTTTTGATCGACGGCAGCAATTATATAAAGCTGCGGGATATAGCAGCTATGCTGGCAGATACGGAAAAGGGCTTTGCGGTCGCGTATGACCTGGCCACGGACAGCGTTGCGCTGGCAGGCGGGCGGACATACACGCCGCTCGGCACCGAGCTTGCCGGTGTACGCGATGCGGCAGTGGTGCAGGCGGGCGCAGGATCGCAGCAGATCACACTGGACGGTGCGCCCCTGACGCTGACCGCCTATATGATCGATGACGAGAACTATGTGAAGCTGCGCGACCTTGCGCAGGCGATCGACTGCGGCATAACATATGACCCCGCGACACAGGCGGTCGATTTGAATCCATCCCTGCCGTATGAGGCATAAAGAAAACGGGACAAGATGCCCTTGCGCTGCGGCGCAGGGGCATCTTTATATTGGCTGTATGCAGATAAAAGGGGAAAGTAATGGGATTGTAAAATGTAAAATAAGCTTTTGCAAGAACGCTTGAGACAGAATTTTGACAGTGCTATACTCGCTTCTGGAAACAGGGAAAGAAGCTTACCCTGCAATATGAAATAGAGGGAGTAATGCAAACATGCAGACAAAAAGAGTACTCGCAGGCGTTCTGACCAGCACGCTGCTGCTCGGCACGTGCCCGGCAGCGCTGGCGGCGGACTACAATGACTCCAGCCTGACCGGCGGTTCCGCAGCCTGGCAGGCGTGGACCGAGGGCTGGGCGGCGCTGGCGGCAGACTACACGCAGGTATCGCTTACCCCGGGTGCAGACGAGACCCAGGTAAACTTCGCGTGGTACAGCAAGGATGCGGATGGTGCGGCGACCCCGGTCGTGCACTTCGGCACGGACCGCAGCAACCTTGCGGTATTTGAGGGCACATCCGCAGCGGTTGACTCCAGCCTGACGGACGGCGAAGCGTACTCTTACAACCATGTGACGGTAACTGGCCTGCAGCCGAACACCACCTATTATTATACGGTGGAGAAAAGCGGGACGGAAACCGAAGTACAGACCTACACCACCGGCGATTTCGAATCCGCGCAGATCCTGTACGTCGGCGACCCGCAGATCGGTGCATCCAAAGGCCAGCCGCAGAACGGTGAGGAGCTGGTCGCGGACAGCGGCGCAGCCAACACTGCGGCGCGCAACGACGGCTTTGCATGGGACCGCACGCTCGACATCGCAACGGCGCAGAACCCCGGCCTTGACTTTGTGATTTCCGCAGGCGACCAGGTCAACAAGACCGGCCAGGCCAAGGAAGAGGAGTACGCGGGTTATCTGGCGCCGGACGCGCTGGCATCCCTGCCGGTTGCGACCACGATCGGCAACCATGATTCGCTCAACCCGGACTACCAGTACCACTTCTACAACCCGAACCAGACCGGCTACGGCGAGACCGAGGCGGGCGGCGATTACTACTACTCCTACGGTTCCGGCCTGTTCATCGTGCTCAACACCAACAACTACAATGTGGCCGAGCATGAGCAGGCGATCCAGGAGGCTGTTGCTTCCGACCCGGATGCGGCCTTCCGCATCGTCACCATCCATCAGGATATCTACGGCTCCGGCCTTGACCACTCGGATACGGACGGCATGATCCTTCGCACCCAGCTGACCCCGATCTTTGACGAATACGACATCGACGTTGTGCTTCAGGGCCATGACCACACCTACAGCCGCACCAAGCTGCTCTACGGCGACGGCCAGTCCCACGGCACCTACGAGTTCCGCCTGAACGAGGATGGCTCGGATTACGATTGGGACAATGCTTACAACACCCAGACCGACGAGCAGATCCCGCTCTATCCGGAAGAGGGCGATACCGCGGGCCAGGCGGCGCACGATGCATTCCAAGCGGACAACAACTGCTACACCATCGAGGATGTCCAGGGCAACACGGTGACCAACCCGCAGGGTACCCTGTACATGACCGCGAACTCGGCATCGGGCTCCAAGTTCTACGAGCTGATCTCCAGCCAGCAGGATTACGTGGCAGCGCGCAGCCAGAACTGGCTGCCGAGCTACTCGGTCATCAACCTGACCGCGGACAGATTCTCGATCGACACCTATCAGATCACCGACAATGGCACGGTCGAGAAGATCGACGACACCTTCACCATCCTCAAAACAGCTGATGTGGAAGAGACTGCGGCTGTCACGGTGGACGGCGAGGCTGCAGAGGTCGCTACCGCAAATGTTGGCGGCCAGACTTACTACCGCCTGCGCGATCTGGCAACCGCGCTGAACGGCACGGCTGACCAGTTCAACGTTGAGTGGCAGGACGGCGTCATTGTCATCACCGGCGAGGCGTATACAGCTGAAGCCCTTGCACCGGCTGCCGAGGCAACCGGCTCCGCGATCAGCCTGGCGATCGAGGTAGACGGCCAGATGGTGACGACATCCGCCGCGGAAATCAACGACAACAACTATGTGCCGGCGAGTCTGCTGGCTGAGCTGGGTGTGACCGCCTCCGTATCGAACGGTACGCTCGCTATCACAACCCGCTGAGTTTCCGTCTCTTCTTCCGTGAATCTCCTTTTTCCGAATTCTCCGCAGGCTGCTGCCTGCGGAGAATTTATGTAATTCTGACAGAAACGAGTGATCTATTTTGTTGAATGACCCCAATACCCGCCGCCGACTGCTGCTCCGCTGGGCGCCGCCGATCATTCTGCTGCTCCTGTTCTCCGCGTTCGTGGTGCGCATCAACATGGTGGATAAGACCGAGCTGGTCTCCCGCGAGGGACAGACCTTTGAAAAAGGCGTTGTGACTGAGATCCTGCAGGACAACCTGCAGCCGGACGGCACCCGCGTGGGCGAGCAGCGCGTGCGCGTGCAGATGACGACCGGCGTGCGCGCAGGCGAAACGCTTGAAATGACCAGCGCTTCGGGCTATCTGTTCGGCGCAGGGTGTACGGTAGGCATGAAGGTGATCGTGATGCAGAGCGTCGCAGGCGACTCGACCGTGGCCAGCGTGTATGCGCAGGACAGGGAAATGGTCATCTATGTGTTTGCAGCGCTGTATCTGCTTGCCCTGTGCCTGGTGGGCGGCATGCAGGGCGTCAAGGGTGCGGCCGGGCTGGTGTTCACCTTTTTCTGCATCATATTTGTCTATCTCCCGCTGGTGTATCAGGGTCATTCGCCGTTCTGGGTGTCGGTATTTGTGTGTACGGTCACGACCGTCGTCACCATGTACCTGATCGGCGGGCCGACCATGAAAACCGTGGTCGCCACGGGCGGCACAGTCGCGGGCGTGTGCATTGCAGGGCTGGCTGCAACTGCGTTCAGCGCCGCGAGCGGCATCACCGGTTGGAACGTGAGCGACATTGAGAGCCTGCTGACGCTGTCGAATACCAACGGCGTGCAGGTGGGCGGGCTGCTGTTCTCCGGCCTGCTGATCTCCACACTCGGTGCGACCATGGACGTTGCCATGTCGATCGGCAGCGCGATCAGCGAGATCCATGTGCAGACGCCGGACATGCCGCGCCGTGATCTGTTCAAGGCGGGCATGCGCGTCGGCCGCGATATGATGGGCACGGACTCCAACACGCTCATTCTGGCGTTTGCGGGCGGTAGCATCAGCATGCTGGTGCTGGATTACGCCTATGACCTGCCCTACCAGCAGATCATCAACTCGAACAACATTGGCATCGCAGTCATGCAGGGGCTGGCGGGCAGCTTCGGCATTGTGCTCAGTGTGCCGGTGACCGTGGCGCTGGCAGTGCTGCTGTACACGCGGCACAAGAAGCACAGCGCAGCGGCAGAATAAGCAGAAAGGGCGTCCTTTCAGCGGGAAGGACGCCCTTTCCTGTTGTCAAACGGTTTCACGCGGATAGTCCGGATGCTGCCCGGACCAGCCGAACTGCGGCAGGGTGAGGATGCGGTCCATGTCCTCGTCCGAGATCACAAAGTCGAACACATCGAGATTCGCCTGCATGCGTGCGGGCGAGGAGGATTTGGGCAGCGGCGCGACCCCACACTGCAGGGCGAACCGCACGCACAGCTGTGCGACCGATTTGCCGTATTTCGCGGCAATGCCGGCGAGCCGCTCGTCCTGTAAGACCCGCGTGCGGCCGAGCGGGCTCCACGCTTCGAGCAGGATGCCGTGCGCCTTGCAGAATTCGACAGTATAGGTCTGCGGGTAGCCGGGGTGGAACTCGATCTGGTTGACCATGGGCGCGATCTCGGCGGTCTCCATCAGATTGCGCAGATGGTGCGGCAGGAAGTTGCTCACACCGATCGCGCGCACGCGCCCTGCACGGTACAGCTCCTCGAGCGCGCGCCAGGTGTCGCGGTCGAGCTGCTGCCACTCGGCGGTCAGGTCATCCGGCCGCGGCCAGTGGATGAGATAGAGGTCGAGGTAGTCCGTCCCAAGCTTTTGCAGCGAGCGCTCAAACGCCGCAAGCGCGTTTTTGTAGCCCATTTCGTCCTTCCACAGCTTGGAGGTCAAAAACAGCTCCCCACGCGGTACGCCCGAGGCTTTCAGCGCATCGCCAAGCGCCTGCTCGGTGCCGTAAAACGAGGCAGTATCAAAATGCCGGTAGCCTGCGGCGAGCGCCGCGGCGACCGTGCCGTCGTCCTTTTCGCTTGTCAGATAGGTGCCGTAGCCGACGGCGGGAACCTCCACGCCGTTCGATAAAGTGAACTTTTCCATACAAAGCACATCCTTGTTCCAGTGGTGTTGCTGTGATACATTCAGTATAGCATGATTTGCGGGCGGGAAAAAGAATTTTGAAAAAAGTGAACGGAAAACCGCGCCGCATCCGTCTAATGGGGTGAAAGGGGGCGAGGGAGATGGAAAACGACCGGCAGGACACGCTTGCGCGGCTGATGGAGGAGCACGGCGACCGGTTATACCGCCTGTGCCTGCTGCTCCTGCGCGACCCGCATCTGGCGGAGGACGCGGTGCAGGACACCATGCTCAAGGCGTGGCGCGGGCTGGACAGCTTTGAGGCGCGTGCGAGCGAAAAGACCTGGCTGACGGCGATCGCAGTCAACGTCTGCCGGGATTACCGCCGCCTGCACTGGTACCGCAAGCGGCTGGACGGCGAGGCTCTGCTCGAGCAGATCCCCGCGCCGCCCGACGCGGAGCCGCAGGACGACGAGATCCTGCGGCAGGTGCTCGCCCTCGCGCCCAAGTACCGCGAGCCGGTGCTGCTCTATTATTGGCAGGAGCTGACCGTGCCGGAGATCGCGGCGTTGCTGCATGAAAAAGAAAATACGGTCTTCACCCGCCTGCGCCGCGCACGGGCGCAGCTGAGAGAAACGCTGAAAGGATGGGACGACGATGGATGACAAGGTCAAACGCGCCCTCGACCGCCGGATGGCGGGCGCGGCGCTGCCAGTTGCGTCCAAGGCACGCATGATCCAAACCGCGATAAGAGGAAAGGGGAGCCGGCGTGTGAGAAAAAGAAAAATGGTTATTACAGCCGCAGCCGTTGCAGCGGTAATGGTGTCCGGATGCTTTGCTGTACAGGTGATCCATGACAACATCCGCCAGACCATGACAAGCTGGGAGCAGACGCACGAAGGCACGCCGCTGAACCTCAGCCAGTCGGACGCGGGATATACCGTGACCTTGGATGAGATTTACGGTGATGCCCGCTATGTTTATCTTAATGGGACACTGTCCCGGAATGATGGACAGATGTGGAAGGTCGACCCGATGACAGACCGCTTGGGAACACAGTATACAGCGGCAGGTTTTTGTGAGCGGCGGTTTCAGATCCCCAATCAGGAAACACTGGTCAGCTATGGCAGTAAGCTGGATTTCCTCAGCGATACCAACCCGGAGGATAGTACGCTGGAATTTATCGTCCGGCTGGATGCGGCAGAGTTTGCGCTGACTGGAGATGCGACGGCGGTTCTCGATGGGATATGGTATGAGGCAAACGGAGAGCTTTTTACACTGGATGGGCATTGGGAAATCACATTCCCGGTCGACCGGAAGAATGACGGGGAAACGCTGGAGATCAATCAGACCATCACATTGGAAAACGGAACTGTGACTCTGGAGCGGCTGTATTTCTCCGCGCTTGACGTATCGGCAGATTGGAGCGGTGAAAACGAAGCGCTGTTCGGGGAAGCATGGAAAAACACTTATCTGCTTCTTAAATCCGGAGAACAGATACCATATCAGTCACGCGGGATCGTCAATGGGGATGGAACAGAAATCAGAATGGAATTCGAGCAATTTAACAAGGGTCTCGGTCACATCTCCGCAGACGATGTGCAGGCCGTGGTATTCGCGGGACAGGAGATCCCGATTGCATAACACAAAAAGCCGCCCATTCGGGCGGCTTTTCGCTGCATCTTATGAAAAAATCAGAACAAACCGGTGATCTTGCCGTCCTTATCCACGTCGATCTTCTCCGCGGCCGGCACCTTGGGCAGGCCGGGCATGGTCATGATCGCGCCGGTCTCGACGACGACAAAGCCTGCGCCCGCGGCGAGGCGCGCCGTGCGGACGTTGACGACAAACTCGGTCGGGCGGCCGAGCAGCGCCGGGTCGTCGGACAGGGAATACTGGGTCTTGGCGACGCACACCGGCAGGTGGCCGTAGCCCATCTCAGTGATGTTCTGGAGCTCCTTGTGCGCCGCCGGGGCGATGGTCACGCCGAGCGCGCCGTAGATCTCCTTGGCGATCCTGCGGATCTTGTCCTCAAGCGGGAGCTCGTCCTCGTAGAGCATGTGGAAGTCCGCCTTGCCCTCGTCGAGTACAGCGAGCACTTCGTTTGCAAGCGCCTCGCCGCCCTCGCCGCCTTTGGCGAATACCTCGCTGAGCGCCACGCGCACACCGCGCTTTGCGCAGTGCTCGCGGATGAACGCGACCTCTTCCTCGGTGTCGGTCGGGAACGAGTTGATCGCCACGACCACCGGCACGCCGAACTTCTCCATGTTGTCCAGATGTGCGTCCAGATTGCAGATGCCGCGCTCGAGCGCAGTCAGGTTCGGGGTGTTCAGGTCGGCCTTGGCAACGCCGCCGTTGTACTTGAGCGCGCGCACGGTCGCCACAATCACGATGCAGTCGGGAGCAAGTCCGGCCTTGCGGCACTTGATATCCATGAACTTCTCCGCGCCGAGGTCTGCGCCGAAGCCGGCCTCGGTGATGGCGATGTCCGCCAGCTTCAGCGCGAGCTTGGTCGCCTGCACGCTGTTGCAGCCGTGCGCGATGTTGGCAAACGGGCCGCCGTGCATCAGGCAGGGGGTGCCCTCAAGCGTCTGCACCAGATTGGGCTTGATCGCGTCCTTCATCAGCGCGGCCATCGCGCCCTCGGCATGCAGGTCGCGCGCGTAGACCGGCTTGCCGTCGTAGGAGTAGGCGACCAGAATGTCGCCGAAGCGTTTTTTCAGGTCCTCCAGGTCGGAGGCCAGGCACAGGATCGCCATGACCTCGGAGGCGACCGTGATCATGAAGTGGTCCTCGCGCGGCACGCCGTTGACCTTGCCGCCAAGGCCAATGGTGATATTGCGCAGGGCGCGGTCGTTCATGTCCATTACGCGGGTGAAGATCACGCGGCGCGGGTCGATGCCAAGCGCGTTGCCATGCTGCATGTGGTTGTCCAGCATGGCGCAGAGCAGGTTGTTTGCCGCGGTGATCGCGTGCATGTCGCCGGTGAAGTGCAGGTTGATGTCCTCCATCGGCACGACCTGCGCATAGCCGCCGCCGGCCGCGCCGCCCTTGATGCCGAACACCGGGCCGAGCGAAGGCTCACGCAGCGCGATCATGGCCTTTTTGCCGAGCTTTGCCATCGCCTGTCCGAGGCCGACGGTCGTGGTGGTCTTGCCCTCGCCCGCAGGGGTGGGGTTGATGGCAGTGACGAGCACAAGCTTGCCGTTTTCCCTGCCGTCCAGCTTGTTCCACACGTCTGCGGACAGCTTGGCCTTGTATTTTCCGTAGAGCTCCAGGTCGTCCGCGGCCAGACCGGCGTCCGCGGCGACGTCAATAATCGGGCGCATCTTGCAGCCCTGGGCGATTTCGATATCGGATAGCATAACATTTTCCTCCCGTCCATACGCATTGGTACGCATGATATTATTATAACAATGTTCTGCACAGTTTTCCAGCGCAGGATGCGAAAATTTTGCCGAATTTGCGACTTAAAAAAGCGGTTCTGTTGTGGTATGATATAAAGCGGCATAAATTCTGATCAAAGGAGGGTCGGCATGGACGTTATCAAGTCAGTGACAAACTACATCAAAAACACCGACCTTTATCTGGTGGCAATCGCCTTGCTGTGCTCGGCGTACGGCATGGTGCTCATTTATTCTGCAACGCTCAATCCGGCCAGCTGGCAGGATGGCAGCACGCGCAATCTGTTCATCCAGGGAGCGGCGATTATCCTCGGCCTGGGTGCATTTGTCATTATGTCGCTGATCGATCTCGAAACCATGAGCGGCTGGTGGAAGATTTTTGTGCTGATCAATATCGGTTTGCAGATGCTGCTGTTTACCCCGTTGGGTACCGAGGTCAACGGCCAGCGTGCCTGGCTGGATCTGGGTGTTACCAGCCTGCAGCCGGGCGAGCTGGGTAAGCTGATCTTCATTTTTACGCTGGCTGCACATATTTCCGAGATTAAGGAACATATCAGCGAGTGGCGCGGCCTGTTTGTTATCGCGCTGCACACGCTGATCATGATGGCCGCTGTGGTCATCGCTTCGGGCGATACCGGCATGGCGATCCAGTATTTCATGATTGCGCTGATCATGCTGTTCGCAGCCGGGCTGTCCCTCAAATGGCTGGCGATCGGCGCGGGGCTTGGCGTTGTCAGCATCCCGATCCTGTGGAATTTTGTGCTGCAGGGTTATCAGATCACACGTATCCTTGTGCTGTTCGACCCGTCGATCGATCTGGACGCATCCCGGCAGGCGACCTACGGCAAGATCGCCATCGGCTCGGGGCAGATGACCGGACAAGGGCTGACCCATGGCACAATGACGCAGATGCAGCTGGTTTCCGAGAACCACACGGACTACATTTTTTCGGTCGCGGGCGAGGAGCTGGGCTTTATCGGATGTATGCTGATCATCGGCCTGCTGACGCTGCTGATCCTGCGGCTGTTTTATGTCTCATACCGTGCCTCAACAACGTTTTCCTCGCTGCTTGCGGTGGGCGTGGGCGGCATGTTCCTGTTTCAGACTTTTATGAACATCTTTATGAATGTGGGCCTGCTGCCTGTCATGGGCCTGACGCTGCCGTTCTTCTCCTATGGCGGCACCTCGGTGCTGACCATGTATGCTGCGCTCGGCATTGCAGCAGGGGTGCGCATGCGCGAGAAGCCCTCCTGGCTGCAATGAACGCCTTGGGGAAGGCATCACAGGTTCCGGAGGACGGGAAGATAAGGTAAATATCCCTGCAAGGGCAAGAAAGGATGCGGAAGCATGGAAAGAAACAAGGCTTGGGATCTTCTGCGCAAGTACAACAAAGAGCCGTTCCATCTGCGCCATGCGCTGACGGTTGAGGGCGTGATGCGGTATTTCGCAGAGCAGCGCGGAGAGGACGCGGATTTCTGGGGCGTTGCCGGCCTGCTGCACGATATCGACTTTGAGATGTGGCCCGAGGAACACTGCCGGAAAGCGACTGAACTGCTGCACGAGGGCGGTGCGGATGAGGCGGCCATCCACGCGGTGTGCAGCCACGGCTGGGGAGAATGTTCGGATGTGGAGCCCACACACGAGATGGAAAAGCTGCTGTTTGCTGCGGACGAGCTGACCGGGCTGATCTGGTCGGCGTCGCTCATGCGGCCGTCCAAAAGCGTGCAGGATATGGAGCTTAAGAGCCTGAAGAGAAAGTTCAAGGATAAAAAATTTGCTGCCGGCTGCTCGCGAGAGATTATTCTCAAGGGCGCGGAGCTGTGCGGCCTGACGATTGAAGAGCTGATGCAGCAGACGCTGGACGCGATGCGCGCGACAGAGGACGAGGTAAACCGCCGGATGGAGCAGCTGGAAGCCCGATAAAAGAAAAGCACAAGAAAAGCCGCCCGATCGGGCGGCTTTTGTTATGCCTCAGGCATTATCTTCTGCGGCGGCGCTGGTAGTTGGTGTTGCGGTAGCGGGTACGCATGTTCTTGCGCTGATTGCGGCGGCGCATGCCGCCGAACGTCAGGTTGAACAGGATGTACAGCACAACAAACACCGCCAGCACGACCAGAATGATCCGGAAGACCGAGGTTTGGAAGAAATTCGAGAGCCTGTCCGAAATATAGAGCACGCGGCTCATTTCCACATCGGTCAGCGCGACAAGCTCGACAGTTCCATAGGTGATGCCGTTATGGGAATAGCTTACGCTGCCGATCACATCGCCGGCTTTGATGGGCGCGTCTACGCTATCCGGAGTGGTGAACTGCGGCTCGTCCAGATCTTCCACATTCAGATCAGAGGGAAGCAGCGCAACCAGATCATTTTTTGCCGTCAGCACAAGCTCTTTCGTGTCGGTAGAAAGGTTGACATCGATGGATTTTATGATATCCCCCTTTTTGGCGAGCGTTTTGGAGGTGAACGCGTCAAAGCCCCACTCAAACAGCGATTTGGTATCCGTGAAGCTGGAAGGCAGATTGCTGTATTCCAGGGAAGTGCTGTCGCAGCCCATCACAACAGAGTACAGCTTGGCATCGCCGTATTCCGCATAGCCGACAAAGCAGTTGCCTGCCTGTGAGGTATTGCCGGTCTTGATGCCTTTGCAGTAGGCGTAGGCATACGGCTGATAAGAACTGCGGATCAGTTCGTTGGTGGTGATCATCAGGTATTCATTCCTGAAATTGGTGGTCATTTTCCACTGTACGGTATCTGCGATATCCGCAAAGGTTTCATCCTGCATGGCGGCGTAAGCGATTTTATACAGATCGCGCGCAGTGGTGTAATGGTTGTCATCATGCAGGCCGCAGGGGTTGACGAAATGCGTACCCGTGCAGCCGAGCTCCTCTGCGCGCTGGTTCATCATGTCTACAAACGCGTCGTAACTGCCGGCGACGTGCCGTGCCAGCATGTAAGCAGCTTCGTTGGCCGAGGGCAGCATGAGCGCATAGAGCAGATCCTCGACCGTAACGGTCTCGCCCTCTTTGATGCCGGCGTTCGAACTGTCCGCCTCCAGCGTTTCAAAGTCTGATGCCTGCGCAGTGACAGTTTCGCTCAGGTCGGTTACATTTTCCAGAACGATCAGCGCAGTCATGATTTTGGTGGTTGAGGCAGGATACCGGCGCTCGTCCGCATTTTTTTCGTACAGCACCATGCCGGTATCCGGACTGACGAGCAGCGCGGCCTCTGCATTGGTCGCAGGTGCACCGGATGCAGCAGCGGTTACATTGTCGCTGTTGGTAGCGCCGGGGGTCTGTGTGTCCGTTTCACCGGAAGAGCTGCTTTCGCTTTCCGTCTCCTCCCCGTTGCTGTCGGCTTCCTCCCCGGTATCGCTCGTGTCGGAAACGCCGGTGTCTTCATCTTCCGGCGCGGCGAAGGCCTGCGGCAGAGGAACGGCGGCAAAAAGCAGAACAAAGCACAAAAAAAGCGCGGCAAGCCGGTTCGGGATCATGTATATGCAATGGTTTATTTTATGTTTCATCGTTATCCCCCAGTGAAAAGTCTGCATCCGTGAAATGGCCGCGCAGCGCGGCGGGTTTGGGCGGGATACGGCGCAGGGGGTCGTAGCGGAAGGCGCGGCAATGGTCGGCGCCGTCCACCACGCCGCGGCGGCGGCAGGCGATGCGTTTCCCGTCTGCCAGCGGGGAACCGTGCGCGCAGTAGGCGCAGCGCGGTTCGATATTCTTTCGCAGCAGCTTTTTCAGCCTCATGCGGGTGGTCACTCCAATCAAAGCAGGGCAGCTGCAGGGAACCGCAGCAACACCCATCATATTCTGTGACCCATTATACCTTATCTTTCGCCTTTTTTCTACCCCAAATTGGAAACAAGGCTGCGGCAGCCAGCAGTGCGGCGGACAGCGGGCGGAACAGGGGCGGAGCAGCCTGTACCGGGGCAAACGCCGTCAGCGCGGCCGGGGAAAGCCGGAAAAGCAGTGCGGTGAGCAGGGCGGCGAGCGCGCCGTGCAGCAGTTTGGCGGCGGCAAAGCCATCCACCGGCAGTTCCGCCGGCGCGGCGATTGCGCGCACCTGGAACTGCACCGCCAGCCCACCGAAGCCCAGAAGGAAGGAAGCGAGCGTCAGCAGCGCGCCCGTGGGCAGGGGCAGGAGGGGGAGCCGATCCAGGCCGTTGGTCAGTTCGATCATACCCGCGAGTGCTGCGCCGTACGGCACGCGCGCCAGTACGGGCGCGGCCAGCTGCAGCAGGATGGAGAATACGGTCAGGAAGGCGGTTACGGTCAGCGCGGTTGCGGCGGCCTGCCGCACCGCAGCGCAGAACGCGGCGGCGAAGCCCTCCTGCGGAGCGGAAGGGCGGGAAATGGCGGGAAACGCACGGGGTGTGCCCCTGTCCCGCGCAGTGAGCAGCCCTGCCAGCAGGGCGGCGAGGATGTGCACGATGTACAGCACCGCGCCGGTGCGCGCGCTGCCAAACAGGCCCAGCCCGATCAGCCCGATGCAGAAGCCCGGGCTGGCGCAGTTGCAGAAGGAATTGACACGCGCAGCGTCCTTTGGCGAAAGCGCGCCTTGCTGCAGGAGTTCGGCGGCGGTCGCTGCGCCGACCGGATAGCCGCCCGTCAGCCCGAGGATGACTGCGGGAGCAGCCGCGGGCGGCAGGCCGTACAGCCGGGCGAGCGGCCGCGCGGCAAGACGGCCGAGCGCGTCCGCAAAGCCGGTGCGCACGAGCAGCGCACTTGTCACGAAAAACGGGAACAGCGCGGGCAGCGCCTCGCGCGCGGCGAGCGACAGGCCGTCGCGCATCCCGTCCGCGCAGGCGGACGGGCAAAGCAGGAACGCCGCAAACAGCGCGAGCGATAAAAACAGCTTCATGGCCTCACCTCGATGGTTCAGGATATGAGGGGCAGGCAAGTTTGATGCCGCCGCCGCATACAATGGCAATACCGCACAATTGTGTCTGCGGCGCTTTGCGGAAATTTTGCTCCCCGGATATTGTTGCATTTTCTTGCAATACATCCAGTATTGCTGCGAAAACGCGCCGCATCCGGATGCAAAAGTTTCTCGCAAATCGCTCTTGCCAAATCATGCGGTATTGCCCAATAGCCCGGACGGAGGAGGGGACGCATGGCGCACGAGGGCTTTGGCGCGGCGCTGCTCGAGGATCTGCACGGCGACCGGCCGCGCGTGGAGATCATCGGCAACAGCCGCGTGGTGGTGGAAAACCACCGCGGCATACAGGAATATGACGACGGCGTGCTGCGTGTCAAATGCAGCGGGTGCGAGGTGCGCATCACAGGGGAGGGGCTGGCGCTTTCTGCCCTCTCGCTCGACGAGCTGGCGGTGACGGGCACGATCGTCTCGGTGGAATATACCACGGGCGGCTAGGCCTTGTTTGGAAATTGGCAATGTGCCAGGCGGCGAGGTTTTTTTTCGCCAGACAAGGCAATTTGACGCAGCAATACTTTGTGTATTGCAAGGAAAATTAACGCAGTATGACGGAAAAAGCCCCGTCGCTCGGGTATGTTGACATTTTTCAAGCAAGGCCTAAACGGAAGGGAGGGAAGGCGGATGATCGGACGGCTCTGGCGGCTCGCGTGCGGACAGGTGCGGGTGCGCATCACAGGTGCGAGCCTGCCGCGCTTTCTCAATCTGTGCGCCTTCCACAGCCTGACGCTGCGGCGCATGAAGCGCACCGCGTGGGACGAGATGTATGCGACCATGTCGGTCGCGGATTTCCGCGCGCTGCGGCGGTATATGGGGCGCACGGGCTGCCGGGTGCACATTGTACGGCGGCGGGGCGCGCCTTTTGCCGCCGCGCGCCTGCGGCCGCGGTATGCGCTGTGGGGCGGTTTCCTGCTGCTTGCGCTGACGTGGTGGATACTGTGCACCCGCGTCTGGGCGATCGAAACGCAGATCTCGCCCGCCCTGTCCGAAGCCGAGGTGCTGCAGCAGCTGGAAGAGATGGGCGTGCATATCGGAGCGCCCATCTCCTCGATCGACACCCACCGCATCCGCTGGCGGATATTGCAGCTGCAGCCCAATATGACGTATTTTGCGCTCAACATTCACGGCAACAGCGTTACCGTGCTCGCGAGCGGCGCGGAGCCGCCCGAGGCCATCCTCGACCAGGATGCGGTGACCAAAGTAGTCGCCAAACGGGACGGCGTGGTCAGGACTGTGCATGCGCTGGACGGGCAGGCGGTCGTACAGGCGGGCGACGCGGTACAGGCCGGGGATACGCTGATTAGCGGACTGGTACCGCCGACCCGGGAGGAAGGGAAATATCATCTGGCGCATGCGCGCGGCGAGGTGGAAGCGTATACGCTGCGCACGGCAGAGATTGCGCGCGCCCTGACCACGGAGGAAAAGGCATACACCGGCAAGGTGCGGCGGCAATATGCGCTGATGATCGGAAATAAACGGTTAAATTTATATATTGGGAGTGGAATTACCGGGGGGACCTGTGATAAAATAGTGGAGACAAGGACACTGCGCCTGTCGGACAGCGTCGTGTTCCCGGTTTCGCTGATTGTACAGACGTATGTGTATTATGAGCGCGTACCCGTGGAGCAGACCGTGGACGAGGTGCGCGTGGAAATGCTCTCCCGCGCGCTGGGGGACATTGCCGCGGATATGGACGGCACGGTCCAGAGCCACAGCGAAACACTGACCACGGAGAACGGTGCGGCGGTGCTGCGCCTGTCGGTGCATGCGGTCGAGCAGATCGGCGAGGAGGCGCTGGACGACAGCGAGATCCCGCCGCCCGAGACGGAAGAACAGACAGACCCGCCACAATAGCGCGCAGCAAGCGACGCGTGGTGTTCGCCCTGCGACATGGCCGCCCGTTTTAACAGCAAATTTACGAAAGCAAGGTGCAAACCATAGAACAGACAATCCAGGTGGAACAGACCGAACTGCTGATGGCGGTATTCGGTGCATTTGATGAGAATATCAAGTTGATTGAGCGTGAGCTCGGTGTATCGGTCGTCAGCCGGGGGAGCGAACTGAAAATCTCCGGCGAGGATGCAGAGGTGGACGTCGCCGCACGCACGATCGGAGCACTGGCGGCGATGGCGGGCCGCGGCGAAGCGGTCAGCACGCAGACCGTGCAGTACGTCATCGGCCTTGCACGCGACGGCCGCGAGGCTGAGGTGCATACCATGAGCCGCGACGTGCTCTGCATCACGGCCAAGGGCAAGCCGGTCAAGGCCAAGACGCTCGGCCAGAAACGCTATATGGAGGCCATCCGCAAGAATACGATCGTCATGGGCGTCGGCCCGGCGGGCACAGGCAAGACCTATCTCGCTGTCGCCGCGGCGGTCGCAGCGTTCCGGGACAAGCGGGTCTCCCGCATCATCCTGACGCGTCCCGCGGTCGAGGCGGGCGAAAAGCTCGGCTTCCTGCCCGGCGACCTTCAGAGCAAGGTTGACCCTTATCTGCGCCCGCTGTACGATGGCTTGTTCGATATGCTTGGTGCGGAGAATTTCACCAAATACCAGGAGCGCGGCTCGATCGAGGTAGCGCCGCTCGCCTATATGCGCGGCCGCACGCTGGACGACAGCTTCATCATCCTCGACGAAGCGCAGAACACCACGCCCGAGCAGATGAAGATGTTCCTGACCCGTCTGGGTTTTGGTTCGCAGGCGGTCATCACGGGCGATATTACGCAGATCGACCTGCCGGACGGCAAGCAGTCCGGACTCAAGGAGGCGCTGCGCGTGCTGGACGGCGTGGAGGGCATCGCCCAGTGCTACCTGACCGAAAAGGACGTCGTGCGCCACGAGCTGGTGCAGCGCATCGTCAAGGCGTATGCGGATTATGAAAGCAAAAAGGGAAAAAGCAAGGCGCCGGACAACAAGCACCCGGCGTTCCGGCGCAAAGGGGACAAGCGATGAACCACCAGATCAATATCGGGTTTGATACCGCGGTGGAGGACGAGCAGGCGGTCGCCGGGCTGATCCGCACCTGCGCGCTGCGCGTGCTCGAAAGCGAAAACGTGCCGTTTGATGCGGCGGTTGATGTGACCGTCGTGGATGCGGACGCGATCCGCGAGATGAACGCCGAATACCGGGATAAGGACGCGGTGACCGACGTGCTGTCCTTCCCGATGTACGAGTTTTATAACGGCGAGCCGCAGGAGGAACTCGAGCGCGAGCCGGACTCCGGCTGCGTGATGCTCGGGGATATGATCCTGTGCTACACGCGCGCCTGTGAGCAGGCGGCGGAGTTTGGCCATTCGCCCGCGCGTGAGTGCGGCTACCTGACCACGCATTCGGTGCTGCACCTGCTGGGTTACGACCATGAACGGAACGATGCGGATACCCGTCTGATGCGCGCCAAGGAAGAGGACAACCTCACCTTCCTCGGCCTGACGAGAGATAGAGAAGCATGAAAAAGAATATCCGAAAACTGCATGAGAGTTTCCAGCATGCGTTCCGCGGGCTGGGGCTGTGCATCCACGGGGAGCGCAACTTCCGCGTGCACATGACGGCGGCGTTTTACGTCACCGTCTTTGCGCTGATGGGGCGCGCCACGGCGGCGGAGGCCGCCGTGCTGTGCCTGTGCTTCGGCCTGACCATGGGCGCGGAGCTGATGAACACCGCGATCGAGCGTTTGTGCGACCGGCAGGCGAGCGGGTACGACGGTTTTGTCCGCAATGCGAAGGATATCGCGGCCGCGGGCGTGTTCGTCTGCGCGGCGGCATGCGTAGCTGTGGGCGTGTGCATCTTCCTGTTTGAAGGCGTGTTGTTTTCGGCGCTTTCGTGGCTGCTGGCGCACCTGTGGGCAGCGGCGGTGCTGCTGGTCTCGATACCGGCGGCCTTATGGTTTATTTTTAAATATGGGAGAATACAATGAGTAATATTACCAAAACTGCGGTTGTTTCCGTAGTCGGGCGGCCGAATGTCGGCAAGTCCACCATGACGAATAAACTGGTTGGCCAGAAAGTCGCCATCGTGTCGAACAAGCCCCAGACCACACGTACGCGCATTACCGGCGTGCTGAACCGGGGCGAGACGCAGTATGTCTTTCTGGACACGCCCGGCCTGCATAAGCCTCGTTCCCGTCTGGGAGACTACATGTGCAAAGTCGTGACCGATACGGTCTCTGAGGTGGATGTAGCGGCGCTCGTGGTCGAGCCGATTGCCAACATCGGCCCGGCGGAGCAGAGCCTGATCGGCCAGATCAAGCAGCACCACATGCCGTCCATCCTGGTCATCAACAAGATCGACACGGTGAAAAAAGAGGAGCTGCTTGCTGTTATCGCAACTTACGCCGCAGCGCACGACTTCGACGCGGTCGTGCCGGTTTCCGCGCGCACGGGCGAGGGCTTAAACGACTTCCTCGCCGATGTGGACAAGTACGCGATCGAAGGTCCGCAGCTGTTCCCGGAGGACATGGTCTCCGACCAGCCCGAGCGCCAGCTCGTGGCGGAGATCATCCGCGAGAAGATGCTGCGCCTGTTGGACCGCGAGGTGCCGCACGGCGTTGCGGTCGGCATCGAGCGCTGGAACGAGCGCGAGGACGGCCTGATCGAGATCAACGCGGTCATCTACTGCGAGAAGAATAGCCACAAGGGCATTATCATCGGAAAGCAGGGCGCCATGCTCAAGGAAATCGGCCGGCAGGCGCGCGCGGACATCGAGCGCATGCTGGATGCCAAGGTGTTCCTCGAGCTGTGGGTCAAGGTCAAGGAGGGCTGGCGCAACAACCAGTACCAGATGCGCAACTTCGGCTACGAGGACCAGTAAATGGCCGAGGTCAAGCTGCGCGCGCTCGGTCTGCGCGAGGTGGATTTCGGCGACTTTGACCGCTACCTGACCGCGCTGACCGAGGATGGCCGCAAGGTTGAAATTTTATGCAAAAACGCGCGGCGGGGCAAAAAGCAGAACCCTGCCGCGCGGCAGTTTTGTTATTCTGAATTCATCCTGTCCGAGCGGCGCGGACGCTATACGCTGCGCGAGGCGGATTTCGTGCACTCGTTTTTCCCACTCTCGCAGGATATCGAGCGGTATGCGCTTGCGTGCTACCTTGCCGAGGTCACAGCGGCGCTCACCACGCAGGATGAGGACAACCCGGCCATCTGCCGCCTGCTGCTGCACGCGCTGTATGCGCTCGAGGGCAAAAAACGCGAGCCGGCGCTTGTCAAGGCGGCTTTTGAGTGGCGCGTGATGGCGGAGAGCGGCTACGCGCCCGACCTGTCGGGCTGCGGGGTGTGCGGGAACATGATCGAACAGCCGCCGGTATACTTTTCTGTGCGCGCGGGCACGGCGGCGGACGAAAGGTGTGCCCGGCGCGTCGGCGGGTATGTACGGCTCGCGGACTCCACCCTGCGCGCGCTTGTGCATGTGCTGACGTGCGAGGCAGGCAAGGTGTATGCCTTTGCGCTGACCGGCCCTGCGCGCGAGCAGTTCTGCCGCATGGCGGAAGACTATGTGCAGTACCATCTCGGGCGCGGATTCGACAGTTTGAAGTTTTATCATTCCGTCGCATTATAACAGTGACCTCTTTTGCGATGAAGAGGGGAAATGCCATGAAACCTGCAATCAGACAGACCGCGATGCGCCGCAGCATTTATGCCCAGCTTGCGTTGGACGCGGCTGCGGTGGCAGTCGAGCTGTGGTTCTTTTGGGGTGACGGGGCAAATTTCGTTCCTGTGCTGGTGCTTATGCTGCTTAGTGCGGCAAATATATGCTGGCTGGGGCATCATTATTGGAACGACTGCAAACAGTTCATGACGAGCGAAGCATACCAGCGTCTTGCTGCACGGTATTTTTCGTATGGAAGCCGCGGACGCTGGTTGTGGATGCTGCTGCAATACCGGCAGATCAAGGCCGTATCCGATGAAGCCGGCCTCGCTTTGCTGCGGATCTGGCTGGCGGGCGATGTACTGATCTGCGTGTCAATGCTGGGCATGTACCTGCCGGCAGAGCTGATTTTAGGCTGATATATATTTTAGGAGTAAACCATGAACAGATTAGGGGAAAAATCCTTAAAAACACTGGAGTATTACGAAATCCTCGACCGTCTTGCGACGCAGGCCGCGTCCGAGGCGGCGAAGGAGAAATGCCGCGCTCTGCGGCCTCTCGACGACCATGAGCAGGCACAGGTCTGGATGGACCAGACCACGGACGCGAAAAACCTGATGATCCGGCAGGGCAGCCCGGGCTTCGGCGGCATCCGCGAGGTGGGCGCGATCCTGGCGCGCGCCGGGCGCGGCGGCACGCTGAATCCGCGCGAGCTGCTCGACGTGGCAAGCCTGCTGCAGACCGCGCGCCGCGCGCTGGTCTACGACGCGGAGCATGAGGAAAAGACCACGCTCACGCCGATTTTCGGACTGCTTTCCGGCAACCGGACGCTTGAGGAGGCCATCACGACCGCGATCCTTTCCGAAGAGGAGATCGCGGACGGCGCAAGCCCTGAACTGTTGTCCATCCGCCGCGAGCTGCGGCGCATTTCGGGCAAGGTGCGCGAGACGCTCAACCGCCTGATCTCGGGCGAGCGGTCCAAATATCTGCAGGAAACCATCGTTACCCAGCGAAACGGGCGCTATGTTGTGCCGGTCAAGGCCGAGCACCGGGGCGATATCCCGGGCCTGGTGCATGATACCTCGTCCACCGGCGCGACCGTGTTCGTCGAGCCGCAGCAGGTTGTGGAGATCAACAACCAGATCAAGGTGCTTGAAGGCCGCGAGGAGGCCGAGATCGAGCGGATTTTAGCCGAGCTGTCAAACGAGGTTGCGCTGTATAAAAATGCGATCGAGCAGGATTATGATGCGCTCGTCTCGCTCGACTTCATCTTTGCGCGCGCCAAGCTGTCGTTTGAGATGAACGCCGCGCCGCCGGTTCTCGTGGAGGGTGCGAGCCGCTGCCGCCTGCTGCGTGCGCGGCACCCGCTGCTAGACAAGGATAAGGCGGTGCCGATCGACATTGCGATCGGCGACGACTACGACACGCTGGTTATCACCGGTCCGAACACGGGCGGCAAGACCGTGTCGCTCAAAACACTGGGACTGCTCAGCCTGATGGCGG
>NBJMR02800__coassemble_1747_pt1 | contig 24027 bp, 23 predicted proteins | sample NBJMR02800__metabat2_high_PE_027 | metagenome-assembled genome bin NBJMR02800 | reverse complement strand
GATCAGCGGCCGCATGAAGCGGAAGAAGAAGGTCAGCAGCAGGGTGCGGATATGGCTGCCGTCGACGTCGGCATCCGCCATCAGGATGATCTTGCCGTAGCGCAGCTTGGAGATGTCGAAATCATCGCCGAAACCCGCGCCGAACGCGGTGATCATCGGGGTGAGCTTGTCGTTGCCGTATACGCGGTCAAGGCGCGCCTTTTCCACGTTGAGCATCTTGCCCCACAGCGGCAGGATGGCCTGGTGCCGGCGGTCGCGGCCCTCCTTGGCCGAGCCGCCTGCGGAATCACCCTCGACGATGTAGATTTCCGTATAGGTCGGGTCCTTTTCAATGCAATCCGCAAGCTTGCCCGGCAGCGAAGCCGAATCCAGCGCGGATTTTCTTCTGGTCAGCTCGCGCGCCTTTTTCGCAGCCTCGCGGGCGCGCGCGGCGGTCTGCGCCTTTTCGATGATCGTGCGCGCGACCTGCGGATTCTCCTCAAAGAAGGTCATCAGCTTTTCGGATACCATCGCGTCCACGAGCGCGCGCATCTCGCTGTTGCCCAGCTTGGTCTTGGTCTGGCCCTCGAACTGCGCCTCCTGCAGCTTGACCGAGATGATCGCGGTCAGGCCCTCGCGCGCATCCTCGCCTTTGAAAGACTCGTCGTCCTTGAGCAGCTTATATTTTTTGCCGTACTCGTTGAGCACGCGGGTGAGCGCGGCCTTAAAGCCGGTCTCGTGCGTGCCGCCCTCGGTGGTGTTGATGTTGTTGGCAAAGGAGAGCAGCAGCTCGTTGTAGCTGTCCGTATACTGCATGGCGACCTCGGCCATCGAGGTGTCGCGGCTGCCCTCCATGTAGATGACATCCTCATGCAGGGGGTTTTTGGTGCGGTTGAGATGCTGCACGAACTGGCGGATGCCGCCCTCGTAGTGCATGACCTCCTCGACCGGCTCGTCGTCGCGCTCGTCGCGCAGGGTGATCTTGAGGCCGGCGTTGAGGAAGGCCTGCTCGCGCAGGCGCTTTTCCAGCACGTCGAACTCAAACTCCGTGGTCTCGAAGATCTCCGGGTCCGCGTGGAAGCGGATGGTGGTGCCGGTCTCGCTCTCGCAGGGCGTGTCGCGCATCTTGACGACTGTCTCGCCGCGCTCAAAACGCATGTAGTGCTTTGTGTGCCCGTCGCGCACCTCGGCCTCCAGCCAGTCGGACAGGGCGTTGACGACCGATGAACCCACGCCGTGCAGGCCGCCGGACACCTTGTAGCCCGAGCCGTCGAACTTGCCGCCTGCATGCAGCACGGTAAGCACGACCTCGAGCGTCGGGATGCCCATCTGCGGATGGATGCCGCAGGGGATGCCGCGGCCGTTGTCCGCCACGCGGATGATGTCGCCCTTTTCGATCGTGACCTCGATATGCGTGCAGTAGCCCGCGAGCGCCTCGTCGATCGAGTTGTCCACGATCTCGTAGACCAGATGGTGCAGGCCGCGCGCCGAGGTCGAGCCGATGTACATGCCCGGGCGCTTGCGGACGGCCTCAAGGCCCTCAAGCACCTGGATCTGGCTTTCGTCATAGGTCTCGGTGACCTTCAGGTCGAGCACCTCGTCCTTGATTTCCAGTTCTTCACTCATATTTTGACTCTCCATGCTTTGTTTTCCGTGTTCCATTCCTCATAATTGATAAGGAAGAATAGAGAATGAATCATTGCAAAAGTACGTGCCGCAATTCTCCATTTTCCATTCCGGGTTTCTATCCAATCCCGTTCTTTTCCGCCCTTCTCTGCAGCGCCTGCGGCGACAGCTGGGTCAGGTACAGTGTTTCACCCAGGGCATTCTCGCATAAAACCGCTGCGCGCGGCAGATCCTCATACAGTTCGATGATGCGCCCTTCCTCCTGCAGCCGGGCCAGCAGCGCCTGCGTGCGTTTGGATACGGTCGCCGTGTCCATATCAAACACTGCGACTACGCTTTGCAGAGGCACGATATAATCCTGTCCCAGATGCAGATACATCAAAATCCCTCCGGATTTTGTAGTAATGGAGAATGGAAATTTGATAATGGAAAAGGAAAGGCGGGCCGCTGCACCGAAGAAAACAGCACCTTGCGGCCGCGCCCTGATTCTCCATTCTCAACTATCCATTCTCCACTTGTTATTATACCACTTTTTTCTTAAAATGTGTAGCGAAAACTCGCTAAAGTCAAATAATTTTACCGTTTTTTATTTGAAATACCGCTCCGGCGCGCAGCTTTTCCGATATCCCGTCCTCGCAGCAGGTGATCATGACCTGCCCGTCCGCAATACGGTTGAGCACGAAGTCCTGCCGGCGGCGGTCGAGCTCGCTCAAAACGTCGTCCAGCAGCAGCACCGGGTATTCCCCGTCCTCAGAGAAGAACAGCTCGCGCTCGGCGAGCTTTAGGGACAGCGTGCAGGTGCGCACCTGCCCCTGCGAGCCGAACGAGGCCGCGCTGCGCCCGTCGAGCAGCAGCTCGAGATCGTCCTTGTGCGGGCCGGACAGGCAGCTTTTTGCCGCGATCTCGGCCGCTTTATGGCTGTAAACGTGCTCAATCAGCTGCTTTTCGATCTGCCTGGCGTCCGCAAACGGGTCGGTGACCGACGAAACCGTTTTGTATACGCCCGAGAGCTTTTCCTGCGGTGCAATGTCCGCATATACCTCCGCTGCGTGCGCGAGCAGCTTTTTGCAGTAATACGCGCGGTAGCGGATGACCTGCGCGCCGATATGCGCCATGCGCAGCGAAAAATCATCCCACATGGAAAGCAGCGAGGGCTTTTCCTCGCTGTCACGCAGGATGCGGGTTTTGTGGTCGTGCAGACGGTTGTATTCCTCCAGATAGCGCGCGTAGTTGGGCCGCAGCTGGCACAGGGCAATATCCAGGAACCGCCGCCGCGCGGCCGCGCCCGCCCGCACCAGCATCAGGTCCTCCGGGCAGAACAGCACGGTTTTCAGGATGCCCTGCACGTCTGCCTGCCGCCTCTGGCGCACGCCGTTCTTGTAGATCTCCATGGCCTTTGCGCGCGAAAGGCGCAGTTCAAGCGCGAAATCGCGCCCCTGCGCCGTAAAATCCGCCTTGATAAAGGCATGGTCCGCTCCGAACCGGAGGCCTTCTTTTTTCTGCGCCGTGCGGAACAGCCGCATGGTCGAGCAGGCTGCGGCCGCCTCAAGCAGGTTGGTCTTGCCCTGCCCGTTCTCCCCGCAGATCAGGTTGACCGCAGGATCCAGAACAAACCGTTCGTGCTCATAGTTGCGGAACTGCTCAAGCGTGAGTGTGCAGATATTCATCGCTGTACCACCTTGCAGGACGGGTTTTTGCTGCGGAACAGGTCGATCATCCCCTGTGCCCCGCCCTGGAACGCATCTGCCGGGCAGACAATGCTCACGCCCGCTCCCCTGCGCCCGAGATGAAGCACCACCAGCCTGCCGTCGGTCGTCAGCTTCTCCACACTGCCGTATGGGATTTCCATTTTCTGCTTGCTGCGCTCGCGGCAGCCGTATTGGAACCGATCAGCACCGAATGTGATCTCATAGTGCAGGTTTGCGGTGCCATACTGGTCCTGGAGCCGGCGCTCATACCGTTCGAGACGGCCGCGCGGAAGCGCCCCGCGTGCAATATAGATAAACAAAAGGATATATACGACAAACAGCAGGTATACCGCTCCCGCAGCGGCTGTACCGGCCAGCGCCATCGATAACAGCGTATAGAGCGCATAAAACACAGCCGTCAGCGCAAACAGATACCACAGATACCGCGCCTTTGGGGCAAGCCGGGCAAAAAACAGCTTCCACTCGTCGCGGCTGATCCGGTATTTGACAGTCTTACCCTCCATGATAGTCCTCTCCTCTGTTGACGGGCCGGGTTCAGATGATCCTGACGGTTTCCGATCCCAGCGTTACCGTATCGCCCGGGCGCAGCTTTTTGCCTCGCATCTGGCAAATTTCTCCATTTACCTGTACCTCACCCTCCGCAATGCGGATCTTGGCCTCCCCGCCCGAGGAAACCAGGTTGGCAAACTTGAGCAGTGCGTCGAGCTTGATAAAATCCGTTTCAATTTTGATCTCAGTCATTGGCTTTCAGCCTCACAGGAAGCACAAGATAGGTATATTTATCGCCTTCGAGCGGCGAAATAACGATCGGGTTGAGCGGGCCCTTGAGCTGGAGCTTGACCGTATCGTCTCCGGCGGCGCGCAGTGCATCGAGCAGGTAGCGGTTGTTGAAGCCGATCTCCAGGTTTTCGATCTCGCCGTCAAACGGGCATTCGTCATAGCTCTTGCCGACCGCAGTAATGCAGGTCATCTGCACATATGAGCCGTCAAAGTGGAAACGCACCGGGTTTTTCAGCTTTTCCGATACGATCAGCGATACGCGTTCGATACAGGTGACCAGTTCGTGCCGGTCGGCCTTGATGACGTGCTCAAATTCCGCCGGAATCGCGGCGCGGTAGTTCAAAAATTCGCCGTCGATCAGGCGGGTGATCAGCGTGGTACCGCCGATGCGGAACAGGATGTTCTTTTTGTCCGGGAAGATCTCAACGTCGCCGTCCTCTTCGGTCAGAATGCGCTCGATTTCGCGCAGGGATGAACCGGGCACGACGAACTTCATGTCCCCGGGAATGCCTTCCACAGTTTCGCGGCGCACGGACAGGCGGTAGCCGTCCACAGCCACAACATTCAGGCGGCTGCCTTCAAGCTCGAATAAACAGCCCGTGTGGATAGGTTTGGATTCGTTGTCGGACACGGAAAAGATGGTCTGTGCGATCATGCTTTTGAGCATGGCCTGCGGCAGGGAAAACCCGGTTTCTGCCGATACCTCGGCCAGCGCCGGGTATTCGTCTGCTTCGGTCGCGATTAGGTTGAACACCGCGCGGCCGCATTTGATGGTGGTAAGCAGCTTGTCGTCGGTTTCCAGATAGACAACATCCTGCGGTAGTTTGCGCACAATATCGTAAAAAAGTCGTGCATTTAATACAATGCTGCCCGGTTTTATCACGTCAGCTTCGGTTGTGGTACGGATGCCCATGGAAAGGTCATAGCCGGTCAGGGTGAGCGTATTGGCGTCGGCTGTAACAAGCAGGCCTTCGAGCAGGGGCATGGCGCTTTTACCGGTGACTGCGCGCGAAGCTGTGCCGATCAGGCTAAGCAGGGTTTCTTTTTCACAGGAGAATTTCATGAAGGTTCCTCTTTCTTGCAAAACTGAAAAGAAAATAGAATAGGATTTTATCGTAGTAGTAGTACTTGGGGAAACTGTGGAAAACCGGTGAAGAGCGAGAGTTTATGCGGGAAATGTCGTGCACAGCCGGTTGTGGATGGATTTTGTAAGTTCCACAGCTTACACAGCTGATGTTTTTATCCACAGGGCATTCCCTGTGCAATCCACAGGCTTTTGGGGACAAAATGAACGGAGGATGCAGAATGCCGGCATTGCTGCACAAGATCTGTCATTCTTTGCTTTCCATCGTCCGTTTTTTAATGATCAGTCGCCCCGGATATTGTTGTGAAGCTTTTTGATGACCTCTTCGGTTTCACGGGAGTTTTTGCGTTCTTCTTCAATCTTGTTGCAGGCGTGCATGACCGTGGTATGGTCGCGCTTGAAGATCTTTGCGATGTCCGGGAAGGAGTATTCCAGCTCCTGCCGGATCATGTACATCGCCATCTGGCGCGGGTAAGCGACGTCTTTGGACCGGTTCTGCGAAATCATCTGCTCGACCGGGATGTAGAAATAGTTGGCGACCGCTTCCATGATGCGTTCGGGCGTCGGATTGAGACCGGGGTTTTCCGTGCGCAGGGCGTCGATCGCATCTTCTGCCAGCGAGACGGTGATGCGTTCGCCCATCAGCTCGTGCATGGCTTTGATTTTTTTGACCGCTCCCTCCAGCTGGCGGATGTTTGCCTGGATGTTTTCTGCAATATAGGTGGAAACATCGTCGGGCAGTTCGACACCCATCTTGACCGCCTTATCGCGGATGATCGCGATGCGGGTTTCAAAGTCGGGCGGCTGGATATCCGCCAGCAGGCCCCACTCGAAGCGGGTCTTCATGCGGTCTTCCAGCGTATTGATCTCCTTGGGCGGCCGGTCGGAGGTGAGAACGATTTGTTTTTTCGCCTCATAGAGCGCGTTAAAGGTATGGAAGAACTCCTCCTGCGTACGCTCCTTGCCGGCAATGAACTGCACGTCGTCGAGCAGCAGCAGGTCGACCATGCGGTATTTGTTGCGAAATGCCTGTACGTTGCCCTCCTGGATGGCGGTGATCAGCTCGTTGGTGAAATCCTCGCCTTTGACATAGATGATGCGGAATTCCGGATGTGTGCGGCGCAGGACATTGGCAATTGCGTACATCAGATGGGTTTTTCCAAGGCCGGAGTTTCCGTAAATAAAAAGCGGGTTGTTTTCTGCCGCAGGGCGCTGCGCGACGGCCAGCGCAGCGGCATGCGCGAATTTGTTGCTTGAGCCGACGATGAACCGCTCAAAGGTATAGTCGTCGTATGGCGAGGTGCTGGTGGTCGGCGCAGTGTATTCGCCGGTTACAACGACGACCGTGATCTGGTCGCCAGTCAGCTCATAAAGCGCGTTCTGCAGCGGCTCGATAAATTTGTGGTCGATAAATTCTTTTTTAAACTGCACCGGGGAGTGCAAAACCAAACGGTTGTCCGTAAAGGAAACAACCGTTGCATCGTCGAACCAGGCCGAAAGGCTGGACGGCGGGAAATCGCGCTCAAGGCGTTCGAGCGCCATCTCCAGTATATTGTTGGCCATGGGGCGCCTCCTGTCGATATGGATACCTATTATAATAGCATAAGTTATCCACAGATTCAACGCAATTTGTTGATAAAAGACCGCCGCTGATGCGCTTTTCGGCGGTATCACGCAATCTGTTGTAGCAAAATAGAAGTTATCCCCAAGATGTTGATAAATTGCATTTTGAGCAAAAAAATCTTGACATACGGCGCTTTTTATAAGATAATAAGTATTGTCTCATATCATGCGGACAGGCAGCGGCGTATGCCCGCCTATCATAACCGGACCTATGCCGGTGCCCATCCGTAAATTTGGAAAACAGGGAGGTGCACAAAGAATGAAGAGAACGTATCAGCCGAAGAAGCGCCAGCGCTCCAAGGAGCATGGTTTCCGCAAGCGCATGCATACGGCAAACGGCCGCAAGGTGCTGGCCCGCCGCCGTGCAAAGGGCCGCGCGCGTCTGACCCACTAAAAAAGTATAGGGGGAATCCTATTCCCCCTATATACAAAATCCGGTTCCGGAGAAACCGGATTTTGATACCCCCTGGACGCCGCCCAAGGCGCAAGGTGAATTGCACCGAAGGTGCAAGAGAAGGCCCTCTGGAGGGGCTGGGTCGGGGTATACAATGTCCGGCAAAGCTGGACATTGTATGAAAATAAAAGCGGTTGCTTTTATTTTCTATTGAATACGCGCCAGCGGCGCGGTAGAGTTCGCAGCGAGCCGCCGAAAAGCGGCTCGTTTTTTTCGTCAAAGAAAACCGGCGTTTATGATCTGGGCAGCGCCTGCCGGGCGGGAAAACGGCGTTTGCCGGCTTTGCAAACTACTTAGCTGCAAAGAAATTCGTTTTTTCAGGGGCATCGGAAAAACGAGGAGTATCAAAAAGCAAAATGAAAAACACAGTATCCTTAAAGGAAAACCATGAGTTCCGCCGTTTGTACCACCGGGGCGTCTCCACTGCGGGCAGGCATCTCGTCCTGTACTGCCGGAAAAACCGCCTGGGCTATAACCGGCTGGGGCTGACGGTCAGCGCCAAGCTGGCGGGCGCGGTGCAGAGAAACCGCGTCAAGCGCTTGTTCCGTGAGGCATACCGCCTGCATGAGGACGAATTTGCCAGAGGCGTGGACCTTGTGCTCGTTGCGCGCAGCCGCGCAGTGGGCGCAACCTATTGGGAAATCGAAAAATCGCTGCTGCGCGCCTTAAAGGAAAATAAGGCCGCGGCGGCTCAGCCATGAAGCGGGCTATGCTGGCGGCAATCCGTTTTTACCGCCGGTATATTTCGCCGGGCCGCCCGCCCTGCTGCCGTTATATTCCGACCTGCTCGCAGTATGCGATGGAGGCGATCGAGAAATACGGGGCGCTCAAGGGAGGATGGCTTGCTGTCAAGCGGATCTGCCGCTGTCATCCTTTTTCCAAACATGACCCCTACGATCCCGTGCCGTAGCAAGGGGGTGGGGGCACTGCACCGGAAGGGTCTGGAATACCTGTTTTATGCTGCCCGCTGGGTGCGGACGCAGCAGAGCAGGAACCGGACCGGATGCGGCTGCCGGCACTTTTGCCCTGCGCTGTATGCTGCAGCTGCGGGCAGAAGACAGACTGCACTGTTCTGATCGGTGCTTATTGTTTTCTTTCTCAAGAAGAATAACCCTACGGAGGTTTTTATGGGAGAAATATTTGGACTCGTCATCGTCAGGCCGCTCGGCCTGCTCCTGCTGTTTATTTTTGAACATGTCGGATCGTATGGCCTTGCGGTCATTTTGTTCGCGCTGCTCGTCAAGCTGGTCATCCTGCCGCTGACCATTAAGAGCAAAAAGAGCATGCTCAAAATGACAGCTCTCAACGCGGAACTGCAGCAGCTGCAGAAAAAGTATGCGAATAACCGCGTCAAACTCAATGAAGAGATGCAGAAACTATACGACCGCCACGGCGTCAGCCCGATGTCGGGTTGCCTGCCGCAGTTTATCCCGCTCCCGGTCATGTTCGGCCTGTACTATGCTGTGCAGCAGCCGCTTAAGTTCATGCTCGGTTTCGGTGATGAAACGCTGACCAAGCTGGCGAACCTGGTTGGCGTTGATCCCAACACGCTCAATTATACCGGGCAGATCCAGATCGCGGACAAGCTCGGCCAGATGTATGCGGAAAACGGCAATGTATGGCCGGATGCTGTTACCGCCATCACAAACGGCAACGGCGAACTGCTCAACATTGACTTTACCTTCTTAGGCCTGAATCTGGCGGAGACGCCGTCGATCAGCCACCCGAGCTTGATCTGGATCATCCCGATCCTGTCCGGCCTGACTGCGTTCCTGTCCAGCTATATCATGCAGAAGATGCAGCAGACTAAAAACGGCAACAATGCCGCGGCAAACCAGATGCGGATGCTGTATATCATTACTCCGCTTATGTCGCTGTATTTCGGCTTTATCCTGCCGGGTTCGATCGGTATTTACTGGATTTTCAACAACGTGTTTACCTGCGTGCAGGAAATCGTGCTGACGAAGCTGCTGCGCGGTAAGCAGGAGAGAAAAGAAGCTGAAGAAACCGCCCGCATTGAGGCGGATAAGGAGGCAAAGCGCGCGGCGCATAAGGCTGCCCAGATCGAGCAGGCGGAAAAGGCGCGCGCGGCAGCAGCTGCATCCGAGGCCGGCAAGGCCAAGGCCGCCAAGAAAAAGAAGGGGGCAAAGTGATCTATGCAGAAATTTTTAGAGGCAACCGGCGACACCCGCGATGAGGCAATCCAGAATGCGCTCAGGCAGCTGGGCCTGGATCGTGATGATGTGTCCGTCGAGGTGCTGGATAACGGAAGAAAGGGCTTTCTTGGCATCGGCGCTACGCCCGCGCGCGTACGTGTAACCTATGAGGTGCCGGATGAGCTCGTCAAAAAGGAAGAGCCTGTCCACAAACCTGTGGAAAAGCCTGCCGCAGAGAAAAAGCCTGCGGAAAGACCGGCCAAAAAGGACAAGCCCGCGCAGAAGAAGGAAAAACCTGCGGAAAAGCCGCAGAAGCTTTCCATCACGGATGAGGACGACACCCCGCGCCTTGTCAAGGCTGCGCCGCCGGATTTTGTACCGGAAAAGCTTGAGGTGGAGCGTCCGCCCCGCCGGGAGCGCCCGCGCCGCGAGCGTGGGGGCCGCCGGGAGCGCCGCCCGCGTGAGGAACGTCCGGTCACCCCGTCCGTGCCCAAGGAGCGTGAGCTCATCCCGGTTTCCGAGGAGGGCATGAAAAAGGCCGAGCAGCTGGCGACCGATTTCATCACAGGCCTGCTCGAGAAAATGGGCGTTGAGGGCCAGGTAACCACGCTGCCCCAGGTCGAGTGCGACCAGCTGCGCCTTGAGATCTCCGGCCCGGATATGGGCCCGATCATCGGCCGCCGCGGCGATACGCTGGATGCGATCCAGTATCTTGGTTCGCTGGTGCTCAATAATGCGCTGGACGAGCATGTCCGCCTGTCGGTCAATACAGAGAATTACCGCGAAAAGCGCGCCGAAAGCCTCGAGCGCCTTGCACGCAAAATGGCAATGAAGGTAGTTAAGTCCCACCGCTCGATGACGCTCGAGCCCATGAATCCCTATGAGCGCCGCATCATCCATGCCGCGCTGCAGGATTTCAACGGCGTCACCACTTATTCGACCGGCACCGAGCCCGGCCGCCGTGTTGTAATCGCTCCGGACAACAGCTACCGTACACATCATTGATTGTGGGGGGCTGCTCGGAATGAATGATACGATTGCCGCTATCTCTTCCGCAGGCGGTCCGATCGGTCTGATCCGGGTATCGGGCGAGCATGCGATCGATGCGGTCGCCGCGGTATTTCAGACCAAAAGCGGCGTCCGCATGACCGATGCGCCCGGACAGAAGCTGATGTTCGGCACGCTGCGCGATAAATCGGGCAAGCTGATCGACAGCTGCTATGCGGTCGCGTTCCACGCACCGCACACCTATACCGGCGAACCCATGGCCGAGCTGCAGTGCCACGGGTCGACCGCGGTGCTCACCCTTGCGCTGGACGCCCTGTTCGCGCAGGGTGTGCGCCAGGCGGAGGCGGGCGAGTTTACCCGCCGTGCGTTCCTCAACGGCAAGCTCGGCCTTTCCGAAGCGGAGGCCGTGCACGACCTGATCACCGCCCGCACCGCAGAAGCCGCGCAGAATGCTGCGGCGCAGGTGATGGGCGCGGTCGGCTCTCCCGTGCAGGAGATGCGCGAGGAGCTGATCGGTATGGTCGCGCATTTCCATGCGGTGGTGGATTTCCCGGACGAGGATATCGACCCCATCCTGTTTGAGGACGCCGCCGCCCTGCTGCACCGTACGACCAGCCGCCTGTATGCCATGGCGGAAAGCTATGAGCGCGGGCGTATCCTGCGCGAGGGCGTGCCATGCGTCATCCTCGGCCGCCCGAACGCGGGCAAGTCTACGCTGCTCAACGCGCTGCTGGGCCGGGAACGTGCGATCGTGACCGATATCCCGGGCACAACGCGCGACCTGATCGAGGAAAATGTCAAGGTAGGGCAGCTGCTGCTGCGAGTGACCGATACGGCCGGCCTGCGGGATACCACCGATCCCATTGAGCAGGCGGGCATTGACCGTGCGCTTGCCGAGGCTTCCGCCTCCTCGCTTATCCTTGCGGTGTTTGACGGCTCCAAGCCGATCGGGGACGAGGACATGCTCGTGCTGGCCCGTGCAGCGGGACACCGCGCGATCGCGGTTGTTAATAAGGTCGATCTGCCGCAGCAGCTGGATGAAAAGCTGCTCAAAAAGCATTTCCTGCACATCGTGCCTGTGTCCGCCAAGACTGGTGAGGGCATGGATAAGCTGCTCTCGCTCATCCCGCGCACGATCGGCCTGGGAGACGGCGCGTTTGACGGTGCGCTGATCACCAACGCCCGCCAGGCGGCTGCGCTGGCGCGCGCTGCTGAACGGTGCGAGGCCGCGCTGTACGCTGCGCAGTCCGGCATGACGCCGGATGCGGTCGTGATGGATGCCGAGGGAGCGATCGCTGCACTGGGCGAGATCACGGGCGAGACCGTGACCGAAGCGGTGGTCTCGCGGATTTTCAGCGATTTTTGTGTCGGAAAGTAGAGTCCGGACAGGGCTGGCCCTGTTGTGGATTGCCTGTGGATAAGGGCCGCCTGCCGCGCGCAGCGGCCCTTTGTTTTTGAAAAAATTGAACACAAATTGCAATATATATATTTTATTATACAAATAGTTATCGAAAAATAACGTAAAATGATCAAGTTATCCAAAGTTTACACAGAGTTATCAACAGGTATGCACAAAGCAGTACATGTCAATACCTGTTTTCATTCTTTTGATAAGGAGGATGCGTATGACCGGTTTCCCGGCAGAAGCGTTTGACGTTGTTGTGATTGGCGCAGGACATGCGGGCATCGAGGCTGCGCTCGCTGCGGCCCGGCTCGGCATGCACACGGCGTGCTTCACCATCAATCTGGACGCGGTCGGCAATATGCCCTGCAACCCGGCGATCGGCGGTACAGCCAAGGGGCATCTGGTGCGTGAGATCGATGCGCTCGGCGGCGAGATGGCGCGCGCCGCGGATGCGGCCTGCATCCAGTACCGCATGCTCAACCGCGGCAAGGGTCCAGCGGTGCATTCACTGCGTGCGCAGGCCGACCGCGTCAAATACCGCTCCTACATGAAGCATGCGCTCGAGCGGCAGGAGAACCTGCGCCTGATGCAGGATGAGATCGTGTCGATTGAAACCGAAAACGGCGCGGTCAGCGCAGTCGTGACCGCGATCGGCGCGCGCCATCCTGCGAAAGCCGTGATCGTGGCCTCAGGTACGTTTCTCGGCGGGCGCATCATCATCGGCGATTATACACGCGAGAGCGGCCCGGACGGTCTGGCAGCGGCAAAGCCGCTGACTGAGTCACTGCGCAGCCTCGGTCTGCGGCTGCAGCGCTTCAAGACCGGCACGCCGCCGCGCATCCACCGCCGTTCCATCAATTATGCCGGGCTGGAGGTGCAGGAGGGTGAAGAGGAGATCATCCCATTCTCCTTTGACACCGATCATCCGCCGTGCAACCAGGCGGTGTGTTTTCTGACCTATACAACCGATCAGACGCACGAGATTATCCGCTCCAACCTCGACCGGTCGCCGCTGTTCGGCGGTAAGATCGACGGCGTCGGCCCGCGCTACTGCCCGTCTATTGAGGATAAGGTGGTGCGCTTTGCCGATAAACCGCGGCACCAGCTGTTTCTTGAACCCATGGGGCTGGACACGGAAGAGATATATGTGCAGGGCTTTTCCTCCTCCATGCCGTTTGACGTGCAGCTCAAGATGCTGCATACGGTCAAGGGGCTGGAGCATGCCGAGGTCATGCGCCCGGCGTATGCGATCGAATATGACTGCGTCGATCCGCTTGAGCTGCGGCCCACGCTTGAGACCAAAAAGATCAAAGGCCTGTACGGCGCAGGCCAGTTCTGCGGTTCGTCCGGCTATGAGGAGGCCGCAGCACAGGGCCTTGTCGCGGGCGTGAATGCCGCCCTGCAAATCAAGGGGGAGGAACCGCTCATCCTTGACCGCGCGGACGGTTATATCGGCACCTTGATCGACGATCTTGTCACCCGCGGCACGAACGAACCCTACCGCATGATGACATCGCGCTCGGAATACCGCCTGCTGCTGCGGCAGGACAACGCGGATGAACGCCTGGTGCCGATCGGCGTGCGTATCGGCCTCAACCCGCCCGAGCGCGGGGAAAAGGTGCGCCGCAAGTATGAAGCCGTGCAGCAGGAGATCGACCGCGTGGCTTCGGTCGGCATTGCGCCGTCGGATGCGCTCAATGGCTTCCTTGCAGGAAAGAACAGCGCGCCCGTGCGGGCAGGCTGCAAGCTGATCGACCTGCTGCGCCGTCCTGAGCTGAGCTATGCCGATCTGGCGCGGTTTGATCCTGAACGTCCGGCGCTGCCTGCGGTCATCCGCGAGCAGGTCGAGATCCGGGTCAAATATGCGGGCTATATTGACCGCCAGCAAAAAGATGTGGAACAGTACCGCAAGCTGCAAAGCCGTCCGCTGCCGCCTGAGCTGGATTACAGTGCAATCGATTCGCTCCGTCTGGAAGCCCGGCAGAAGCTCAATGCGGTCAAGCCGCTCAACTTCGGGCAGGCGGCGCGCATCTCGGGTGTTTCGCCCGCGGATATCACCGCGCTTATGATTTATATGGAGACACGCTGGAAGGGGGAGAAGGCATGACCGTATGGGAGATGCTCCGGTCCGGCCTGGAGGAGATTATGCACGAGATTCCTCCACAGGCTGTGGAAAAACTCATGGAATACTGCGCTATGCTGCTTGAAAAAAACAAGGTCATGAACCTGACTGCGGTCACCGAGCCGGCCGGGGTGGTCACGCGGCACTTTCTCGACTGCGCGGCGCTTGCCCCTTATATGCGGGCGCATACCCGGGTGATCGATGTCGGCACCGGCGCAGGTTTTCCCGGACTGCCGCTTGCGGTTCTGTGCCCGGGGACAGAATTTGTCCTGCTTGACGCGCTGCGCAAGCGTGTGGATTTCCTTAATGAAGTCATCTCATCACTTGGCCTCTCTAACTGTACGGCGATCCACGCACGTGCGGAGGAATTTGCCGGAGACCACCGTGAGATATTTGATGCTGCTGTTTCACGTGCTGTTGCTGAGCTGCGTGTGCTGGCGGAATTCACTGTACCCATGGTTAAGGTCGGCGGCGTGTTCTATGCAATGAAGGCGGCTGACTGTGCCGGAGAGGTACAGGCGGCGGTGCACGCCTGCACGGTGCTGGGTGTGACCTCCATGGAACAGGTCAGCTATGCCGTACCGCATGACGGCGTGGAGCGCATGCTTGTTTGTCTGAAAAAGACGGCGCAGACACCTGCGCAGTACCCGCGCCGTTTTAAAAAGATCCAGTCCACACCGCTCTGACTAAGTATTATAACAATTTGTTTACCCTCTGTATGGAAATTACAGAGGGTATTTTTTGTCCGAAAATAGGTGGAAATGTGCGTTTTGTCGTTGGAAATGACAGATGTAAGTCGAATCAGGCAGTTTTTGCGGTCGATTATACTTGCCAAAATGTAATAATATGGTAATCTATTACCAAAGGATATGGTAATTATTCCCGTATAACCGGGTTTGTCAAGGAGGAACATAAATGATGTCTGTATTGTCTTTGGTATCGGGCAGGGAAGAGCGCAGCCTGCGGCGGATCCGCGTGAGCGATATTGCGCGCAATCCCAATCAACCGCGCAAATACTTTGATCCGGAGGCGATTGCACAGCTGGCTGAGAGTATCCGGCAGTATGGTGTACTTAATCCGCTAACCGTCCGCCGTTCTCCCAGCGGAGGCTACGAACTGGTAGCAGGTGAGCGCCGTCTTCGTGCGGCCCGGGTTGCCGGGTTGAATGAGGTGCCGTGCCTGGTTATTGCGGCCGATAACGAGGACTCGTCTGCAATTGCGTTAGTTGAAAACCTGCAGCGGCGTGATCTGGATTTTTTTGAGGAGGCATACGGTTTTAAACGTTTAATCGACCAGTACGGCCTGACGCAGGAAGAAGCTGCACGCAAGGTTGGCAAGACGCAGTCTGCTGTTGCAAATAAGCTGCGCCTGCTCCGTCTGTCGCAGAAGAATATGGAGCTGATTCGCAGCGCCAACCTGACCGAACGGCATGCGCGTTGTCTGCTTCGCTTGGACAGCGAAGACGAGCGTATCAATGCAACTAATTACATCATCGAGCATGATTTGAACGTCAGCCGTTCCGAGCAGTATATTGAGGAACTTCTTAAGGAAAGGGAGACCGAGCTTCCGGCACAGCAGGAGCGTAAGGTTGTGCGGTTGATCAAGGATGTTCGCTTCTTTTTAAATACGCTTAATCGTGCAGTTGGTGTGATGGTCGATTCTGGTATTGGCGCGACGGTACAACAGCAGGACAGCGAAGACGGATTGACTTTGACAATTGTTATCCCGCATGCACGGGCTTAGATTGATTTGTTTCACGTGAAACATAATATAGGGAAGGGAGCTGCCGGATAAGGCGGCTCCCTTTGTGTGTTTCACGTGAAACATTTGGGTATTTTTCATAACAGAGCTTTGCAATCACGCATCAATGTGCTATAATAAAATCCGCAAGAAATCTCCAGAGACAAGAGGGAACGATTATGGGGAAAATCATTGCCTTCGCCAACCAGAAGGGCGGCGTAGGAAAAACCACAACCGCCATCAACCTTGCGGCCGCATTGTTTGAGAGAGGTAAACGTGTTCTGCTCTGCGATTTTGACCCACAGGGCAACGCAACCTCAGGATTTGGCGTGGATCCACGCTCACTTGAGACCTCGGTCTACGACCTGATCGTCGCAGACGAACCAGATGTGAAAAGCGCGATCGTTTCAACCAAATGGGTGGATCTGATCGGGGCAAATGTCAATTTGGCTGGAGCAGAGCTTGACTTGATCGCCATGGATAACCGGGAGAGCCGTCTGAAAAATGTACTCGAGCTGGTGCGGAAGGATTACGACTATATCTTTATCGACTGCCCGCCGTCGCTCGGTCTGCTTACGCTCAACTGCCTGTGCGCAGCAGACAGCTTTCTGGTGCCGCTCCAATGCGAATACTATGCACTGGAAGGTTTGAGCCAGTTGATGACGACTGTGCGTATGGTCAAAAAATCCATGAATCCGGGTCTTGCGCTTGAGGGTGTGCTGCTCACCATGTTTGACGGACGCACCAACCTGTCCATTCAGGTGGTGGAAGAGGTCAAAAAACACTTCCCGGGCGAGGTGTTTTCGTCCGTCGTGCCGCGCAACGTGCGGCTCAGTGAGGCGCCCAGCCACGGCAAGCCGATCACGGACTATGACCGCATGTGCCGCGGAGCAGAAGCATATTTGGCACTTGCAGATGAAATATTAAAGAAGAACGGAAGAAAGGGGAGAGGCTGATGGCATCAGCCAAAAAAGGACTGGGCGGAGGACTGTCCAATCTGTTCGGCGATGATGCAGCAGCAAGTCTGAGCGAAAACGGAGCAGCAGACAGCATCACCCAGCTGCCGCTTACCAAAATCGAGCGCAATCCGAATCAGCCTCGTAAAAAATTCGACCAGCAGGCACTGGAAGAGCTGGCGGAAAGCATCCGCCTGCACGGCGTGATCACACCAATTACCGTGCGCCATGGCGAAAAGGATGGATACTACCAGATCATTGCAGGCGAACGCCGCTGGCGTGCCGCCCGGCTGGCTGGGCTCAAAGAGATTCCGGCGATGGTGCTTGAAGCTAGTGAGGGCGAAGTTATGGAACTCGCCCTGATTGAAAACCTGCAGCGGCAGGATCTCAATCCAATTGAGGAAGCTGAGGGATATGACCGTCTGATGCAGCAGTTTGGCCTGACACAGGAGGAGGTCGCAAACCGCGTGGTCAAATCACGCTCCGCGGTTGCCAACGCCCTGCGCCTGCTCGGCCTGCCGGACGAGGTGCGCACCATGGTCGCGGACGGCAAGCTGTCCAGCGGCCATGCCCGCGCCGTACTTGCCGTTTCGGATGAGGACAAGCGCGTGGAAGCAGCTCGTCAGATGGTCGGCATGAGCGTCCGTCAGGCGGAAGCACTTGCAAAGCGGCTCAACAAAAAGCCGTCTGTCAAGCCGCCGCAGCCGGAGGCCTTCTCCGTGGACTATGTTGCGGACGTGGAAAAAGAGCTGGAAAGCGTGCTGGGACGTAAAATCAGCATCCAGCAGGGCAAGAACAGCGGCCAGCTGACGCTGGAATACTACGGCGCAGACGATCTGGAACGGCTGATCGAAGCACTGCGCAGTCTGCGCGTATAAGGAGGAAGCCATGGACGAGCAAAAGAATACACCTGAGCAGAACAAACCGGAAAAAAAGCTCAGCCGTACCACGCTTACCTTCTATATTGTGGGACTGTTTTCCGTTGCGATCGCGCTGATCCTGATCAGTTACATCGCGCAGGCGCGTGCTGACCGCCAGGTCGATACACTGACCGACCAGCTTACAGAACAGCAGACCGTTGCTCAGGGAGCCACCCAGAAAGTGGAAGAACTGCAGATCCAGTACGACCAGTTGACAAAAGTGGTGGAAGAGCTGCGGACACTGATCGGAACGGATGAAGCGCAGACGGATATCGTCGGGGCAGTGACCCAGATGGAAGAGGAGCGCGAAGTGTACGCAAGTCTGGCCCGCATCAACGCACAGCTTCTTGCAGGAAACAATTCGGATGCAAAGGCCGAGTATGACACACTGGTGAGCCAATACGGTGAGGAGCGCCTGCTGGGCAACGCACAGGAAGATTCCTTCGGCTCGGATATCAATATCTTGTTCACCGCCGCAAAGGAACAGATTGAGACGGTCGAGCCACAGTATGGCTCCACAGAAACAGAAGAATAAAGGAAAATAGAATAAAAGGAGAATTTATACCATGTTGGATATCAAATTTGTCCGCCAGAACCCGGACGCAGTCAAGGAAAACATCAAGAAAAAGTTCCAGGACGAAAAGCTGCCGCTGGTGGATGAAGTGATTGACTTTGACGCCAAGTTCCGCGCCGCCAAGACCCGCTGCGACGAGCTGCGCGCACAGCGCAACAAGAAGTCCAAGGAGATCGGCGGGCTGATGGCCAAGGGCCAGAAGGACGAGGCCGAGAAGGTCAAGGCCGAGGTCAAGGCCATGGCGGATGAAATGGAAAAGCTCGAAGCGGATGAAAAGACCTATCAGGAAGAAGTCCGCAGCCGCATGATGGTCATCCCGAACATCATCGACCCCTCTGTCCCGATCGGCAAGGACGATTCGGAAAATGTGGAGTTAGAAAAATTTGGTGATCCAGTTGTTCCGGATTATGAAATTCCGTATCATGTGGACATCATGGAGTCCTTTGACGGCATTGATCTGGACGCGGCGCGCCGCACCTCGGGCAACGGCTTCTATTACCTGAAGGGCGATATAGCGCGCCTGCATTCGTCCATCCTGTCCTACGCGCGCGATTTCATGATCGACCGCGGATTCACCTATTATATCCCGCCGTTCATGATCCACGGCGATGTGGTCAAGGGCGTTATGTCCTTCAAGGAAATGGAGAACATGATGTACAAGATCGAGGGCGAGGACCTGTACCTGATCGGCACCTCTGAGCACTCTATGATCGGCAAGTTCATCGACACCATCAACGACGAGGAGACCCTGCCGCAGACCCTGACCAGCTATTCGCCCTGCTTCCGCAAGGAAGTCGGCGCGCACGGCATCGAGGAGCGCGGCGTATACCGCATCCACCAGTTCGAGAAGCAGGAGATGGTCGTGGTCTGCAAGCCCGAGGAGTCCCCGATGTGGTACGACAAGCTCTGGCAGAACACAGTTGACTTCTTCCGCACGCTGGATATCCCGGTGCGCACGCTCGAGTGCTGCTCGGGTGACCTCGCGGACCTCAAGGTCAAGTCCTGCGACGTAGAGGCATGGTCGCCGCGCCAGAAGAAGTTTTTTGAGGTCGGCTCGTGCTCCAACCTGGGCGATGCACAGGCGCGCCGTCTGGGCATCCGTGTGCGCAGCAAGGAGAACCCGAAGGAGCTGTACTTCGCACACACGCTCAACAATACGGTCGTCGCGCCCCCGCGCATGCTGATTGCGTTCCTCGAAAACAACCTGCGCGCAGACGGCACGGTCGCGATCCCGAAGGTGCTCCAGCCGTATATGGGCGGCATGACCGAACTCAAGCCCAAGAAGTAAGTTTATTCAGTATTGATCATGGAAAATGGAGCATGAAGGCGTCCTGCATCGCCATCATTCTCCGTTTGAAGCAGGGAGGCACATAATGGAAATTGGCATCAAAGGCGAAAAGAAGTTTACCGTAACGGCTGACCAGCTGGCCTGCAATGTCGGCAGCGGCCTGGTATCCGTATTCGCAACCCCGATGATGATCGCGGCGATCGAGAACACCGCCGCAGGCAGCGTTGCGCCCCACCTTGAGGAGGGCAAGACCACGGTTGGCACGCTGGTCAATGTTTCGCACGTATCCGCCACGCCCGAGGGCATGGAGGTGCGCATCGAGACCGAGCTTACCGAGATCGCGCCGAATGGCAAAATCCTGACCTTCAAGGTCGCGGCTTATGACGAAGCCGGCCTGATCGGCGAGGGTACGCACCAGCGTGCGGTTGTCGCCAAGGAGCGCTTTGAGCAGAAAGCGCAGGCCAAGAAGAACGCATAAGAGAAAAAGCGCCGCGGTCGCGGCGCTTTTTTCTCAAATTACAGGAATACAGAATTCGCAGATGCCGTACTGCACACCGGCAGAGGTGTAGCGCTCCATCACCGGACGGTCAGGATCGGCTGTGCAGCCGTTTTCCCGCAGCAGGCGGCCGATCGAAAGCCATGCCTCGGATATGGCCTGTTCCGTGTGCGGAACCGGAAAGACCGCATACCTGCCGCCGGTCAGCGACCCATAGCGGACATCCGCTCCGGGCAGGGTCTGCCCCTCCTGCAATACCAGACAGGCGTCATAACGGCAGGCCGTGGGAGGGGTGCGCGCGGGGTCGTCCCACGCGATGGAGAGAATGGCGGACTCCGGGCCGAGCAGGCCCGCCTGACTGGCAAGCGTAAGCAGCCGCTCCATGACTGCGCGGTTTTCCGCTCCATATGCGCCGGTGCGGCGCAGATACGCTATCGGACAGCGGGGGAGAGAAATCACTTTCATCGGGTATCGTTCCTTTTCATCGTATTGACCGGTCTGTTGGTATGATAACCGCATTTAAAATGGATTGCAAGCCATATTTTAAAAGAATATGAAACTTTTTTTAAACGAAAGGAGCCTTCCATGTTCTTTTGCTACGGCAGGGCCGAGACCGACTACCTCGCTTCACGCGACCCGGTGCTGGGCGCGGCGATCGGCCGCATCGGCCACATCGACCGCGAGGTATTCCCCGACCTGTTCGAAGCGCTCATCAACTCGATCGCCGGACAGCAGATTTCGGGCAAGGCGCTCGCAACCGTGTGGGCGCGTCTGTGCGCGGCAGTCGGCGCAGTCACACCGGAAAACCTGCTCGCGGCAGGGGAGGAGCGCCTGCGCGCCTGCGGCTTTTCTGGCCGCAAGGTGCATTACATGCTGTCCGCCGCGCAGGCGGTCGCGGACGGCGCGCTCGATATCCACAGCCTTGTGGAAAAAGACGACGAGAAGGTCATCCGGGAGCTGACCGCCCTGCCGGGCGTGGGGCGGTGGACAGCGGAAATGCTGCTGACCTTTTCGCTCCAGCGGCCGGACGTGCTTGCGTACGACGATCTTGGCATCCGCAAGGGCATGTGCCGCCTGTACGGGCTGGACAGCCTGACAAAGCAGCAGTTCGCGGCATACCGCGTGCGCTATGCGCCGCACGCGACCGTCGCGGCACTCTACCTGTGGCACATCGCCGCAGAACCATAACAGAAAAGCAGGGGATTGTCCCCTGCTTTTTTATGCGCCAAATGCTTGCGCAAATGCCGCCTGCGCTTGCTCTGCGAACCGCCTGTGTCCCTCTTCCGTGAAGTGCACGCCGTCGAACGTGAGCGGTATGTCCCATGCGCCTGCGTCCGCGAAGGCAATCGCCTTGTCCTGCGCGAGTGTGCGGTACAGCCCGGCGAGCTGCGCGGACGCGTGGGTCAACTGTTCCTCCGCCACCCATGTCCCGGGACAAAACGGCGGCGGCGCAATGAGCAGCAGCGGCGCGCCGTATGCGCCCAGCCGGTCGAGCAGATCCTCCATGCGCGCAGCTACCGCGGCCGGGGCTGCGCCGCAGAGCAGGTCGTTCGACCCCAGCATGAGGCACATCCCGTCCAGCGGCGCTAGCGCTTCGAGCTGCTGCCCGAGCAGGCGCAGCGCAAACGCGCTGTGCGGGATCTCCCGGCCGTTTTCCCCAAGGTTGTGGATAACCCATTGGGGCAGGCTGTCCAGCCGCGCGGTCCAACGCACCGCCGCAGGATACCGCCCGCCGCCAAAGCCGCGCGGGTCATAGCCCCAGGTGTTGGAATCCCCGATGCACACGATCTGCTTTGCCATTGCCGCCCCTCCGTCTCTGTTTTGCTGCTTCGGCACCAGTATAGACCATTTCCCAGGCAAATGCAAACGTTGCCCCGCGCGCGAAAAGAGTCTATAATAAAGGCAATACTTTCGCATTGTCTGGAGGGACATGCTTCATGTATATTGCCGACCTGCACATCCATTCCCGCTTTTCCCGCGCGACCAGCCGCGACGGCGACGCGTCCCACCTGGACTGGTGGGCGCGCCGCAAGGGCATCGGCCTTGTCGGGACGGGCGACTTCACCCATCCCGCGTGGCGCGCAGAGCTGCATGAGCAGCTCGAACCCGCAGGGGAGGGCGTATATACGCTCAAAGAGCCGTACCGCCTGCCGGACGCCCAGCCGGGAGACGCGCCTCGCTTTGTGGTCACGGGCGAGATCAGCTCGATCTACAAGCGCCACGGCAGGACGCGCAAGGTACATAACGTGATCCTCCTGCCCAGCCTTGAGGCGGCGGACGAGCTTGCCGCGCGGCTTGAGGCCATCGGCAACATCCGGTCGGACGGCCGCCCCATCCTCGGGCTGGACAGCCGCGAACTGCTTGAGCTGACGCTGGACGCCTGCCCGGATGCGGAGTTCATCCCCGCGCATATCTGGACGCCGCACTTTTCCATGTTCGGCGCGTTCTCGGGCTTTGACACCATGGAGGACTGCTTTGACGACCTGACCCCGTACATCCATGCGGTCGAGACCGGGCTGTCCTCCGACCCGCCGATGAACTGGCGCGTGTCCGCGCTCGACGGGCTGACGCTGGTGTCCAATTCAGACGCGCACTCGCCGTCCAAGCTCGGCCGCGAGGCGAATCTCATAGAGGGGGAGCGGGATTATCCCTCGCTCACACGCGCGATCCGCACCGGCGAGGGCTTTTTGGGTACGATCGAGTTTTTCCCCGAGGAGGGCAAGTACCATCTGGACGGCCACCGGAACTGCAGCGTGTGCCTGACCCCGGTCGAGACCGCCGCGCGCGGCGGCCTGTGCCCGGTATGCGGCAAAAAGCTGACCATCGGCGTGGAGCACCGTGTGGAGGAGCTGGCCGACCGGCCGGTGGGCTTCCGCCCAGAAAATGCTAAGCCGTTCGAGAGCCTTGCGCCCCTGCCTGAGGCGATTGCAGCATCCACCGGTGCGTCGCCCACGGCGAAAAAGACAACTCAGCTGTATGAAAAAATGCTCGCCCAGCTGGGGGACGAGTTCACCATCCTGCGGCAGACGCCCATTGCGGATATTGGGGCGGTCGCCGGGCCGTGCGTGGCCGAGGGCATCCGCCGCCTGCGCGCGGGCGAGGTGCAGCGCCGCGCGGGCTTTGACGGCGAATACGGCACGATCTCCCTGCTCACCCCGGCGGAGATTGAGCAGTTCAGCGGCCAGCTTTCGCTGTTCGGCGCAGCCGCACCCGCCAAAAATCCAGTGAAAAAGCATACGCTCACAAAAACAGCTGCCGCGCCGCAGCCGGAAGCGCCCGTCCCGGCGGGCGACACGCTCAACCCCGCGCAGCAGGCCGCGGTGGAAGCGGCAGAGCCTGCGGTCGCGGTTGTCGCGGGGCCGGGCACAGGAAAAACCAAAACCCTGGTCGCGCGCATCGCGCACCTGATCGAAGCGTGCGGGGTCAAGCCGGACGAGATCACCGCGGTCACGTTCACGAATCAGGCCGCCGCCGAGATGCGTGAGCGGCTTGAGCAGCGGCTGGGCGGCAAGCGCGCGGTGCGGGGCATGACCATCGGCACGTTCCACGCGATCTGCCTGCACCTGCTGGGCGACGTGCGCCTGATTGCGCAGAGCGAGGCCATGACGATCGCAGGGGACGTACTGCGCGACGCCAGCGCAAAGGGCAGCGCCAGAGGCTTATTGCAGGCGGTCTCGCGCGTCAAAAACGGTGCGTCCTGTACGGAGGCAGGGCTGGACGACGCGCTGTACCAGAACTACTGCGCCCGGCTGAAAGCGCTCGGTGCGCTCGACTTTGACGACCTGCTGACTGAAGCGCTGCGGCTGGACACCGCGGGCCGCAAACAGTTCCGCTACCTGCTGGTGGACGAATTTCAGGATGTGGGTGACACGCAGTATGCTCTTGTTCGTGCGTGGAGCAACAGGGGCAGCCTGTTCGTGATCGGCGACCCGGACCAGTCGATCTACGGCTTCCGGGGAGCGAGCGGCCGCTGCTTTGCGCGGCTGGGGGAGGATATGCCTGGCCTGCGCACCATCCGCCTCGTGGAAAATTACCGCTCCGCTCCCGCGGTGCTGCAAGCCGCCCTGCCGGTGATCGCACACAATGGGGGAGAGGCACGCGTGCTGC
>NBJMR02800__coassemble_1682_pt1 | contig 26006 bp, 20 predicted proteins | sample NBJMR02800__metabat2_high_PE_027 | metagenome-assembled genome bin NBJMR02800 | reverse complement strand
TCATTTCATCATCTCACGCTGGCGGGACAGGTTCATCGTGCCGTCCTGCATGCCGGAGAGATTTTCCAGACAGTTGCCCGTCCCGTATGCCACACAGGAGATCGCCTCGTCCGCCACATGGGTCGGGATACCGGTCTTGGAGGCGACCAGCTTGTCAAAGCCCCAGATGAGCGAGCCGCCGCCGGTCATGACAATGCCGTTGGTCGAGATATCGCCGGTCAGCTCAGGCGGCGTGCGCTCGATGACCCAGTGGATCGCCTCGACGATGGACGCACTGACCTCCTCAAGCGCGTCGAGGATCTCGGTCGAATTGACCGAGAAAGTGCGCGGCAGGCCGGTCATCAGACACCGGCCCTTCACCTCCATCGAGACCTCCTCCGTGCGGGGATACACGCAGCCGATCGTCTTTTTGATCTGCTCAGCTGTACGCTCGCCGATCAGCGCATTGTGCTTGCGGCGCACGTATTTGACGATCGCTTCATCAAACTTATCGCCTGCGATTTTGATCGAGGTGGACTCCACGATACCGCCAAGCGAAATGACAGCCACATCGGTCGTACCGCCGCCGATATCGACCACCATGTTGCCGTTCGGCTTGGCGATGTCGATGCCCGCGCCGATCGCCGCCGCGACCGGCTCCTCGATCAGGAACACACGCTTGGCGCCCGCCTGCGTGCCCGCGTCAATGACCGCGCGCTCCTCGACCTCGGTGATGATCGAGGGCACACAGATGACCACATTGGGCTTGAACAGACGGAAGCCCTGCACCTTGCGGATAAACTCCTTGATCATACGCTCGGTCATCTCATAGTCCGAGATGACGCCCTCACGCAGCGGGCGGATGGCGATAATATTGCCCGGCGTACGGCCGAGCATCTTCTGTGCCTCCGCGCCGACGGAGAGAATTTTGCCTGAAACCTTGTCCACCGCCACTACGGATGGCTCATTGAGTACAACGCCCTTGCCCTTGACATAGACGAGCACGGTCGCTGTGCCAAGATCAATGCCAATATCGCTGGAGAACAGAGAAAACTTTCTCGCTAATAATTCCAGAAAAGAAGCCATATTTTCGATTCATCCTTTTCAATCTGTTGCCATCTAATTGCAGTATTACTATTATACCCCATCTGCACCGTGGTTTTCAAGGCTGTTTACTGATTTATTGCCGTATCGACATCTTTTTCCGCCATCACAGCGGCTGTCCCGACGGCTCTTGCCGGGCATCCGTGCGCAGCCGCACGCCCAGCGCGCTGTATCGCCTTCCCTTCTGGTTATTATCCACCATGTAAGCGACGGTATTCTGGCTGCCAACGATGACCAGCAGCTGCTTTGCGCGCGTGATCGCGGTATACAAAATGTTGCGCGTAAGCAGGCGGCGCGGCAATCCGTCGGACAGCGCAAGTACGACCGCGTCGAACTCGCTGCCCTGCGACTTGTGCACGGTCACCGCATAGGCCAGCTCAAGCTCGCCCAGCATATCGTATGTATAAGTGGCGATGCGGTCGTCAAACCGCACGGTCATACATTCCTGCTGCGGGAAGATCTGCAAAATTTCTCCCACATCACCATTGAAAACGCCTGTTCCCTGCTCCCCGCCGCCCATGCGCTCCCAGACGATATCATAATTATTGCGCACCTGCATCACGCGGTCGCCCTCCCGGAATACCCAGTCGCCAAAGCGTTTTTCCAGCTTACTTTCCGACGGCGGATTAAGTGCCTCCTGCAGCCGACGGTTCAGTGCGAACGTACCGCTCCCCTGCCGTCTGGCAGGCGACAGCACCTGGATCTGCGACGGCAGCAGGCCGTAATGGCTCGGCAGACGAGACGCACACAGCTGTGCGACCGTTTCGATCACAGATGCCGGGTCGCTGCGCTTGAGCCAAAAGAAATCCCCATCCGCGCGTGACGGCACCGGCATCTGCCCTGCGTTTACCGCATGCGCGTTCATGACGATATCCGACTGCTGCGCCTGCCGGAAGATCTCGGTCAGGCCAATGGTGGGCACACGGTGCGAGGCGATCACGTCCCGCAGGAAATTGCCCGGCCCTACCGGCGGCAGCTGGTCGGCGTCGCCGACGAGCACGAGCCGCGCCCCGTAGGGCAGTGCCTCGATCAGCGCCTGCATGAGCACGATGTCTACCATAGAGACCTCGTCCAAAATGACCGCATCGCATTCAAGCGGGTTGGTCAGGTTGCGCGCAAAGGCTGTGCGTCCGCCCGCTGCAAAACCGGCTTCAAGCAGGCGGTGGATGGTTTTTGCCTCCATGCCGGTCAGATCAGACAAACGTTTAGCCGCACGCCCTGTTGGTGCGGCAAGCAGGGTCTGCAGCCCGAGCGCCTCGAACACCTGCAGGATGCCGCGCACTGTCGTTGTTTTGCCGGTGCCCGGCCCGCCGGTCAGGATGACCAGCCCGTTGCGCGCCGCGCACGCGATAGCATGCTTCTGCTTGTCCGAATAGGGGAACTCCGCGTTCTCCATAAGCGCGCCCAGCAGCTCGTCCACATCAAAGTCATATTCATAATTGCGCTCAGCCATGTGCCCGAGCATTTCGGCCAGATAGGCCTCCGCGTCGTGCATGCCGCGCAGATAGACCGCATCCCGTCCGGCGATATACTCGCGTACCAGCTTTCCGGCGGCCGCCAGGCGTTCGATGCTGGCCAGGGCACGTTCCTCGTCAAACACTACGTCATCGTCCGAAAGCAGGGTGCATACCGCATGAACAAGCTTTTCTACCGGAATAAAAGTATGGCCATTGTCCAGATTAAAGGTCAGCGTATAGGTCACGCCCGCATCTGCGCGCTCGTCCGACAGCAGGGACAGCCCCAGCTCCATCGCGAGCCCGTCCGCAAGCTTGAAATCCACATCATAATACGGGTCGCACAGCAGATAGGGGTTTTCGCACAATGCATCGATCGCGCTGTCATGCAGGCGCTTGTACAGCAGCGGCGTGAGTGCGACCGGCAGACCGTGTTCATTTAGGAAATCCATCAGCAGGCGCATCTCGCTCTGCTCTACAAACTGCCGACCGATCTCACGCGCTTTTTTCTCCGTGATGCCGCGGATCTCGGTCAACCGCTCAGGCTCGTGCGTGAGCACATCGAAGGTCTCCTCACCGAACTTCTCCGCAATGCGGCTCGCAAGCCGCGGACCCACGCCGCGGATCAGCCCGGAGCCCAAATATTCCGCAATGCCGCGCGTGGACGACGGCAGGCGCCGCTCAAATGCCGCGGTCTGGAACTGCTCGCCATAGGACGGATGAGTCACCCAGAAGCCGGTCAGGATAACCTCCTCCCCCAGCCCGATGTTCGGAAAAGCGCCGGTGGCTGTCACCTCTGCGCCGCCCTCTGCGGCAAGGCGCAGCACAGCGTAGCCGTTTTCCTGATTGTAGAAAACGATCTGCTCCACTGTGCCGCGGATCAATACGTATTCTCTCTCTTCCAACGCTCCACCGTTCCTCTTTTGTTATTCCAAATACATGATATCCCGCCGCGAGGCCATGTGCTTGGCGATGTTCTGCCCTTGCCCATTGCCGATCTCCACAAACGTGATCGAGAGTCCGGGCAGGTACTGTCTGCGCACACGCAGCGCTACGCGGATCAATTGTTCGCTTGCCGGATCGCAGCCGTCGCCATACAGGGTCAACTCGGCTGCGCCGTGCATGCGCAGCATACGTGCACAGACCAGCTCATAAATGGTATGCAGCAGCGCATAAAACCCCACTGCTGCAAACACCGCCAGCACGGATTGCCAGAAAACAGACATGTGACTCCCCTCCTGCTCTCAGGCTATGCCAGGCAGCTGGCGGATGTGCCGTCTTCCCGGAATATTGTACCACAGGGCAGACAAAATGTAAAACATAAGACACAGGGCCGCCGGACAAATCCAGCAGCCCTGCGCTGCGCCTTGCTTACGTCTGATGATCTATGCACCACTCAGTCAGATCCTCGCTGTTCGTGCCGCGCATCGGATGCGCGCGCCCACAGTCACGCTCATGTGGTGGCAGTGCAATGCCATCCGCTTGGCCATTCTGCGCAGACTTGCTGCATCGCGCAGAAGCACTCGGTTTGCTGCGCGCCATCCACTCGAATTCCTTCTGGACCGCCTGCGCCTGATTGTGCGTAAGCTCGTTGTACTTCATCTGTACATTCCTCCCTGCAGATAGTTTGCTGCAAAGGCAGGAAAATAGACATGAAAAAACTCCCATGCGAAGGCATGGGAGTTTTACAGATCAAATTAGTCAGCGTTGATCTTGGTAACAACGCCGGAACCTACGGTGCGGCCACCCTCACGGATAGCGAAACGCAGGCCTTCCTCGATAGCGATCGGGGTGATCAGCTCAACGTCCATCTCAACGTTGTCGCCCGGCATGCACATCTCAGTGCCTTCCGGCAGGGAGATAACACCGGTAACGTCGGTGGTACGGAAGTAGAACTGGGGACGGTAGTTGTTGAAGAACGGAGTATGACGGCCGCCCTCTTCCTTCTTCAGCACGTAAACCTGACCGTGGAACTTGGTGTGCGGATGAATGGAGCCGGGCTTAGCCAGAACCTGGCCACGCTCAACCTCAGTCTTCTGGATGCCGCGGAGCAGAGCGCCGATGTTGTCGCCGGCCTCAGCGTAGTCCAGCAGCTTGCGGAACATTTCGATACCGGTAACAACGGTCTTGCGCGGAGCGTCCATCAGACCAACAATCTCAACTTCCTCGCCCATCTTCAGCTGACCACGCTCAACACGGCCGGTTGCAACAGTGCCGCGGCCAGTGATGGAGAATACGTCCTCAACCGGCATGATGAACGGCTTGTCAGCAGCACGATCCGGGGTCGGGATATAAGTGTCAACAGCCTCCATCAGCTCATGAATGCAAGCGTACTCCGGTGCGTTCGGATCGGTGGAATCAGAGGTCAGAACGCCCAGCGCGGAACCACGGATAACCGGAACGTCATCGCCCGGGAACTCGTAGGAGGACAGCAGCTCGCGGATCTCCATCTCAACCAGATCCAGCAGCTCCTCGTCGTCAACCTGGTCAACCTTGTTCATGAAGACAACGATATACGGAACGCCTACCTGACGGGCAAGCAGGATGTGCTCACGGGTCTGCGGCATCGGGCCGTCAGCCGCGGAAACGACCAGGATCGCGCCGTCCATCTGAGCAGCGCCGGTGATCATGTTCTTAACGTAGTCAGCGTGGCCCGGGCAGTCAACGTGCGCATAGTGACGGTTCTTGGTGTGGTACTCAACGTGCGCAGTGTTGATGGTAATGCCGCGCTCCTTCTCCTCCGGAGCCTTGTCGATGGAGTCGTAAGCCTGATACTCAGCTTCGCCTTCCATAGCCAGAACCTTGGTGATCGCCGCAGTCAGGGTGGTCTTACCATGGTCAACGTAGCCGATGGTGCCGATGTTTACGTGCGGCAGGGAGCGGTCAAATTTTTCCTTTGCCATTGTGGATATCCTCCTCGTTATTTGAATACATAGTCATGGTGAGTTTATTCTACTGCAATTTGCAGAAAAATGCAATAGTTAGTTAGTCGTTTTTATTGCGGGAGTCGATAATCTTCTCCTGAATGTTCTTCGGAACTTCCGTGTAGTGGCTGGGCTGCATGGTGTACTGGCCGCGGCCCTGCGTGCTCGAACGAAGCGCAGTCGCGTAGCCAAACATCTCGCTCAGCGGTACAGCAGCAGAAATCGCCTGTACACCGCCGCGCGGCTCCATGCCCTGGATCTGGCCGCGGCGTGCATTCAGTCCGCCGATAACGTCGCCCATATAGTCCTCCGGAACCATAACGTCGACCTGCATGATCGGCTCCATCAGAACCGGATCCGCCTTCTTCATGGCTTCCTTGAACGCCATAGAACCGGCGATCTTAAATGCCATTTCAGAGGAGTCGACCTCGTGGTAAGAGCCGTCGTACAGGGTGACCTTTACGTCGACTACCGGATAGCCCGCAAGGATACCAGCCTGCATTGCGCCCTGAATACCCTGGTTAACAGGCTCGATATACTCCTTCGGGATCGCACCGCCGACGATCTTGTTGATGAACTCGTAGCCCTTGCCGGACTCGTTCGGCTCAACAATGATCTTGACGTGGCCGTACTGGCCCTTACCGCCGGACTGACGCGCATACTTCATATCCACGTCCGCAGAGCGGCGGATGGTCTCCTTGTAAGCAACCTGCGGCTCGCCGACGTTCGCCTCAACCTTGAACTCACGGAGCAGGCGGTCGACGATGATCTCGAGGTGCAGCTCGCCCATGCCGGCAATAATGGTCTGTCCGGTTTCCTCGTCAGTGTAGGTCTTGAAGGTCGGGTCTTCCTCCGCCAGCTTAGCCAGCGCAATACCCATCTTCTCCTGACCAGCCTTGGTCTTGGGCTCGATCGCAACACGGATAACCGGCTCCGGGAAGTTCATGGACTCCAGGATGATCGGGTGCTTCTCGTCGCAGAGTGTGTCGCCCGTGGTGACGTTCTTAAAGCCGATGCCGCCCGCGATATCGCCGGAGTAAACCACGTCGATATCCTGACGGTGGTTTGCGTGCATCTGCAGGATGCGGCCCAGACGCTCGCGGCTGTCCTTGGTCGCATTGAGGACCGAGGAACCCGCAGTGATCGAGCCGGAGTAAACGCGGAAGTAGGTCAGACGGCCGACAAACGGGTCGGTCGCAATCTTGAATGCCAGCGCAGAGAACGGAGCGTCGTCAGAAGACGGGCGGGAATCCTCCTCACCAGTCTTCGGGTTAACACCCTTGATGTCCGGGATATCGGTCGGCGCGGGCATATAGTCGATGATCGCGTCGAGCAGCATCTGGACACCCTTATTGCGGTAAGCCGTACCGCACAGCACCGGAATAACCTCATTGGCAATGGTACCCTTGCGGATCGCAGCCTTGACCTCCGCCTGGGAGATCTCCTCGCCCTCGAGGTACTTCATCATGAGATCCTCGTCAAGCTCGGCAGCAGCTTCCCACAGCTTGTCGTGATACTCCTGCGCCTGCTCCTTCATGTCGTCCGGGATCTCCTCGTCACGCACGTCCTTGCCCAGGTCATCGTAGTAGACCTCAGCACGCATGGTGACCAGGTCGATGATACCGCGGAAGGTATCCTCAACGCCGATCGGCAGCTGCATTGCAACCGGGTTACACTTCAGGCGGTCCTTCATCATGTCGATAACATTGAAGAAGTTTGCGCCCATGATGTCCATCTTATTGATGAACGCCATACGCGGTACATGGTAATCGTTGGCCTGATGCCAAACGGTCTCGGACTGGGGCTCAACGCCGCCCTTGGCGCAGAAAACGGTAACCGAACCGTCCAGTACGCGCAGCGAACGCTGCACCTCAATGGTAAAGTCAACGTGGCCCGGGGTGTCGATGATATTGATGCGGTGCTCCGGGTACTGATGCTGGGAGCCCGACCAGTGGCAGGTGGTAGCAGCAGAAGTGATAGTGATGCCGCGCTCCTGCTCCTGCGCCATCCAGTCCATGGTGGCGGTACCGTCGTGGGTATCGCCGATTTTATGGTTTACACCGGTGTAATACAGAATACGCTCGGTGGTAGTGGTTTTACCGGCGTCGATGTGCGCCATGATGCCGATATTTCTGGTTCGTTCCAGGGAATACTCTCTAGGCATATAGCTCTCCTTTCAAAGCGTAAAACGGATCGCTGATCAATAGCGGTAGTGCGCGAACGCCTTGTTCGCTTCCGCCATCTTATGCGTATCCTCGCGCTTCTTGACAGCGCCGCCCAGATTGTTGCAGGCGTCCATGATCTCGCCGGCCAGACGCTCGCGCATGGTCTTTTCAGAACGGGAGCGGGCGTACTTGGTGATCCAGCGCAGGCCCAGGGTCTGACGACGCTCCGGGCGCACTTCCATCGGCACCTGATAGGTAGCGCCGCCTACACGGCGCGCCTTAACTTCCAGCGACGGCATGATGTTCTCCATCGCCTCGGTGAAAACCTCCAGCGGTTCACGTCCGGTCTTCTCACGGACGATATCGAAAGCACCATAAACGACCTTCTGCGAAACGCCCTTCTTGCCGTCGAGCATGATCGAGTTGACCAGCTTGGTGACGAGCTTGGAATTATAAAGCGGATCGGGCAGAACGTCTCTCTTCGGGACATTACCTCTTCTTGGCACTTTACTTCCCTCCTTCAAAATAATTTGATTTCACAGGTACTACAGCAAGTCTCTTGGGGACTGCCGTTGTCATGCCTGTCCGAGGTAATACACCCGCTTATCAAAACGGATATAAAACGCCTCAGACAAAGCAAGTTAAGTGCTTTGCTGAAAAACTTTAACTTTTCTCGCAAAACGTGTGGGGGCTGGCGATCTTACTTACCAGCCTTCGGGCGCTTCGCGCCGTACTTCGAGCGCGCCTGACGGCGGTTTGCTACACCCTGGGTATCCAGCGTGCCGCGGATGATGTGGTAACGGACACCAGGAAGGTCCTTTACACGACCGCCGCGCACCATAACAACCGAGTGCTCCTGCAGGTTGTGGCCTTCACCGGGGATGTAAGCGGAAACTTCCATCTGGTTGGTCAGCTTTACACGAGCAACCTTACGAAGCGCAGAGTTCGGCTTCTTGGGCGTCATGGTCTTAACCGTGGTGCAGACACCGCGCTTCTGCGGAGCGGGCTGGTCGGTGGACTTCTTCTTCTGAGAGTTATAGCCTACCTGCAGCGCCGGCGCCGTAGATTTGTAGATGGCTGCCTCGCGACCCTTACGGACGAGTTGGTTAAAAGTTGGCATTTTATTTCCTCCTTCTTTCAAAGATATTTATGAAAAGCGCATGCGCGCATTCCATCAAAACAGATCAATCGCGCAGGACTGTGACAACCGACGCGCCGACGTCAATACCGACCGCGTCCCCCAGCTCCGCCATGGTAGTGATCTCAGTCACCTTTGTCCCGGTCTCGCTGCAAAGCTCGTAAACCGGCCCCACAACGCGCTTTTCCGCGTCCAGCGCAACATAGACCTCAGCGGCCGCGCCGTCCCGGATCGCCTTTTTCGACTGCTTGACACCGATGACCTTGTGCGCCGTGTGAAGTTCTGAAAGCATAGTAACCCTCCTATACGGCATACTCCAATAGTATAAATGTTTGCAGATGCGAAGTCAAGCATTTTTACTGGATTTTTTATCTTTTTTCCGCATTTCCTGCCGTATCGTCCGCGGCCATGTGCAGGGCAGGGGAACGCCTTTCAGCATTCCCCTGCCCTGCCATCGCTATACCTTATTATCCAAAAGGAATTGGGAGCGGTTCTTTCTCAATCGAGCTCTACCGTCTGCTCGTAATGGCCGTCACAGTATTCGCTCATGCCCGAGCCGGCCGGGATCAGCTTGCCGATGATGACGTTTTCCTTCAGGCCCATCAGCGGGTCAACCTTGCCCTTGATCGCGGCGTCGGTCAGCACGCGGGTGGTCTCCTGGAAGGAAGCCGCACTCATCCACGAGTCGGTCGCCAGCGAAGCCTTGGTGATACCCATCAGGGTCGGCACCGCAATCGCCAGCCGCAAGCCTTCCTCGCCTGCATCGATACGGTCCTGCACTTTCTGGTTGTAATCCTCGAATTCCAGCAGATCCATCACCGAACCCGGCAGCACTTCCGCATCGCCCGCATCCTCGACACGGACCTTGCGCATCATCTGACGTACGATGACCTCGATATGCTTATCGTTGATATCAACACCCTGCTGGCGGTAAACCTTCTGGACTTCCTTGATTTCATAGTCGTGCACCGCGCGGGGATCCAGGACACGCAGGATATCATGCGGATTGAGCGAACCTTCATTGAGCTGGAAGCCCTGCTCAACCTCCTGGCCATCCGTTACACGGATGCCGGACGAAGACGCCAGCTGATAGGAACGCATATCGCCGGTCTCCGCATTGACAATGTTGACCGTCTTGACCGTGGTGCGCTTGGACTCCTCGATCGTAACGACACCGCTGATCTCGGCAAGCGTTGCAGCCTTCTTCGGCTTGCGCGCCTCAAACAGCTCTTCAACTCGCGGAAGACCCTGCGTAATATCCGAACCAGCAACACCGCCGGTATGGAACGTACGCATGGTCAGCTGTGTGCCCGGCTCACCGATGGACTGCGCCGCAATGATGCCGACCGCTTCCCCCTTGCCGACCAGCGTGCCCATCGCCAGATTGATACCGTAGCAATGTGCGCATACGCCCTTGCGTGCACGGCACTCAAGCACAGAACGGATCTGTACCCGGGTGATGCCGGCCGCGATAACCGCGTCCGCATCCGCATCGTCCATCATCTTGGTCTTGGGTACGATCACCTCGCCGGTTTCCGGATGGCAGATATCGTCCACCGGGAAGCGGCCGAGCAGGCGCTCGTGCAGCGGCTCGATGATCTGGTTGCCTTCCTTGATGTCCTCGACCCAGATACCCTTGGTCGCGCCGCAGTCATCCTCGCGGATGATGACATCCTGCGAAACGTCTACCAGGCGGCGTGTCAGGTAACCCGAGTCAGCAGTACGAAGTGCGGTGTCGGCCATACCCTTTCGGGCACCGCGCGCTGCGATGAAGTATTCGAGTACGGACAGACCCTCACGGAAGTTGGACTTGATCGGGATCTCGATCGTCTTACCGGAGGTAGATGCCATCAGGCCGCGCATACCAGCCAGCTGACGAATCTGGTTGATCGAACCACGCGCACCGGAGTCCGCCATCATGTGAATCGGGTTGTAGCGCTGTGCCTTCATGTTGTCCTGCAGCTTGCCGGTCACCTTCTTGGTGGTTTCCTCCCACTCGGCAACCGTCAGGCGGTAGCGCTCCTGATCGGTGATAAAACCGCGTTTGTAGCGCTTGTCAATCTGCGCAACCTTCTTCTCGGACTCACGGATCAGGGTATCCTTGCCTTCCGGCACGAGCATGTCCGCGACCGCAACAGTCAGTGCGCCCTTAGTGGAGTATTTATATCCCATGGACTTGATCGCATCAAGCACCTCTGCGGTCACGTTGAAACCATGCACACGGATGCATTTATCAATGATCTTGCCGAGTTCTTTCTTGCCGCAGGTCATCATGATCTCCAGATCGAGCAGTTTCTCCGGATCGGAGCGGTCGACAAAGCCAAGATCCTGCGGGATGCGCTCATTGAAGATCAGACGGCCCGGAGTCGCATCGACGATCTTGGAAACCGTCTTGCCATTGATCTCACGGGTCATGCGGACCTTAATCGGCGCATGGATACCCACGATACCCTCGTTGTACGCCATGAGCGCTTCATCCGGATCGCGGAACACCTTGCCGGCGCCCGGCTCAGTGTCGCGGTCAATAGTCAGGTAGTAGGAGCCGAGCACCATATCCTGCGACGGGATGGTAACCGGCTTGCCGTCCTGCGGCTTGAGCAGGTTGTTCGCGGACAGCATGAGCAGACGTGCCTCCGCCTGTGCCTCAGCGGACAGCGGCACGTGCACCGCCATCTGGTCGCCGTCAAAGTCCGCGTTGAATGCAGTACATACCAGCGGGTGCAGACGGATCGCACGGCCCTCGACCAGCACCGGCTCGAACGCCTGGATACCCAGACGGTGCAGCGTCGGCGCACGGTTCAGCATAACCGGGTGACCCTTGATGATGCCCTCAAGCACGTCCCAAACCTCGGGCTTGGCGCGCTCGACCATCTTCTTGGCGGACTTAATATTGGAAGCGGTGCCATCCTCGACCAGCTTCTTCATGACGAACGGCTTGAACAACTCAAGCGCCATTTCCTTCGGCAAGCCGCACTGCCAAATCTTAAGGTCCGGACCGACGACGATAACCGAGCGGCCGGAATAGTCAACACGCTTGCCAAGCAGGTTCTGGCGGAAGCGGCCCTGCTTGCCCTTGAGCATGTCGGACAAGGACTTGAGGGCGCGGTTGTTCGGGCCGGTGACCGGACGGCCGCGGCGGCCGTTGTCAATCAGGGCGTCGACCGCTTCCTGCAGCATACGCTTCTCGTTGCGCACAATGATGTCCGGAGCGCCCAGCTCAAGCAGGCGCTTGAGACGGTTATTACGGTTAATAACGCGGCGGTACAGGTCGTTCAGGTCGGATGTCGCAAAGCGGCCGCCATCCAACTGTACCATCGGGCGGATTTCCGGCGGGATGACCGGAACAACGTCCATGATCATCCACTCCGGACGGTTATGCGACAGGCGGAACGACTCAACAACCTCAAGGCGCTTGATGATGCGCAGGCGCTTCTGTCCCGAGGACTCACGCAGTTCGGTGGTCAGCTCCTTGGAGAGCTGGTCGAGGTCGAGTTCCTGCAGCAGTTCCTTGATCGCCTCCGCGCCCATACCGGCGCGGAAGTCGTCCTCATACTTTTCGCGCATGTCGCGGTACTCCGCCTCGGTCAGGATCTGCTTTTTCATCAGCGGGGTATCGCCCGGATCAATGACGATATAGTTGGCAAAGTACAGGACCTTCTCGAGCACGCGCGGGCTGATATCCAGGATCAGGCCCATGCGGGACGGGATGCCCTTGAAGTACCAGATGTGCGACACGGGCGCGGCCAGCTCGATGTGTCCCATGCGCTCACGGCGCACCTTGGAACGGGTGACCTCAACGCCGCACTTGTCGCAGATCTTGCCCTTGAAGCGGACTTTCTTATATTTACCGCAGTGGCACTCCCAGTCCTTGGTTGGGCCAAAGATGCGCTCGCAGAACAGGCCGTCACGCTCGGGCTTGAGCGTGCGGTAGTTGATGGTTTCGGGCTTTTTGACTTCACCGTACGACCACTCGCGGATCAGGTCGGGCGAGGCCAGGCCGATCTTAATGGCGTTAAACGTATGATATCCCATATATATTAAGATGCTCCTTCCTATTCACGGATGATTTTGTCTTCCTGCGGCAGCGGCCTTACTCGCCCAGCCCATCGTCAAAATCATCCCCGGCATCGTCGCCGCCCTCCGCGGCGTTATCCAGTGCAAAGAGGTCGGTATCGCCGTCCTCGGCGTCATTGATGCCGAAGCCGGCAGCGGTGAATTCATCATCCGCGCCCGAAACAGCCTGTTCCATTGGGCGGACGTAATCCGCATCGTCCTCATCGTCATCCGCCAGCTCGATAACCTCCATGTTCTCGTCCAGCACCTGGATATCCAGGCAGAGCGACTGGAGTTCCTTGACCAGCACCTTAAAGGACTCAGGCACACCCGGCTGCGGCACGTTGTGGCCCTTGACGATCGCCTCGTAGGTCTTGACACGTCCGGTGATATCGTCCGACTTGACGGTCAGGATCTCCTGCAGGGTGTAGGCAGCGCCGTATGCTTCGAGCGCCCAGACTTCCATCTCGCCGAAGCGCTGGCCGCCGAACTGCGCCTTGCCGCCGAGCGGCTGCTGGGTGACCAGCGAGTACGGGCCGGTCGAACGGGCGTGGATCTTATCATCTACCAGATGATGGAGCTTGAGGTAATACATATAACCGACGGTTACGCGGTTGTCAAACTGCTCGCCGGTGCGGCCGTCATAGACAACGCTCTTGCCGTCTTCATTGACACCGGCCTCGACCAGCATTTCCTTGATGTCCTCCAGCGTTGCGCCGTCGAACACCGGGGTCTCGACCTTCCAGCCGCGCTTTTTGGCGGCGAAACCGAGGTGCACCTCGAGCACCTGACCGATGTTCATACGGGACGGAACGCCCAAGGGGTTAAGCACAATGTCAAGCGGTGTGCCGTCCTCGAGGAAGGGCATATCCTCCTGCGGCAGGATGCGGGAAACAACACCCTTGTTACCGTGGCGGCCCGCCATCTTGTCGCCGACCGAGATCTTGCGCTTCTGTGCAATATAGACACGCACAACCATGTTTACGCCAGGCGACAGCTCGTCGCCGTTCTCACGGGTAAACACCTTGACGTCGACAACGATGCCGGATTCACCGTGCGGAGCACGCAACGAGGTATCGCGCACCTCGCGTGCCTTCTCGCCGAAGATCGCGCGCAGCAGGCGCTCCTCCGCAGTCAGCTCGGTCTCGCCCTTGGGCGTTACCTTACCGACCAGGATATCACCTGCCTGGATCTCTGCGCCCACGCGGATGATACCGCGCTCGTCGAGGTTGCGCAGCGCATCCTCGCCGACGTTCGGGATATCACGAGTGATCTCCTCCGGCCCGAGCTTGGTATCACGGGATTCGGATTCGTATTCTTCAATGTGGATCGAGGTATATACGTCGTCGCGCACCAGGCGCTCGTTGAGCAGGACGGCATCCTCGTAGTTGTAACCTTCCCAGGTCATAAAGCCGATCAGCGCGTTCTTGCCGAGCGCGATCTCGCCCTTGTCGGTCGAAGGGCCGTCCGCCAGCACGTCACCCTTCTTGACACGCTCACCCAGATCGACGATCGGGCGCATGTTGATACAGGTGGACTGGTTGGAGCGCAGGAACTTGGTCAGGTGGTAGCTCTTCTCTTCCCCATTGTCATACTGCACGACAACCTCGCGCGCAGTCACGCGCGTCACAACACCGTCGCCCTCAGCCAGCGGGATGGTGCCCGAGTCTACCGCAGCCTTGTACTCCATGCCGGTTGCCACGATCGGGGACTCGGTACGGAGCAGCGGCACAGCCTGACGCTGCATGTTCGCACCCATCAGCGCGCGGTTTGCGTCGTCGTGGTCGAGGAACGGGATGAATGCGGTCGCAACAGAGACCATCATACGGGGCGAAACGTCCATCAGGTCAACGTCCTTGCGGTCGACTTCGACGAACTCGTCGCGCATACGGCAGGTAACGCGGTCATTGAGCAGGCATCCGTTCTCATCGATCGGCTCGGTCGCCTGGCAGACGATATATTCGTCCTCCACGTCCGCGGTCATATAACGCACCTCGTCGGTCACGCGGCCGTTCTCCTTGTCGATGATGCGGTACGGCGCCTCGATGAAACCGAAGTCATTGACGCGCGCATAGGTCGCGAGATAGGAGATCAGGCCGATGTTCGGACCTTCAGGGGTCTCGATCGGGCACAGGCGGCCGTAGTGCGAATAGTGTACGTCGCGCACTTCGAAGGATGCGCGGTCACGCGACAGGCCGCCGGGGCCGAGCGCGGACATACGGCGCTTGTGCGTCAGCTCTGCCAGCGGGTTGTTCTGGTCCATGAACTGGGAGAGCGGGGACGAACCGAAGAACTCCTTGATCGCCGCCGTGACCGGGCGGATGTTGATCAGGCTCTGCGGAGTGACGATATCCAGATCCTGTGTGGTCATACGCTCACGGATCACGCGCTCCATGCGGGAGAAGCCGATGCGGAACTGGTTCTGCAGCAGCTCGCCCACGCAGCGCAGGCGACGGTTGCCGAGGTGGTCGATATCGTCCACCGTGCCGACGCCGTGGCCCAGTCCCAGCAGATAGCAGATGGAGGCGAGCATGTCGTCCACCACAATGGTCTTGGGGATCAGGTCGTGGATGCGGTTCTGAATAGCCTTTTTCATCTCATCGCCCGAAACGCCCGAGTCGATGATCTCCTTGAGCACGGCAAAGCTGACCTTTTCCTTGATGCCGAGCTCTTCGGCGGTAAAGCCGGTGTAGTCGCGGAAACCGTCGATATCGACCATGCCGTTGCCGAATACTTTAACGCGCTCCCCTTCCGCCGCTTCGATCACGACATGGTTTACGCCGTGCGCAGACAGCATAGCGGCCTTCTCGCGGGTGAGCACCTCATCCGCCTCGGCGAGCACCTCGCCGGTCATCGGGTCGACCGCCGGCTCAAGCAGGCGGTGGCCTGCGATGCGGCGGGCAATGTCCAGCTTCTTGTTGTACTTGTAGCGGCCGACTGCAGAAATATCATACCGGCGGGTATCGAAGAACATAGCGTCCATCAGGTTGGTCGCGGATTCGACCGAGGGCGGCTCGCCCGGACGCATCTTCTTGTAGATCTCGATCAGCGCCTCGTCCGAGGTATGGGCAGGGTCCTTGTCGAGCGTAGCGAGCAGCAGCGGGTCTTCGCCGAACAGCTCCTTGATCTCCGCGTCGGTCTTGACACCGATTGCGCGGATAAAACTCGTGATCGGGATTTTGCGGTTTTTATCGATGCGGACGTAAAACACGTCATTGGCATCGGTTTCGTACTCCAGCCACGCACCGCGGTACGGGATGACCGTCGCAGAGAGCAGCATCTTGTCCGTCTTGTCGAACTCGCGGCCGTAATACACGCCGGGCGAGCGGACCAGCTGGGAGACGATGGCGCGTTCCGCGCCGTTGATGATGAAGGTTGCGGAGTCGGTCATCTTCGGGAAGTCGCCCATGAAGATCTCCTGCTCCTTGATCTCGCCCGTCTCCTTGTTGCGCAGGCGCATGCGGACCTTGAGGGGGGATGCATATGTGGCGTCGCGCGCCTTGCACTCCTCAACGCTGTACTTGGGCTCCTCGTCCATCGAGTAATCGAGGAAGGAAAGCTCCAAATTGCCGGTGTAGTCCGTGATGGACGCGGTGTCGGCAAAAACCTCACGCAGGCCCTCGTCGAGGAACCACTGGTAGGACTTTTTCTGCACCTCGATCAGATTGGGCATCTCCAGAATCTCATCGATGCGCGCAAAGCTCTTTCGTGTGGTTTTGCCGTGCTGTACGTCTTTCACCTTCATGTGCTTTGATCACTCCGTTTCTTTCGGCTGTGTTGGTGTTTGATACGCCCGGCGGCGTGGTAAAAACATTATTTTTGATCTTGCAATCTTATGCAGACCGTGCTAACATGTATTTAGGAATCGGTATAGATTGACCGAATTTTGTAAGCGTTTTATTATACCATGTATTTTCACAATATGTCAAGGATATTTTTGTATAAACTGGCAGGCGGATGTGCGTCTGCCTTTTGTTTTGTCCGCACAATGCAAATGCAGTGAAAGCCTGCAGCATAGGAGGCTTTTCTATAAAACAAAAAGAGGACGCTTCCCGCATCCTCTTTTGATTACAACTTACAACACCTTGGAAAGAAAATCCTTCAGGCGTGGGTTTTGTGGGTTGGAGAAAAATTCATGCGGCTCGTTTTGCTCGACGATATTGCCGCCGTCCATAAACAACACGCGGGTGCCAACCTCACGTGCAAAGCCCATCTCGTGGGTCACGACAACCATCGTCATCCCCTCGTCCGCCAGCTCCTTCATGATCTCGAGTACCTCACCGACCATTTCAGGATCGAGCGCCGAGGTTGGCTCATCGAACAGCATCACGTCCGGGTTCATCGCCAGCGCGCGGGCGATCGCAATACGCTGCTGCTGGCCACCCGAAAGCTGGATCGGGTAGCTGTCCGCCTTGTCCGGCAGGCCAACGCGCTCCAAAAGCTGCATGGCGCGCTTATCCGCCTCTTCATCGCTCATGATTTTGAGCTTGACTGGCGCAAGCTTGATGTTCTCGCGCACGGTCAGATGCGGGAACAGGTTAAACTGCTGAAACACCATCCCCATACGGCGGCGAACCAGGTTGATATCGGTCTGTTTGGAGGTGATGTTCTGTCCTTCGAAGATAATATCACCGCTTGTCGGCTCCTCCAACAGGTTCAGGCAGCGCAGAAAGGTCGACTTGCCTGAGCCGGAAGGCCCTATGATAACGACCTTCTCACCTTTCTCAATATGCTCATTAACACCTTTTAGTACCTCATGATCGCCAAAGGATTTGCACAGGTTTTTAACGTCGATCACTTGCGCGCAACCTCCTTTCAAGAATGCCAAGCAGCTTGGTCAGGATGATAACGATCACCAGATAGATTACCGCAAGGCTGATGTACGGTACATATGGTGTATAGGTATTGGCGACAATATTCTGCGCCTGCTTGGTCACATCGCGCAGCGCAATGACCGATACCAGCGAGGTATCCTTAAGGAGGGTGATCATTTCGTTGCCCAGTGCGGGCAGGATGTTCTTGATCGCCTGCGGGATGATGATGTACCACATGGTCTGCCTATAGTTCAGGCCAAGTGAACGGCCCGCTTCCATCTGGCCTGCGCTGATCGACATCAGGCCCGAACGTGCAATTTCTGCCACATAGGCACCCGAGTTGATGCCCAGCGTAACAATACCGCAGATCAGGCGGCCGGTATCATCCTTAGGCACCATGATGACAAAGCAGCTAATGAGCAGCTGCACCATCATTGGGGTGCCGCGGATCACAGTCAGATAAACCTTGCACACTGCGTTGAGCACGCCCAGAACCGGGTTGTGCTTGCCCGCGCGCTGCGAATCATGCGCAGTGCGGACAACTGCGATCAGCATGCCGATGATGATACCGAGAATGAGCGCACCAAGCGTGACGATAAATGTAATCTTCAGGCCATCAACATACCATGTCCAGCGGTCCTGATAAATAAAAGTCTGATAGAGCTGGAACAGCAGTGTCTGCAATCCATCCGGCAGTGAGGCGATCCATGCAGGCGATGCTTGCAGCCAGCTATCCATTGTGAGAACGCTCACAGCTTATCCCCTTTCTGTCCTTTTCAACGATGAAATGTATGGAACGGAAGAAAAGGGGCGGCGTGCGCCGTCCCTTTTCTATTGACTATCCGCATTTATGCAGCAGCGTCTTCGCTGTCGCCCTCAGCCGGGATATACTTCTCAATGATAGAATCGATGGTGCCATCTTCCTTGAGTTCCTGGATCGCAGCATTTACCTGCTCAAACAGCTCGGTGTTATCCTTGGCAATCGCAGCCGCATACTCCTCATTTGCGTACGCGGTGTCCAGAATCTTCAGGCCCTGGTTTGCAGCGACGTAGTTCTTGGCAGGCTCGTTGTCGATGACAACACAGTCAACCTGGCCGTTAACCAGCGCCGCAACAGCGAGCGGGCCGTTGTCAAACTGCTTGACAAACTCCTGGCCGTAGTCGTCGGTGCAGTACAGGTCGCCCGTGGTACCCGTCTGTACGCCGATGTTCTTGCCTTCCAGATCGTCCGGGGACGCGATATCCGAACCCTCCGGAACAATGATGACCTGGACGCCGGTCGCGTAAGAATCCGTGAAGTTCACCTGCTCCGCGCGCTCCGGGTCAACTGTCATACCGGCCAGCACGATGTCGATCGTGTCCGACTGCAGCGCCGGGATCAGCGAATCGAACGCCATATCGGTGATTTCCAGTTCCATGCCAAGTTTTTCGGCAATTGCAGCTGCGATATCTGCATCAATACCCGCAACCTCATTGTTCTCGTCAACGTACTCGTACGGCGGGAACGTCGCGTTGGTGCCCATGCGCAGAACGCCACCGTCGGTGTTCTCTGCAGTCTCAGACTGCTGGGTGTCCGCCGAATCGTTCTCCCCTGCGGCCTGGTTGTTGCCGCCGCCGCAGCCGGTCAGCAGCATCGAGCCTGCAAGCACCATGCTCAGCATAGCAATCGAAAGCTTCTTCATAATAATTTCTCTCCTCCCAAAAGGTCCCGGCTATTGGCCGGTGTTCAAACATGTTTATTATTATACAAGCCTATGATAGAAAATGCAAGTCCATTCTAACTGAAAAACCGTAAAATTTAACCTTCGATTTGGGTATTCCGCCGGAGCTGTGTCCGCTAAGACGGACCTGGCATAGACTGAGAGCGACATTATCCTGTTAGGAGGAACCCGTCATGAGTCATACATATCCTTTATCCATGCTGCAGGAGCCTTTCTCCGAACCGATGTCCGGGCCGATCGATATCGTCCTGCGCAGTGCGCTGCTTTTCTTTGCCGACTGTCTGCGCACTCCGCACACACGGACTGCAACTGTTGAAAACAATGGCGAATCGCTCTCTGTCTTATCCGCTCCATTCCCTGACGCTCCCTGCACCGGCTGCATTCCGGACGGAGCCAGCCTCACCGTGCAGGGCCGGTGCGGCAGCTGGTATGCCGTATGCTGCAATGAGGCTAGGGGGTTTGTTTCCGGAGACGGCATTGTCCTGCACTACTGAAACCACTTTTGTCCCGCTTTCATGCAAAGCCGACTTATTCTCAGCAGCGCTGTATTTTCTATCTGTTTTATTCTTGCGTTTGAACTGTATTGACAGTATAATAAAGGTGTTCGATGCGACAAACGCAAGGAGGTACGAAATTCAGTGTATCAAATTCTGAAAAAACAGACGCTGAACGCAAACACAAAGCTGATGGTGATTGATGCGCCGCACGTGGCGCGTAAGGCCGAGCCGGGCCAGTTCATCATCCTGCGCGTCAGCGAGGACGGCGAGCGCATCCCGCTCACCATCGCGGACTTTGACCGCGAGACCGGTGCAGTCACAATCATTTTCCAGGAAGTCGGCGCAACCACAATGGCGCTCGGCGAAATGAACGAGGGCGACTGCCTGCATGACTTTGTCGGCCCGCTGGGCAAAGCCAGCGAGTTCGACGGCATGAAAAAAGTGGCTGTCGTCGGCGGCGGCTTGGGCTGCGCAATCGCCTATCCGCAGGCCAAGAAGCTGCATGAACTCGGCTGCGAGGTTGACCTGATCGCAGGCTTCCGCAATAAAGATATCATCATCCTGGAGGACGAGATGAAGGCCGCCTCCACCAACCTGTACATCGTCACGGACGACGGCTCGAACGGCCACAAGGGCTTTGTCACCGACAAGCTCAAGGAGCTGATCGAAGCTGGCAACCAGTATGACGCGGTCATCGCGATCGGCCCGATGATCATGATGAAATTTGTCTGCGAGGTCACCCGCCCCTACGGCATCAAAACCATTGTCTCCATGAATACCATCATGGTGGACGGTACAGGCATGTGCGGCGGCTGCCGCCTGACGGTCGGCGGCGAGACCAAGTTCGCCTGCGTCGACGGCCCGGACTTCGACGGACACCTCGTCGACTTTGACAGCGCCATGCGCCGCGGCGCCATGTACAAGGCGCAGGAAAAGGACGCAGTCGCGCGCCGCGAGGAGCACTGCAACCTGTTCAAGATGGAGGTCAAGTAACATGCCGAATATGAATCCGAACAAGATGCCCATGCCTGAACAGGCTCCGGACGTCCGCAATAAGAATTTCGATGAAGTAACGCTCGGCTACACGCCGGAAATGGCGGTCGAAGAAGCGCAGCGCTGCTTAAACTGCAAGAACAAGCCCTGTATCTCGGGCTGCCCGGTACAAGTCAAGATTCCGGAATTCATCGCGCTGGTTGCTGAGGGCAAGTTCCTCGAGGCTGCTGCGAAGATCAAGGAGACCTCCGCGCTGCCGGCTGTCTGCGGCCGTGTATGCCCGCAGGAGACCCAGTGCGAGCAGAAGTGCGTGCGCGGCATCAAGGGCGAGCCGGTTGCCATCGGCCGTCTGGAGCGCTTTGTCGCAGACTACGCGCGCGAGCACGGCGAGGAGAAAGCAGCAAAGCCTGCTTCCAACGGCCACAAGTGCGCGATCGTGGGTGCCGGCCCTGCCGGCCTGACCTGCGCGGGCGACTTGGCACGCATGGGATACGAGGTCACTGTATTTGAGGCCCTGCACACCGCGGGCGGCGTGCTGATGTACGGCATCCCGGAATTCCGTCTGCCCAAGGAAATCGTGCAGAAGGAGATTGACACGCTCAAAGACCTTGGCGTTGAATTTGTACTCAACTTTGTCGTCGGCCGCTCGGAGACCATCGACGAGTTGTTTGCAGACGGCTACGAGGCGGTCTTTGTCGGCTCGGGCGCAGGTCTGCCGACCTTCATGGGCGTACCCGGCGAGAACGCCAACGGCGTATACTCGGCCAACGAATACCTGACCCGCATCAACCTGATGAAGGCTTATAAGGACGACGCGCCCACCCCGATCTTCCACGCGCACAAGGTTGCAGTCGTGGGCGGCGGCAACGTGGCCATGGACGCGGCGCGCTGCGCTAAGCGCATGGGCGCGGAGGAGGTTTACATCGTTTACCGCCGCTCGGAAAAGGAGCTGCCCGCCCGTCTTGAGGAGATCCACCATGCCAAGGAAGAGGGCATTATCTTCAAGTTCCTGACCGCCCCGCTCGAGGTGCTCAGCGACGAGAACTACAACGTCACCGGCCTCAAGTGCCAGCAGATGGAGCTTGGCGAGCCTGACGAGTCCGGCCGCCGCCGTCCGGTACCGGTCGAGGGCAGCGAGTTCACTATTGATCTGGACTGCGTGATCGCGGCGATCGGCACCAGCCCCAACCCGCTGATCCGCCACACCACCCCGGGTCTGGACACCAACCGCAAGGGCTGCATCATCGCAGACGACGAGCATGGTATCACGTCCAAGGACGGTGTGTTCGCCGGCGGCGACGCTGTGACCGGCGCGGCTACCGTTATCCTTGCCATGGGCGCGGGCAAGCGCGCTGCCGCGGCGATGGATGAATACATCAAGAACAAGCAGTAAGGCTTTCCCTTACATAGCAAAGGACCTGCCATGCGGCAGGTCCTTTTGTTATCCTCTCTTATTGCGCTGTGTCCAGTTCACCGGTAATGGTGATGTCCGCATGCAGTTCTGCCGCAGCAGCCTTCATGGTCAGCGTCTGGGAGGTAATTCGCCCGCTGCTTACACTCTGTGTCAGCGTGCTTTGCCCCAGAATTTCCCATGCCGCACCGCCCGAACGGGACAGTGCCCCCATCTGCCCCTGATACATCTGCGGCAGGCTGCTGAACGTAAAAGTCCAGCTGCTCCCGGACTGCCCAATCTCCTCCACCAGCGCAAGCGGCACAGCGCCATAGCCGTACAGCATAGCCATCCGCTGCGCTTTTGTCTGCTCTGCCGCATCCATCCGATATGCCTCCGTATACGGCTCGACTGCCGGGGACTCCATCGTCAGTGTCCCCTCGGAAACCGCTGTGCTGTCCGCACGGCCCACTGTGGTATAATCCTCGGTGCGTACAGTCAGCTGATAGCCTTCTTCCCCATTTACAGCAGCCTGCATACCGCCGCGCACGGAAAAGCTTTCCAGTTCTGCCATTCCCGCAGTCTCTGTGCGGTAATCCGCGTAGTCAGCAAACAGCGCCTGATAGGGCTGGGCAGCCTCCGCCTCCACCGCGCCCTCCTGCACCAGCCGGTCGAGCAGCGTGCCCTCCGCGCCCTTGGGCGCAACGGACAGCACTGTATAGCTTGCCGCAGCCACATCGTCGCGCAGGAATTCCGCTGTGTCAATAACGGCCGGGTCATATACGCCATAGTCCTGCGCCGCCGTGGCCGCCTGCGCATAAGTAAAATCGCCTGCCGCCTCGGTATAGCCGAGTGCGCGCAGCAGAAATGCTGCGTACATCTGTGCGGAGCAGGTATCTTCCGGCTCGAACGTCGTCTCCGTCGCTCCCGTGGTCAGCCCATTCTCATACAGATACTGTACATAGGGCTGCTCCCAACCTTCCAGATCGGTAAACGGTGCGCTGTATTCCAGCTGCTGCGCCTCGCCCTCCGCGCCCAGCAGGCGCACCAGCATGACGGCTGCTTCCGCGCGGGTCGGAGCCCGATAGAGTTCATAACCCTGCTCTGTACCGCGGAACAAGCCGAGATCCTCCAAATGGGAAGCGCAGGCGGTATAATCCGCCGCAAAGGCGGATACGGTCAAGGCCCCGGCGAGCACCGCACCGGTGCAGGCCAGACGAAGCCATTTTTTCATTTTGGAATTACTCCTTTCATTTTCGGACTGCTGCTTTTATCATACCACATCCCCGTGTGTTTTCCAACCGGAAAAGGGGCATACTACAGGAAATCGCAAAGGAGTGGTATCCCATGGGTAATATGCAGAAATGCGGTGTGATCGGCGTAGGCTTCGTCGGCGCAACATGCGCGTATACGCTGGCGGTGTCCGGCCTGTTTTCCGAAATGGTGCTGGTGGACATGAATGCAAAAAAGGCGGAAAGCGAAGCTGCAGACATCAACCACGGCGTGGCTTTCGCCAAGCCATGTCTGGTGCGCGCGGGAAGTTATGCAGATCTCTCCGGATGTGGGCTGGTGATTATTGCCGCAGGTGCGAACCAAAAGCCGGGTGAGACACGTATCGAGCTGCTCGGTCGCAACCAAGCCATCCTGTCTTCGGTCGTCGGCCAGGTGATGCAGGCAGCACAGGATGCAGTGCTCCTGATTGTTTCTAATCCGGTGGACGTGCTCACCTGCATGGCACACCGTCTGTCCGGACTGCCGGCCGGCCGCGTAATCGGCTCAGGCACTGTGCTGGACACTGCACGGCTCAAATACCTGCTCGGCCAGCGGCTGGGCGTGGACGGGCGAAACGTGCACGCCTTCATCATTGGTGAACATGGTGACAGCGAACTGGCGGTCTGGTCAAGCGCAAATATTTCGGGTGTGGATTTGGACGACTATTGCCGTATCACCGGTGTGGATAACCCCAAGCCTGTTTTGCATGCGATCTACGAAAGCGTGCGCGACGCCGCCTATCCGATCATTGAGGGCAAAGGTGCAACCTATTACGGCATCGGTATGGCAGTCCGCCGCATTGTTGAAGCGGTTGTGCGCGATGAGCACTCGGTACTCCCCGTATCCTCTATGATCTCCGGACATTACGGGATCGATGGGATCTGTCTGGGGCTGCCGTCGATTGTCGGCCGCCGCGGTGTAGAGGCCGTGCTCGATATCCCGCTCTCCTCCGAAGAACTCGCACGCCTGCAGACTTCAGCCTCCAAAATGCGCGAACTCATTGATCAAATCGGCTCATAAATGCAGGAAAGCCGCCCTACAAGGGCGGCTTTTTGTTTCCTGCATAAAAGACTTTTGTTTGTTCAGGCCGCTGCATCGGCGGGTGCATCTGCGCCGCCGATCAGGTCGGTGTAGCTGTCCAGATCATCCGGAACATCAACAGTCACACTGTTCCCGGTTGCATTGATATCCATGTCCATAGACATATCCATGGTCAGGGTCATCTCTTCAATACCCAGGTTGATAACTGCAGTCATGGACATTGCGCGGATCGCGCCGTTTTCAATCGTGACAGTCGAAGTGACGTCGCCCATATTGAAATCAACGCCTATTGCAGCTTCGTCCATGCCCATGCTGGACAGTACGTCATCAATAAATCCGCTCATACCAGCCGCGGAGTAGGTTACAGTCATGGTATTGCCCGAGGTGGTGATCGAATCGATCAGGCAGATCGGCTCGGAAGCGCTCTCTTCAGCCAGGTTGGCCAGATCACCCATCTGCGCAAGCGCATCCTCAAAGGACATATCCATTTTAACCTTCTGATCGCCCAGATCCATGTAGTAGACGCCATCCGCATAGTAATAGGAAACATCCTGGTTGATAGAGGTTTCTGCGCCCTCACCCGCCAGCGCCTCATCCATTTCGAGATTCATCGTGCCAGTCATGGAGATCTGGGACTGATCCAGGTTATCCATATTCATGTCCATCTTCATGTTCATCGGCATAGACAGGGTCATTACCTGCTGTCCATCGATATCTACAGTAGCTGCAACATCCGCCGAGACATCCATCTTAGTCTCCTCGTTCATTGCAGCTGCCGCTTCTACATAAGCGTCGTAGTTTTCAAAGAAAGTAAGCATATCCTCTGCCGCAGAAGCCTCAACAGCGCCATCCGCTACCAGCTTTTCCAGCAGCTTGGTATCTGCGTCGTCCTTGACAGCGGTGTTGAGCGCTGTGAGGCTCATCGCTGCAACATGGTCACGCAGGAAATTGGATTCATTGCAGTTTGCAATATCAACCAAGCCGATCGACTTGCCGAAATCAACCGCATCCGCGTAAGTAAAATCACCCTCTGCAGCATCGCTATATCCCAGTGCACGCAGCAGGAATGTGGTATACATCTGCGCAGAGCAGGTGTTCAGCGGCTCAAAAGTAGTCTCGGTCGCGCCCGTGGTCAGACCGTTATCATACAGATACTGGATATAGGGCTGCTCCCAGCCTTCCAGATCGGTAAAAGGTGCTGTATACTCAAGTGCCTGTGCCTCTTCTTCCGCACCAAGCAGACGCACCAGCATGACGCCAGCCTCTGCACGGGTGGGCGCACGATCGAGCTCATAGCCGCTTTCCGTGCCGCGGAACAGCCCCAAGTCGCTCAGGCGTTCTGCACAGTTGTCATAACTTGCTGCGCCCGCACTCATCGCCAAACTGGCAACTGCCAGCACAGAGGCAACCGCCATTCTCATCTTCCGTTTCATCTTTTGTCCTCCTTGACAAATGTTCTAA
>NBJMR02800__coassemble_1681_pt1 | contig 26008 bp, 32 predicted proteins | sample NBJMR02800__metabat2_high_PE_027 | metagenome-assembled genome bin NBJMR02800 | reverse complement strand
GCTATTTTTTTGAGGAATCTTTGCAATGCACGGCTGTATGTGCTAAAATAGGAAGAAATTTCGCCGGGGAGGTCATGCGTATATGCGGTATGTCATATACTATCTGGCCGCGGTCAGCCTGATCGGCGCGGCCGTGTGCATTTACGATAAGCTTGCCGCCCCGCGCGGCTGGAGGCGTGTGCCCGAGCGCACGCTGTTTTTCTGGGCGCTCATCGGCGGCGGGACGGGGGTCTATCTGACCATGCTGCTCATCCGTCACAAAACGCTGCACCGCAGCTTTATGCTCGGGATTCCGGCGATCATGATATTTCAGGCGGTAATTATTATCGCAATATATAACATTATGTATTCGAGGGGATTGTTATGACCAAGGCGCTTATCCGCCTTTTTATCCAGGATGCAGAAAACACACATGATGCGCGCGTGCGCGAACAGTACGGCGTGCTGTCCGGTGCGGTAGGGATTGCCTGTAATGTGTTCCTGTTCATCCTCAAGGTTGTGATCGGTTTGGTGACCGGATCGATTTCGATTGCGGCAGATGCGTTCAACAACCTGTCCGACGGCCTGTCCTGCCTGATCTCGATCGTGGGCTTCAAGGTTTCCTGCAAGGCGCCGGACGCCAAGCACCCGTTCGGCTATGGCCGCACCGAGTACATCGCGGGGCTTGTCGTGTCGTTTATCATCGTGCTGGTGGGCTTTGAGTTTTTCAAGACCTCGCTCGACCGTATCATCAACCCCGCTCCTGTGACGTTTTCCGCCATACTGGTGGTGATCCTGGCGGTGTCCATGCTGGTCAAGCTGTGGATGGGGGCGTTTAATGTGCAGATCGGCCGCCGCATCGACTCGCCCGTGCTGATGGCAGCGGGCCAGGACAGCCGCAACGACGTGATCACGACCGGTGTTGTCATCCTCGGCATGGTGGCGGGGCAGTTCACCACCCTGCCGGTGGACGGTTACGTGGGCGTGCTGGTAGCGGCGTTCATCGTGTGGGCAGGCTTTGGCATTGCGCGCGACACGGTTGCTCCCCTGCTGGGCGAGGCAGCCGACCCGGAGATCGCGCGCAGTATTGAGAAGATCGTCATGGAGTCCGACTATATTGTCGGCGTGCATGACCTGATCGTCCACAACTACGGCGCAGGGCGTTCGCTTGCCTCGCTGCATGCCGAAGTGCCGAGCGACTCGGACTTTGTCGCCGTGCATGAGGTGATCGACGAGGCGGAAAAGCGTGTCTGGCAGCGTACAGGTGTGTATGTAGTCATCCACATGGACCCGATTGATGTCAACAATGAACACGTTGCCGCGCTGCGCGGGCAAGTGGAAAATGTGCTGCAAGGCATTGATGAAAGCCTGTCCATGCATGATTTCCGCGTGGTGGACGGCGAGCGGCAGATCAATTTGATTTTTGATGTAGTCATCCCGTTCAGTTATGACAAAGAGGCGCAGCGCGACCTGCTGCTGACCATCCGGAACGAGCTGCAGAAAATCGACTATCGCTATAATCCGGTGGTCACCTTTGACCATCAGATGTAAAGACGCAAAGCGGCGGCGCAGGGATTGCCTGCGCCGCCGCTTTAATGGTACAATAGGGCTATAACAAGCAATGAGGAAAGGCTGTGACAGATGGAACTGGTGATCAAACGGTTTGACGAACTGACGCTGCAGGAACTGTACGAGATCCTGCGCCTGCGGGTCAACGTGTTTGTGGTGGAGCAGCATTGCCCCTACCCGGAGATCGACGGCAAGGATGAATTTTCCCACCACCTGTACTACCGGGATGAGGACGGGATACAGGCATACCTGCGTGTTGTAGATGCCGGGGTATCGTTCACCGAAGCTTCCATCGGCCGGGTGCTCAGCCGCAAACGGCGGTGCGGCCTGGCGGGCAGCCTGCTGCGCGAGGGGATCCGTTTTGCCCATGAGACGCTCGGCGTGGATGCACTCCGCATCGAGGCGCAGACATACGCGCGCGGACTGTACGAAAAAGCGGGCTTCCGGCAGGTATCGGAGGAATTTCTGGAGGATGGCATCCCCCATATCCAGATGCTGCTGGATTGGGAATAAACGTAACGTGGAAAGAGAGAGGGGAAGCATACATGCTTTTGATCCGAAACGGACGGGTACTTGACCCGTATACCAACATCAATGCACAAATGGATATCCTGATCGGGGATGACGGCGTGATCCGGGAGCTGGGTCCGCGGCTGGATGCGCCAGCAGGCTGCGCGGTATATGACGCCGCCGGACTGACGGTGTCGCCCGGCTTTGTGGACGGGCACGTACACTTCCGCGACCCGGGCCAGACGGAGAAGGAGGACGTGCTGACCGGTGCGGCGGCAGCCGCGGCGGGCGGCTATGCGACCGTGATCTGCATGGCGAACACCCTGCCGACCTGCGATACGCCCGAGATCATCCGCTATGTGACCGATAAGGCAAAGGACTGCCCGGTCGAGGTATTGCAGGCAGGCGCGGTGACCAAGGGGCTCAAAGGGCAGGAACTGACCGACTTTGCCGCCCTGCAGGCGGCGGGAGCCCCCTGCCTGACCGACGACGGCATCAATTTGACAAATGCGGGCCTGTGCCGCGCGGCGATGGAGCAGGCGGCGGAGCGGGATATCCTGCTGTCCTTCCACGAGGAGGAGCCCTCGCTCGTGCCCTCGCCCGGGGTGAATTTCGGGTCGGCGGCGGCGCAGCAGTTCGGCGTGCCGGGGGCGCGGGCGAGCGCGGAGACCGCGATGATCGCGCGCGATATCGCGCTGGCACTGGACACGGGCGCGCGCGTGCTGTTCCAGCATGTCAGCTCGGCGCAGTCCGCGGCGCTTATCCGCACGGGCAAGAAGCTTGGGGCCAGGATTTATGCCGAGGTCACGCCGCACCATATCTCGCTGACCGAGGATGACGTGCTTGCGCACGGCACCTATGCGCGCATGAACCCGCCGCTGCGCAGGGAGGCCGACCGCGAGGCGCTGATCGACGCGCTCGCAGACGGGACGATCGACATGATCGCGACCGACCATGCACCGCATACCGCGGAGGAAAAGGCGCGTGAATTTGCCAAGGCGCCGAGCGGCATCACCGGGCTGGAGACCGCGTTTTCCGTCTGCAACACCTATTTGGTGCAGACCGGGCGGCTGACCCCGATGCAGCTGGTAGACCGGATGAGCAAAGCGCCGGCTGAAATATACGGGTTGACCGGACGTGCAGTTGCAGCGGGCAATTATGCCCGGCTCGTGCTGCTCGACTGGGACAGCAGAATGGTTTACAAAACGTATCGATCAAAGGCGGTCAACACACCATACACCGGCATGCAGCTGACCGGAGCACCGCGTGCGATTGTGACCGGAGCGCGTGTCACTGTGCGGTAAAGGGGCGCCGGCAACCGGCCTGGGAATTTCCCGGGCCGTTTTTTGCAGAAAAATCCGCGAATATGGAAGGGAATATACATTTCGCGAAAAATTCCGCAAAATTTGCCAAGGCAGCCGCCACATAATTTGCGCGGCCAAAGTCATACTACCTGTACAACCAGAAATTCCGTATGGGAGGGAACGCGTAAATGAAGGCAACCGGCATTGTACGCCGCATCGACGACCTGGGGCGCGTCGTTATTCCGAAAGAGATCCGCCGCACCTTGCGCATCAGGGAAGGCGATCCGTTGGAAATTTTTACCGATCGAGACGGAGAAGTGATTTTCAAGAAATATTCCCCGATGGGGGAAATGGGCGCGATCGCGTCCGAACTGGCTGAAGCGCTTGCCCGCACAGCGGGCATGAGCTGCGCGATCTGCGACCGCGACGCGGTGATCGCCGCGGCCGGCGGAGCCAAGAAGGATATCATGGAGAAGAGTATCTCCGCAGACCTTGAGCAGATCATGGAGCAGCGCGTCACCTATGAGCGCAGCGTGGGAGAGACGCAGGAGGTCACGGTATCCGACCGTGACGCGTATAATGTGGTCGTCGCTGCACCGATCATCACGGACGGAGATGTGACCGGCTGCGTGACGCTCCTCAGTGAGGATGAGAACGCCGCCGCGGCCGAGGTGACGGTCAAGCTGTGCCAGACAGCGGCGCAGTTTTTGTCCAGACGTGTGGCCGTGTAAGGGGGGCAGGAAAATGGCAAAAAGAAAGCATGCAGAGCGCGAACCCAAGCCGTTCCCGCAGTATGACGATGCGGCGCATATTGACTCCGCTGCGGTGGCAGCCGTGCCGCCGTGGGATCAGGACATGGTGCCGCGGGGCGATCCTGCCGCAACGGCGTATACCGAGAAATACTGTGAGGGCGGGCAGGGACATCGGTGACTGTACTGCTGTGACCCGGCTCTGGCAGCCGTCCGGCCGCCGGAGCCGGGTCATTCTGCATTGTTTTGCATACATTGCGGAAATGACCGGTTTTCCACTTAAATATACAAAACTGGTAGATGAATATTCTGCGGGTTTATCAATATCAACAAGATTTTTTTTGTTTTTCGATAATTTTTTTGTAATTTGGACTTGCGTACAGGGGAAGAAAGAAAGTATAATCTATGTTGCAAGGCTGTGCACAAGCACGGCCTGCGCGTATTTCCTTGAAAAGAGTGACCTGTGCCTTCGGGAGCAGCGTCTTCTTGCGCAAAAAAATGAAGAGGTGAAAAACATGGTGTACACGTTCCGTGGCGGCATTCACCCCGGCACCCACGCAGATCCGGGTTACAAGGCCGCGACAAACACCAAGCCGATTGAGAAGCTGGCATTGCCGGACCAGGTCATCCTGCCGGTATCCATGCACATCGGCGCCCCGGCGAAGCCGATCGTCTCGGTCGGCGATACCGTGGATCTGGGACAGCCCATTGCAGAAGCCGGCGGCTTTGTCAGTGCGCCCGTCCATGCGACCGTGTCCGGTAAGGTTGTGGCGATCGAGCCCCGCCTGCACCAGAACGGCAGCAAGATCCTGTCCATCGTGATTGAAAACGATGGAGAAGACCGCCTGCACGAATCCGTGCATCCGTATGACTTCGCTTCCATGTCCAATGAGGAGCGCATCGAGTGCATCCGCTCGGCCGGTATCGTCGGCCACGGCGGCGCTACCTTCCCGACCCACGTCAAGATCCAGTCGGGCATCGGCAAATGCGATACGGTGATCATCAACGGCGCGGAGTGCGAGCCGTACATAACCTCGGACCACCGCCTGCTGCTCGAGCGTCCGGAGGAAGTGATCGGCGGCCTGAAAATGCTGGCCGATATCATGGGTGTGCAGAACGCGATCATCGCGATTGAGGAGAACAAGTCGGACGTGTTCCCGGGGATCGAAAAGCTGATTGCAGACGATCCGCGCCTCAAGCTGTACCCGCTCAAGTGCAAGTACCCGCAGGGCGCAGAAAAACAGCTGATCAACGCCTGCACCGGCCGCGAGGTCCCCTCGGGCAAGCTGCCGGCGGACGCGGGCTGCGCGGTGTTCAACGTGGACACTGCCGGTGCGGTCTACCGCCGCTTTACGACCGGCATGCCGGTCATCCGCCGTGTCGTCACGGTGTCCGGCTCCGCAGTTGCGGAACCCAAAAACCTGGAAGCGCGCATCGGCACGCCGGTCGAGAAGCTGATCGACGCGTGCGGCGGCTTCAAGGAGCCCCCCAACAAGCTGCTCGCCGGCGGCCCGATGATGGGCGTCGCCCAGTTCTCGCTGGAAGTGCCGGTCATGAAGGGCACCAACGCGTTCCTGGCCTTCTGCGGCGAGGAGGATAAGCGCGTGGAGGATCCCCAGTGCATCCGCTGCGGCAAATGCATCAATGCCTGCCCGATGCACCTGCTGCCGATCTATATGAACATCTATGGCAAGCTGGACGATCTGGACAACGCCGTCTCCTGCGGCATGATGGACTGCATCGAGTGCGGCTCGTGCGCTTATGTGTGCCCGGCCCGCATCCCGCTGGTCGCGCAGTTCCGCCTGACCAAGGGTAAGATCCAGGCCAAGCGCGCGGCGGAAAAGGCCAAGGCAGACGCTGAAAAAGCAAAGGCTGAGGCGGAAAAGGCCGCATCTGACGAGAAAAAGTAAGGAGGGGAAACGAAATGTATGATCTGAGTAAAGTCGTCGTCACCTCCTCACCCCATATCAAGGCGGCTGACGATACCCGCAGCATGATGCTGGACGTGCTGATTGCACTGGTCCCGGCGCTGTGTGTTGCGGTATATACCTTTGGCCCGCGCGCGCTGATGCTGACTGTGGTCTCCATGATCGCCTGCGCGGTGTTTGAAACCATCTATAATAAAATCGTAAAGCACCCGAACACCATCGGCGACCTGTCCTGCCTGGTGACGGGCGCGCTGATCGCGTTCAACGTACCGGTTGCGGCATCCTGGTGGATGGTCGTGTTCGGCGCGCTGTTCGCCATCATTGTGGTCAAGATGCTGTTCGGCGGTATCGGCAAGAACTTCATGAACCCGGCGCTCGGCGCTCGTGCGTTTATGATGGCTTCCTGGGCCGGCATGATGACCACCTGGACCGCTCCGCACAGCGACCTGCCGCTCTTCGGCACGGTCACCGTGACCGACGCGATCTCCACCGCGACCCCGCTCTCTGCGATGAAGAACGGCGCCCTGCCGGATGCGACCATCCTGGAGATGTTCCTCGGCCAGCACGGCGGCGTCATCGGCGAGACCTCTGCGGCTGCCCTGATCATCGGCGGCCTGTACCTGCTGTGGCGCAAGGTCATCACCATCAACATTCCTGCAGCCTATATCCTGACCGTTGCGGTCATCACCTTCCTGTTCCCGATGGGCGACGTATCCCGCATCGACTGGATGCTGTCCCAGGTGCTGTCCGGCGGCCTGATGCTCGGCGCGATCTTCATGGCGACCGACTATGTGACCAGCCCGGTCACCCCCAAGGGCCAGATCATCTTCGGCATCGGCTGCGGCCTGCTGACCGTATTTATCCGTTACTTCGGCGGCCTGCCGGAGGGCGTATCCTACTCCATCCTGATCATGAACACGCTGGTTTGGGCGATTGACAAGATCACCCATCCGCGCAAGTTCGGTTATGCGCTGGATAAGAAGAAGGAGGCACAGTAAGTTATGGAAAGCAGCAGAAAAGAAGGCGGCATCGTACAGCTTGTCGTCGTACTGGGCCTGATCACCTTTGTATGCGCCCTGCTTCTGGGCTTCATCAACGCAGTAACAGCGGATAAGATCGCTCAGAACAATGAGAATACCCGCAACGAAGCGATGGCGGTCATCATGCAGGATGCCGAGAGCTTCGAGGCGGTCGAGGTCGGCGAGGAATGGACCGCGCCGGAGGACAAGGGCCAGCCGCCCATTTCCGGCGTATATGAGGCGCAGGCCGGCGGCGAGACCATCGGCTACTGCGTAGAGGTCAACCCGAGCGGCTTCGGCGGCACGCTGACCATGATCGTCGGCATCAATCTGGACGGTACGGTCGCGGGCGCGCAGGTCACCGCGCACGGCGAGACCCCGGGCCTGGGCGCGAAAGCGCAGTCCGACCCGAACTGGATCACCCAGTTTGCGGGCCAGCCGGCGGACGGCAGCCTGGCGGTCACCAAGGACGGCGGTACGATCGAAGCCATCACCGGTTCGACCATCACGTCCCGTGCGGTAACGCTCGGCGTGAATACTGCGGCCAACTGCGTCGCAAGCCTGGGTTAAAGGAGGAAGCCAAATGAATTTCAAAGAGCAATTGAAGGCGGGCGTCATCCTCGATAACCCGATCTTCATGCAGACCATCGGCCTGTGCCCGACACTGGCCACCTCGACCTCGCTGTCCAATGCTATCGGCATGGGCGTTGCGGCAACGGTCGTACTGATCTGCTCCAATATTGTTATTTCCGCGCTGCGCCGGTTTATTCCGGATAAGGTGCGTATTGCGGCATTTATCACCATTATCGCAGCGTTCGTTACCACGATCGATCTTGCGCTGCAGGCGTTTGTGCCTTCGCTGGCGTCGTCGCTCGGTCTGTTCCTGCCGCTGATCGTTGTTAACTGCATCATCCTCGGCCGCGCCGAGGCGTATGCTTCCAAGAACAAGGTTCTCCCTTCCGCGCTGGACGGCGTGTGCATGGGTCTGGGCTTTACCTTTGCGCTGGTGCTGATGGGCTTCTTCCGTGAGCTGCTCGGCGCGGGCACCTTCCTGTCCGGCCTGTCCACCCTGCTGCCGTTCCTGTCCGGTGTGATCCCGGCGGAGGGCTTTGCCATCCCGTTCTTTAACAGCAATCCCATGGTTATGATGATCCTGCCTGCCGGCGGCTTCCTCATGCTGGGCTTTATCTTCGCCGCGATCCAGAAGATCATGGCCGGAAAGGAGGACAAGTAAATGCCTTTCGTATTTCCTGATTCCATGGGCCTGACCGAGATCCTTTCGCTCGCTGTGGCGTCCATCCTGGTCAACAACTACATCCTGGTTCAGTTCCTGGGCTGCTGCTCGTTCTTCGGCGTATCCAAAAAGACCGATACGGCGATCGGCATGGGCATGGCGGTTGTATTCGTTATGGCCCTGTCCAGTGCGGTTACCTGGGCGGTACAGTATTTCATCCTGGAGCCGCTCAACCTGCAGTACATGCAGACTATCGCGTTTATCCTGGTTATTGCAACGCTCGTCCAGTTCGTTGAGATGTTTATGAAGAAGTCGATGCCTGCGCTGTATTCCGCGCTCGGTATCTTCTTGCCCCTGATTACCACCAACTGCGCGGTGCTCGGCGCGGCTATCTCGAACATCGACAACAGCTATTCGTTCATCGGCTCGATGGTGTACGGCGTCGGCTCCGGCCTGGGCTATACGCTGGCGATCGTCCTGTTCTCCTCGATCCGTGAGCGTCTGGACGCAACCTCGAAGTGCCCCAAGTGCTTTGAAGGCTTCCCGATCGCGCTGGTTTCCGCCGCGCTGCTCGCGATGTCCTTCATGGGCTTCTCCGGCCTGTCGATCTGGTAAGCAAGGGGGAAAGATAAGAAATGGATATTCAGAATATCATTGCGGCGGTTGCCGTCCTGTTCATCATGGGCATCCTGTTCGCGATCCTGCTGGGCATCGCGGCAAAGGTGTTCGCGGTAGAGGTGGACGAGCGCGTACCGCTGGTGCGTGAGTGCCTGCCGGGCGCCAACTGCGGCGGCTGCGGTTATCCGGGCTGCGACGGTATGGCGGCGGCGATCGTGGAAGGCCGTGCCCCGGTCAACGGCTGCCCGGTCGGCGGCGCGGCTGCGGCGGAAAAGATCGCTGCGGTCATGGGCGTCACCGTGGAGCCGGGCGAGCGCAAGGTCGCGCACGTTTACTGCAACGGCGGCTGCAATGCCGTGGACAAAACCAAGTACGAAGGCCTGCAGGACTGCACCGCGGCGATGCGCGTTGCGGGCGGCCCGAAGGCATGTGCCTACGGCTGCATGGGCCTCGGCTCCTGCGTTAAGGCGTGCGCATTTGACGCGATCCACATTGTGGACGGCGTTGCCAAGGTCGATACCGATAAGTGCGTAGCCTGCGGCAAGTGTATTGCGGCCTGCCCGAAGAAGCTGATCAACCTGGTGCCGGAGTCCAAGAAGGTGCACGTCAACTGCGTCAACAAGGACAAGGGCCCCGAGGTCATGAAGGTCTGCTCCAATGGCTGCATCGGCTGCAAGATGTGCGAAAAGACCTGTAAGTTCGACGCGATCCACGTGGTCGACGGCGTTGCCAAGATCGACTACGACAAGTGCAAGAATTGCAAGATGTGCGCTAAGGCCTGCCCGAAGGGCTGCATCGAGCCTGTCCCGACCGAAGAGGAAAAGGCCAAGTTCAAGGAGATGCAGGCAAAGCAGGCTGCCGCTGCCAAGGCCAAGGCTGAGGCTGCCAAGGCGGAAGCTGCCGCTCCTGCTGCTGAGGACAAGTAATGGATTATCTGCATCCCAAGCTGGATGACGCTGCTATCGCCCGCATGTCGAGCCTCGCGCTCGCCCATGTGGGCGATGCCGTTTATGAGATACTGGTGCGGTCGTACCTTGCGTGCGACGGCACCCAGACGGCCAAAAACCTGCACAGCCGCACGGTGGCACTCGTGCGCGCCTCCGCGCAGGCGGAGGCGGTGCAGCGCATCCTGCCCCTGCTGGATGAAGCAGAGCAGGAGGTGTTCCGGCACGGCCGCAACGCCAAGCCCAAAACCGTGCCCAAATCCTCGTCTGTCGCGGAATATGCGTATGCGACCGCGCTTGAGGCGCTGTTCGGCTGGCTGTACCTGAAGCAGAGGTACGGCCGCATTAACGAGCTGTTCGGCGTGATCGCGCAGGATTTCTGAGATGCGCGGCAGACAATGGAAAAGCAAAAAGGCTTCCCTGTGGGGAAGTCTTTTTTATATTGCAGCTGCTTTTCGGGTATAAGACGGTAAAAATGCCTCATACTGAAAAATAGGAGGCGAAATACCTTGCTAAAGCTCATCCATGCGAGTAAAATATATCATGAAAGCGGTGTCTGTGCACTGCGGGACATCAACCTGACAGTCCGCACCGGGGATTATGTTTCGGTCACCGGCGCGTCGGGCTCGGGCAAGTCCACGCTCATGCATGTGCTCGGGCTGCTCGATACGCTGACCGGGGGCAGCTACCTGCTCGACGGGGAGGATGTATCCCGCCTGCCGCCGCAGGCGCTCGCACGCCTGCGCAGCGAACGGATCGGCTTTGTGTTCCAGCGGTTCCAGCTGATGCCGGGTATGACGGCGCTGGAAAATGTGGCCCTGCCGCTGGCGCTGCAGGGTATTGCGCGTGCAGCGCGGCTGGCGCGCGCCGCGGAACTGCTTGAGATGGTCGGCCTGTCCGGCCGGATGGATCACAAGCCCGGGCAGCTGTCCGGCGGGCAGCAGCAGCGGGTGGCGATCGCGCGCGCAGTGGTTGCAAACCCGGCGGTCGTGCTGGCGGACGAGCCCACGGCGGGGCTGGATCCTGCCGCGGCGGAAGAAGTGCTCTCCCTGCTGGGCGGGCTGCACAGGGCAGGCAATACGGTTGTCCTGATCACGCATGACCGCCACGCTGCCGCATGCGCGGAACGGCGGGTTACGCTGGAAAACGGCATCCTGCACGGCGGGCAGACCTTTTGAGGGGTGTTTTTATGAAACGACGGGATAAGGATAACTATTATCTGGATATGGCCCAGGTAGCGCTTGAGCGCGGCACCTGCCTGCGGCGCAATTTCGGGGCGGTGATCGTCAAAAACGATGTGATTGTTTCGACCGGTTATACCGGTGCTCCGCGCGGACGGCAGAACTGTATTGATATCGGCACCTGCATCAGGCAGAAAATGGGGATCCCGCGCGGCGAGCGCTATGAATTCTGCCGCTCGGTGCATGCCGAAGCCAATGCGATCATTGCGGCGCCGCGTGAGCAGATGCTCGGGGCAACGCTCTATCTGGTCGGCCGCGATATGGCGACCGGGGAGATTATGACGGACGCCAATTCCTGCACGATGTGCAAGCGCATGATCATCAATGCGGGGATTGAAAAGGTGGTTATCCGGCGGGACAACGATACATACGATACCATCAGCGTGCACGAGTGGATCGAGCACGATGACGTGCTCGACGGACAGACCGGATACTGAAGCACCGGAACATATATCCCTTTTTTTGGTAAAAAGCCCGCCGCAGGCAGGCTTTTTAGGAATAAACTTGCGGGGCACCGCGGGTTTTTCTGCGCGCCTGCAGAGCAAAGCGCGTATAATCAGTTGTAAGATACAATACAAAGGAGGACACAACGATGGAACTGAAAATTTTCAAGTGCATGCATTGTGGGAACATTATTGAAATGATTGACGATCACGGTGTACCGGTGATCTGCTGCGGTGAGCCGATGAAGGCATTCAAAGCCGGCGAGAGCGACGGGGCAGCAGAAAAGCATGTCCCGGCGGTCAAGGCGGAGGGCGATGTGATCCGCGTTTGCGTAGGCGAGGTGGCGCATCCGATGACGGAGGAACACCATATCGCCTTCATCTGGCTGGTGACCGATCAGGGCGTACACCGTGCCGTGCTCAACCACACCGGAGCGCCGGAAGCGGTTTTCCATCTGGCAGAAGGTGAGAAGGCGGAAGCGGTATACGAATTCTGCAACCTGCACGGCCTGTGGAAAAAGGCGCTTTAATCTGATCTGCAGTCAAAAGAAGAACAGCCGGGCAGCCCGTATCGGGGCTGCCCGGCCGTTTTTACAGGACAAACGCCCGGCAAAGCCGGGCGTTTTGGTATTCCGGGGAAATGCGGTGCGCATAATGAAGCTGCGCGGAAGCGTGGGATCACATCATATCCAGCAGGCGGTAGCAGCGCGCCTTGGTATAGCTCTGGCGGAAGCTGTACGACGCCAGCTGCGCGGCGGTATCATCGGATGCGCCCTCAGCGGCGTTTTCCGCACCGGAGTCGCGTTCTTCGACCCACTGCTGGAAGCTGGCCTCTTCAGAGGCATACTGGTCTGCATTAAGGATAGTGGACAGGTAATCGTACATATCCATCAGCAGGGAATCCCACTGCTCGAACGAGCTGGCGGTCAATGCAAGCTCGTCTTCCGTCGTAGCAGCTGAGGCGATCTGCAGGTCATTTTCTTCCAGTTTGTCAATGCGGTCTGAGAAGGTCTGCTTCTGTTCGGATTGCTGCTGCTGGCTTTCCTCCTGCCGCTGTGCGGATTCCTGGGCCTCCGTCAGCTGCTCGCGCAGATCCGCGACCTGGCTTTTCTGATCCTCGGTCAGGGTGTCGTCTGCATCGAGGGTGTCAAGCATGGCGGCGCACTGGTCATACTGGCTGTTATCCAGATATTCCTGCGCACGGGCAAGGTCGGAGGCGAATTCGCTGTCCGACTGGGCGGTCTGTGCCTGATTGAGCAGATCCTCAACCGCGGCATAGAGCGCAGAGGACGGGTCGGTCACGCGGTTCTGCAGCTGCTTGAGCGCCGCGACCGCTTCTGTGTACTGGCCGTTGTCCACATAGTCCTGCGCGTCCTGATAATCGCGGAGCAGCTGGATGGTCGCGTCCAGCGAGGACGGATCATCCGCCTCAGCCTGTGCTGCCTGGTAATATTCGAGCGCTTTGTCGAAATCACCGCGTGCCATATACTGCTCGGCGAGCGTCAGGTTTTCATCCGGCTGGCGCGACAGGAAATACCACACGCCGCCGCCGGCCAGCGCAGCGATCACGAGCACAATAACAACGATGACAGCTGCTTTTTTCCCCTTGGAAGGCTTGCGGTAAGGGCGGTCATCCGGGTCGGGCGTACCGAAATACGTGGTGCGGGGGGACGATGGAGCGCCTGCCGACCGCTGGACGGGGGGGACGTCGATCGGCGGCAGTTCATCCGCCGCGGGCATGCGCGGATCCGTTGCAGCAAGCGGATCACCGGATGTCACGCCGTCCTGCGCGCCGCCGGCTGCGGGATGGCCTTCTTTCATCGCAGCGTCGAAGGCGGAAAGGTCGATGGGCCCGTTCAGTTCATCCGGGAGTGAGGTAAAGACGGCAGTTTCGTCGTTTACACCCTCCTGCTCAATCACCGCGCCGCAGAATGGGCAGAATTTACCCGCAATGGGCAGCTCCTTGCCGCAGTTCTTGCAAAGCATGTATGGTTTCCTCCTCTTGCAATAAGTTGTAAAAGCATGCAGTTATAATAAATCTATATTAGTATAGCACGGGAGCTGGTTCTTGTAAACCTCTGCATAACAGACGCAGGCGGGCGGTCCCGGGTTCCGCAAAAACATGGGAAATATCAGGAAAATGCACTTTGTATCGAAACTGAAACCTTGCTTGCGCTTGACAAGCCATGCGCGCAAACGTACAATAGAAACAACGATGTGACAAGGGGGAGTTGCCTTGAAAAAACGTGTTTTGAGCGGCCTGCTGGCCGCTATGATGCTGCTGACAACCACCGCATTTGCTGCGGAGGATGGCAGCGCCGGTACAGCGGCGGATGATACGTCCGCAACGGCTGCGGAGCAGACGCAGAGCGGTACGGTGCTGACCTTTTCGGTCACCCTGCCGGATGAATTTAACACCGACCGGATGGAGGACGCGATAGCCGAACAGGTGCGCACGGTGCTTGTGCAGCGCCTGTCGCAGCTCAACCTGGAAGGGGCGCAGATCGATTTCCCCGAGGACCGGCAGACGGTTGTTGTCACCCTGCCTGCGGACGCGGAAACGGACGGTGTGGCGGAGTTTCTCGCCTGGCAGAACGCTTTGGAATTCACGGATGCGGACGGCAAGGTCTGGCTGACCGGAGCAGATGTGTCGGAGAGTTCGGTCGGGTTTGCCGAGGACGGCACGCCGTACATACAGATCAGCTTTACCGAAGAGGGCGGGCAGACGTTCGCAGAGGCGCTGGAAGCGTCCGATGCGCTGGATGTTACGATGGACGGCGAGCAGATCGCACAGGTCACGGCGGAGGACGCGGGCGAGTCCGGCAGCTGCACCCTGACCGGCAGCTTCACCGAGGATGAGGCGCGGCTGTTTGTCGCGCGCATCGTTGCAGGTGAGCTGCCCGTTGCATTGACGCTGACCGGTACATCGACCGGCGAAACCACGGATCCTGCTGAGCCGGAACAGCCTGCTGAGCCTGAAGTGCCGGCAGACCCGTCCTTCCCGGATATCGCGGGGCACTGGGCGGAGGACGCGCTCAATACCGCGGTGGAAATGGGCCTGCTCAACGGTGTAGACGGCAAGATCCTGCCGAACGACCCGGTCAAGCGCTCGGAGGCGGTCGTCATCCTGAACCGCGTGCTGGGTGCGTCGGTTGCGGATAGCACCAGCGGCCTGACCGGTAATCCGCAGGGCGCATGGTATACCGAAGATCTGGGCAAGGCCATCCACCTCGGCCTGATTGACGCCAACGACAGCCGTAATTTCAACACCGCCTCCACCCGTGCGGAGGCCTTTGTGCTGATCGCCCGCGCGTTCGTTTATGACCGCGCAGAGTCGGCGGCGGATGAACTGAGCGCATTTACCGATACCGGCTCGATGACCGACGAGCAGCTGCAGGCTGCCGCGGCGCTGGTAGCCGAGGGCATCGTCAACGGCAGCACTGCCACCACGCTGAGCCCGGATGCGCAGCTGACCCGTGCGGAGTTTGTCACCATGGTGACCCGCATTGCGGACAATATCCTTGTCCCGCAGGAAGAGACGGAGCAGCCGGACACGGGTGACAGCACGGATAGCAATACAACGGAAGAAGATACACAGCAAACCGAAGACAACGGGCAGCAGGATGAGGAGCAGCCGGCGGAAGCTGCGCAGCAGAGCTCGATCCGCGGCGGCAGCATTATTTCCCTGCCGCAAAGCGAGCTTTCGGATACTGTGATCCGCGGCGACCTGATCTATGCGGCGGCCGCATCGGACATCACGCTGGACGCCGTCACCTCCGGCGACCGGGTGGTGCTCAAGGGTGCGGAGCAGACCGCGCTGAGCGCATCGAACGGGACTGCCCTGTCCCTCCTGGCCATTGATCCGGCGGGCTCGGCGGAAGTTGACCTTTCGTCCGATTCCGCTGCCGATACGCTTGTCATCGCGGGCAAGGGCGGCGCGGTAAACTTCAATGGCGCGGCGGACGATATCGAGATTACAGCTTCGAACCGTACGATTTACCTGACCGGCATGCAGGCATCCACCCTGACGGTGACCGGTACAGGCAATAACATTATTGTAGACGGCGATATTGGCGCAATCGCGATCAATGGCGGTGCGAAAAACAATACGCTGACGCTGAACGGCAATACGGAGACCCTGCTGGTCGCGGGCGTCGGCTCGACAGTGGGCGGCAGCGGCAAGACGGGCTCGGTCGATATCCGTGCGGTGGACTGCACGGTGACCGTCGCCGCGGATTCCGTAGTTGAGAATATTGACCAGGGTTTGTCCGGCGTTTCCATCCAGATGGGCGTGCCGACCAAGGTCACCCCGGGCGGCTCGCTGCTTACGCAGGTTACCTTTACGGGTGTGACCGAGGACAAGGTTTGTTCGGCGCAGTGGTATCAGGACGGCAAAGCGCTGGAGGGTTACGGCAACGACCATTTTGCCCTTTCTTCGGACGCGGTGTCCCGCCATACCACGTATTTTACCTTTACCAAGGACATGCAGACCAGCGTGACCATGGGCTTTAAGCTGACGTACGACAACCCGTCCACGGGCGAGGTCGAAGAACTGTATGTGGAAAAGACCGTCCCGATCGAAAACTATTCGGATGACTGGTATTACCAGCGGGACGTCAACCGCATCCTGAACCTGGTTTCCTCTACATACCGCGGCAACTACACCACAGCCTATGCGGTCAACGGCGACTATTCGCAGACCGAGAAGGAAATCTGGATCAACGCCAAGGGCTACTCGAGCAATACGCAGTACCTGCTTTGGATCAACCGTGCGTACCAGCACGTCAACGTGTTCCAGGGCTCCAAGGGCAACTGGAAGATGATCAAGTCCTTCCTCGTCGGCACGGGTGCGGCCTCTACGCCTACGCCGACCGGGTTGACCACGGTTTCCTATAAGTCCGCGGCCGGCTGGACGACCAGCACCTATACCGTGCGCCCGGTCGTCGGCTTCTATCCCGGCACGGGCTATGCGTTCCATTCGCGCCTGTGCTACCCGGGCACGGATACCGAGTATGATTACAGTGCAGGCTATCCGGTATCGCACGGCTGCGTCCGTATGTACAAGAGCGATATCAACTGGATCTATAACAATATTCCGGTCGGCACGGCGGTCGTGATCTTCTGATCCGCCCCGCCGGAGCAGTCCGGCTCTGAAGAAAATGAGCGCACTGCGCTCATTTTCTTTTTGATGCGGTATGGGACAGATTCACTCTGTTTGTAGGAGATTTTACAAGAATGGCAGAAAAAATTGTGTTAGGATTATCGGGCGGCGTGGATTCCGCGGTCGCCGCAGCGCGGCTGGCCGCGCAGGGCTTCGAGGTGCACGGCCTGTTCCTTGAGGTGGGCCTCGGCGGCGAGCAGGCGGCGCAGCGCACAGCGGACGAGCTGGGCATCCCACTTTATATCGCACACCGGCGCGAGGCGTTCGAGCAGCGGGTGTGCGCCTATTTTGCGGATTCCTTCCGCAATGCGCGCACGCCCAATCCCTGCGTGGTGTGCAACCCGCTGATCAAGTTCCGCGCGCTGACCGATTATGCGGACGAGATCGGTGCGCCGTATATTGCGACCGGGCATTACGCCCGCACCGGGCGCGACGCTGTGGGCCGTGCGCTGCTGCTGCGCGCCCGCGCAGCCAAGGATCAGACCTATATGATGCACCGCCTGCCGCGCGAGACGGTCGCGCGGTGCGTATTCCCGCTGGGCGAAAGCGCGGGTAAGGACGAGGTGCGCGAAAGCGCGCGGGAGATCGGCCTTGGGATCGCGGACAAGCCGGACAGCATGGACATCTGCTTCATCCCGGACGGCGACGTACACGGCTGGCTCGAACGTCACGGCGCAGCCTGCCCGCCGGGCAATTTTGTCGATGAGCAGGGCAATGTGCTCGGGCAGCACAAGGGCATCCACTGTTATACAGTCGGCCAGCGCAAGGGGCTGGGCGTGGCTGCGGAGGGGCGGCTGTTTGTACACGAGCTGCGGCCGGAGACGAACGAGGTCGTGCTCTCGCTGGAGGACGTGTTCCGTAAGGAGATCGAAGTGCGGAATGTGCATTATATCGCGCCCGAATATGCGGCAGACGGCCCGTTTGCCTGCGAGGTGCGCGTGCGCTTTTCCAAGCGCAGCGACCGCGCGACGGTTTACCCCGAGGGGGAGCACGCCCGCATCGTGTTCGAGGACGCGGTGCGCGCGCCGGCGCGCGGGCAGTCCGCCGTATTTTACGACGGCGATATCGTGATCGGCGGCGGCTTTATCGCATAGCCTGCTTCCGGAAACAGAACTTACCCCGCAAGGGCGGGATACGGAGTGAAAAAGATATGACGGAAAACCATTCCCTGCAAGGGCATGTGCTTGCCAGCTTCACCGAACTGGTCTGGGGCACGACCTTTGTTTCGACCAAGGTGCTGCTGCGCGCCTTTTCGCCGCTGGAAATCATGATCGCGCGCTTTGCGCTCGGCTTTCTCGCCCTTCTGATCGTCGGGAAAGGGCTGATGAAGGCGCAGGAAAAATGGCACGAGCTGCTGTTTGCCTTTGCCGGGCTGACCGGCGTGACCCTGTACTTCCTGATGGAAAACATCGCGCTGACCTACATTTCCGCCTCGCTCGTGGGCGTGATCGTGGCGGCGGCGCCGCTGTTCACCGCGCTGGTCGCGGCTGCCGTGCTGCGCGAAAAACTCAGCCGCTGGTTTTTCCTCGGCTTTGTGTGTGCGATGGCGGGCGTGGCGATGGCCTCGCTGGCTGGCGTGAGCGAGCTCAGCCTCGACCCGCGCGGCGTACTGCTCGGCGTGGGTGCGGCGTTCGTTTGGGGTGTGTATTCGGTGGTGGTGCGCAAGCTGGGCGCGATGGGCTACCGCACAGTGCCGCTTACCTGCCGCATCTTCGGATACGGGCTGCTGTTTCTTCTGGTGCCCGCGTGTATCGAGGGGTTCCCGGCGCCGCTTTCCGCCTGGACCGAGCCGCTGCATGTTGCAAACCTGCTGTTCCTCGGCCTGCTGGCCTCTGCGACCTGCTTTGTAACCTGGAACCGGGCGGTGTTCCTGCTCGGCCCGGTCAAGACCAGCGTGTACATCTACGCGACGCCGGTCATCACCATTGTCAGCTCGGCGCTCATCCTGCATGAGGCGATGACGCCCGTTATGTGGCTGGGCACGGCACTCGCCCTTGGCGGCCTCATCCTCTCCGAGCACCGGGACAAGCCGCCCGCCGGGCAGGAACAGGCAGAGTGAATGCCCTGGAAAAATATCGAACAAATATTCGATAAAATGATTGCATTCAAATCGGCATCCTGTTATAATGGGCATATCGAAAAGATTGTGCAGGAGGCTATTTATGGCTACCAGGAAACAGATTGAAACGGTCGCGCCCGCGGCCGATAAAAAGAAGGCGCTCGAGGCCGCGCTCGGCCAGATCGAGCGCCAGTTCGGCAAGGGCTCGGTCATGCGCCTGGGCGAAAACACCGGCATGAACGTTGACCATATCCCGACCGGCTCGATCGGCCTGGATCTCGCGCTTGGTATCGGCGGCCTGCCGCGCGGCCGTATTGTGGAGATCTACGGGCCGGAGTCCTCCGGTAAGACCACAGTTGCGCTGCACTGCGTGGCAGAGGCGCAGAAAATGGGCGGTACGGCCGCGTTTATCGACGCGGAGCACGCGCTCGACCCGGTTTACGCCAAGGCGCTCGGCGTGGATATCGACAGCCTGCTGGTTTCCCAGCCGGACACCGGCGAGCAGGGACTGGACATCGCGGAGGCGCTCGTGCGCTCGGGGGCGATTGACATTGTGGTCATCGACTCGGTCGCTGCGCTCACCCCGCGCGCCGAGATCGAGGGCGAGATGGGCGACTCGTTCGTCGGCCTGCACGCCCGCATGATGAGCCAGGCCATGCGCAAGCTGGCGGGTTCAATCTCCAAGTCCAACTGTGTGGCGATCTTCATCAACCAGCTGCGCGAAAAGGTCGGCGTGATCTACGGCAGCCCCGAGGTGACGACCGGCGGCCGCGCGCTCAAGTTCTATGCGTCCGTGCGTTTGGACGTGCGCCGCATGGAGCACCTCAAGAACGGCACGGAAATGATCGGCAGCCACACCCGCGTGAAAGTCGTCAAGAACAAGGTCGCGCCCCCGTTCAAGGAGGCGGAGTTCGACATCATGTACGGCGAGGGCATCTCGCGCACGAGCGAGCTGGTCGACCTGGGCGTCAAATACGGTATTGTAAGCAAGTCGGGCGCGTGGTTCTCCATGGGCGATATGCGCCTTGGGCAGGGCCGCGACGCGGCTAAGCAGTTCTTTAAGGACCATCCGGATATTGCGGACGATGTGCAGAAGCAGATCATGGACAAGGTCGAGGAAGAGCGCCGCAAGGCGCATCAGGCGACCGCAGCCAAGGCGGCGGCAGCCGTACCGGCTGAGCCGGCGGCCAAGCCCGCCGCACCCAAGGTGAGCTCGGCCAAGGCGGTCTCGATCGATGCGGACGATTTCGACGACCTGGATGACGAATAATGCATGAGGAACAATGCCGCGCAGCACTGGACGCGGCGGCAAAACAGCTTTCCTACCGCGCGCTGAGCACACAGCTGCTGCGGGACAAGCTGCTGGAAAAGGGCCACAGCGAGGATGCGGTGGAATATGCCCTCGCGTGGCTCACCGAGCGCCGCCTGCTGGACGACGCGGCCTACGCGGAAAGCGTGGTGCGCGGCTACAAGCGCCGGGGCTATGGAGCCATGCGCATCCGGCAGGAGTTGACGCGCCGCGGCGTGGACCGGGAAACGGCCGAGGCGGCGATGCAATCTTTTTCGGCTGACCGGGAACAGCTTTGCTCCCTGCTGGACAAGCGCCTGCACGGCGATGTATCCGACCGCAGGGAGATCGACAAGGCGGTTGCGGCGCTGCAGCGGCGCGGGTTCTCGTGGGGCGAGATCCGCGACGCGCTCGCGGCCTACGGCAGCAGCCTGCCGGAGGAAGAGGGATCATAAAACGGCCGCGCACGGAAAGTGCGCGGCCGCTTTGCATGAAAAAACCGCCCGTTGGGCGGTTTTTTTTGTTTAACCCGGGGTTATTTTACGACTTCGATCAGGTCGCTGATTTCGCAATCAAGCGCAATGCACATTTTCAAAAGAAGTGCGCTGTCGTAACGGACGACTTTGTTTTTGTAGTAATTATCTATAATTTGATAACAGATCCCTGTGCGTTTGCTCAACTCATAACGTGTCATGCCGCGCTGTGCCAGCATTTCTTTCAGGCATAACCTGATACTGCTCAATGACCTCACCTCATATATACTCTAATTAGTATATATGTAATTGACAATTCTAATAATTAACGATATCATTTAATAAAGGTATCATTATATAAGGTGATAAAGATGAAGTATCAGCGCATTTTTCAGCAAATCGCCCGAAAGCACGGCACGACCCCGGAGGCCGTCCGGCGGGAGATCCAGCAGGCGATCGACGCGGCCTTTGACAATCCGCCTGATGACCTCGCCGCCTATCGCATCCGCCGGATCCCCTGCAAGGGGGAACGCCCCACGCCCGAAGAGGCCATCGCCTACCTCAGCGGGCAGGTTGCAGACCGGAAATAAGCAAAGCCGCCGGAACCGTGGTTCCGGCGGCTTTCTGTTGGGAAAAGGTCACTGCCCGGTGCCATTGTGCGCCAAGTGATGGGCGAAGGGCGTGCTGTCGAGCGCTTTGCGCAGGGCGGGATACAGCGCCATGGCAACGACCACCGCAATGATAGTGTTCGGCGGGGAGGTCAGCAGCTTGGGGATGTTGCTGACGAATGCGGGCGCCAGCGCGCTGCCGCCGATCATCAGCTCCACGATGCCTTTGACCATATAAAACACGGACGAGAACACTGCCGCCACGATGCAGGCGATCAGATTGCGCGAAAATTTCTTCGCCGCTGCGTGCGCCGCGTAGGCAATCAGCCCGCACAGCCATGCCATCAGGAAAAACCGGATAAAGGTGATCCATGCCTCGGGAGCATATTCGGGCGTCATCAGGTCGAACAGCATGGACCCGAACCCTGCCGCCAGCCCGCCGCGTACCGGGCCGAGCAGCAGCCCACACAGCAGCACAAAGGCGTTGGCGAGTTTGATCATGGTTGTCCCGGTTGGCGTCGGGATGCGGATGGATAAAAACATTGTCACGACAAAAACGACAGCCGCCATCAGGCCGACCGCGACAATATCATACAGCGTGATTTTGCTTTTCCGGTTTTCCATGGTGGATCCCCCCTGTTTGCGTTTGATCTGGCAATAAGGATAGCGCGTTATTGACCTCTTTCAAATATCCAATTCATAATTTTTTTATAATGCCAGATAGGACGCGGATAAACTTCCGGCTTTCCGCGCAGAATAGCACAGGAATGGGAGAACGCTCCCGGAGAGGGGAAAGAATGCATGAAGCTGGATAAACAACGCTACCAGCAGCTGCTTGCGCAGAAAAGCCCGCCCTCGCCGCTGTGGAAGGACTGCCTCAAGGCGTTCCTGTTCGGCGGGGCGATCTGCACCGTGGGCGAAGGCGTGAGCAACTTCTGGCAGGCACGCGGGCTGGAGACGGCGGACGCCGCGGCGGCGACGTCGATCACGATGGTGTTTCTGGGGGCGCTGCTCACCTGCCTGCATCTGTACGAAAAACTCGCCAAGCACGCGGGCGCGGGCACGATTGTGCCGATCACCGGGTTTGCCAACTCGATCGTGTCGCCCGCGATGGAGTTCAAGAGCGAGGGGCTGGTGCTCGGCATGGCGGCGAAGATGTTCGTGATCGCGGGCCCGGTGCTGGTGTACGGTATTGCGGCGAGCGTGGTTTACGGGCTGGTGCTGTTTTTGCTGGGAGGAGGCGGGGCAGCATGATCGAGCATATTGGGCGGCGCACCCTGCGGTTCACCGATCCGCCGCGCATCCTGTCCCACGCGGCGGCGGTGGGCAAAAAAGAGGGCGAAGGGCCGCTCAGCGGGCGGTTTGATTTTGTGACGCAGGACGACCGGATGGGACAGAAATCGTGGGAACTGGCCGAAAGCGAACTGCAAAAGACCGCAATCAGGACGGCGCTCCAAAAGGCGGGGATGCAAAAAAGCGATCTGGACATGATCCTGGCAGGCGACCTGCTCAACCAGTGCACCGGATCGTTCCTCGCGTCCATGCAGTCGGACGTGCCGTATCTCGGACAGTACGGCGCGTGCTCGACCATGGCGCAGGGGCTGGCGCTCGGCGCATGCCTGGTGGGTGGCGGCGCGGCACAGCGACTGCTGGCGGCAGCGTCCTCGCACTTCTGCTCGGCGGAGCGGCAGTACCGCTTCCCGCTGGCCTACGGCGGCCAGCGCACCCCGACCGCCCAGTGGACGGCCACCGCGGCCGGTGCGGTGGTTTTGGGCGAAGGCCAAAGCCGCCCTTCCCGCGCGAAGCGGGACAATGCGGCGGGGTTGGGGAAACAGGGTGACGGGCATATCTGCATCACGCATGCGCTGTTCGGCAAAATGGTCGAGATGGGCGTGACGGACGCGAACAACATGGGCGCGGCCATGGCTCCGGCAGCGTATAATACTCTGTCCACGCTGCTCGCCGACCTCGGCGCGCAGCCAAAGGACTTCGACTGCATCGTGACCGGCGACCTCGGGCATGTGGGCGCGGACCTGCTGCTCACCCTGCTGCGCGAGGACAGGATCGACCTGTCTCCGGTGTATTCGGACTGCGGCAGCCTGCTGTTCGGCGATACGCAGGACGCGCATGCGGGCGGCTCGGGCTGCGGCTGCTCGGCAGCGGTGCTGTGCGGGCCGCTGCTGCGCGACATGCAGGCGGGCAAAATCAAACGCTTGGTATTCGCGGGTACGGGCGCGATGATGAGCCCGACCTCGGTGCAGCAGGGCCAGCCCATCGCGGGCATCTGCCACGCGGTCGTGATCGAAAGGAGCGGCGCATGAACTGGATGGAGTATATAAACGCCTTCTGGGTGGGCGGCGCGATCTGCGCGGCCTGCCAGGTGTTCATCGACAAGACCAGGCTGACCCCGGCGCGTATCCTGGTCAGCCTGGTGGTGATCGGCGTGTTTTTGCAGGCCATTGGCATTTATCAGCCCGTGGTGGACTACGCAGGCGCGGGCGCGACCGTGCCGCTTTTGGGCTTCGGGTATTCGCTGGCCAGGGGCGCCGCCAAGGCGGTCGCGGAAAAGGGGCTGCTCGGCGTGTTCACCGGCGGTGTGACCGGCGCTGCGGGCGGCATCGCGGCGGCGATCGTGTTCGGCTGCCTGTTCGCGCTGCTGGCAAAGCCCAAGTCAAAAAGCTGAAGGGGCGCGCAAGCGCCCCCTTTGCCGGATATGCTGTTGTTTTCAGGAATTCCGGCGTTTGAAGTCCAGATATCCCTGCAGGATGAGCGAGGCTGCGACCGCATCCACGGTTTGGCGGTGCTTTTTGGCTTTTTTGCCGGTCTGGTGTAAAATATCATGGGCGGCGACCGTCGTGCGGCGTTCGTCCCAAAGCACGACGTGCAGTCCGGTGCGCTCCTCGAGCGTTTTGGCCAGTGCCTCGCACTTTTTTGCGCGTTCGCCCACCGAGCCGTCCATATTTTTCGGCCAGCCGAGCACGATCTCCTCGATCTTGTTTTCCGTGATGAAGGAGAGCAGTTTGTCCACCAGCTTGTCGTAATTCCATTCGTGGATCACATGCGGCGAGCCGGCCAGAAAGCCGGACGGGTCGGAGACCGAAAGCCCGGTGCGCGCGTCGCCGTAGTCGATACCCAAAATACGCATCTTGATACCTCTATATCTTGTGTTTGCGCATAGTATATCATAAAATGCGGAAAAAAGCAGCACTTTTGTGCAAAAAAATATTGACTGCGGGGCATGCTGCGTGCTATACTTTAAGAACCTATGCAGGTTCTTTTTTTGCGCCCATTTTTTGTGTGTCACGGAGGATGGGCCCGGAACACTGTCAGAGGGAGGCAATTGGTCCCTCACCTATGCCACAGGGGCATGGGACGGGACGGAATATTAAAAGGAGGTGCCGTTATTTATGCGCGTTAAGATCACGCTCGCCTGCACGGAGTGCAAGCAAAGAAACTATGACACAAACAAGAACAAGAAGAACAATCCCGACCGTCTGGAAATGAACAAGTACTGCCGTTTCTGCCGTAAGCATACGCTGCACCGCGAAACGAAGTAAGAGAAAGGAAGTAGCTGCATGGCTGAAGAAACCAAGGCAAAAAAGCCCGGGTTCTTTGCGCGTATTGGCAAGTGGTTCCGCGAGCTGAAGAGCGAGTGCCGCAAGATTGTCTGGCCGACCCGCCAGCAGACGGTGAATAACACGCTGGTCGTTATCGCCTGCGTTGTGATCATTGGCATTTTTATCTGGATCATCGATTTCCTGCTTGGCCTCGGTGTCCAGGCGCTGCTTTCATTCTTCGCCGCCTAAAAGGAGGCAATTATGTCAGACGCTGCAAAATGGTACGTGGTGCACACGTACTCCGGCTACGAGAACAAAGTAGCCTCTTCGATCGAAAAAGCGGTCGAAAACCGCAAGCTGCATGACCTGATTCAGGCCGTCAACATCCCGACCGAAACGGTCACCGAAGTAAAGGACGGCAAAAGCCGCGAGGTCGAGCGCAAGCTCTTCCCCGGTTATGTGCTTGTCAAAATGGTCATGACCGATGAAACCTGGTATCTGGTCCGCAATACCCGCGGCTGCACCGGCTTTGTCGGCCAGGACAAGTCCGGCGGCTCCAAGCCGATCCCGCTGACCGAGGAAGAGATCCTCGCAATGGGCGTGGAGAAGCGCGAGATAGAAGTCAACTATGCTGCCGGCGACAGCGTGCGTGTCATCGACGGCCCGCTGGCAGGCTTTATCGGCGTTGTGTCGTCGGTTGAGCCGGATAAGAACAAGGTAAACGTTACGGTTTCCATGTTCGGCCGCGAGACCCCTGTCGAGCTTGAGCTCGACCAGGTCGAAACGCTCGACGAGTAAAAGCTTTTTCCTGCGGATGCGACCCGCAAACTAAAATACGTTCCGCCGTCAGGCGGCATTCAAACCGCAGTTCTGTGAACTGCATCCCAAAATCGAGCTTTGCCCGATTTTGGGATTCCCCGACCCAGCCGCCACGGGCGGCGCCGTTCGGGTATCGTCCGGCCGCAGGCCGGACGTATATAGGGTGCTTGTGAAGCACCCTATACAGAAGTGGGAGAGTATGAACGCATACTCGCCAGCCACCACATTTTTTGAAGGAGGAACCTTTCAACATGGCACAGAAAGTAATCGGCTATATCAAGCTCCAGATCCCCGCTGGCAAGGCGACCCCGGCTCCCCCGGTCGGTCCGGCCCTCGGCCAGCACGGCGTCAACATCATGTCCTTCACCAAGGAGTTCAATGAGCGCACCAAGAACGACGCCGGCATGATCATCCCGGTCATCATCACGGTCTATGCGGACCGTTCGTTCAGCTTTGTCACCAAGACGCCCCCGGCGCCGGTCCTGATCAAGAAGGCCTGCGGCAT
>NBJMR02800__coassemble_1650_pt1 | contig 27240 bp, 23 predicted proteins | sample NBJMR02800__metabat2_high_PE_027 | metagenome-assembled genome bin NBJMR02800 | reverse complement strand
GCGTGGGCAACCGCTATCTGCTGGTCAATCTGGCTGCGCAGCGCGCCCGCGACATCGCCGACCAGGCGGAGGAGAGCGGCGAGGAGCTGCCGGATAAGGCGGTCAAGCTCGCGCTGGACGAGATCGCGGACGGCGAGATCGTCTACCGCCCCGGCCCGCGCGTCGAGCCGGTGATCGTGCCGAACAACCCGATCGCCGCGGCGATGGTGGATGTGGACGACGACTCGATCGATCTGGACGAGGACGAGCCGCACGACGCCGCCGAGGACGGCCACGAGGACGACGGCGACAGCCGCCGCATCGACGAATTCGACGACCACACGCTGGATGACGGCGATGTGCCGGAGGAGGACCGGTAAGCCATGCGCCTTGCGGGGAAAACGGTCGTCCTGTGCGTGACGGGCGGCATCGCGGCGTACAAGGCCGCAGACCTGACCAGCAAGCTGCGCCATGCGGGCGCGGCGGTGCGCGTGCTGATGACCGAATCGGCCACGCAGTTCATCTCCCCCATGACGTTCGAGACCCTGTCGGGCAATCGCACGGTCGTGGACACGTTTGACCGCAATTTCGCCTGGGAGGTCGAGCATATCTCGCTGGCCAAGGCGGCGGATGTGTTCGTCATCGCGCCCGCGACCGCCAACGTGATCGCCAAGGCGGCGCACGGCATTGCGGACGATATGGTGACCACCACGCTGCTCGCCACCAAGGCGCCGGTCGTGATCGCGCCGGCGATGAACACCGGCATGTATGACAATCCGGTGACCCAGCAGAATCTGCAGACCCTGCGCATGCGGGGCTTTCATATCATCGATCCCGCGGCGGGGCGCCTCGCCTGCGGGGACACGGGCCGCGGCAAGCTGCCGGACACGCCCGTGCTCATCCACGGCATCGAGCGGGCGCTCACCCCGCAGGACCTTGCGGGCCTGCGCGTGCTGGTGACCGCCGGCCCCACGCAGGAGGCCATGGACCCCGTGCGCTTCCTGTCCAACCATTCCTCGGGCAAGATGGGCTACGCCATCGCGGCGCGCGCTGCCATGCGCGGCGCAGCGGTGACGCTGGTCTCCGGCCCGACCGCGCTGGCAGTGCCTGAGGACGTACAGCGGGTGGATATTATCTCCGCGCGCGACATGTACGACGCGGTGATCTCCCGCGCAGACCGGCAGGATATGATCATCAAGGCGGCTGCAGTGGGCGACTACCGCCCGGCGGAGACCGCGCCGGAAAAGCTCAAAAAGGGCGACGGCGAGATGACAGTCGCGCTCGCGCGCAACCCGGACATCCTGGCTGAGCTGGGGCGGCGCAAGCACCCCGGCCAGCTGCTGTGCGGCTTTGCGATGGAGACGCAGAACCTGCTGGACAACGCGGAAAGCAAATTGCAGCGCAAAAACTGCGATATGCTGGTGGCCAACTCGCTGCGCGACAAGGGCGCGGGCTTTGGCACGGATACCAACGTCGCAACGCTCCTGTTTGCGGACGGGCGGCGGGAGACGCCGCCGATGATGAGCAAGGAAGATCTTGCGGACATCATTCTGGACCGGCTGCTGGCGATGCAGCAGGCGTAACTCAATTGAAACTACAGTTTCAATTGAAAATTTCCGATACCTGCGCGCGCCCTGTGGGCACACTTGGTATCGGTTTGTATAAAAACCCACGCACATGGCCCAGGCCACCCTCTCTTGACGCTTCGCGTCAATTCACCTTGTGTCGCGGGTTTTTATGAGGCCGTAGCCCTCTATCCTTGAAATTGCCGCCTGCGGCATTCGAATGAGAGCAATTGCGGTTCACCGCAATTTTCTATTAAATACGCGCTGCGGCGCGGAGTTATGCATAGCAATTTTCATAAACAGAGAAAGGAGTATAGTTTTTGACGGAACAAATCTGCGCGGTTGCCGTGGACGCAGCGACCTATGCGATCGACAAGCTATATTCCTACCGTGTGCCGGACGAGCTGCGGGAACAGGTGCAGATTGGCACCCGTGTTCTCGTGCCGTTCGGCTTTGGCAATAAACGGGCGGAAGCGGTCGTACTGGCATTCCGGCAGGACACCGGCGAATACAAGCTCAAACCCGTGGTCGAGGTGCTGGACGATGCGCCGGTTCTGACGGCGGAGCAGCTGAAACTTGCTGCCTGGATGCGCGAGCGGCTGTACTGCACGTATTTCGACTGCGTGCGCGTCATGCTGCCTGCCGGGCTGTGGTTCCGCCGCAATGAGACCTATACCCTTGTACCGGACGCCGACCTTGCCGCGCTGCGGCAGCGCGAGGGCGAGGAGGGAACCGTGCTCGCCCTGTTCGACCGGCCGGGGCAGACGATCGCGCTTTCCGATATCCGGCAGCGGCTGGGCGGCAAGAGCGTCACCCGCGTGCTGGACGCGCTCGCGGGCGAGGGCGTGCTCGTTTACCACAGCAACACCACGCAGAAATCAAGCGATAAAACCGAAAAAATGCTCTCGCTGGACATGGAAGCGGGCGAAGCCATGGCGCGCATCAGCCGCCGCAGCCCTGCCCGGATGGATGTGGTCTCCGTGCTCGCGGACGGCGGCTGGATGAGCCAGAAGGAGCTTGTGTATATGACCGGCGTGACCGATGCCGCGCTGCGCGACATGGTCAAAAAGGGCATCCTGCGCGAGCATTATGAGGAACGATTTCGCACGCCGGACTTTTCCGAGGTGCCGAAGGCCGCGCCGCCCGTTTTGAGCGCCGCGCAGCAGGAAGTTTATGACGGCATCGCAGCGCTGATGGACGAAAATGCGCCGCGCGCCGCTTTACTGTTCGGCGTGACCGGCAGCGGCAAGACGCAGATCTACTTAAAGCTGATCGAAAAGGCGCTGGGGCAGGGCAAAAGCGCGATCGTACTCGTGCCCGAGATCGGGCTGACGCCGCAGGTGCTGCGGCAGTTCGCCGCGCAGTTCGGGGACGAGGTCGCGGTCATGCACTCGGCCCTGTCCGTGGGCGAGCGGTACGACAGCTTCAAAAAGATCAAATCCGGCCGCGCGCGCGTCGTGATCGGCACGCGCTCGGCGGTGTTCGCGCCGGTCGACAACCTCGGCGTGCTGATTATCGATGAAGAACAGGACGGCGCGTACCGCTCCGAGCAGTCGCCGCGCTACCATGCGCGCGACGTGGCGAAATACCGCGTCGCCCAGCAGAACGCGCTGCTCGTGCTCGGCTCTGCGACCCCCTCGGTCGAGACGTATTACGGCGCAAAACAGGGCAAATACCCGGTGTTCCGGCTGACCGAGCGCTTCCTTGGCACCGGGCTGCCGGATGTGCTGATTGCAGATATGCGCGGCCTTGCCCGCGAAGGGCGCGAGGGCGTGATCGGCCCGCAGCTCGAAAGCGAGCTGATCGACACGCTGGAAAAGGGAAAACAGGCGATATTGTTCCTCAACCGGCGCGGCAACAGCCGCGTGATCGGCTGCGCGCTGTGCGGATGGGTGCCCGAGTGCCCCTCCTGCTCGACGAGCATGACCTATCACTCGGTGTCCGGCCGCGCGATGTGCCACTACTGCGGCGCGTCGGTCAAGATCACGGGCAAATGCCCGGTGTGCGGCGGCGAGAGCCTGTTTACCGAAACGCCGGGCACGCAGAAGGTGGAGGAGGAGCTGCGCGAGCGCTTCCCGTCCGCGCGCGTGCTGCGCATGGACGCGGACACCATGACCGCCAAGGGCGCGCACGAAAAGCTGCTCTCGCGGTTTGCAAAGGGCGAGGCGGACATTCTGCTCGGCACCCAGATGGTGACCAAGGGGCTGGATTTTGAAAACGTCACGCTCGTGGGCGTGCTGGATGCGGACCAGAGCCTGTATGCGCAGGACTACCGCGCGCGCGAGCGCACGTTTTCGCTCATCACGCAGGTGGTGGGGCGCGCCGGCCGGCGGTTTGACACCGGAAAGGCGGTCATCCAGACGTACAGCCCGACCCATCCGGTCATCCTGACCGCGGCGCGGCAGGATTACGAGGCGTTCTACGAGCGCGAGATGGAGACGCAGCAGGCGCTCCAGTGCCCGCCCGTGTGCGGCCTGACCGTGCTGACCGCGGTGGGCGAGGTCGAGCAGCAGGTGCTCAAAAGCCTGATCGCGCTGAAAGTCCGCCTGCAGAGCCTGATGGAGGGGCAGTATGCGGACGTCAAAGCGCCCGTGCTGGGGCCGGCGGCCGCGCAGATGGTCAAGGTCATGGGGCGCTACCGCTACCACCTGACCATGCGGGCGGAGAGCAGCGCGCGCTGGCGCGCGCTGATCGCAGGCGTCATCCGCGAATTCATGCTGGACGGCAAAAACCGGGGCGTGACCGTGTTTGCGGATGAGAACCCGGATATGTAAACTTCGATTGGAACATACAGTTCCAATCGAGGGGGATGTACCGCACTTACCGTGCGGATACATCCCAAGCTGCGCAAAGCGCGCCTTGCAGGCACACTTTGCTTCGCACTTGTATAACTTGTATAAAAACCGTGATACATGGCCCAGGCCACCTTCTCTTGCCGCTTCGCGGCAATTCACCCTGTGCTCCCGGTTTTTATGCAAAGCAAGAAATTATCTTGCTTTGCGATTATAATGCGCGCCAAAGGCGCGCGGAATGGGAGAAGCAAGCAGAACGGAGTTGCCGGGGCGCAGGACGCGCCGCGCAATTTCCCATTCAATGCGCGCCGGCGGCGCGGAGGATACGATATGGAACAACACTTTGTGATCCGGCGGGCGGCGGCGGGCGACGCGGCCGCGCTGCTGGACATTTACGCGCCGTACATACGCGACACGGCGATCACGTTTGAATACGACGTGCCCGCGGCGGAGGAGTTCGCCGCGCGCATCGGGGACATCGCCCGCACGCACCCCTATCTGGTGTGCGAGCGGGACGGCAGGCCGGTCGGCTACGCCTACGCGCACAACATCCGCGCGCGCGCGGCCTACGACTGGGCGGCCGAGCTGTCCGTCTATCTGGCGCCCGCGGCGCAGGGGCAGGGCGCGGGCACGGCGCTGTACCGCTGCCTGATCGACCTGCTCGCCATGCAGAACCTGCGCATTTTGTACGGCTGCGTCACGCTGCCGAACGAGAAAAGCGAGCGCCTGCACGAAAAGCTGGGCTTTGCGCCTGTGGGCGTGTGGCACGGCGCTGGCTGGAAATTCGGCCGCTGGCACGACGTCGGCTGGCTGGAAAAACGGCTCGGCGGGGACGGGGCGGCGCAGCCCGTCATCCCCTTCCCGCAGCTGGACGGACAAAAAATACAGGAATGCCTGGACCGATATACGGAAATGCTGAACAATGGAGGACTGAACTGACATGGCACTTCGCAACATCCTGACGCAGGGCGACGAACAGCTCTTGAAGCACAGCCGCAAGGTGGAAAAATTCGACGCGCGCCTGCACACCCTGATCGACGACATGCGCGAAACGCTCGAAAACTCGGGCGGCGTCGGCCTCGCCGCGCCGCAGGTGGGCGTGCTGCGCCGCGTGGTCGTGCTGCTGGACATCAACAAGGACCCCGAGGAAGTGGTCGAGCTGGTCAACCCCGAGGTCATCGAGCAGAGCGGCGAGCAGCGCATCATCGAGGGCTGCCTGTCCGTGCCCGGCGTGTACGGCTACGTCACCCGCCCGACCTGGGCCAAGATCCGCGCGCAGGACCGCGACGGCAACTGGTTCGAGCGCGAAGGCGAGGGCGTTGTCGCCCAGTGCTTCTGCCATGAGACCGAGCATCTGGACGGCCATCTGTTCACCGAAAAGGTGGAGGAGTATGTGGATCCGGAGGATCTCCAGCGCGGGGACGAAGAGGAAGACGCAGAATGAGGATCGTATTCATGGGCACGCCGGACTTCGCCGTGCCGAGCCTGCAGGCACTTCTCGACGCGGGGCATGAGGTGTGTGCGGTATACACCCAGCCCGACAAGCCGCAGGGCCGCAAGCAGGTCCTGACCGCGCCGCCGGTCAAGGAGTTGGCCTTGCAGCACCATATCCCGGTGTATCAGCCCGCAACGCTTAAAAACGAGGACGAGCAGGCAAAACTGCGCGCGCTCGCACCTGATGCCATCATCGTCGTGGCGTACGGCAAGCTGCTGCCAAAAGCGGTGCTCGACATCCCGCCGCGCGGGTGCATCAACGTGCACGGCTCGCTGCTGCCGCGCTGGCGCGGTGCGGCGCCGATCCAGTGGTCGGTGATCGCGGGCGACCAAAAGGCCGGCGTGACCACCATGCAGATGGCCGAGGGGCTGGACACGGGCGACATGCTGCTGACATACGAGACCGAAATCGGCGCACGGGAGACCGCGGGCGAGCTGTTCGACCGGCTCGCGCAGGCGGGCGCGGCGCTGCTGGTGGAAACCCTGGAAAAGCTGGACAGCATCACGCCCCGTCCGCAGGACGACAGCCAAAGCTGCTACGCGCATATGCTGGATAAGCAGATGGCGGTGATCGACTGGGCCAAATCCGCGCACGAGATCGACTGCCTGATCCGCGGGCTGAGCCCCTGGCCGGTCGCGCTGACAACGCTCGCCGGCGCGCGGCTCAAAATCTATGCCGCCGAGCCGGTTTCCGGCACGGGCAAACCGGGCGAGGTGCTCGAAAGCGACCCGAAAAAGGGTCTTACCGTCGCGTGCGGCGAGGGCGCGCTCGCGCTGTATGAAGTGCAGCTCGTCGGCGGCAAGCGCATGCAGAGCGCGGACTTCCTGCGCGGCCATGCGATCTCCAAAGGGACCATTTTAGGCGAGTAAAAGGAGTAAGCTATGCCTTATTACGGGTTTTACGGTTTCGATATCTACTATCTTGTGCTGGTCGTACCCTGCGTCATTCTGGCGTTCTGGGCGCAGGCACGGGTCAAAAGCACATTTAACCGCTATGAGCAGGTGCTGAACCGCCGCGGCCTGACCGGCGCGCAGGCAGCCGAGGCCGTGCTGCGGCAGAACGGCGTGACCGGCGTGCGCATCGAGTGGGTCGCGGGCAAGCTCAACGACCACTTTGACCCGCGCACCAATACCATCCGCCTGTCGAATGCAGTGTATGCCTCGACTTCGGTCGCGTCCATTGGCGTGGCCGCGCATGAGGCGGGGCATGCGGTGCAGTATGCGGTCGGATACTTTCCCATCCGCCTGCGCGCGGCGATCATTCCGGTGACGCAGTTCGGCTCGGCGGCGGCGTTCCCGCTCATCATCCTCGGCCTGTTTATGAATTCGGGCATCCTGATCGACATCGGTATCTGGGCGTTCGCGCTTTCGACCGTGTTTCAGCTGGTGACACTGCCGGTTGAAATCAATGCCTCCAACCGCGCGCTCGCGGCGATTGAGCAGGGCGGCCTGCTGACCGGGGACGAATACCCGATGGCGAAAAAGACCCTGACCGCGGCTGCCATGACCTATGTGGCGGCGCTCGCCGTCTCGCTCGCGCAGCTGCTGCGCCTGTTGTTGCTGTTCGGAGGACGGGGACGCGATGATCGATAAACGCCCGCGCACGCCGCGCGAAGTCGCGGCGTTTTCGCTGTTTTCCATGGCCGAGGAGGGCGCATGGTCGGACGGCGCACTGCATTACTATCTGGGCCGCGCGGCGCTGGACAGCCGCGACGCGGCGCTCGCGTCGCGCCTGGTTTACGGCACGGTGCAGAACGAGCTGCTGCTCGACTGGTACCTGCGGCGGTTTTCCAGCGTGCGCCTGAAAAAGATCGCGCCGCGCGTGCTGGCCTGCCTGCGCATGGGGCTGTACCAGCTGATTTTGATGGATAAGATTCCCGCGCACGCCGCGGTCGCAGAGACGGTCGGCCTGGTGCGGCGGTACTGCCACGCGAACGAGCGCACGGTTTCGTTTGCCAATGCGGTGATGCGGAACGCAGCGCAGGCCGCGGAGCAGGGCAAACTGCCCGCGCTGGACTGTCCGGATAAGGAAAGCTATTATGCGCTGCGGTACAGCCACCCGGAGTGGCTCGTGCGGCTGTGGTCTAAGCAGTTCGGCCTGAAAATGGCCGAGCGCCTCTGCCAGGCGGACAATGCGGACGCGCCCATCTCGGTGCGTGTCAACACCCTGAAAGCGTCACCCGCAGACATGCAGGTTGAGCTGGAAGCCGCGGGGCTGACGGTTACGCCACACCGCGCATTCCCGGAGATCCTTCTGTGCAGCGGCGGCGATGCGGCGGCGCTGCCCGCCTTCGCGGAGGGCAAAATCGCGATCCAGGACGCGGCGAGCGCGCTGGCTGCCGCGGTGGCGGATCCCCAGCCGGGTGATACCGTGCTCGACTGCTGTGCCGCGCCCGGCGGTAAGAGCTTTGCCATGGCTGAGCGCATGGAGGGCAGGGGCAGTGTGACGTCCTGCGATATTTACGAGCATAAGCTGCGCCGGATCAAAGAAGGAGCATCCCGGCTGGGTCTGCCCAATATCCGTACCGAGCTGCAGGATGCGGCCGCACCGCGGAAAGCGTGGTTCAGCACGGCGGATGTGGTGCTGTGCGATGTGCCGTGTTCCGGGCTGGGTATTATCCGCAAAAAGCCCGAGATCCGCTACAAAGACCCGGCGGAGATCGAGCAGTTGCCCGCTCTGCAGGCGAAAATCCTGCAAACCTGTGCGCAGTATGTGAGACCCGGCGGGACGCTGGTATATTCGACCTGCACGATTTTGCAGCGCGAAAATGAGGACGTGGTCCGTGCGTTTCTGGCGCAGAACCCGGATTTTGCGGCCGAAGCGTGGTCGCACCCGGTGTGCGGCGAGCGGGTGGATGGCATGGTCACGCTGCTGCCGCCGGTACATGACACGGACGGGTTTTTCATCGCCAAGCTGCGGCGGAAAAAGTAGCGCCGGCCGTTAGGCTGGCAGGAAGTGCCGCTGCGCGCGGCGGGCGCACAAGAGGGGCGAAACCGGATGGTTTCTCCCCTCTTGCGAATCACCCCTCTTCCTTCAGGACGCGCTGCGCGCGTAAGAGTAAGTGACGCCTTCCATCTGCCGCCCGCTTGCCATTGCGACAGGCAGGGGATTGGCTGCCACCCCAGAGGGGTGCGGGGCGCATCCCGCGCCCGCACGGCACCCGGCCGGAGCGTCGCCTTCGTGTAAACGACAAACATAAGCCTTACATCGCCAGCACTCCCGCCCCCGGGGTCAGGCGCAAAACGAAACTGCCGCGACATTATCGCAAATCAAATTTTTCCACAGAATGTGGATAAAATTTGTTTGCGGTCGCGGGCAGCCGCGTACATCCCCCGGCGGGGGTGACCCGCAAGAGGGGGCAAGGCCCCCTCTTGCCCGCCCGCGCCGCGCAGGCGCACCGTCCCCGCCGCCCGCAGGCGGCGAGACCCTGCCCGTGAGGCACGGGTACTTCCCGTCCGCCTTTTTAAGGCGAAATCCCCCGGGCGAATCACAGAGGAGAACACCATGACTGAGATCAAATCCCTGACAATCGAAGAACTCAAGGCCGCGCTTGCGGACATGGGCGAAAAGCCCTTCCGCGCAGGACAGATCTTCAAATGGCTTCACGGGGGCGTGGAGTCTTTTGAAGAGATGTCCAACCTGTCCAAAGACCTGCGGCAGCGGCTCGCCGGGCGGTTTATCCTGACTGTGCCCACCGTGGCGCGCAAGCAGGTGAGTAAGGTGGACGGCACGGTCAAATACCTGTGGCGGCTGCGGGACGGCGACTGCGTCGAGTCCGTGCTCATGCACTACGAACACGGCATATCGGTATGCGTATCCACGCAGGTCGGTTGCCGGATGGGATGCAAATTCTGCGCTTCGGGACTGAACGGGAAAAAGCGGGATCTGTCTGCAGGTGAGATTCTGGACGAGATCCTGTTCATGCAGAAGGACAGCGGCGAAAAGGTGTCGAGCATCGTGCTCATGGGAACGGGCGAGCCGCTTGACAACTACGACAATGTGCTCAAATTCCTGCACCTGGTCAGCTGTCCGGAGGGGATCAACATCGGACAGCGGCATATTTCCTTGTCAACAAGCGGAATTGCTGATAAAATAGAAGCGTTGGCAGAGGAGAAGCTGCAGATCACGCTGTCCGTCTCGCTGCATGCGCCGGACGACGAGACGCGCTCCTCCATCATGCCGGTGAACAACGCATATCCGGTCGAGCGGCTGATGCAGGCGTGCCGGTACTATTTTGATACGACCGGCCGCCGCATCTCCTACGAATACATGATGGCGCGGGACAAGACCGACCGCCCGTGGCAGGCCGAGCAGCTGGCAAAGCTGCTGCGCGGCCGTCCGGCGCATGTCAACCTGATCCCGCTCAACGAGGTGGCGGAAAGCCCGCTGCGGCCCTCTCGGCCGGAAACCGTGCGCCGTTTCCAGCAGGCGCTGGAAAAGCGCGGTGTGACCGCGACCGTGCGCCGCAAGCTCGGGCCGGACATTGACGCGGCCTGCGGCCAGCTCCGTCGGCGCGAACTGCAGGAGAAAACCGCATTATAAGGCTGCCTCCGCTTCGGGGACGGCGTTACATGGAAAAACTCCTTTGGAGGTGCTGAAAGTGGAATACTTCGGCTTAACGGATAAAGGGCGCGTGCGCCCGACCAATCAGGACATTTACCAGATCGAAGCGCGGGAGGACAACCAGACCGCGCTGCTCGTCGTCTGCGACGGCATGGGCGGCGCGAACGCGGGCAACGTGGCCAGCCGCTTTGCCGCGCAGGTGTTCACGGAGTCTGTCAAGGCGGCGCTGGCCGACAAGCTGGATGCCGGGAAACGGCAGGACCTGCTCACGCGTGCGCTTGAGGAGGCAAACCAGACCGTATTCAGCTTGGCCGGACGGCAGCCCGAGTTCCGCGGGATGGGCACGACGCTGGTCGCGGCGCTCGTGCAGGGCGGTGAGGCCACCATCCTCAACGTGGGCGACAGCCGTGCCTATCTGTTTGACGGCACCCGGCTGCACCAGCTGACCGAAGACCACTCCTATGTCGAGGAGATGCGCCGCCAGGGACGGATCACGGCCGAGGACGCGCGCACCCATCCCCAGAAAAACCTGATCACCCGTGCAGTCGGCGTTGAGCCGTCGGTCGAGGGCGATCTGTTCGAAGCGCGGCTGGACAAAAATGAAGTGCTGCTGCTGTGCTCGGACGGTTTGACCGGCATGGCGGAGGACGGTCAGATCGCTGAAACGATCAAAAACGCGAAAACGCTCGCACTGGCGGGCGATGCGCTGCTTACCCTCGCGCTGGAGGGCGGCGGCCGCGATAACATCACGGTCGCGCTGTTCACCCGCGGCGCGGAAGAGGAGGCGTGAGCATATATGGATAAATATATCGGCAAACTGCTCGGCGGCCGGTATGAGATCATTGACGTGGTCGGCGTGGGCGGCATGGCAGTCGTCTACCGTGCGCGCTGCCATGTGCTTAACCGCTATGTCGCCGTCAAGATCCTCAAAGATGAATATGCCAAGGATCCGGAAATCCGCAAACGTTTTTCAATCGAGTCGCAGGCCGTAGCAAAGCTCAGCCATCACAACATCGTGTCGGTTTATGATGTCGGCAGCGAAAACGGTACGGATTATATTGTCATGGAACTGATTGAGGGTGTTACCCTCAAGGAGTATCTGCAGAAAAAGGGCCGCCTGACATGGCAGGAAGCGGTATTCTTTGCAGAGCAGATCTGCCGGGCGCTCATCCATGCGCATTCCCGCGGCATTATCCACCAGGACATCAAGCCGCAGAACGTTATCATCCTGCGGGACGGCACTGCAAAACTGACCGACTTCGGCATTGCATCCTTTGCCACCACGCAGGAGACGCGTGTGGTGCAGGAAGCCATCGGCTCGGTGCATTATATCTCGCCTGAACAGGCCAAAGGGTCCAAGATCGATTACCGGACGGATATCTATTCGCTCGGCGTTGTGATGTACGAGATGCTCACCGGCAAGCTGCCGTTTGAGGGCGAAACTGCACTGCAGATCGTCATGCAGCACCTGAATACCGTGCCGCTTGTGCCCAGCGAGCTGGTTCCCGGCATTCCCAAAGGGCTGGATGAGATTGTTATGCACGCGATGTGCGCCAACATCAGCCGCCGTTATGCTTCGGCGGAAGAGCTGTATACCGATCTCGAGCGGGTCAAAGGTAACCCGGATGTGCGGTTTGGATACAGCGCACTGGTCGACGACAGCGGTGAGACGCAGGTAATCGGCCGCGATGTGCAGCAGGCTGCGCGCCACGCGCAGGCAATGGGAACGCCGGGGCGGAGCGCCGGGCAGGCCGCTGCGCCGCGGCGCACGGCCACAGCCGTTGTGAATGAGCCGGAGGGCTTTTTTGACCGCCTGGCGGAGCGGCCGGGGCTGGCTGCCGGGATCGCGGTCGCAGTGGTCGCAGTGATCACACTGGTTGTGGTTGGGATCCTGATCATGACCGGGCGCGGCACCGGCGATAAGGTGGAAGTGCCGTCGTTTGTTGGCATGAATATTGATGAGGTATTATCGGATACAACGTATACCAGCAACTTTACGCTCCAGGAAGCGTCCGAGCGGGTGGAGTCTGACCGGCCCGTAGGTGAAATACTGGATCAGGATGTGGAGGCGAAAAGCGAGGTCGTCAAGGGGACGGTCATCACACTGACTGTTTCGGCAGGCGGTGAGAACGTCAGCGACACCTATAAGGTAGTCGATTTTGCCGACCGTTCGCTGGACTACGTCACCACTATGCTGGACGAGCACGATATTTCCTATACGATACAGGAGGAATTCAGCGACGAGGTCGAGTCCGGCCATGTCATCCGCACGGATCCGGCCGCAGGCACTGAACTGGAGGCGGGCGCGTCCATCACGATTTATGTCAGCAAGGGGAAGGAGACTAAAAAGACAACCGTACCCGATCTGTATGGTATGACGCAGGAGGCCGCACAGCAGGCGCTGACCGAGCGCGGACTGTCGCTCGGCTCGGTAGATCCGGTAACCAATCAGGCGGCTGCGGGAACAGTCGTATGGCAGTCTACGTCCGCGGATACCGAGGTCGACCAGGGCACGACGATCAACATTCAGATTTCAAGCGGCCCCAGCCAGTCCACGCCGGATACAGATACATCGGATGATGGGGACAACAGCTCTGGCGGCAACTATGTATCCGAAGAACCGCCTGCGCCGGAACAGGGGTCAGCGACCGTACAGGTGACGCTGCCCAGCAGCACAGATATGGCGCATGTCGTGGTTTCAGTAGATGGTGTCGTGCAGTATGACGAGACGCTGGAAACCAGCATGGGCAGCATTTCCGTGCCGCTGACCAGCACCGCGGGCGAGCATGAGGTGACGGTTTCTGTGGATGGAAGCAGTTCAAGCCAGACCTATACGTTCAGTTGACGGAAGGAAGGATTTTTTGACCGAAGGGATCATTCTCAAGGGCATCGGCGGGTTTTACTATGTGGACACGCCCGAAGGGCTGATCGAATGCAAGGCGCGCGGCCGCTTCCGCAAGACTGTGGGCAAGCCGATCGTGGGCGACCGGGTGACGCTTGAGATCCAGCCCGAGGACGGTACCGGCTATCTGCTGGATATTGCGCCGCGCAAAAACAGCTTGGTACGGCCGGCGGTCGCGAACCTCGATCTGCTGGTCGCGGTCGCGTCGGCGGCTCCGCCGGTGACCGACCCATTCTTGATCGACCGCGTGACTGCGATCGCCGTGCACAAGGACATGGATGTGCTGGTGGTCATCAACAAGACGGACGAAAACCCGGGCGACGAGCTGTATGCGGTCTATCAGAAGAGCGGCATCGAGGTGCTGCGCGTGAGCGCACTGACCGGTGAGGGGATTGATGCGCTGACCGCGCGCATCCGCGGCAGGGTATCCGCATTCGCGGGCAATTCCGGGGTAGGAAAATCAAGCGTACTCAACCGCATCGATCCGTACTTCGGGGCAGCGGTCGGTGCGATCTCCGACCGCATCGGCCGCGGAAAGCATACCACACGGCATGTGGAGCTGCACCCGATCGAGGGCGGCGGATACATCGCGGATACGCCGGGCTTTTCCTCGTTCGATACCGAGCAGATGGATCTTGTATTGGCAGAGGATCTGCAGTATGCGTTCCCGGAGTTCGAGCCGTATATCGGGCAGTGCAAATTTACCGGCTGCGCCCATGTCAAGGAAAAGGGCTGCGCGGTGCTCGCCGCCGTTGAAGCGGGAGAGATCGCCAAAAGCAGGCACGAGAGCTACGTCAAGCTCTACGAAAGCGTAAAGGATCTGAAGGAATGGGAGCTTACCAAGGGCGGCACGCGCTGATTTTCGCGGCCGCGCCCGAAACCGAATATGGGTACATCCGTGCGTTTCTGGACGAGCATCCGGACGCGCTGATCGCCTGTGCGGACGGTGGGCTGCGCCATGCGCGCGCGCTCGGCCTGCACCCGGACTTCATGATCTCAGACTGCGATTCGCTGCCCGAGGTTGAGGGGACGGAGATCATCCGCCTGAAACCCGAAAAGGACGACACGGACACGCAGGGCTGCCTGCGTGAGGTGTTCCGCCGCGGCTGCACCGAGGCGACGCTGGTCTGCGCGACCGGCGGGCGCATGGACCACGAGCTGGCAAACCTCTCCCTGCTGGAGGAGGCGTATGCCATGGGCGGCCGCCTGACCCTGCTCGACCGGCAGAACCGCATCATTTTGCATGAGGGCGGCTGCCAAAAATTCATCATGCCGCCGGAATACCGGTATTTCTCCATCGTGCCGCTGGATGCGGTGCTGCAGGGCGTGACCATCGAAAACGCAAAATACCCGCTGCATGAGGCGACTGTCACGCGCGCGGGCATGATCACTATTTCCAACGAGGCTGCCGCAGGAGAGGCGTTTGCAGTGACGATCCGGGACGGGCGTGCGCTCGTCGTGTTTTCGCGCGACCTGAACCGTGCTTTGTGAATATTCCACACGAAAACCGCCAAATCCGGCGGTTTTTTCTATCCGGACTGTTTTGCAATTCGCCAGGCGCATACTTGCAAAAGAACGCCAACGAGCATATAATAAAACCATAGAGAGAAGAAAAGGGAGTGCGTAACCAGTGGCATTGAAACCGATTTCCAGGATCGCAGCGGGGGTGCAGGCATCCACTACGCTTGTGATTGATTCGCTGTTCAAGCAGATGAAAGCCGAGGGGAAGGACGTTGTCGGCTTCGGCGCAGGCGAGCCGGATTTTCCCACGCCCGAGCATATCAAGCAGGCGGGTATCGAGGCGATCGAAAACAACCAGACCAAGTATACCCCGGCCGCCGGCCTGATGGAGCTGCGCGAAGCCGCCTGCTACCGCTTGAAAACTGATTTCGGACTGGAATATGAACCGAAGCAGATCGTAGTCGCTTCGGGCGCCAAGCACTCCGTATATATTGCCCTGATGACGCTGTGCAACCCGGGGGACGAGGTCGTCATCGCCGCGCCGTACTGGGTCAGCTACTCGGAAATGGTCAAGCAGGCGGGCGCTGTGCCCGTGATCGTGACCGCGGAGGAGGAGCAGGATTTCAAGATCACTGCCGCACAGCTGGATGCCGCCATCACGGATAAAACCAAGGTGTTCATGCTCAACTCCCCCTGCAACCCGACCGGCATGGTCTACACGCGCGCGGAGCTGGAGGCCATTGCCGAGGTATGCTGCCGCCGCAATATCTATGTGATTGCAGACGAGATCTACTGCAACCTCGTGTATGACGACATCGAGTTTGTCTCCTTTGCCTCGCTCAGCGAGGACGTCAAGGAGCGCACGATCATCGTCAACGGCGTGTCCAAGAGCTACGCCATGACCGGCTGGCGCATTGGTTACAGCGCGTCCAACCCCGAGCTCGCCCGCGTGATGAGCAACTACCTGAGCCACTCGACTTCTGCCCCGTCTACGATCTCGCAGCATGCGGCGATCGTCGCGCTGCGCGGCCCGCAGGAGGATATGCAGGTGATGAAGCAGGCGTTTGAGCAGCGCCGCGACCACCTCGTCGAGCGCATGAACCGCATCCCGGGCGTTTCCTGCATCAAGCCGCAGGGAGCGTTCTATGTCATGATGAACATGAAGAATTTCCTCGGCAAAACCATGTATGGCAGAATAATTGAGAGTGCGGAGGATTTTGCGCACCTGTTCCTTGAAAAAGGGCTGGTGGCGACCGTGCCGTGCACCGCGTTCGCCGCGCCGGGCTTTGTCCGCTGGAGCTACGCGACCTCGCTGGCTGAGATCGACAAGGGCCTTGACCGGCTGGAGGAATTTATCCGCAACGCGTAAAAGCAGATACTGCGCCAATCAAAATGACCGCTGTTGAGCGGTCATTTTTTTATTGCAGAGGGATTGACAGACTGGCTGCATTGATGTATATTTGTTCTATCATAATAATACAAAAGGAGCGGTCGAGCATGAGAGCAAAACAATGGCTGGCAGGCTGCCTGAGCGCAGTCACCGTGCTGAGTTGCCTGCCATTTGCGGGCGCGGTGGACAGCACGGCGCAGGCACGGCAGGAGGATCTGGACTATCTGGTGCAGACGCTGACCGAAAACCATCCGGATTTCTACGCGAATACCACCGAGCAGGAAGTCGCAGACAAGGTCGGTGAGATCAAGGCGGGGCTGGGAGAGATGTCCGACTTTGATTTTGCGGTCGGGCTGTCCGAGTTGGCCGCGCTGGCAGGGGATTCGCATACCATGATTTCGGTCGGCAGCGTGCTGCAGGATTACCACATGCTCATCATGGCCCCGGACTGGTACGAAGGGCATTGGGTGCTCGCCGGTGCGGAAAAGCAATATCAGGACTATATCGGGCAGGAGATCGTTTCTGTCGGCGGGCATACCATGGACGAGCTGATGCAGGCGATCGAGCCGATGCTCTCCTATGATAATGCAGTACGCCTGCGCCGGCAGTTTGGCAGCATGGTGTATGTCACCGAGGTCCTGCAGCACTACGGCATGATCACGGGCGGGGAAGAGAGCCTGCCGGTCGTGGTGCGCGCCGCGGACGGCGCAGAGACCACGCTGGATATGAAGGTGTACGCGGCGCAGGAATATGCGGCGCTCGGTCCGGATGCATATATCAACGCAAGCCAGCTGCGCACGTCTGTCCCCGCGACCGAGCCGGATCGCGAGGTATACTATAAGCTGCTCGATCTTGGAGAAGGTACGCTGTATATGCAGTACAACAGCTGCCGGGAGGATCCTGAACACCCGATGGACGAATTTGCCGCCGGGGTACAGGCTAAACTGGATTCGGGCGCGTACGAAAAGTTCATCATCGACCTGCGCAATAACGGCGGCGGCTCGGACGGCGTGCTGTATCCGGTCACCTACCTGGCCCAGCAGTTTGTCGCGGACGGCCACGCCGCTTATGTGCTGGCGGGCGAGGGGACGTTCTCCTCTGCGCTGATCAACACGGTGCAGCTGAAAGACGCAGGCGCGACGTTTGTCGGCACGCCGACCGGCGGCAGTGTGGACCATTTTGGCGCGGTCACGGCGTTTACCCTGCCGAACACGGGGATCCGCGGGCAGTATTCCAACAAATTTATCGATCTGGGCAGTTATTATGCCGCGGCGCAGCCCTACGGGATCGAGAGCTTCCGGCCGGATATCGAGGTGGAGCAGACCTTCGCAGATTATATGAACGGCGTGGATACGGCAGTGCAGTATATTCTGGACCACGATCCCGTCACGACCGAACTGACCAAAACGGCGCAGGTGTCCGACGCACGCGTCGTGGTTGACGGCGTGCCGGTTGCGGCAGCTGCATACGAGATCGAGGACAACAATTACTTCAAGCTGCGCGATCTGGCGATGGCGTTTACCGGTACCCAGGCCGCGTTCAACGTAGCCTGGGACGGGGATGCGAAAAAAGTGACCCTGACCGCGGGTACATACGAGCCGGTCGGCGGCGAACTGGAGCCGCTCGAAGGCGGGGACAAGACCGCCACCCGCGCCACCGCGGATGTATATGTGGAGGATATGCCGCTCGTCGGAAAGGCGTATGAGATCGACGGTAACCACTACTTCAAGCTGCGCGACCTGTGCTTCATGCTGGGCGTCAGCGTCGAGTGGGACAATGCCACGCAGACCATTGCGATCGATACCACAAAGCCATACGTGCAGTGAATATGGTCGGGAAAAGTGAAAACCGGCGGGGCATCATCCCGCCGGTTTTGCTCAGTCCAGATAATTGCCCACCGGACTCCGGTTGTACTGCTTGATGATCCTGATGATCACCGAGCCGTCCGGCTGCGTGGTTTCCTCCAGGATTTTGTGTTTTGTCCGGTTACGCTCAAGTGTGCGCTTGTATTGGGCGGCCTCCTCCTGCACCTGATGGACCGCCAGATCATGGGAGATATCCTCCTTGAGCAGGAAATGTACGGTTTGACAAATGCAGGCTGCCTGGATGCGTTTCATATAACAATTCCTCGCTTTCCCATATATAGATATCGGATCACACAGATATCAATATCTTGCGGATTTGGCTCTATTTTATATGCAAAACAGGAGAATTGCAAAGGCAGTTTTGGACAAAAAGCATGCAGAAAAGTTTTGTGCGATCTGCGCATGGAACGCTTGTGCTGCGCGCGGGCAGAAAAACACCGGGCGGCACATTGCGTGCCGCCCGGCGGCGGGACTTCATGGATCAGTCTTTTTCCGCATCAAAGGCGTCCAGCCAGTTTTGCAGATGTTCGACCAGACGGCCGACATGCAGCCCGTCCACAAATGAGTGGTGCGCCTGGATGGAGAACGGCAGCAGGGTGCGGCCATGCCGCGTAAAGTATCTGCCCCAGTTGAACAGGGCTGTGGCGTTCCCCTTTTTGCCGGACTCAGTGTGCGATACATGGGTATACCGCACCCACGGCATGGCGGAGCACTGGAACACATCGTTGCCGAGTGGACCGGTGAAATATTCCTTCTGTTCCTGCGCTGTGCGCGCTGCAAGCGGGATGAACGCGCGCATGGTATCGCCCAGCGGCACGTTCACCACCTTGAACAGCTCGGTTTCCGGATTGAGCCAGGTGAAGGCGGCGTCGATCCGGTCAAACAGGACTACGTCACCATCCAGAAAGCGGTAGCGGAACGCTTCGATATCGTTGGCGCAATGGCAGGCTGCATACGTCATGGCAAGTGTGAACGACCAGCCCTGCGCACGCACCTGCGCGAGAAAGTGCGTGATGTCCAGCTCGACGGTCACGCAGTAGGACGGCAGCAGGCTGTCCCGGAACGCCCGGCAGTGCGCAGCACGCGGCCAGGTATCCATGTCAATTTTGCGAAAGGTATTCATTTCATCATCTCCCTGCACCCATCTTAGCATGCAGCCGGGAGCAAATCAAGCAGGAACCGTTTGCGTACGGGCAGGATATCCGGGCAGCCATTGTCCGCTTTTTCTGGTATAATTATGGTACACGGATACGGCAGGAGGGAGCACTGTGCAGACGATCCCGGCAAAGACCATTGTCACAAATACGAAAAACGGGGCAGGCTGGTTCGGAGCGCGCTACAATATGAATATCTACCGCGGGTGCACGCACGGATGCATCTACTGCGACAGCCGTTCGGAGTGTTACCGCAACGATGACTTCGACACGGTATACGCCAAGCAGGACGCGCTGCGCATCATTCGGGACGACCTGCGCCGTAAGACCCGCCCGGGTGTGGTGTCCACAGGGGCGATGAGCGACCCGTATAACCCGTTCGAGCGCACCGAACAGCTCACGCGGCACGCCCTCGAGCTGCTCGCGGCTTACGGCTTCGGCGTAGCGATTGCGACCAAAAGCGACCTGATCTGCCGGGATATTGATGTGCTGCGCGAGATCCACCGGGAAGCGCCCGTGCTGTGCAAGCTGACCGTGACCACGGCGGACGATGCGCTGGCCCGCCTGATCGAGCCGCATGCGCCGCCGCCCTCTGCCCGGCTGGATGCGCTCGCGCGCCTGTCGGCGGCGGGGCTGCCGGCCTGCATCCTGCTCATGCCTGTGCTGCCGTGGATCACGGACACGCAGGAAAATATCCTGACGCTCGTGCGGCGCGCGCAGGAGGCGGGCGTGCCGTACATCTATCCCGCGTTCGGCCTGACCATGCGCGACCGGCAGCGCGCGTACTTTTACCAGCAGCTCGACCGCGCCTTTCCCGGCCTCAAGCAGAAATACATCGCGCGCTACGGCACGCGTTACCAGTGCGCCAGCCCGCATGCGCGGCCGCTGTGGGAGGCGTTTACCCGCGCCTGCGACGCGGCGGGGATCTTCTACCGGATGCAGGATATCACCCGCCGCTACCAGCGCGGGTATGGCTGCGGGCAGCTTTCCTTTTTCCAATAAACAAAAAATCCGGCATGGCGGAAACATGTGTTTCCTGTCCGTGCCGGTAACAATTTTGATGCCTAACCCTGCAAAAAGCGGAGAAAACAAAAAAGAACGCGACTTCAGGCCACACTACTGCACAGCCCCGTCGCGTGTCTTTGACCATAAATAAAAACGGATTCAGGCGAGCTGTTCTCAAGCCCTCCTCCGAAGATGCTAAGATTATAGCACCGCCGGACTTGTAGAGACAAGATAAAATTTCGACAAAATCCCGTTTACAATTTGTTCATAATTGGGCAATTCGACAAAAACACCAAAGGAAAGTGCTCATTTCCGGCTAAATGAATAAAAAAACAGAAATTACTTTACAAATTCGTCCGCACATGGTATCATATATTGTGCTTTCGCCCCGTGCTTAGCTGACGGAACGACCGGCCGCGTCCCTACCGCGTCCATTTCACCAAGCCGCAGCCCGGCCCGCGGGTATGAAAAGCAGCCATACCATATTATATACGAAAGGTGAAGCAACATGATCCGTAAGGAAGACAAGACTGCCGTTATCGAGGCAAACCGCATCCACGCAACCGACACCGGTTCTCCGGAGGTGCAGATCGCCATCCTGACCGCGCGCATCCAGGAGCTCACTGAGCACCTCAAGGTCCACAAGAAGGACAACCACTCCCGCCGCGGCCTGCTCAAGATGGTCGGCCAGCGCCGTTCCATGCTGGCTTACCTCCAGAAGAAGGACATCAACCGCTACCGTGCGCTGATTGCCAAGCTCGGCATCCGTAAGTAAAGAACAAACGAATAGGGGAGCAGTCTGCTCCCCTATTCGTGTTTTGTTACTGGAAGGCGGCCAAAGCGCTTTTTAGCAGTTGAAGGAGCGGGGAAAGCAGCGTTCCCCTTTGCTTCAAGTGCTAAAAAAGTGATGTGCCGCCCTCCGAAAAATGATCAAGGAGGAAAAACAATGGCAAACATCAATCCCTTTGACTTCAAAAACTACCGCGTTTTTGAAACCGAGATCGCCGGCCGCAAGCTGACCGTCGAGACCGGCAAGATGGCGCAGCTCGCCAACGGCTCGTGCCTCGTGCGCTACGGCGACACCGCCGTGCTCGTCACCGCGACCGCTTCCGCCAAGCCGCGCGACGGCATCGACTTTTTCCCGCTCTCGGTCGACTTTGAGGAGCGCCTGTATGCGGTAGGCCGCATCCCGGGCAGCTTTATGCGCCGCGAGGGCCGTCCCTCCGAGAAGGCGATCCTGGCCTCCCGCCAGATCGACCGCCCGATGCGCCCGCTGTTCCCCAAGGATCTCAGAAACGACGTTTCCATCGTCTGCACCGTGCTGGAGAACGACTATGACAACTCCCCCGAGGTCGTAGCGCTGCTGGGCGCTTCGATCGCGGTTTCGATATCGGACATCCCGTTCGACTACGTTGTCGCGGGCTGCCAGGTCGGCATTGTGGACGGCAAGACCGTCATCAACCCGACCTCCGAGCAGCGCAAGGTCTCCGAGATGGACGTCACCCTGTGCGCGACCAAGGACAAGATCGTCATGATCGAGGCGGGCGCCAAGGAAGTGCCCGAGGATCAGATGTTCAACTCCCTGATGGAGGCGCACGAGGAGCTCAAGAAGATCTGCGCGTTTATCCAGGGCATCAAGGACGAGATCGGCAAGCCCAAGTTCGAGTACGAGCACCATGACATCGACCACGACCTGTTCGACAAGCTCGAGGCAGCGTGCAATGACAAGTTCGAGGTCGCCATGGACACCGACGACAAGACCGTCCGCGACGCGGGCGTGCGTGCGATCGTCGACGAGTTCGAGGCAGGCCTTGACGAAGAATACAAGGAAGAGCACGGCGCGAACCTGTCCGAATGCGTGGACAAGCTCCAGAAGAAGATCGTGCGCCGCTGGCTGGCAAACGGCAAGCGCGTAGACGGCCGCGGCATGGAGGAAGTCCGTCCGCTGGCGGCCGAGGTACACGTGCTGCCGCGCGTACACGGCTCGGGTATGTTCACCCGCGGCCAGACCCAGGTGCTGACCCTCTGCACCCTGGGCACGCTGGGCGACGCGCAGGAGCTGGATACCATCTTTGAAGAGACCGAAAAGCGCTATATCCACCACTACAACTTCCCGTCCTTCTCGGTCGGCGAGACCCGTCCGTCCCGCGGCCCCGGCCGCCGCGAGATCGGCCACGGCGCGCTCGCGGAGCGCGCGCTGCTGCCGGTCATCCCGCCGGTGAGCGAGTTCCCGTATGCGCTGCGTCTGGTTTCCGAGGTCATTTCCTCCAACGGCTCGACCTCGCAGGGCTCGGTCTGCGGCTCAACCCTCGCGCTGATGGATGCCGGCGTGCCGATCAAGGCGCCGGTTGCGGGCATCTCCTGCGGCCTGATCACGGACGGCGGCCAGGAGACCACCTTCACCGACATCCAGGGCGTTGAGGATTTCTATGGCGATATGGACTTTAAGGTTGCGGGTACCAAGAAGGGCATCACCGCGATCCAGGTCGATATCAAGGTGGACGGCCTGACCCCGAACATCATCAAGCAGGCGTTTGAGAAGTGCCGCGTTGCGCGTTACGGCATTCTGGACGAGATCATGCTCAAGGCGATCGACAAGCCGCGCGCGGACGTATCCGAGTGGGCGCCCAAGATGACCACCATGCACATCCATCCGGACAAGATCCGTGAGGTCATCGGCAAGGGCGGCAGCGTGATCCAGAATATTGTTGCCGAGTCGGGCGCCAAGGTCGATATCGACGACGACGGCACGGTCACCATCGCGGCGGTCAAGGCGGCTGACGCGGAGAAGGCCAGGAAGATGATCGAAGCGATCGTCAAGGAGCCGGAGCCGGGCGAGATCTACTACGGCAAGGTTGTCCGCCTGATGAACTTCGGCGCGTTCGTCAACCTGCTGCCGGGTAAGGATGGCATGGTGCACATCTCCAAGATGGCGGACCACCGCATTGAGAAGGTGGAGGATGCTGTCAAGGAAGGCGATATGGTCTGGGTCAAGGTCATGGAGATCGACGACAAGGGCCGCGTCAACCTGTCCATGAAGGATGTAAAGCCGGAAGAGAAGATCAAGTAATTTCGGTTATAATGGATAATAAAAAGGCTTCGGAAGCAATTCCGAAGCCTTTTTATTTTTCCTGCGCATCGGGATGCCTTGACAGATGAAGTATAAAAAGTTATACTAATTATACAAATCATACTTTTGCTTGGAGGGATACATATGGTAGCATGTCCGGAGGGACGTTATGCCTGGACAGCCAAGGTGGGAGAAAAAGGACAGATCGTCATCCCTAAGGAAGCGCGCGAGGTGTTTGGGATCAAGCCGGGCGACACCCTGCTGCTGGGCGATGTCAGGCAGGGCATAGCAATCGTCAATAATGAACTGTACCAGCAGTTTGCTGATGCCGTGTTCCATGCACAGAAGGATACCGTGGATAGCGAAGACTGACGGCAGGAGGTGTGTCGGATGAAGGTCGTCATCATCGGCGGCGGTGTGGCCGGTCTGACAGCGGGCGTATATGCCCGAAAAGCAGGCTGGGAGGTTGCCCTGTACGAGAAAAACGCGCTTGTCGGCGGGGAGTGCACCGGCTGGGACCGGCAGGGGTTCCATATCGACAACTGCGCGCATTGGATCATGGGCATGCGGCCGGGAACGGCGCTGTACGAGGTCTGGCGCGAAAACGGAGCAGTGTCAGATGGGGTGGAATTGCTGCGTTCCGACCACATGTATACCTCTGAGCTGGGGGGTGAGCGCGTAACGCTATGGGCGGATGAAGCGCGCACCCGGCGTGAGCTGCACGCGCTGTCCCCGGAGGACGGTGATGCGATCGATGAATTGCTGGACGATGCGCTTGCAGCGCGCAGCATTGAGATACCTGCGGAAAAACCGCCCGAATTGATGGGCGCGGCGGACGGCCTCAAAATGGCGGTTAAGATGCGGCAGGCGCTTCGCCTGTTCCGCAAGTACCGCGGTATGGATACGACCGATGTGAAAAACCGTTTCCGGCACCCGCTGCTGCGGGCGATGATTTCGGATTTCTGCCCCACAGTGATGGGCGGCTACGCGTTCCCGATGATGTACGGCAATTTCCTCAGCGGAGACGGCGGCACGCCGCGCGGCGGTTCGCGGGCTATGGCGCTGCGCATGGGGCAACGCCTGGAAGCGCTCGGCGGCAGGATCTGCACCCGGGCACCGGTTGCGCGCCTGGTGGTGGAAGATAACCGGGTGCAGCGCGCGCTGCTGGAAAGCGGGGAATCGGTCGAGGGCGATTATTTCATCTGTGCCTGCGATCCGGATTTCACCTTTCATCATCTGCTTGACCCCTCGTATATGGACGAGATGTTCCGCACCGTGTTTCGCGAGAGGGAAATCTATCCGGTATTCGGTATGTTCCAGACTGCCTTTGCGGTGGACAGCCCGGACGATCTGCTTGGCGGCGACGTGATGCTCGACTGCGCAGAGTTGTGCGACCAGCCGTGGCAGAGCAAACGGCTGACCGTATGGACCTGCGTGCATCAGCCGGAATTTGCCCCGCCGGGGCATCAGGTTTTGCAGGCCATCTGGTTTATGAGCGAGGCAGGCTGGGATTTCTGGTCAGCGCTGGGGGCGGAGGAATACCGCGCAAGGAAAAATGAATACGCCGCGCGTGTGCAGCGCAAGATCGAGGCACGCTGGCCGGGCTATGCCGGGCGGCTGCGCCTGCTGGACAGCTGGACGCCTGTCACCTACCGGCGCTGGTGCAATGCGTACAAGGGATACAATCAGGCGTATGTAGCGACTAAGCACGCCCGGGAAAACCCCTATCCGCAGGCGTGGATCCCCGGACTGGACAATGCGCTGCACGCTGGGCAGTGGCTGTCCGCACCCGGCGGCTTGTGCGGGGCGGCGACGCAGGGGAAATTCGCCGTCCAGCGGATTCAGGCGCGTCAGAAATAGAGGGAGGGCGCGCGCCCTCCTTTTCATTTGCCCCTTTGCGCCCTGTATGTTATAATAAAAACCGATACCCATTTGGAAAGGAACTGAAGCCATGCCCACCTCCGTACTGCTCCCTGAGGGCGAGCTGCGCGTTGCGCGCTGTGATACGCTGGACAAGCTGATCGCGGTCGGCGACGGCGACGCGGCGCTGCTCTATCTCTATATCCTGCGCCACGGCGGTACAGCGGACGGCAAGGCGGCCGCACGGGCGCTGCACCTGTCCGCGGAGCGGTACGAGCGCGCGGCGTTTACCCTAAACCAGCTCACCGCTCCGGCCGTACCGCAAAAAGAGGACAAGCCCGATGCGGCCCCGCAGTACACGGCGGACGAGCTGCGCCGCGCCCGGCTGGATGACCAGCGGTTCGCTGCGGTCTGCCAGAGCGCGGAGGGCGTGCTCGGCCGTACGCTGACCGAGGGCCAGCTGCGCTGCCTGCTGACTGCCTATGATCACCTCGGCCTGTCGGCAGAGGCGATCATTGAGCTGCTGTCCTACCTGAAAGGGGAGAAAGGCACGGTGCGGCTGGCGGATATCCGCCGCGAGGCGTACCAGTGGGCGGATATGGGCATTGTGACCGCGCAGGACGCACAGCAGTACCTGTCCCGCCGGGTAAATGAAAAACCGCTCAGCGAGGCGGTCTATAAGGCGCTCGGCGCGGATCCCGCGCAGCCCGCGCCCAAGGAGCAGCGCGTGTGCCGGTTCGCGCTTGCGCACGGCTTCCCGCCCGAGGCGGTCGCGCTGGCTGCCGCGCGTACGGACAAGCACCAGGGGCATAAGAGCCTGGATTACACGCTCGGCATCCTGCGCCGGTGGGATGAAAGCGGCGTACATACGGTCAGCGAGATCACCGCGCTCGAGCCGGAGACCCGGGCGGCGGTCGGCCAGACCGCGGCGCAGCCGACCGACAGCGCAACCCTCGCCGCGTGGGAGCAAAAGTGGGAAGAAAGCAGGAGAGAGACTCGACGGAAGAGACTGGAGGCGGAAGCCAGTGGCATATGATAGAAAAATTCTTGCCGCCGCGCGCCGCGCGCTCGAGCGCGACCGTGCCGCGCGGGCGGAGGAGATGGAAGCGCGCCGGCGCGACGTTTACGCGCGCGCGCCGCGCATCCGCGCGATTGACCGCGAGCTGTCCTCGACCGCGGCGGCGGTGCTCAAAGCGGCGCTTGAGTCGGGCGGCGATCCCGAGGCGGCGATCACGCAGCTGCGCGACCGCAATCTTTCCCTGCAGGAGGAACGTGCGTCCTTGCTCGGACAGCTCGGCCTGCCTGCGGATTACCTGGCGGACAGGCCGCTGTGCCCCAAATGCGGGGATACAGGCTATCAGGGCAGCGCAACCTGCGACTGCGTCAAGGAGCGCTACACGATACTGCTAAAGGAACAGCTTTCTACTGTATTGCCGATCCAAGATCAAAATTTTGATAAATTCAGGTTGGATTATTATCCCACAAGGGTTGATAGCCGGTTGGGTGACTCACCTCGAGAAATAATGGCTGACAATTTATACGAGTGCCGCACATATGCAAAGGAATTTACGCCGCATGCACCTAATCTGCTGTTTTATGGCTCAACAGGTCTGGGGAAAACGTTTTTATCAACGTGTATTGCCGAGGAAGTTTCTGCGCGTGGATTTTCGATAGCATATGACACGGCAATTAACATTATTGCGACATATGAGACGATCAAGTTCGGCAACGGCGACGGGGAAGCCGCTGCAGAGCGCGCCGCGCGTTATGAGCGCGCCGACCTGCTCATCATCGACGATATGGGCACCGAGATGGGCACAGCGTTTACCGTGTCCGCTCTGTACAACCTGATCAACAGCCGTCTGATGGCAAAGCGGCCTATGATCATCAACACCAATCTGTTACCTGAGCAACTTAGTGATAAATACTCGCCAGCTGTGGCTTCCCGGTTGCGTGGTGAGTTTAAGCCCCTGCATTTTGTAGGCGACGACATCCGGCTGATGAAGAAAAAGCAGAGGTAGACGCGGCAAAAGGAAAATGAAACAATTCTTTCACAGGCCGTTCAAAATCTGTTCATATATCCGGTGGGGAAAAGGGGTATACTAAACATGTCGATAAGGGAAGCCGCAATCCCGAATC
>NBJMR02800__coassemble_1639_pt1 | contig 27636 bp, 27 predicted proteins | sample NBJMR02800__metabat2_high_PE_027 | metagenome-assembled genome bin NBJMR02800 | reverse complement strand
CCGGGGCAATGCCATTGAACCGCTGTTCGCCCAGTACTGCAACGGCACCACCACCACCTGTCCGGGCGGGCTGAGTCAGTGGGGTACCGTACCCCTTGCTGAGCAGGGCATGAGCGCGGAGGAGATCGTCCGCTATTTCTACGGCGACGACATCAACTTTGTGCGCAACGCACCCATCTCGCCCAACCTCGGCGGCTCGTGGCCCGGCGTAACCTTCCGGCTGGGCGATATCTCCGAGGAGGTGCGCATCATCCAGAACCGCCTCAACCGCATCTCGACCAACTATCCTAACATTCCGAAGATCTACCCGGCAGACGGCATCTTCGACGCGGACACAGAGCGGGCGGTACGTACCTTCCAGCAGCAGTTTAACCTGACGGCGGACGGCATCGTCGGCCGTGCGACCTGGTACCGCATCGCATTTATCTACAACAATGTCAAGCGCCTTTCCGAGCTCGACAGCGAAGGCCTGCTGCTCGACGAGGTCTCCCGCCAGTTCCCCGAGGAACTGCACGAGGGCGCGACCGGCCCGGGTGTGCAGCTTTTGCAGTATTTTCTTGCCATTGTGGGCGAATATTACGATCAGCTGCCCCGCTGGCAGCCCGCGCAGATCGACGGTGTGTTTGGCCCGCAGACGCGCGAGGCCGTCACCGCCTACCAGCGCATGATGGGGCTGCCCGAGACCGGCGTAGTCGACCGCGCGACATGGAACGAGCTGGTCTCCACTTACCAGTCGGTGCTCGCGGCACAGCCCACACAGGAATGGCTGGAGCAGGCGGTCGGTTTCCCGGATATTTTCCTGGTGGAAGGGATGCGCGGTGAGGAGGTTCGCGAGGCGCAGCAGCTGATAAACGTGATCGCGCGCGGCAACCCGCAGGTGCCCGCGGTCGCGGTGGACGGTATTTTCGGCAGCGCAACGCGCGACGCAGTTTCGGTCATCCAGTCGCTGCTCGGCCTGCCCGCGACCGGAGCCATCGGCCCGCTGACATGGGAGGGCATGGCGCAGCTCGCGCGCGACGTGCTTGCATCCGCGCAGACCGGCGAAGGGCAATATCCCGGCTATGCGGTCGGAGAGGGGGAAAACACATAATGTATACCGATGAACAGCGCCGCAGACATATTTATGACCTGCAGACGTTCCTGCGCCGCATCCAGCGGGATCAGGGATATCCGAACCCCATCGCCCCAGACGGGATCTTCGGCCCGGAAACCGCTGCCGCGGTCCGCGATTTCCAGCGGCAGAACAGCCTGCCCGTGACCGGAACAGCTGACTACGGTACCTGGACCGCGATCCATCAGGCCTATCTTGTGCTTCTTTCCGGAGATACGATGCCGGAAAGCGTTGCTTTCTTTCCCAGCGGATCGGCGGCTGAACTCAAAGCCGGGGACAAAGGGCCGTCTGTGTTTGTGCTGCAGCTCATGCTGGGCACGGCGCTGCCGCACTTTTCCCTTGCCGCTCCCGTGCCTCTGACCGGCGAGTACGACGCGGACACCGTCGCCGGCGTCCGGCGGGCGCAGGGCGTGTTCCTGCTGCCGCAGACCGGCGTGACCGACCGCGCGACCTGGGAAGCGCTCGCCTTGTTCCATAACAGCTTTTTCGGCCGCACCCCGCTGTCCTGGCTGGCTTCCGAACCATAAGCGCACGAAAAAAGGACGATCCGCCGGATCGTCCTTTTCCATTTCTGTTTTTATTCCGCTGCTCCTGCAGCTTCCTGCTCCGCCTGTGCGTCAGCGGATGCATCTTCTTCCGCCGCCTGCTGGGCATCTTCCTCAGCGGCTGCGTCTGCGCCCGATGCGTCCTGATCACCAGCTGCCGCGGCGGCGTCCTGTGCCGCCTGTTCGATCGCATCTTCCTGGTTCAGGATCTCCTGCACCTCAGCCGGCAGATAATCACGCACGTTCTCATTGGTGATCTGGTCATAGGTGTCGGTCGTCTGCACGTCCGCTTCTTCCATCCACTGCGCCAGCAGGTTGTCCATCGTCGCCCCCATTGCCGAAATCAGCGTGCTGCGGTAGCTTTCGAGCATAGCCGTATAATCGACCGGGATGCGTTTGATAATGTGGAATCCTGCTTCCGTCTGCACCAGGCCGGAAACCTCACCCTCCTGCAGCGCAAGCGTTGCTTCGTAGAACGGCTGCAGCATCTGGCCCTCCGTAAACACGTAGCCGTCCGGATAGCTGGCCAGGCCGGGATCCTCGCTGACCTCATTCATGACATCCTCGAAGTTCTCCCCTGCGTTCAGCCGGTCAAGCACCTTCTGTGCTTCCGCCTTTGCCTGATCCTCGGTACGGGTCTCGCCCGTCGTCGGGTCAGTCAGCGAGATCAGGATATGCTCTGCCGCAAGCGCATCCGGATAGGTTTCCTCAAACTGCTTGATCAGTTCCTCGTCCGTCGGCAGGTTGACACCGTTTTCGCCATAATAGTATTCATCCAGCGCACGGTAGCACGCACTGCTGTACGACATGTTGGAATAAGTATCCGGCGTAAAGCCCATGTCCGCCAACAGCTGCGTATACATCTCCATGCCGCCGACCGACTCGATCGTGTCCGAAAGCTGCTGCTGAAGCGCCTTCTGATCCGTATAGCTCAGCGACATGCCGAGATCGTTAAAGTGCTGCAGCACTACATGTGTCGATACGATCTGGTTATAGGCATCCGCCTGCACAGTCTGCAGCATGGCCGGGCCGAGTTCCTCGTTGTTCCAGATATCGGTCAGTCCGAAGCTGGAATACATCTGCTCATAATACAGCATGTAGTTATACAGCATGCCCGCATATTCGTCCGCGTGCACTTCGTCACCGTTGATGGTCATGACCACCGGCGCATCGCTCTGGATGTTTTTATAGTGGATGGTCGTACTGCTGACGCCCCACACAGTAGCGCCCATGGTGACCGCCACCATCACGACCAGCGCAGCAATGCGCTGTAACATTTTGCTCATGTTCCGATTCTCCTTGCAAGTCAAAGATTCAAACAGACTTTAATCAGTATAGCACTTTTTCCAGCCTGATACAAGGAAAATCACAAAATCGTCACAATCAGGCATTTTACTGCTCCCTGTCCAGGGCGACGTCCTCAAGGATGTCACGATGTTGACAAAGGCTATCGTCCATCCAGTCCAAAGCCAGCTCCACGGAGTTTGGCACCACGGGACGGGCGGCCATGCGTATCTTTTCCCTTCTGCCTCTACCCTATCTTGTGAGAATTTTGCACCTGCCCCACGGATTACAACCAGATTGGAAACAGAAAAACGGCACAGCGTTTTGCTGTGCCGTTTTCTGTTGTCCGGTATTATTCCATCAGGCCGACGCAGTCGTAATACGGCTTTTCGGCAATCAACTTTTTGTTATCTTTAAACAAGGTATGCCCCAGCGTAATCACCAGATAATCCGCCTTCTTCAGGATCTCCTCAAAAGAGACGTTCGGGATGCCCTGTACCTCGCTGTCCTTTGCAAATGGCTCGCAGGCGAGGACATGGACGCCCTTGTCCTGCAAAATATGGCAGAGCTCGATCGAAGGGGACTCGCGCAGATCGTCCACATCCGGCTTGTAGGACAAACCGAGCACGCCGACAGTGTCTGTCACCTTGGCGAGCGAGGATACGACCTTATCTGCCACAAAGCGCGGTTTGTTCTCGTTGCGTTCGCGCGCGGCGAGGATGACCTTGGCCTCGGCCGGGAACTGCTCATAGATGAACCACGGGTCGACCGCGATGCAGTGGCCACCTACACCCACGCCCGGATTCAGGATATTGACGCGCGGATGGCAGTTGGCGAGCTTGATCAGCTCGAACACGTCGATGCCCATCTTGTCGCAGATGACCGACAGCTCATTTGCATACGCAATGTTGACGTCACGGAAGGTGTTCTCGGTCAGCTTGCACATCTCGGCGGTCAGGTCGTCGGTCTTGTGCACCACGCCTTTCTCTAGCACTTTTTCGTAGATCGAAGCCGCCATTTCAGCCGCCTCGGGCGTGCGCGCGCCGACGATGCGGTCGTTGTTCTTCAGCTCATACATCATGTTGCCCGGGATGACGCGCTCCGGGCAGTGGGCAACGTGAATCTTGTCCATATCGATGCCGGACTCCTCGGAGAGCACGCGCGCGAGCATCTCGGTCGTGTGCGGCGGCACGGTGGACTCCAAAATGACCAGGTTAGGCGCTTCCAGCACCTTGCCCGCCATGCGTCCTGCAGACTCGACATACTTGAGGTCCGCCTTGTGGCTGCCTGTCTCGTCCTGGTAGAACGGGGTCGGCACCGCGATATAGAACACATCCGACTTGCCCAGTTCGGACGAAAAATGCAGGTGTCCGTGTGCGACCGCCTTTTCAAACGCCTCCTGCAGGCCCGGCTCGACAATGTGGATGTGGCCGCCCTGGAGTGTTTCGATGGTTTTCCGGTTCACGTCGAAGCCGCAGACCTCAAAGCCGGCCTCCGCGAGGGTGATCGCGGTCGGCAGGCCGATATAGCCCAGCCCCATGACAGTAATTTTCATAGTATCGATACCTCTTTAATGACATTCTCTGTTCATTATACCACTTTTTTTGCTAATTTCAATCAAAGGTTTGAATTTTTCGCGCAGTCCCGCTATAATGATAGTGTTCTGATTTCATACCCAAACGATAGGATGTATGTTTTATGATTTTTAAGGGCCTGCTCGATGACGCGCGCTCGATCCGTGACCGCGATCCCGCTGCGCGCACCACGCTCGAGGTCTTTCTTCTCTATCAGGGCTTCCACGCGCTTATCCTGCACCGTCAGGCGCACTGGCTCTACAAGCACAAGCGGTTTTTCCTCGCGCGCTGGCTGTCCCAGTTTGCGCGCCACCTGACCGGCATTGAGATCCACCCGGGCGCGACCATCGGCCGCCGCCTGTTCATTGACCATGGTATGGGTATCGTCATCGGCGAGACCGCCGAAATCGGCGACGACTGCACGATCTACCACGGCGTGACGCTCGGCGGCACAGGCCACGACACGGGCAAGCGCCATCCGACCATCGGCAACAACGTGCTGATCTCGACCGGCGCCAAGGTGCTCGGCCCGTTCAAGGTGGGCGACAACAGCCGCATCGGCGCGAACGCAGTCGTTTTGCAGGAGGTGCCGCCGGACTCGACGGTCGTCGGCGTCAAGGCCCGCGTGGTCAAGATCAACGGCCAGCGCGTCTCTTCCCCGTCCTACGACCTCGACCAGATCCACCTGCCCGACCCGCTTGCACAGGAGCTGTGCCGTCTGGAGCACCGCGTTTACGCCAACGAGCAAAAGCTCAAACGCGAGGAGCAGCGCGACCGCGAAGCGGACGAATGATCCCGTTTTCCCTGCGCGCCCCCACTTGGGGGCGCGTCTCTGTCTGATTTTTCCCTGTATGCGCAAAGGAGCGACCTATGCCGGCACTCGACGACAGCATCCAGTTTGTCAAGGGCATCGGCCCGAAAAAGGCAAAGCTGTTTGAAAAACTGCATATCCGCACGCTGCGCGACGCGCTTGAGACCTATCCGCGCGACTATGAGGACAGAACCCGCATCACCTGCATTGCGGACATTGACGCGGAGGACAAGTATGCCATCCGCGCGGTCGTCGGCACCGAACCCAGGGTCAGCCGCATCCGCAAGGGGCTGACGCTGGTCAAGTGCACAATCTTTGACGAGTCCGGCTCGCTGAACGTCACTTACTTCAATAACCCCTATGCCGCCGCCCTGCTGCGCGTGGGGCAGGAGTATGTATTCTACGGCAAGGTGCAGGGCTGGGGACGCGGGCGCATGCTCATCTCCCCGCAGTCGGAAAAGGTCGCGCCGGACGCGGATCATCCCGGCCGCATTGTGCCGGTCTACCCGCTGACGGCCGGGCTGACCCAGCGCGACATGGAGCGCGTAACCGATGCTGCGCTTGCCGCTGTACCAGGCGACTGGCCCGACCCGCTGCCCGAGGTGCTGCGCGCGAAGTACCGCCTGCTGGACGCGGCGGACGCACTTTCCGCCATCCACCGGCCGCAGACCGCGGACGAGGTTGGGCAGGCGCGCCGCCGCATGGTGTTCGAGGAGCTGTTCCTGCTCTGCTGCGGCCTGCAGCAGCTCAAGGAGCGCCGCAGGGCGGATACGGGCATCGTATTTGCACAAAACGGCTTGGATGCGTTTTATGAAACACTTCCGTTTGCGCCCACGGGCGCGCAGCAGCGCGCGATCATGGAAATCGCATCGGACTGCTCCTCCGGCAGGCCGATGAACCGGCTGGTGCAGGGCGATGTCGGCTCGGGCAAAACGGTCGTGGCGGCGGCGCTGTGCGCGCTCGCGGCGCAGAACGGCTGGCAGGCCGCCTTCATGGCGCCAACCGAGATTCTCGCCGCCCAGCACGCGGAAACTCTCGCACCCATACTGGAAAAGCTCGGCATCTCCTGTGCCCTGCTCACCGGCTCGATGACTGCGGCGCAGAAGCGCGCGGCGCTCGCTGCGATCGAGACCGGCGCGGCGCAGGTCGTGGTCGGCACGCACGCGCTCATCCAGCAGGGCGTGACCTTCCACCGGCTGGGCGCAGTCGTGGCGGACGAGCAGCACCGCTTCGGCGTGGCGCAGCGCGCCGCGCTGTCCGCCAAGGGGGAAACGCCGCATGTGCTGGTCATGTCCGCCACGCCCATCCCGCGCACGCTGGCGCTCATTTTGTACGGCGACCTGGACGTTTCTGTACTGGACGAGATCCCGCCCGGCCGCAGCCCGGTCGAAACCTATGCAGTAGGCCAGAACATGCGAAAGCGCATCACCGCCTTTATCGACAAGCAGGTCGAAGCGGGCGGGCAGGCCTATGTGGTGTGCCCGCTCGTCGAGGAGGGCGAGACCGGTCTCAAAAGCGCGGAGCAGCACGCAAAAGACCTGCAAGCGGCATTGCCCCACCGCCGCATCGCGGTGCTGCACGGGCGGATGAAAAACGCGGACAAGGAGCAGGTCATGCGCGACTTTGCCGCGCGGCAGTATGACATCCTGGTTGCCACAACCGTGATCGAGGTCGGCGTGGACGTGCCGAACGCCAACCTGATGGTGGTCGAGGACGCGGACCGCTTCGGCCTGTCCCAGCTGCACCAGCTGCGCGGGCGCGTCGGACGCGGCACGCGGCAGTCCTACTGCATCTTTTTTGGCGCAGACAAAGGGGACGCGGCCCGCGAGCGCTTGAAGATCCTGTGCCGCACGGGCGACGGCTTCGAGGTCGCCCGCGCCGACCTTGCCCAGCGCGGGCCGGGCGACTTTTTCGGCCGGCGGCAGCACGGCCTGCCCGCGCTGCACATCGCGGACCTTGCGGCCGACCTTGCGCTCATGCAGGATGCACGCGAGGAGGCTGAGGCTATTCTCGCAGCTGATCCTCTGCTTGCAGGTTACCCAGTACTGCGCGAACGGGTGCAGCGCATGTTTGCCGAACGGGACGACGAGGCGTTCAACTGACCGAAATGGAAAAAGGGCGGCCGCAGCCGCCCTTCTTTCATGCCATGCTCCCGTAAGCGACCGCATAACCCGGCATTATACGTCAGGTTTCTGCTGTTTCCCGCCGCTCCTCCCCCATTTTGCCCGGATGCTCCATAAATCCGGCAGAATTGACTTTGCCTGTCCTGTGCACTATAATAGAGGAAAGCCGGAAGGAGCCGTGAATCCATGCTTGCATATACCTATGTAGAACAAGGGCAGTTCGCCCTGCTGGACAAGCCTAAGCCCGTCCTGCGTGACCCGCGGGATGCGATCGTGCGTGTCACGCTTGCCAGCATCTGCACCAGCGACCTGCATATCAAGCACGGCTCAGTGCCCCGCGCTGTGCCCGGCGTGACGGTCGGCCACGAGATGGTCGGCGTTGTCGAGCAGGTAGGCGAGGCCGTGCATCATGTCAAGCCCGGCGACCGTGTGACCATCAACGTCGAAACCTTCTGTGGGCGCTGCTTTTTCTGCCAAAACGGCTATGTCAACAACTGCACCGACCCGGAAGGCGGCTGGGCGCTCGGCTGCCGCATCGACGGCGGCCAGGCCGAATATGTGCGCGTTCCATACGCCGACCAGGGCTTAAACGTCATCCCGGAAGGCGTATCCGACCGGCAGGCGCTGTTTGTGGGCGATGTGCTCGCCACCGGCTACTGGGCAGCCCGCATTTCTGAGATCAAGCCGGAGGATACCGTACTCATCATCGGCGCAGGCCCGACCGGTATCTGCACCCTGCTGTGCACGCTGCTGCGCCATCCCCGGCGGGTGATTGTGTGTGAGCGCGATCCTGCGCGGCAGCGTTTTGTGCAGGAACATTACCCGGAGGTGCTGACTGTTTCTCCCGCGCACGCGCTTGAGTTCGTTCGGGGCAACAGCGCGCACGGCGGCGCGGATGTGGTGCTCGAGGTCGGCGGTACCGAAGCGAGCTTCCGCCTGGCGTGGGAGTGCGCGCGGCCAAATGCGCTTGTGACCATCGTTGCGCTGTATGACAGGCCGCAAGTGCTGCCCCTGCCCGAAATGTACGGAAAAAACCTGACCTTCAAAACCGGCGGCGTGGATGGCTGCGACTGCTCTACGCTTCTGCAGCTGATCGCTGCCGGCGAACTGGATACCACCCCTCTGATTACCCACATCTTCCCTCTCGCGGAAATTGACGCGGCTTACGCCCTTTTTGAAGGCAAGCGTGATAATGTCATGAAAGTCGCGATCACCATTTCATAAGCAGCAACCCTTGTATGGACAGAAAAACAGGCCGCGGATGCGGCCTGTTTTTTTGTCGGGATCTTATCATGCTCTGCTCACAAGCATCAGTCGATCAGCTTGTCCAGCTCCTTGACATACTCGGTGCCCGATGCAGTCGGGTGTTCCGCCTGCTTGGCGTACAATCCAACCTGCGCAGCCGACTTCTTGATGGGCTGCATGGTGCCCGCGCCTGCAACGCAGCCGCCCGGGCATGCCATGCCCTCAAGCAGATAGCCGTTGAACTTGCCCGCCTTGGCTGCCATCATCATCTTGCGGCACTCGCGCAGGCCCTCTGCGTTCGTGATCTTGACCTCGCGGTCCGGATATTTCTCCTTGATGACATTGACAACCGCATTGGCAACGCCGCCCGAAACCGCGAAATTACGGCCGTCCGTAGAAGCATCGTTGACACCGTGCGGATCCTCAGGCAGAGACTCCAGGTCAACATGGCGGGCATCAAAGATACCGACCATTTCCTCAAAGGTCAAAACGAAGTCCACTTCGCTGCGCACGTCCTTGCGCATTGCTTCCAGCTTTTTCGCTGCGCACGGGCCGATGAAAGCGACCTTGGCATCGCCCTGATGGTGATGCTTGATCAGGCGCGCGGTCAGTGTCATGGGCGTCAGCGCCATGGAGATGCAGTTTGCGTATTCCGGGAACATCTTTTTCGCCATCATAGACCACGCCGGGCAGCAGGATGTACCCATAAACGGCAATTTCTCCGGCACTTCCTCGATGAAGTCCTCCGCCTCCTGCGCGGCGCACAGGTCTGCGCCGACAGCGACCTCGAATACGTCTGCAAAGCCGAGCTGCTTCATCGCCGCGCGCAGCTTGCCCGGGGTAACCTTGGGGCCGAACTGGCCGACGAAAGCCGGGGCAACCGCCGCATAAACGCGCTCACCTGCCTGGATCGCACGGATCACCTGGAAGATCTGGGACTTGTCCGCGATCGCACCAAACGGGCAGTTCACCAGGCACTGGCCGCAGGAGACGCACTTGTCGTAATCGATTTCCGCCTTGCCGTTTTTATCCGTATGGATGGCATCCATGCCGCACGCTGCCGCGCAGGGACGCTCCTGCTTGATGATCGCATGATACGCGCAGACATCCACACAGCGGCCACACTTGATGCATTTTTCCTGATCAATGATCGAGCGGCCGTTCGTCCGGTCGAGCGTGATCGCGTTCTTGGGGCATACCTCTACACAGGGGTGGGCGAGGCAGCCCTGGCAGCCCTCTGTTACGAGCACGCGGTTTTCGTTACAGCCATTGCAGGCAAACTTGATGATATTGATCAGCGGCGGGGTGTAGTAGGTTTCCTCCCGGGTAGCAGCATCAATGTTATCCGATACCGGGGAGTGCTCAGCCGCATTGCGGCAGGGCAGGCCCATGGCCAGACGAAGGCGCTCGCCAACGATTGCGCGCTCAAGGAAAATGTCGTTGCGGTAGTTGCCGACTTCGCCCGGGATAATCTCATACGGGAGCGCTTCAATGCGCCGGTCGGTCGGCCACTCGGTATGGTACGCCATACGGGCCACTTCGCGGAAAATCTTGCGGCGGATCTCCTGGATACGGGTCTCTACGCCTCTCATAATAACAATATCCCCCTTGCATAGAAGTAGTATTGGATGGAGTATCAAATGCCACGCAGCCCTGCCCAGGGGCAGACGTGTTCCTATTACCAGAATACAGGAATTTATGCGCGTTGTAAAGAGATAAATTACGGAAATTACGTAAATTATCACGATTTAAACACAATTATCCGCGCTTTGTTTCACAGTGTGCAACAGCAGGCGGCTGCCGCTGTTTTCCAGCCGGAGCAGCATGGAAAGCACCGCTGCACGGCGCCGGGCAGTTGCTTCATATCAATAAACGTATTCAAATTCCAGGTCGCCGATCACGACAAAGTCGCCCTCCTGCACGCCCATCTCTTCGAGCTTGTCATATACGCCCGCGCTCTTGAGCATGCGGTCCATATACTGGCGCGATTCATAGTCATCCACATTGACTGAGCCCATGATCTTGTCCACCCACGCGCCTGAAACGACATAGTAGTCCTCGACCTTTTCGACCGTCCAGTCGCGCTCGCCCGCGGTATCCACCGGGGTCTCGACGAACTCCGGCTCATAGATGAACACCGGCGGCAATTCCTTGAGTGCGTTCCACGTCATGCGCATCAGCTCGGCCACGCCCTGGTTCGTCGCAGCCGACAGCTCAGCAAACTGGAAGCCATGGTCCTCAGCATACTTGCGCAGCTTTTCGACCGGCTCGCGGTTGCCGCCCAGAAGGTCTACCTTGTTGGCGACAATAATCTGCGGCCGCGCGGCGAGGAACTCGCTGTAGCCCGCCAGCTCGGCGTTGATCTTCTCGATGTCGTCCAGCGGGTCACGGCCTTCGCTGCCCGCCGCATCCACCAGATGCAGCAGCAGGCGGCAGCGGTCGATGTGGCGCAGGAAGTCATGTCCCAGGCCTGCCCCCTCGCTTGCGCCCTCGATGATGCCCGGGATGTCCGCCATGACGAAGGACTGCTCCTCACCCACGGACACCACACCCAGGTTAGGCACAAGGGTTGTAAAGTGGTAGTTTGCGATCTTGGGCCGCGCCGCAGAGACCATGGAGAGCAGCGTGGACTTGCCCACGTTCGGGAAGCCGACCAGACCCACGTCCGCGAGCAATTTCAGCTCCAGAATGATGTCGCGCTCCACCCCCGGCTGCCCGGGCTTGGCGAAGCGGGGCGCCTGACGGGTCGGGGTGGCGAAATGCACATTGCCCCAGCCGCCGTTGCCGCCCTTGGCCGCGACGAACGGCTCGTCGTCCGACAGGTCCTTGATGACCTGCCCGGTCTTCTGGTCGCGGATGATCGTGCCGCGCGGCACGCGGATAATGAGATCCGCGCCGTCCTTGCCCTTGCAGCGCTTGCTGCCGCCGTTTTCGCCCGCCGCGGCGACGTATTTCTTTTTATAGCGGAAATCCAGCAGGGTGGAGAGGTTGTCGTCCACCTTGAAGATGACCGAGCCGCCGCGGCCGCCGTCGCCGCCGTCCGGCCCGCCGGAGGCAATATACTTCTCGCGGTGAAAACCGACCTTGCCGTCGCCGCCCTTGCCGGAGACGATCTTGATCTTGGCAATATCAATAAACATTGGTTGTCCTCCTTTCCAAAGGGGGTGTGTTTCTGTTGCGCCCGCTCTAAGCGGGCAGGGATTTCGCCGCCTGCGGGCGGCGGGGACGGTGTCGCTGCGCGCGACAGGCGCACAAGAGGTGGCCTTGCCCCCTCTTGCGAATCACCCCCGCCATAGGATGTTCACGGGTGCCCGCGACCGCAAACAAATTTTATCCACATTCTGTGGAAAAATTTGATTTGCGATAACATCGCGGCAGCTTCGTTTTTTGCCTGACCCGGGAGGCAGGAGTGCTGGCGATGCAAGGTTTGCGTCCACCGTTTTCGTGAAGGCGACGCTCCGGCCGGGTACAGATGCACCCCTCTGGGGTGGCAGCCAATCCCCTGCCTGTCGCAATGGCAGTTGGGCGGCAGATGGAAGGTGTCACTGACTCTTACGCGCGCAGCGCGTCTTCAAGGAGGGGGTGGTGATTCGCAAGAGGAGGGGGAACCAGTTGGTACCCTCTCCTCTTGTGCGCCCGCGCCGCGCAGGCGCACTTCCCGCCCACTTGAGAAGTGGGCACACCCTCGCCTCGTCAGGCGAACCGCCCGCTGGTCACAGGCATTCAACATCCTGCCAAGCGGCATGAAAACAAAATCCCAGACTAACGTCTGGGATTTCATCTCTGCAATTACTGCGGGTAAACGGAAACCTGCTTGCGGTCCTTACCCAGGCGCTCGAAGCGGACAACGCCTTCCACCTTGGCGAACAGGGTGTCGTCCTTGCCGCGGCCGACGTTCAGGCCCGGATGGATCTTCGTGCCGCGCTGACGGACAAGGATGTTGCCCGCCGGGACGGTCTGGCCGTCCGCGCGCTTAACGCCAAGGCGCTTTGCCTCGGAGTCACGGCCGTTCTTGGTCGAACCTACGCCCTTTTTATGAGCGAAAAACTGTAAGCTAATCTTCAGCATCTGCGTGCACCTCCATTACGTTTAAAAAATCCGGATAGTTCTGTTCCAGCTCGGTAAAATGCAGTTTGAGCGCCATAAGCGCATCCTGTCCGCGCTCCATCCCCACGCCTTCCGGCAGGGTGATGCGGATATGCGCCCCTTCATCCTCAATCAGCGTATCGACCGGGATGTGCTGCACGTCAAACAGCAAAGCATGGGTCAGCATGACCGCGCTGGAGATCGCCGCACATACGATGTCCTCCCCTTCCTCCGCGTAGCCCGCGTGGCCGAGGATATCCACCGAGAGGAGCTTTGCTCCCTGCGACGAAAAAGTGACCTTTGTCACAGCCTTACGCCTTGATGGACGCGATGGTCACCTTGGTGTACGGCTGGCGATGGCCCTGACGCTTGCGGTAACCCTTCTTGGGCTTCATCTTGAAGATGTTGATCTTCTTGCCCTTGCCGGTCTTCTCGACCGTGCCGGTTACTGCGGCGCCGGAAACGTAAGGAGCGCCGACGGTGAGCTGGTCACCCTCGCCTACTGCCAGAACCTCGTCAAAAGTAACGGTCGCGCCGTCCTCCACGCCGAGCTTCTCGACGTAGATCACGTCGCCCTCAGATACCTTGTACTGCTTGCCGCCAGTTTTCAGAATGGCATACATTTGGTTTTCCCTCTCTTTCGTTTCAGAGTCACGCTTGGCACGGCGGCGACCCGGTTTGGGGCGCGCTTAACTGAAGCCAATGCACAATGCGGCTTTTAGTAGCATAACACAAGCGGCGGCGCCTGTCAAGCGCCGCCGTGCGTTTTTTTTGTGATATTTTGGGGTTACGCGAACATCGCAGCGACAAAGTCGTACATACCTGCCGGGGTGGAGGTCGCGCTGCCGGTTGCCGCACGGTCCATGCTGACAAACCCGGTATTGCCTTGCGCCAGGCCGATCACCCGGTCGGAGAACAGCACATAGTATGTGCAGGCCGGGGCGTCGCCCTCGGCGGCCGCATAGCTTGCCGAATCATCCCGGTAGGCTGCAAGCCGGTCCTGCAGATAGCCCGAGGGCACGCTCAGATACTGCAGCTGCGAGCCCGTGTTATACACCACGTATACGCCCTCGGTCAGCTGCGGGATGAGATCTGCGATGCTCGTGGTCTGCGCTGTGGTCGGGTCATCCAGCGACGCAGTCAGGCTGGCAAGCATGTTCTGGTTGTCCTGCGTCAGCGTATTCACCTGCGCAGTCAGCGTTTCCTTTTCCTTGTTCAGCGTGTCAACCTGCCCGTTCAGGTCATTGATCGTGCCGCCCCGCACCATAAACAGGATAAAGAACAGCAGCGCCAGCACAAGGCACACCAGCACCGCAATGCACAGCAGCAGGCGGTAATTGAGCTTAAACGGCTTCCCCGGCGCTTTCCCTCCCGCGGCACGCACAGGCGGCCGTCTCCTGATCTGGCTGTTCTGCCCGCCGCGCCCTGCGCGTTCGGTATGGTCGGTTCGATCCATGTTTTTTCCTCCCGTGTTGCTGTTTCGCGTATATCGATCCTCACTTGGAGGGGTTTTCGATGATCTTGACCTCGCCGGACGAGCAGCCGACGATCATGCGCTTGCACATATTCAGGAACAGGCCATGCTCCAGCACGCCCAGCATGCCGGTCAGCTTGCCGTAAACATCCTGGATGTCGAAGCCCGCGCCAAGATGCAGATCCGCGATAAAATTGCCGTTATCCGTCACAAAAGTCTTGCCGTCCTTGACGCGCAGGACCGGGTTCCAGCCATACGCCGCCATGCGCTCCATGGCCTGCTTGGAGCCGTACTGCGCGATCTCGACCGGCAGGTGGAACGCGCCGATCTTGTCCACCAGCTTGCTCTCGTCCATGATCCAGATGACTTCCTTGGCCATGGATGCGACCACCTTTTCGCGGTAAAGCGCACCGCCGCCGCCCTTGATGGCGTTGAACTGCGGGTCGATCTCGTCCACGCCGTCGATCGCAAGGTCGACATGATCCAGCTCGTCGATCGTGAGCAGCGGGATGCCCAGTTCGCGCGCCTGCGCCTCAGTGGCCTTGGAGGTCGGGATCGCCTGGATCTTGAGGCCGTTCTTGACCATCTCTCCCACAGCGTTGACCATGTGATATGCGGTAGAGCCGGTGCCGAGACCAACTACCATACCGTCCTTTACATATTCAGCGGCTTTATCGCCGGCCAGCTTTTTCATATCCATCGAAAATTCCTCCCCTGACTGGTTGATACCCTGTTTGCTGCAGGTAATTCTTATTCTTATTATAAAGTGACAAAGTGCAAAGGTCAATCATTTCCGCAGAAAATTGCCATCTCCCCGTTTCTCCGCGCATACAGTGTGCATTCGGATTTGAACCCGCTCCCCCAGTATGGTATACTATGGCTATCTCAGGAAACCAGGAGGCTTGCGGGCATGATCCAGTGCTTTGTCAAAAAAGAGTATGAGGCTCCATTCGGTCTGACGCAGCCGCCGCGCCTGTTTTCGGTCAGCCGTACGGACGAAAAAGCCTCCGCCCATCCGCGCGTGATGCATGCGCACGATGATCTGGTCGAGATTGTGCTTGTGCGCGGCGGGGATAGCCGGTACTATGTAGGCGGCACACCGTACGATGCGCGCCGCGGCGACCTGTTCATCTTCAACAGCCGCGTCGTCCACGACGAGCCCTCCGGTCCGGACCGCCCGGTCGCGACTGTAAGCCTCGCGCTCGGCGGGCTGCAGGTGCCCGGCCTGCGCGAGAACACGCTCATCCCAGCAGACGCCTCCCCGGTCTGCCGCCTGTCCGAGGTACAGACCATCCGGCTTGAGCGGCTGTACGACGTGCTGTACGACGAACTGACTGCGGGCAACGACGACGGAGCGCACCACCTGCTCATGGCGATCCTGACACTTGTGCAGCAGTTCCGCGGCGCGCTCGCAGAAGGCAGCGCGCAGGACGCCAATGTATTCGCCCAGCGCATCAAGGATTACATCGACCGCCACTTCGCTGAGGAGTTCTCACTCCAGCAGATGGCGGACGCGCTGCATGTCAGCCCGTACTATCTCGCGCATGTGTGCAAAGAGACTACTGGGTATTCCCCGCTGCAATACGTCCTGCGCCGCCGCATCGGCGAGGCGCAGACCCTGCTCATCACCACCGACCTGCCGGTCACCCGCATTGCCGCGCAGGTGGGCTACGACAACCCCAGCCACTTCAACGCCCAGTTCTCCAAAGCGGTCGGCATGTCACCCCGCACCTTCCGGCGGGAGTATGTGTACCACAAATGAGCCGGCCGGGCAGGCCGACCGCAAGAATGCGAAAGTTTACCCAGGCAGCCGCACGTCAGGCGGCTGCTTTTTTCATGCAAAAACCGCAAGAACGCTCTGGTTTTCTGAAAGGATGAGCGTTACAATAACACCATAGAGAAGGCGGCGGGACAACAGACCGCCGGAGACGCTTTGTGAGAGAAAAGGAGCATTATTATGAAAACTGTCAAGGTTGGTTCGGTTGGTCTGGGTCGTCTGGGCTATGAGCATGCATGCAACCTGGCCACCCAAGTGCCCGGGTGTGAGCTGGCGGCGATCTGCGACGTGGACGAGAAGCGCGTCAAGGAGGTCGGCGAAGAGCTCGGCGTACCCTATACCTACACGGATTTTGAGGAAATGTGCAAAAACCCTGAGCTGGATGCGATCGTGATCGTATCCCCCTCCTTCCTGCACTGCCAGCAGATCGAAACCGCAATGAACAACGGCAAGCACGTGTTCTGCGAAAAGCCGCTTGGCACGGACGTTGCCCAGTGCAAGGACGCAGAGAAGGTCGTCGAAGCCCACCCCGAGCTGATCTTCCAGCTTGGCTTTATGCGCCGCTTTGACAAATCCTACGCTGAGGCCAAGCGCAAGATCGATAACGGAGATATCGGCAAGGTCGTGCTGGTCCGCTCCTATACGCAGGACCCGCGCGCAACCATCGAATCCACGCTCAAGTTCGCCCCGCACTCGGGCGGCCAGTATCTCGATATGTGCGTGCACGACATCGACCTGATCCGCTGGTTCACCGGCTCGGACGTCAAGAACGTATGGGCGATCGGCGGCGTGTTCGAGTTTGACCTTTACAAGGAATTGAACGACGCGGATAACGCCTGCGCTACCATCCAGATGGAGAACGGCGCCATGGGCTTCATGTTCACCAACCGCACCCATGCAGCGGGCTCGAATGTCGAGACCGAGATCATCGGCACGCACGGCACGCTGCGCATTGCGAACGTCGGCGCAAAGAACCTGCTCAACATCGTCGACGAGCACGGCTCGCGCGAGGAGTACTACCCGGATTTCATGAGCCGCTGGCACGAGGCGTTTGTCGCCGAGATGGTCGCGTTCACCGATCATGTGCGCAATAACACCAAGCCCAGCGACCTGACCGTTTACGACGGTACCGCGGTTTCCGAGGCGGCCTACCGCTGCAAGGAATCCTTCGAGACCGGCAAGATGCTGCCGATCCGCTGATCAGCAGCAATCCCCCAAAGAAGAGAGAAGCATGCCTGCACAGCAGGCATAGAAAAGGGAAGCCGAAAACGGCTTCCCTTTTCTGTTATACAGTTTCATCCCCGTCCTGCAGGATACGGCCGAGGATTTTTTTATCCTGCTTATCCTTTGGCCGGAAACGCGCGAACAGGTCGGGTCGGTCGGCCTTGGTGCGCCGCAGGCTCATCTCGCGCCGCCATGCCTCGATATTCGCGTGATGGCCGGAAAGCAGCACCGCAGGCACTTCCCTGCCGCGCCAGTTTTCCGGACGGGTGTACTGCGGGTGCTCGAGCAGCCCCTCCCAGTGGCTTTCCGCGGTAAACGCCTCCTCGTCGGGCAGCACGCCCGGCACCATGCGGCAGACCGCGTCCGCGACTGCCATGGCGGGGATCTCGCCGCCGGTCAGCACAAAGTCACCGATCGAGATCTCCTCGTCCACGCACTCGTCGATGAACCGCTGGTCCACGCCCTCGTAGTGCCCGCAGACCAGAATAAAATGCTCCCTTGCGAGCAGCTCACGCGCCTTATTCTGGTCAAACGGCTTTCCCTGCGCGGACAGGAACACCGTGTGCACATGTTCCCCGGCGCAGAGCGCCTGATGGCACAGGTAGAGCGGCTCGGCGAGCATGACCTGCCCGCGGCCGCCGCCGTAGGGCGCGTCGTCCGCCTTGTGGTGCTTGTCCAGCGCATAGTCTCGGATGTTGGTCGCCTTAACGGTCACCAGCCCCTTATCCTGCGCGCGGCCGATAATGCTCTCCCGCATAACCGCGTCGATCATGTCCGGGAACAGGGTCATGATGTCGATCCTCATTCCACAAGCCCCTCGATGCTCTCAATATAGATGACGCCCTGCTCCATGTCGATCTCCTGCAGGAAGGGTTTCGCAGCCGGGACATAAACCAGACGGCCGTCGCCTGTCTTGATCTCGTACATATCGTGCGCCGGGTTGTCGGTCAGCACGTCTCGCAGGCATCCGATCTCGCGAGCCAGCCGGCGGTCGAAGATGGAAAAACCAAGGATATCCTGGATGAACACCAGATCCTCCGGCAGCTCGACGTCCTCCCGGTCGATATGCAGCACGCGCCCGCGCAGCGCTTCGGCCGCCTCGGGTGTGTCCACACCCTCGAGATGCATGAGCACGATATTTTTATGCACCTGCGCCTTTTCCACGGTCACAGGTGTTTTTTCGTCCAGGTACAGCGTGTCAAAGTCGCACAGCACTTCCGGGCTGTCGCACCAGCTCTGCACCTTCAGGTCACCCCGGATACCGTGCGTGCCCACGATCTTCCCGGCTTCCAAAAATTGTTTTGGCATAGGTTTGTCCTCCGGTAAATTGGGGAATCGGGCGCTCATCGCCCTTTCCGAACCATTCTTGCGCAGCTCCCCGCGCATATAACAAAAAATCGCCGCGCCGCGGCGATTTTCAGCTCGAAGCGCCCTGAGGCGCATAAAACAGAAAACCGCCATGCGGTTTTCATCAAAAGTGCGGGCTTCGCCCGTGCTTTTGATACAAAGGCGAAGCACTGCAAAAATCAGAATTTTTGCGGGGCTTCGGCGCGATCGCCCTTTCAGGCGCAGCCTGACAAGGGCGTGCCTCGTTTGGAACGGGCTCTGCCCGTTTCAAACGAAGTTTTTAGTCCAGAATATCGACTGTTACGCGCTTGTTTTCGCGATTGCCTGCCGCCTTCATGAGTGTGCGGATTTCCTTTGCGATGCGGCCGTGCCGGCCGATAACGCGCCCCATATCCCCCGGCGCTACGCGCAGGGAGTAGGTGATGTTATCGCCGTCGATCTCCTCGGTAATGGCAATCGCATCCGGCTCGGAAACCAGATTTTTGACAATATAGGCCAATAACTCTTTCATTTCGTCACCCTCACTCAGTTCAGCACGCCAGCCTTCTTCAGGATGCCGCGAACGGTATCAGTCGGCTGAGCGCCCTTCTTGATCCACTCCTGTGCGCGCTCCGCGTCTACGTTGACGGAAGCCGGGTCAGTCAGCGGATTGTAGGTGCCGATCTCCTCGATGAAACGGCCGTCACGCGGGTAACGGGAATCAGCGACAACGATGCGGTAGAACGGAGCCTTCTTCGCGCCCATGCGGCGCAGTCTGATCTTTACCATGTAGTTTCACCTCCCTGATAGATAATATCTATTGTAAATTTCTTTACAAACCTGATTAGAACGGCAGCTTCATGCCGCCCAGCCCACCGAGCCCCGGGAAACCGCGGCGCTTTTTCTTGCCCTTGCCGCGCGCCATGCCGGTCAGCTGCTTGGTCATCTTCTGCATGGCCTCGAACTGCTTGAGCAGGCGGTTCACCTGCTCGACCGTCAGCCCGCAGCCTGCGGCGATGCGCTTTTTGCGGGAAAAGTTGATGATCGAGGGGTTATCCCGTTCTTTTGGGGTCATGGACTGGATGATGGCTTCGGTGTGCGCCATCTGCTTTTCGTCCAGCTTTGCGCCGGCGAGGGCTTTTGCGTCCACACCCGGCAGCATGCCGAGCATTTCCTCCATCGAGCCCATGTTTTTCATCTGCTGGAGCTGGTCGTAAAAATCGGTCAGCGTCAGCTTGCCTGCCATCATCTTTTTCGCGGTTTCGGCGGCCTGCTTCTGATCGAAGGACTCCTGTGCCTTTTCGATCAGCGTAAGCACGTCGCCCATGCCGAGAATACGGCTGGCCATGCGGTCGGGGTGGAAGGGCTCGATGTCGCCCAGCTTTTCGCCCGTGCCGATGAACTTGATCGGCTTGCCGGTGACCGCCTTGACCGAGAGCGCCGCGCCGCCGCGGGCGTCGCCGTCCATCTTGGACATCAAAACGCCGTCGATGCCGAGCGCTTCGTCAAAGGTCTGCGCGACCGTAACCGCGTCCTGACCGGTCATCGCGTCCACCACGAGGATGATCTCAGTAGGCTTGACCTCAGCCTTGATATTTTTCAGCTCGTCCATCAGCTTTTCGTCGATATGCAGGCGGCCTGCGGTATCGAGGAAAACCAGGTCATAGCCGTTTTTCTTGGCGAAATCAATGCCGTGTTTGGCAATTGCAACCGGATCGCCCTGTCCCTCGTCAAAGACCGGGATATCCAGCTGCTTGCCGACCACCTTTAACTGGTCGATCGCCGCGGGTCGGTATACGTCGCACGCGACGAGCAGCGGACGGCGCTGCTGCTGCTTACGCAGCAGGCCTGCTAGCTTGGCGCAGTTGGTGGTTTTGCCCGCGCCCTGCAGACCGGCCATCATGACGATGGTGGGCGGGTTGGGCGATATGGTTAAACGGGTGGTCTGGCCGCCGAGCAGGGCAACCAGCTCTTCGTTGACGATCTTGATGACCTGCTGGGTCGGGGACAGGCTTTCGAGGATCTCCGCATCGGTCGCCTTTTCGGTAACCGTCTTAATGAAATCCTTGGCAACCTTGAAGTTGACGTCCGCCTCCAGCAGTGCCATGCGGATCTCGCGCATGGCCTCCTTGATGTCGGACTCAGTCAGCCGCCCCTTGCTGCGCAGGTGCTTGAAAGCGGATGAAATTTTTTCGGTAAGGCCTTCAAATGCCATGTTAAGCCTCCTGCCTGAGCTGGTCGAGCAGCGATGCCATACGGGAGGCGATCGCCTCCGCCTCGCTGCTGTGCAGTGTGTCGGCGTTCAGGGCGCGCAGGCGTTCGACCTCGTGCATCAGTTCCTCCGCGCACCGCCCGGTGCCGCCGTAGCGGGCGACCAGACCGAGCTTTTCCTCCATCTCGCGCAGCGCATGTTCCGCGCGCTTGATGCTGTCGCGCACGCCCTGGCGGGTGATGCCTGCATGCTCGGCGATCTCGGCCAGCGAGAGGTCTTCATTATAATACAGGTCGAACAGCTCGCGCTGTTTTTCGGTGAGCGTCTCGCCGTAAAAGTCGAACAGCAGGCTCATTTCGAGCGGTTTGCCTTTCATCGGCGGGCCTCCTTGAGTGTGTAAAGTGTTTTGCCTTTACATCGAACGTGACTATTCTACCGTATAAGTCCGCGCTTGTCAAGGGTAAAATAGTGGCGTGGGACAATATTTTGTTCACATAATCTTCGTTTGCCTCACACCTTGAATAATGCTATAATAATGCACATGGAAAAATTTCTCCGGAATCGAGGAAAACTATGCAACAAGTGACCCGAAAAAAACTGGGCGACGGGGTAAACCTCACCTGCGTGACCACGCCGAAGTTCAAACGGGCGGTGCTGCGCGTCGGGCTGCTGCTCCCGCTCGGCGGCCCGGATGGGGCGCTGCGCGCCTGCCTGCCGCAGGTGCTGCGCCGCGGCACTGCAAAGCTGCCCGACCTGCGCGCAATCGGTGAAGCGCTCGACGGACTGTATGGCGCGCGCATCGAATCCATCGTGCGCAAGGAGGGCGAAAGCCTGTGCATCGGCTTTTTGTCCGACTGTATTGACGAGGCTTATGCCCCGGGTGCGGACGGGCTGACCACGGGGGTCATCCGCCTGCTGGCCGACCTGCTGTGTGACCCGTATTTGCAGGACGGCGTGTTCTGCCCGGACTACACCGCGGGCGAGCGGGCAAACCTGATCGACCGCATTGCGGCGCAGAAAAACGACCCCCGCAGTTGGGCGCCCAAGCGCCTGACCGGGCTGATGTGCGAAAACGAGCCTTACGGCCAGCCCGCGCTCGGCACGATCGAACAGGCGCGCAAAATCACGGAAAACAAGCTGTATACCGCCTACCGCCGTGCGCTGGACGAGGCGCAGATCGAGCTGTTCTACTGCGGTACCCTGCCGCCCGACGCGGTGGAAGCCCTGTTTGCCTCGACGCCGCTTGTGCAGCGCCGGAAAGGCCCGTTCTACCAGCCGCAGACCGGTATTTTATCCCAGCCCGCGGGCGCGCCGCGCGAGGTGGTCGAAGAGGAGCAGGTAACCCAGGGCAAGCTGTCGCTCGGCTTCCGCACGGGCGGAAGCTGCCTGACCGGCGGCGACCCTGCGGCTTACTGGATGTTCCAGACCCTGTACGGCGGCTCGACCAGCTCCAAGCTGTTTCTCAATGTACGCGAGCGCAAGTCGCTCTGTTACTATGCGAGCGCGCAGTTTATCGCGCCCAAGGGCATCATGATGGTCAACTCCGGCATCGAGAACAAGGATTTTGAGACCGCGCGGGACGAGATCCTGCGCCAGCTGGACACCTGCCGCGCAGGCGACATCACGGACGCGGAGATTGAATCCGCCCGCAAGACGCTCACGACCAACTGGCGCGCCATGCTGGACGACCCGCTGACGCTTGAACGCTACTGGCTCGGGCAGGCGGCCGCGGGCACGCTGGTCACGCCTGAGGAACGCATCGCACAGGTCGCAGCCGTCACGCGCGGGGACATTGTTGCCGCAGCGCAGGCGACTGCGCTCGACACGGTCTATTTTATGAAGGGGGCGGCACAATGACCAAGACTTATTCCGCCCTGGGCGAGCGCATGGAAATGCGCACATTGGAAAACGGCCTGCGCATCTGCTATCTGCCCAAGGAAGGCTTCAGCAAGACCTTTGCCATCCTCGCAACCGATTTCGGCTCGGTGGATGCGTCCTTTACGTTCGAGGGCAAACGGTACGACACCCCGGCGGGCGTGGCCCACTTCCTCGAACACAAGATGTTCGAGGACGAGGACGGCAACGCGCTGCAAAAGTTCGCGCGCACGGGTGCCAGCCCCAACGCCTTCACCAGCCACACCATGACCGCCTACCACTTCTCCTGTACCGACCGGTTTGAGGAGAACCTGGAGATCCTGCTGAAATTCGTGTTCACGCCGTATTTCACCGAGGAAAACGTCGCCAAGGAGCGCGGCATCATCGGGCAGGAGATCGGCATGATGGACGACACCCCGGGCTGGCAGGCCATGGTCGGCCTGTACGAGGGGTTGTACCGCGAACACCCGGTGCGCGTATCCATCGCGGGCAGCGTGGAGAGCATCGCGGAGATCACGCCTGAAACCCTGTACACCTGCCACCGGGCGTTTTACAGCCCGAAAAACATGGCGCTCGTCGTGTGCGGCACAGCGGACTTTGACGAGGTCTGCCGCATGGCGGCGCAGTTCTCCCCGCAGGATGCGCCCGAGATCGGCGAGCGGCATTACGGCACGCGCCGCGAATCGGTAAACGAGCTGCTCGTGACCCGCAAGATGCAGGTCTCCCAGCCGCAGTTCCTGATCGGCTTTAAGGATGATCCCGTACAGCCGGGCGAAAGCCGCCTGCGCCGCAGCCTGCTCGGCGAGCTGGCGGTGCGCATCCTGTGCGGCGACACCTCGCCGCTGTATGCGCAGCTGTATGAAAAGCGCCTGATCGGCCGGGATTTTGATGTGGATTACTCGCTCATCCCGGAAGGCGCGTGCGCCATGCTGGGCGGCGAGAGCCGCAATCCGGAAGCCGTACGCGCAACGATCGAAAAAGAAACGGTGCGTCTTGCACACGAGGGCGTGAAACCGGATCTGTTCGACCGCATGAAAAAAGCACTCTACGGCCTGCACCTGCGCGTGCTCGACGTACCCGAGGCTTATGCGCGGCAGGAAGTCACTGCCCTGTTCGCAGGCGAGCACTATCCGGACTTCGCCGCCCTGTTCGACACGATCGGGCCGGACGATGTGCAGGCGATGTTCGCGCGCTGGGCGCGCCGCGACCGCTGCACGATGTCAGTCGTTCAGCCGAAATAAAGACAGCAAAGGAAGAAACTACCCATGGAACATGTTATCTCTTTCCCGGCGCTCGGCCTGGAATTTACTATGAACCGTGTTGCCGCCAATATCTTCGGCAAGGATATTTACTGGTACGGCATCATTATCTGTATCGGCTTTATCCTGGCCGCACTCTATGTCAACGCCCGTGTGAAGGAGTTTGGCGTCACTTCGGATAACCTTGTGGATTGCCTGATCATCTGTGTGCCGGTCGGCATCGTGTGCGCGCGCATCTACTATGTCGTTTTCGAGTGGGACTACTACAGCCAGCATCTGTCCGAGATCATTGCCATCTGGAACGGCGGAATTGCGATTTACGGAGCGGTGATCGGTGTAGTAATTGCCCTGTTTGCGTACAGCCGGGTCAAAAAGCTGTCCTTTGCCAGCCTGTGTGACCTTGCGGCGTTCGGCCTGCTGATCGGCCAGTGCATTGGGCGCTGGGGCAATTTCGTCAACGGCGAGGCGCACGGCGGCGAGACGGATCTGCCCTGGGGCATGTCGATCGACGGCGCGGCCCCGGTGCACCCAACCTTCCTGTACGAATCTCTCTGGAACCTGATCGGCTTTATTGCCCTGCATTTCTACTCCAAAAAGCGCAAGTTCCCGGGCGAAATGGCGCTGCTTTACGTCGCTTGGTACGGCCTGGGACGCGCGTGGATCGAGGGCCTGCGCACGGACAGCCTGTATATCGGCACGCTGCGCGTATCGCAGGTGCTCGCGGCAGTGAGCTGCATTGTGGCAATTGCGCTGCTCGTGCGCCAGTATAACCGCATCAAGGTGCAGAAGGCGTTCTATGCGCCGCCCGCGGCGCAGCCCGCAGAAGCGGAAGCCGAACCCGCCCCGGCGGCAGACAAGCCCGCGGAAGAAAAGGCAGAAGCCGCTTCCGCAGAGGACAAGCTTGTAGAGGCTGCGGATGCCGCACCCGGCGAGCCGGAAGAGAAATGACGCATGATGGGAGTCGAACCCATCGCGATCGTAGGGGCGCGCACTGTGCGCCCGGTCTTTCACAACGAAAAAGCGGGGACTATTCCCGCTGACAACATAAAGGAGGATACACCATGAGTGCAGTAAGAATGGACGGCAAGGCACTTTCCGCTAAGGTGCGCAGCAGCATTTTGGCAGAGACCGAGGAACTCAAGGAAAAAGGCGTCACGCCCGGCCTGGCGGTCATCATCGTGGGAAACGACCCGGCGAGCGAGATCTATGTCCGCAACAAGGAAAAGGCGTGCGCGGAGTGCGGCTTTTACAGCGAAAAGTACGCCCTTCCCGCCGAGACCTCGCAGGAGGAACTGCTCGGCCTGATCGGCCAGCTCAATCAAAGCCCACAGATCTCGGGTATCCTGTGCCAGCTGCCGGTGCCCGGCCACATTTCCGAAGAGGCGGTTATCAATGCGATCGACCCAAAAAAGGACGTGGATGCGTTCCATCCGGTCAACGTGGGAAAGATCATGGTTGGCAACTTTGACTTTGTGCCCTGCACGCCCGCGGGCGTGATGGAGCTGATCGACGAATACCAGATCGACCCCAAGGGCAAGGAATGTGTGGTGGTCGGCCGGTCGAACATCGTCGGCAAGCCGATGGCCATGCTGCTGCTGCACCACCACGGCACAGTGACCATGTGCCACAGCCGCACCCAGCACCTGGACGAGGTCTGCCGCCGTGCAGACATTCTGGTCGCCGCGGTCGGCAAGGCGGGCTTCATCACGCCGGATATGGTAAAGGACGGCGCGGTCGTGATCGACGTAGGCATCAACCGCAACGCCGAGGGCAAGGTCTGCGGCGACGTGGATCCGGCAGTCATGGAGAAGGCGTCCTATATGACGCCGGTGCCCGGCGGAGCAGGCCCGATGACCATCACCATGCTGATGAAAAACACATTGAAAGCCGCAAAAATCCAGAACGGGTTATAATCCCCCATCCAGCGCAAAAAGCAGCGCACTGTGTTACACCTGTTGCACGGTGCGCTGCTTTTCTGTTGTGCCGACCACCCGATTCTGCACCAAATCACACGTCAGACTGTCAGCGCAAAGACTGCAGTCAGCAGCCCTTATGCAAACCAGCATCCTATCCCCTGTTTTTGCATGCTTTCCGCAATACCTCTTGATGTTTCACATGCCCACCAGACTCATGACTGCACACGCTGCGGCAGGCCGGTGGTTCTCGGACTGCCCGACACATCCGAATCGTCCGGCGCGCCTGGTTTGCAGGCGGCAATTGCAAATGTACTGCACTTTGCTATATAATAAGCTGTAAGCAAGCAAACAAGTTTGCTTGCTTACTATCCAGTTCACAAGGGAGATGGTTCTTTGATCGGAACAATTGCGAATACTTGTACCATTCTGATCGGTTCATGCATCGGCGCGATGCTGCGGCGCGGAATCCGGCCGCAATACCGCGACTGTTTATATAACGCGATGGGGCTTGCAGCCATAGGACTTGGTGCAAACACCGTCGTAGGAAGCATGAGCCAAAGCGAATATCCGGTTCTGTTTATTTTGGCTTTGGCTTTAGGCAGTTTTACGGGGACGGTTCTTGATATTGACGGCCGGTTCCAGCGTCTTGTGGGACGTTTTTCAAAGGATGGCCTCGGGAAAGGACTTGGCACAGGCATTCTGATGTACTGTATTGGCACACTTTCTATCCTCGGACCGATCAACAGCGCGCTTTATGGTGATCATACATATCTGTTTACCAACGCAACACTTGATTTTGTGACCTCAATGGTACTTGCCTCGACGTATGGCATCGGTATGGCTGCAGCCGCCGGCGTGCTTTTCCTCTGGCAAGGCGCGATTTACCTGTTTGCCGGTACGATCGCACCATATTTAACAGATGCCCTTATGACCGAAGTCACACTCATCGGCGGCTTTTTAATCGCCGCGTCCGGACTGTCCATTCTTGGGATTAAGGACTGCAAAAGCATGAATATGCTCCCTGCGCTGCTTGTACCGCCACTTTTTTTCGTGGCGAAAGCCTGCCTGTAGGTTTCACGGCCAGATAGCATGGCGTTTGATAAAAAGACCCAAAGCACGTTTCCGTACTTTGGGTCCTGATTGGTTATTTTGGTGAGACGTTGGGGGTGTTTTTAGGGGGAGAAGAACAATCACTGTCATTATCCCCCCTAAAACCGACAGAAAATCCGAGGAAAACGAACGATTTTTTGATTGGCGATGTAAAGAAATTTGCCGGAAATGTGGTGATAGTTGCGATTTGCAAAGCGAAATGAGTATTTCAGAATAATGCAAATTGGCGGAATTTGATCCGTTCTAAGCCGTTCAAATCCGTTATTATCTCGATTTATTTCCGTTTTTCGTCCGTTCCAGTCCGTTATGAAAATCTATCCGTTTTCTTTTTCGTCTCCCCCAAAATCGACCGAAAATCTCTGAAAAATCGACAATTTTCTTTTTGCACGTTTTCTCCCCTCTCCGTTTCCCGCACTTTTCTATCCCCTTATCTCCCCTTTTTACGCATCAAAAAAGGACTTAAAGCACTTTCGTACCTTAAGTCCTTATTCCTCTCTATTTTTACCTGCGATTTTTAGGGGGATTTTTCGCCGGTTTTGGTTGGGAGGAGATCAATTGTCATCCTCCCACCAAAAACCGTCCAAACATCCCACGAATTTCGGACAGCTTTCCTCCATGGGCCTTTGCCCAAACCGTTTCATTTCCGCTCCATTTCGAATGGTAAAAACGATCTTCCGCCAATTT
>NBJMR02800__coassemble_1634_pt1 | contig 27889 bp, 28 predicted proteins | sample NBJMR02800__metabat2_high_PE_027 | metagenome-assembled genome bin NBJMR02800 | reverse complement strand
CGGTGGATTTGTTGAGCTGTTCCCGTTCCCATGCCTGCGCCTCCCGCTTGGTCTTGAAGCCCCGTTTCTGGGTCTGCTTGCGCTCGCCATTCCAGTCAGTATAGCGGTAGACTGCCCGCCAGGTGTTGGTCTTTTCTTCCTTATAGACCGCCATCAGATACCCCTCCCTTCCTTTTCGCCGTAGCACAGCTTCTCATAGAAGAACTTTCGGTTGACTCTGCCGGATATGGTCAAGTAACCAAGGCTTTTCAGCTCTGCATTGAGTTTCTGTACGATCTTGTAAGCATAGGACTTGGAAACGCCCAATTCCTGCGCTACTTCATCGACTCGCATAAATGACTGCTTTTCTGCCATACGCAAAAATACCTTCCTTTCCTTGCCGTAATCGCTTCTTGTTTGCCGTTTCACCCTTCAGACTCTGGCAGGCAACCCTTCCCGGCGCTGTGCCGTTTGTTCTTCTCCTTGGCACGCTCATATCGCCGCCTGCTTCCCCGGAGAAAGTATCTGTCGGACGGTCATTCAGTTTTGCTTCGTCTGAAATTCCCCCCTCTCACCTTACAACGGACGTTTTTTCGCTGTTTGTCCCCCATTCGTATTTGAAAAATTTCCGTGACTTAAACTTATTTGCTTATATCATCTTCATTATACTAAGCATAACAGTTAAAGTCAAGCGATTTACAGAAAAATATTAAATAAATTTGTTTAGAATTATCTTGACTATCCTAAGCATTTCTGCTATGCTAAATTTATCAAGAATCCAGATGGGAGTTGGCCGTTATGGCGATTGGAGAGCGCATTCACTTTTTCCGCACCCTGCGGGGCATGACGCAGAAATATCTCGGCATGGCGCTGGGCTTCCCGGAGAAGTCCGCCGACGTCCGCCTTGCCCAATATGAGAACGGGTCGCGGACACCCAAAGCGGACCTGACTGCCGCGCTGGCACAGATATTGGATGTCTCCCCCCATGCGCTGGCCGTACCGGACATTGATTCCTATGTGGGGCTTATGCACACACTCTTTACCCTGGAGGACCGCTATGGCCTGAAAATCTGCGAGTACGACGGAGAAATACATCTTCGGGTGGATGTGTTCCAAGGAAAAGAAGCGGCCCGGCTCCATGAGATGCTCTGTGCCTGGGGAGAGCAAGCGGCCAAGCTGAAATCGGGGGAGATCAGCAAAGAAGACTACGACCGTTGGCGTTACCGCTACCCGGAGTTCGATACCACAGGCCACTGGCACAAGGTTGTCCCATCCCAGGAACTGAGTGATATGCTGGTAGAAGAATTCAAAAAGCAGCCGGACAAAGAGAAGTAAAATAAAAAGAGCTACCTGACTTTCGCAAATCAGGTAGCTCTTTATCTTTGGAATAATGAAAAACTGTTGCCAAATCGTTGCCACGGATGGCTTTAACCCTTCAAAACCCCAGTCATATCAGGCTTTTCTGGGCCTTTGAAATCATTCCCACTCGATGGTGGCGGGGGGCTTGCTGGTGATGTCGTAGACAATGCGGTTAATATGTGCAACCTCGTTGACGATACGAACCGAAATACGGTCAAGGACATCATAAGGAATACGCGCCCAGTCCGCGGTCATGAAGTCGGTGGTAGTCACCGAACGCAGCGCGAGTGTATAGTCGTAGGTACGGCCGTCGCCCATGACGCCAACCGAACGCATGTTGGTCAGCACAGCAAAATACTGGTTCATGGTATGCTCCAAACCAGCCTTTGCGATCTCGTCACGGAAGATAAAATCCGCTTCACGCAGGATATCCAGCTTTTCCTTCGTAATATCACCGATCACGCGGATCGCAAGACCCGGACCCGGGAACGGCTGGCGCATAACCAGATATTCCGGCAGGCCGAGCTCACGGCCAAGCTGGCGCACCTCGTCCTTGAACAGCAGGCGCAGCGGCTCGATGATCTCCTTGAAGTCCACGAAATCCGGCAGGCCGCCGACGTTGTGGTGGCTCTTGATGACAGCGGCATCGCCCGCGCCGGACTCGATCACGTCCGGATAGATTGTGCCCTGTACCAGATAATCGACCTTGCCGATCTTCTTACCTTCCTCTTCAAAAACGCGGATAAACTCCTCGCCAATGATCTTGCGCTTAGTCTCCGGGTCGGACACACCTGCCAGCTTTCCGAGGAAACGCGCTTCCGCGTCCACACGGATAAAGTTGATGTCCCACTTGGCGAATGCAGCCTCGACCTCATCGCCCTCATCTTTGCGCATCAGGCCATGGTCAACAAACACACAGGTGAGCTGATTGCCGACTGCTTCCGCGAGCAGCGCAGCCGCGACCGAGGAGTCTACACCTCCGGACAGCGCCAGCAGCACCTTGCCGTCGCCCACCTTGCTTCGGATGGACGCGATCGAGGTCTTCTTGTAGTCCTCCATGGTCCAGTCGCCCTTGGCGCCGCAGACCTCGTAAAGGAAGTTGCGGAGCATGAGCGTGCCGTTCTCCGTGTGGTTGACCTCAGGGTGATACTGCACGCCGTAAAAACCGCGCGCCTCATCCGCGATCGCCGCAGTCGGGCACATCTCGGTGTGCGCGACAAGCGAAAAGCCCTCCGGCACCTTCGCCATGTAGTCGCCGTGGCTCATCCATGAGATGCCCTGCGCGGGCAGGCCCTTAAACAGCTTGCAGTCCGTGTTGTAATATGTCTCGGTCTTGCCGTATTCGCGCGCGGTGTCCTCCTGCGCAGCAGTGACCTCGCCGCCAAGCGTATGCGCCATAAGCTGACAGCCATAGCAGATGCCAAGCACCGGGATACCCAGTTCAAACAGCCCCGGGTCGCACTTGGGCGACTTCTCGTCGTATACGCTGTTCGGACCGCCGGTAAAGATGATGCCGATCGGGTGCATTGCGCGGATCTCCTCGAGCGGGGTCTTATAGGGCTTGACCTCACAGTACACATTATGCTCGCGGACGCGGCGCGCGATCAACTGGTTGTATTGTCCGCCAAAGTCCAGCACCAAAACGAGCTGATGGTTATCCATGTTGTTCTCCTTTCTTGATCCCATACTTTCCTGATTAAATTATGCCATATTTGCTCGTTTTCGGCAAGCATTTTCCCATCATCTTCCCCGTTGCTATACAAATAAACAAAACATCCGGCCAAAAAACCGGTTTTTATGTATAAATCCGCTTTTCCTGGTACATACTGCAAGGCATAGAACCTTTTGGAAGGGGTGCTTGCATGAGAAAGGATAAAAAACTGCTTGCTGCCGCGGTCCTGCTGCCAGTGACCCTGCTGTTTCTGGGCGCGGCGGTAGCCGCCAGCCTGCCAGCCGCGCAGGCAGCGGAAGGCGTTCCAATCGCGCAGGATGCGGAGGCGGAAACCTGCGTCGACATTGCGATCGAGGTAGAATTGAACGCCTCGGACCCGGACAATGACATCGTCCTTTATCAGTTGACCGAGCAGCCGCATCTGGGTACGGCAAAGATCGAGGGAAACGTCCTCACCTACACGCCGGGTGACAAAGCGGGCACGGACAAATTTTCGTTTACTGTAGTCGACGCAGACGGGAATACAGCCTCTCCCGCCCGCATCACAATCACCATTGACAAAAACCGCGCCGGAATGACCTATGCGGATATGAACGGCAATCCGGCGCACTACGCCGCCCTGTATCTGGCGGAAAAGGGGATCATGACCGGCGAGAGCATCGGCGGGGTGTATTTCTTCCATCCCGCGCAGACTGTGACGCGAAGCGAGTTTATCGCCATGGCTGCCTCCGCGGCAGAACTCCCGGTAACGCCGACCGGGAATACGGATTTTGCTGATGACAGCGGCCTGTCCCCCTGGGCCAAGCCGTTCGTCAGCACGGCAGCTGCAAGCGGGATCGTATCCGGATACAGCACCGCGGGCGGCCTGTCTGAAATCCGCGGCCAGAACCCGATCACGCTGGCTGAGGCCAGCGTTGTGGTCAACAACCTGCTGAACAGCACGCTTGACGGCACGCAGTATGCGCTTGCTGCGGAGCATGATACGGATATGGACTGGGCGCAGACGGCCGTCAGCAGCCTTGCGCGGCTGGATGTCCTCTCCCCGCTTGCCGCGATGCAGGAAGCAGACGAGCCGGTTACCCGGCAGACCGCGTGCGAAATGCTGTACCGCACGATGCAGCTCATGCAGGCTTAGAGCCGTCTTACCATCCTGCGAATGCCGGATTGCATTTGCCGGACAGACCGTGTATAATGAGGCCATAGCAAATGCTGACGGACGGAGGAGATAACTATGCTGGAAGTTGGAACAAAAGCGCCGGGCTTTACCCTGCCGGACAAGGACGGCAACCCGGTCTCGCTGTCGGATTTTCTGGGGAAAAAGGTCGTGCTGTATTTTTACCCCAAGGACAATACGCCCGGCTGTACGCGGCAGGCCTGCGCCTTTGCCGCAGCGTACGAGGATTTTAAAACCCTGGACGCTGTGGTAATCGGCGTCAGCAAGGATTCCGCTGCGTCGCACCAGCGCTTTGCAGAAAAGCACGGCCTGCCGTTTATCCTGCTTTCCGATCCGGAGCTGTCGGCCATTCAGGCCTACGGCGTATGGCAGGAGAAAAAGCTGTATGGTAAGGTCAGCATGGGCGTGGTCCGCACCACCTTTATCATCGACGAGGCGGGCAATATCGAAAAGGTCATGCCCAAGGTCAAGCCGGATACCAACGCCGCCGACATTCTCGCGTATCTGCGCGGACAGGCTTGACCGTTATATATCGGATGCAGCCCCTGCGGCTGCATCTTTTTTTCTCCATCGCAGCATAGCACGCCCGTTTTCCACTGTGCACAGTACGAAGGCAGGAGCCAGCGCAAACGGCTGATCAGGCGCAAACGCGCACTGCAGGATGAGCGCATCCCCGTCCCGCCCAGCCTGTACCCCGCCGCCGCTGAGCAGTGCATCCAGCACTTCGTCTCCGGTTTGCAGCACAGGTTCCGGCTGCTGTATCGTCCGCTCATCACTTTCCCCGGCCTGCCGTGCGCTGTCCTGTTCCGGCACACCCGCCTCAGGCTGTACGGCAAGATAAAACTGCACAGGCGGCGTATCCGCATAGCCCGCTGCGCGAAGCGTTTCCCGGGTCAGCCGGCGTTCTAAACGCAGGCGTCCGTTCTGCGGCTCAGGCAGCCCGATGCGCATTGCCCGATCCCCGATTCCCGCATAGCAGCGCAGCAGGCCGTCCCCGCTGTCCGGACAAGCGCAGTCCAGCCTTACCTGCACTCCGTAGGCATCCGGCGTCCATGACAGTGTGCCGACCGGCTCTCCCGCATAAAAAACCTCCGCCTGCACGTCCATCCCTCCCGCACAAAAAGCGCATATCCTGTTAAAAGGATATGCGCTTTTTCAGGCGATATGACGGCTCAGCCCTGTACAGAGCCCAGACCAAAGCTGACGGCCAGTGCCTCGTCCACATGGCGCATCGCATTTTCATCGAGCGATCCCATTTTCTCCCGCAGGCGGCGCTTATCCAGCGTGCGGATCTGCTCAGTCAGGATGATGGAATCCTTGGTCAGGCCGTAATTGGGGGCGCCGAGCGTGATATGGGTCGGCATTTTGGCCTTGTTGACCTGGGATGTAATGGCGGCGGCGATCACGGTCGGGCTGTACCGGTTTCCGACGTTGTTCTGCACAATCAGCACCGGGCGGATACCGCCCTGCTCACTGCCGACCACCGGGCTGAGATCAGCATAGTAAATATCTCCCCGTTTGATGCTGGTGTCCACGTTGGTTCACACTCCGTTGCAATAGATTTGCGGTTTGTCCGCAAACCTATTTTCCCCATGCATCAGGGAATTATAACTCTCCTGCAAAAAAACTGCCGGCATGGGGAAGCATGGGTTTCCCCTGCTTCATCCTATGCCGGCAAAGCCATCCGGTTGTCATCCGATGTAAAACCGCGGCACGCGGCGGCTGACTGCGCAGACGACCTCATACGAGATCGTTCCCGCTGCATCCGCCACATCCTCTGCCGTCCAGCCTGCGGGTCCGAACACGGTCACCTCATCGCCGCGATGCACCGCGGCGTCTTCAGGTAGCTGCACCATGCACATGTCCATGCAGATGCGGCCGAGCACAGGGACGCGCTGCCCGTTGATCAGCATGTGCGCCCTGCCCGAGCCGGTGCGCAGATAGCCGTCCGCATAGCCGATGGACACGACCGCCATACGGGTCGGCCTGTCCGTTTCATAGGTGCGGCCATAGCTGACCGTGGTGTGTTCCGGGATGTCCCGCACCTGCACCACGCGCGCCTTGACGGTCATCGCGGGCCGAAGATCGAGCACGGGCGGCACGGAGGCATCCGGCCGGTAGCCGTACAGGATGATGCCCGCGCGGGTCATAGTACAGTGCATATTCTTGTAGAACTGGATGCCGCCGCTGTTGGCGCAGTGTCGCAGGGGCAGATCCAGCCCGCGCTGCCGCAGGTCCCCGCACACGCCTGCAAATCGCTGGTACTGCAGTTCGGTATAGGTCTCGCCCGCAGGCACGTCCGATACGGCAAAGTGGGTAAAAATACCCTCGCTGCGCAGCCCCGGCAGGGCGGCGCAGTCCAGGATGTCCTGCACGGTCTGCGCGCGTTCCCAGGCCGGGAAACCCAGTCGTGTCATGCCGGTGTCCAGCTTGTAATGCACGGTGATTTGCTCACCTGTGCGTGCGGCTGCCTCGGAAAGCAGCTGCGCGGTCTCCCGGTCATATACCGGTGCGGTGATGTGGTATCGGGCGATCGTATCCATATCCGCTGTATCCACATATCCCAGGATCAGGATCGGCTTTGTGATGCCGCCTTCGCGCAGCTCAACCGCTTCCGGCACAGTTGCGGCAGCAAAATATGGAGCGCCGGTCGCCTGCAAGCGCCGTGCAACCGGCACGGCGCCATGCCCGTAAGCGTCCGCCTTGACCACGCACAGCACCGGCGATTCCGCCTGCGCGCATATCACGCGGTAATTATGCTCGATCGCATCCAGATCGACTTCTGCCCAGATGCGGTGTTTGTTCGGTTCCATTTTTCTTCATCCCCAATGTTTTATGTTTCCTGCCAGGCCGTCACCCGGATAGTCAGCACGCGGCTGCCGGCTGCATACAGCTCAGCATAGGCCGGCTGCATCCCCTGCTCGGTGAGCCACACCTGTTTTTCGACCGTGCCGTCCTCATCCTCGCCCTCATACCGCAGCACGAAAAAATCTGTGCCTGAAGCGCTTTCGCTCCAAATCTGCACGGGCTGCGCCGTGCGAAGGTCGTTCAACAGGCAGAACAGGCCGTCCGCAGGGGTCAGGCCGGTGCGCTGCGGCATCGCGTCATCCAGCGACAGGCCGTCATACTGCAGTGTAAACTGTGCGCTGTCCGTCCCTGCGATCGTGCCGCCAATCCCGGCCAGCGATTCCGGCGCGGTAATGGTGAATTGGTCGTTGCCTTCCCTGTCATAAACGTAATCCATCTGATATTCCAGCACCGAATCGCCCAGATCGCTCATCAGCTCGATCTGCGCTTCTGCGGCATCAAGCGCTTCAAAATGGGCGCGCACGCTTTCCGCTCCTGCTGTGCCGCCGCAGCCCGACAGCATGGCAGATATCAGTACAGTTAAAACCAGTATCCGTTTCAGGTCACCACTCCCTTGTATTATAGCGTTTGAGCAGTGTGGGCAGCAAACGCAGCATATCGCTCGGCGTCATGCCGTATTCGCTCAGTGCGTTTGCTGCCAGGTCGCCCGCGCGGCCATGCAGCCATGCGGCAGCGCAGGCCGCATGCACGGCAGGAATCCCCTGTCCGCACAGCGACACCAGCATGCCAGCCAGTACATCGCCGCTGCCGCCCTTTGCCATGCCCGGATTACCCGAATGATTGCGGTACAGCGCCCCGTCCGGCGCCGCGATCAGCGTGCGGTGCCCCTTGTAAAGCACGATGCACTGATATTTCCGGGCAAACAGCGTCAGTTCAGCCGGATTGGCATTGTCAATACCGGAGAGCCTTGCGAACTCCCCTGCATGCGGCGTCAGTACAACCGGCATTTTTGCCTTCTGCAGTATATCTTTATGCGCGCAAACCGCATTTATGCCGTCAGCATCCAATACAATCTGGCACGGTGCCTTTTCGATCAGCGTCGTCACGATCTCCGCCACTGTGTAGGAACGTCCCAGCCCGCAGCCGATCAACAGCGCGTCCGCGCGTTCCGCCAGCTTGAGCAGCACAGGCAGCGCCTCACGGGAAAGCATTCCGTCTGATCCGCACGGTACCGGCCGTACCACCGGCTCGTTGAGTTTGACCGCCAGCACAGGCCACGCTTTTTCCGGTGTCGCAAGCGTGACCACGCCGCTGCCCATGCGCACCGCTCCCTGCGCGGCGAAATAAGCAGCTCCCGTGTATCCCGCTGAGCCACATACGCATACAATCCGTCCAAAAGCGTTTTTATTCGCCTCCGGGTCGCGCCGCGGCATGATATGGTCTACAAAGCTCTGGTCAATCTCTGTCATCTGACCGCCGTCCCTTCTGTTTTTGCTTCATCCAGCATAGCACCTCTGTCCGCCGCCGTCAAGGCTCAACCAGCCGCCGTGTCCGTTTGCGCAGCCGTTGAATATGCTGAAACGAGGAGGTGATCTATTGGCAATCCGAATCTTCATCGATCCCGGGCACAATCCCACCGGCAACCCGAACACCGGCGCAGAGGGCAACGGCCTGATCGAGCAGGACGTCAACTTTACGGTCAGCATGTATCTGGCCGACATGCTGCGCGCCGACCCGCGCTTTACCGTGCGGCTGAGCCGCAATACCCCGACCGAGAGTCTCGGCACGAGCAACGCCAGCAGCCTGGCTGCTCGCGTGAATATGGCGAACAGCTGGCTCGCGGATTATTTTATCAGTATCCACTGCAATTCCAACGTCAACCCGGCTATTAACGGCAGTGAGGTCTACGTCTACCAGCAGAATACGCAGGCTTACTGGCTCGCCCAGCACGTGCTGAACGGCATTGTCACCCGCGTAGGCACCAAGAATAACGGCGTACGGCTGAACCCCAGCCTGTATGTTCTGCGCCGCACCAGCATGCCAGCGATTCTGGTCGAACTGGCTTACCTGAGCAATGTATCGGACGCGCAAAAGCTGCGCGACGACCCCTACGGCTTTGCGCAGGGCATCTATAACGGCCTGCTCAGCTATTTCGGCTTCAGCCCGGCATAACACAAAAAGGTCTTGCCGCATGGCAAGACCTTTTCTGATAAACTATTCAAAATCCACCGGTCACGCCGAGCACCTGTCCGGTGACAAACGATGCCCGTTCTGAGCACAGGTACAGGATGCTGTCCGCAACTTCGGCCGCTGTGCCGATCCGGCCGAGCGGCGTTTCCTCCGCCAGCTGCCGCATGGTATCCGCGCTGTGCATAGCGTTCATATCGGTATTGATCACGCCAGGCGCTACACAGTTGACCCGGATACCGGACGGACCCAGTTCGAGCGCGAGCGACTTTGTCAGGCCGATAAGCCCTGCCTTGCTTGCTGCATAGTGGCTTTCGCAGGATGCTCCTACCTGTCCCCAGACAGAGGAGACGGTCACAATGCTGCCGCGCTTGCGGTGCAGCATATCCGGCAGGCAAGCACGGATTGTACGCACTGCCCCCATCAGATTGACATCCAGCATACGCTGCCAGTCTGCATCCGTGATATCCTGAAACTGCTTCTGCTCCGCGATGCCTGCGTTGCAGATAACTGCATCCACCGACTCGAAGTGGCTTGCCGCCTCTGCCGCCGCGCGGCATACCGCTTTGTCATCCGACAGATCCGCACACAGCGCGATTGCACCGGTCTGCTCTGCAAGCACACCAGCCAGCTCACGGTTTGCCAGATAGGTAAATGCCACGTTCCAGCCCGCATTGGAAAATGCATGCACGCATGCTGCACCAATGCCGCGCGAACCGCCGGTGATAAAAACCGTATCCGGCATCAGATCGCAACCGTCTGCTGTGCTTCAAACAGACACTGGTTGAGGTCTTTCTGGCGGGCCAGGCCCTCTTCGATATCCAAATCGGTCACCTGATTGTTGTCAAATACAATCACGCGATTGGTCTTGCCATCCATCAGCGCGCGTACTGCCGCATATCCCATGCGGGTTGCCATAACACGATCCTGCGCTGTGGGGGAACCGCCGCGCTGGATATGGCCCAGAATAGTTACACGGGTGTCAATACCGGTTGCCTCATGGATCTGGTCTGCAACCTCCTGTGCAGAGCCGTAGCCTTCCGCAACGATAATGATGTGATGGTTGCGGCCCTTGATGCGGCCGACACGCATTTTCTCTACAATGTCCACGTCAAAATCCAGCTTGCGCTCGGGCAGGCAGATCGCCGTTGCGCCGACTGCGCAGCCGACATGCAGCGCCAGATGGCCCGCGCGGCGGCCCATAACCTCGACCACCGAGCAGCGCTCATGGGACTGCATGGTGTCGCGCAGTTTATCGATGCATTCGATCGCGGTATTGCACGCGGTATCAAAGCCGATCGTATAATCAGTGCAGACGATATCGTTATCGATTGTGCCCGGTACGCCGATGCAGGGCACCCCCTTGCGGGACAGCGCCTGCGCACCGCGGAAGGTACCGTCGCCGCCGCAGCAGATCAGGCCGTCAATGCCCAAATATTTGCAGGTGTCGGCTGCCTTCTGCAAGCCCTCTTCCGTCATCATTTCCTTGCAGCGTGCGGTATACAGCATGGTGCCGCCGCGGCGGATGATACCGTCCACACTACGGGCGCCCATCTCAATGATATCGCCATTGATCAGCCCGCTGTATCCACGGCGGATGCCGAGTACGGAAATGTCAAATGCGGATGCGGTACGCACGACCGAACGGATGAGCGCGTTCATGCCAGGTGCATCACCGCCGCTGGTGAGAACGCCAATTCTGCGGATCTGTTTTTCCATAATATGCCTCCCTGTATCCGGTTGCCAAGTTCCCCACGATTTTGAAAAAATCCTCTCCTACTGTATTATAACATCTTCTTCTCCCAAGAGGAAGCGTAATTTTTCCAAAAGCGGAACATCCGGTTGGCACCAGTAGGCCCGCTTGGCCAATGTTTTTTTCTTCGTGTCCATAGGATACAGATAAACCGGCGTATCCCCCGGCTGCGACAGCAAAACGGCCTTGATATGCGGCCATTCGTCGCTTTTCATGCTGGTAATACGCAGGTATAGCTTCTGCGGCGCGAGCTTTGCCGCCTGCTGGTCGGAATAAACCGACTGGTCCGGGTTTTCTTTTGCCAACATACTGCCTACGGCAGCTTCGGTCAGCGGCTGCGCCTCGTTCAGCAGCACCTTAGGCGCTTCATCCTCGCGTGCATCGATCCGCCCTGTGAGCAGCACCGCGCTGTCCTCGGTAAGATAGGCGCCGCACTGCTGCAGCGAGCGTGGGAATACAACCAACTCGATCGATGCCGACTCATCCTCCACAGTCACATATGCCATCATCGAACCATTTTTGGTCGATTTGAGCCGCACCGCAGTGATCACACACGCCAGGCGGACGGTCATGCCGTCTTTATAGGTGGGTGATGCGTTCTCTCCTGAAAGATCGTCAATGATCCGGCGGATCGAAGCCGCGCTTGCTTTCTGCGCCAGTTCGCGGTACTCGTCCATCGGATGCCCGGACAGGTACAGTCCGGTCGTTTCCTTTTCCATGGAAAGCAGCTCGCGTTTGGAGACCTCGGGGATGTCCGGCAGTGCGATCTGGGTATCCTGTACCGCATCATTGCCCATACCGAACAGATCCATCTGCCCCTCGATATTCTTCCTGCGGCTCTGCGCGATCGCATCCACGACCGCGTTTACGATCTTGATCAGCTGGCTGCGGCGGTAGCCCATAGAGTCAAATGCTCCCGCCTTGATCAGGCTTTCCAATGCGCGGCGGTTGAGTTCGCGGTCGTACATCCGCTCGCAGAAATCCTGGAACGAGGTGAACAGCCCGCCAGCCTCTCGCTCCTCCACCAGCTGCTTCATGAACGAACGCCCAACGCCCTTGACCGCCGCCAGGCCGAACCGGATATCCCGGCCGGAGACGGAAAACCCGTCATAGGATTCGTTCACATCAGGCGGCAGAACAGAGATCCCCATCTCGCGGGCTGCCTGGATATATTCTGAGATCTTGTCCGACGAATCCAGAACGCTGGTCAGCAGCGCTGCCATGTACTCGCGCGGATAATGGCATTTGAGGTAAGCTGTGCGGAAGGACACAACTGCATAGCACACCGCATGCGCCTTGTTAAAGGCGTAGTTGGCGAAATCCATGATCTCGTCAAACAGGCTTGCCGCGATATTTTCCGGCACGCCACGCTTGACCGCTCCGTCAATGCCGAGCTCCTCATTGCCATAGATGAAGTTGATCCGCTCCTTTTCGAGCTCCTTCATCTTCTTTTTGCTCATTGCGCGGCGCACCATATCCGCCTTACCGAGCGAGTAGCCCGCCAGCGACTGGAACACCTGCATGACCTGCTCCTGATAGATCATGCAGCCGTAGGTGACTTTCAGAATGGGTTCCAGCAGTGGATGCTTGTAGGTCACCTTTTCCGGATGGTGGCGGCACTCGATATAGCGCGGGATGGACTGCATCGGCCCCGGCCGGTACAGCGCCACAACCGCAGTAATATCCTCGATCGACTGCGGCTGCAGGCCGGTGACGACATTGGTGATACCTGCGCTTTCCAGCTGGAACACCCCCATGGTCGAGCCATGCCCCAGCATTTCATAGGTGGCCTTGTCTCCCATATCCACCTTTTCAATGTTGAAATCCGGCGTATGGCGGCGAATCATTTTTTCCGCGTCCGCGATAACCGTCAGGTTGCGCAAGCCGAGGAAATCCATTTTCAGGAGGCCGAGCTCCTCGAGCGTGGTCATGGTGAACTGGGTGACCATCTGCTCGTCGTTGCGGGCGAGCGGCACATAGGTGTCGACCGGGTCTTTGGTGATAACAACGCCCGCCGCGTGCGTGGACGCATGGCGCGGCATGCCCTCAAGCGCGCGCGCCGTGTCGATCAGCTCACGTACCTGCGGCTTCTCGTCGTACATCTTTTTGAGCTCGGGGTTGATGGCCAGTGCCTTGTCGAGCGTGATATGCAGCTCATTGGGCACTTGCTTGGCGACCACGTCCACCTCGTTATATGGGATACTGAGCGCACGGCCTACATCACGGATCGCATTGCGCGCCGCCATGGTGCCGAAGGTGACGATCTGCGCCACATGATCCTTACCGTATTTATTCGTGACATACTCGATCACCTCTGGCCGGCGCACATAGCAGAAGTCCACGTCGATATCCGGCATGGAAACGCGCTCCGGATTGAGGAATCGTTCAAAGTACAGCGAATAATGGATGGGATCGAGGTCGGTGATACCCAGGCAGTAGGACACGACTGATCCTGCCGCCGAGCCGCGCCCCGGCCCGACCGGGATACCCTGCCGCTTGGCGTAGCCGATAAAGTCGGACACGATTAGGAAGTAATCAACAAACCCCATCTTGGTGATCATATCGATCTCATACTGCAGACGCTTGCGCACGGTACCGTCGTCATCCGGGTACCGGGCGGCAAAGCCCTCGTTGCACAGCTTCTGCAGGTACTGGAGCGCGGTATAGCCCTCCGGCACGTCGAATTCCGGCAGGTGGTACTTGCCAAACTCAAATTCGACCTGGCATCGCTCCGCGATTTTGACCGTATTTTCGAGCGCCTCCGGATGCTCAGGGAACAGCGCGGCCATCTCGTCCGCGTCCTTGATATAGAACTCCTGCGTCTCGAATTTCATGCGCGTGGGGTCGTCCACTGTTTTGCCCATCTGGATGCACATCAGGACATCCTGGATCCGCGCATCCTGCTTTGTCAGGTAATGCGCATCGTTCGTGGCGACAAGGCCGATGTTCAGCTCTTCTGCGAGCTTGTACAGCCCGTCGTTGACCTTTTTCTGCACCTCGATGCCATGATCCTGCACCTCGAGATAGAAATGGTCGCGGTCGAAAATCTCCAAAAACTGTTCGCACAGCTCGTACGCACCGTCCATATCCCCTTCCGCCAACGCGCGCGGAATCACGCCCGCAAGGCAGGCGGACAGGCAGATCAGGCCCTCGCTGTGCTGCCGCAGCAGATCCATATCGATGCGCGGCTTCATATAGAAGCCCTCAGCAAAGCCGAGCGACACCATATGGATCAGGTTGCGGTAGCCGGTCATATTCTCGCACAGCAAAATCAGGTGGCTGTGCCACTCCCCATTCAGGTAGCTGCGGTCAAAGCGCGAGTGCGGCGCAAGATACACCTCGCACCCGATAACCGGATGGATGCCTTTGGCCTTGCAGGCGCGGTAAAAATCGATCACGCCGTACATGACGCCGTGGTCGGTCAGCGCGCAGGCGGTCTGGCCAAGCGCGGCCACGCGGTCCACAAGACCCTCGATGCGGCACGCGCCGTCCAGCAGGCTGTATTCACTATGCACATGCAGATGCGCAAATGGTACCACTTTAATCCTCCTTAGACGCGAATTCAGTGATTTTTTTCAGCCGGTGGCTGAGTCCCGGCTTGGAGATCGGCGGGTCAAAACGCTGCGCCAGCTCCGCAAGGCTGTCGGTCGGGTATTCCAGCCTCAGATGCACGGTCTCGCGCAGGTTTTCCGGGAAGCCCTCTTCCCCATGCGCATCCAGCACCGCGCGGATCGCGGCGATCTGCCGTGCGGAGGCGTCGGTTACTTTCATCAGATTAGCAGTCTCGCAGTTGACCTGCCGGTTGATGGTGTTGCGGATGTTTTTCTCCACCTTGGCCTCCATCAGCCCCATCGCCGCGCGCGGCGCGCCGATGCGTGTCAGGAAATCCTCAATACTTGCGCTGTCCTTGAAATACAGCAGCAGCGCGCTGTCGCGGCGCGCCTGCTTGGGCGACAGCCCGAGGTCGAGCAACAGGCTGGTCTCCTCCCCGGCCAGGCTTGCATGCGTGGTTTTAAGCTCCAGGTGGCTCTTTTTGTCCGGTCCCGCCACCGTACCCGCCATCAGGAATGCGCCCCGAAGGAAAGATGCAATACAGCATTCCTCTTCGAGCACATTGCGGTTGAGATGGTAGGTGATATGGCTTTTGTGATCGTAACCCAGCGCGTCAAAAATCCGGGCGATCTGCGCGCTCCCGGTCATGCTGAGCTGCAGCTTCCTGCCGTTTTTCTGCGGCTCGCATACGACAAAAAAAGCGCGCTGCAGCAGCGCCTGCAGCCGGCGCGCAACAGCGGCGTTTTCCGTGGAAAGCCGTATTTCCCTGTGGGAAAACACCGAGGCATGGAGCAGGGCACCGTACGCCTCCGCGCGCGTGCAGCAGGCCCGCTGCATGGAAACACGGCACAGCTCATTTTTTACCTCGGTCGAAAAGGTCATGAAAGTTCTCCGTTCTTTCGGGACTGCCGCAGACGGCGGGATGCATGTCCGCATGCACTGCGGCGGGCGGCCCATCTGTGGTTTTATCTCTGGTAATCGCGGTGCATGGTTACAACGCCGTATTCCCGGCCGCGCAGATGCTCGCTCAAGGCCTCGGCGATCGCGACCGAGCGGTGCTTTCCGCCCGTGCAGCCGATGCTGATGATCAGGTTGGATTTGCCCTCTGCCATGTACCGCGGCAGAAGAAAATCGATCAAAGCAGTCAGGTGGCTCATCAGCACATCCGCCGTGCCGCCCTGGAACACATAGTCGCGCACATCCGGGTCGGTGCCGTTTTTCTCGCGCAGACTCATCTCATAATACGGGTTGGGCAGGAAGCGGACGTCGAACACAAGATCGGATTCAGGCGGGATACCGTACTTAAAGCCGAACGACTGCACGATCACTTCAAATGCACCGCCGTTGTCCGTGCCCGCAAACAAGGTGAGCAGCCGCTCGCGCAGACCCGCCGCGGAAAGACCCGTCGTATCCACGATAAAATCCGCACGGTTGCGCAGCGCCGCCAGCATCGTCCGTTCCTTCTCGATAGCCGCTGTCATAGGCACGCCTTTGTCCATCAGCGGATGCTTACGCCGCGTTTCCTTAAACCGGCGGATGAGCGTCTGTGTATCCGTATCCAGAAACAGGATGCGGTAATCACAGCCCATATTCTTGATCGAATCGAGTGAGTCGAAAAGCTGCTGGAAGTCACCGCCCGCGCGCACGTCGGTTACAAGCGCGACCCGTTCGTACCGCTCGGTTGCTGCCAGACAGATCTCAGCAAAACGCGGGATGAGCGCGATCGGCAGGTTATCGACGCAGTAGTAGCCCAAATCTTCAAATGTCGCAACTGCACGGCTTTTACCCGCGCCCGACATGCCGGAAACAATCAGAAAGTACATATTTCATCCCCCTTTGCCGACAATCCTTTTTATCTGATAATGCGCACCTCACACTCCAGCTGCACACCAAAAGCTTCTTTTACACGCTTCTGCACCAGCTCGATCAGGTGCAGCATATCGTCGCAGGTCGCGCCGCCCCGGTTGATCAGGAATCCAGCATGCTTCTCCGATACCTGCGCTGCGCCTACCGAAACGCCTTTCAGCCCGGCATCTTCGATCAGGCGGCCTGCAAAGTATCCTTCCGGGCGTTTGAAAGTAGAGCCGGCAGACGGGAAATTGAGCGGCTGCTTCTCCCGCCGCCGCTGCGCCAGGTCGTTCATACGGTCCAGAATAGCCGCCGGATCCCCCTGCTGAAGACACAGCGTTGAGCGGACAACGGTCCAGTCCGGATGGTCACGGAACACGCTGCGGCGGTAGCCAAAGCCATGCTCCTCCCCGGTCAGGGTATGCAGCGCGCCGGTTTCATCCAGGTATTCGGTCTGCTCCACAATGCCTGCCATCTGTCCGTCGTACGCTCCTGCGTTCATGAATACCGCGCCGCCCAGGCTGCCGGGTATGCCGCCTGCGAACTCCACGCCGGTCAGGCCGGCGCGCTGCGCGCGGCGCGCTACGCGGCCGAGCAGCGCCCCTGCCTCGGCCACCAGCGTACAGTCCTCCCCGATACGCACCTCGTCCAGCTCGGTGGTGCAGACTACCGCACCACGAACGCCCGCGTCAGCCACCAGCATATTCGAGCCGTTGCCCAGCAGCAGGAACGGGATGCCGCGTGCACGCAGTACGCCAAGCGTCCCTGCCAGTTCGCGCCGTGTTTTTGGCTGCACAAACAGGTCGGCCGGGCCGCCGATCGCGAATGTGGTATGACGGCTCATGGGTTCGTTCTGCATAATATCAATATCAGGCGCGGCTTCCCGCAGGGCTGTGATACATGTGTTGATCTGATCCATATCCGCCGGATCTCCTTCCAAATGATACAAATATATGACAGTATGCCACAGCGGACGCCAGGTCGTCATACCGGGACCGCACATGGCGCAGAGTGCTTCACTACAGGTATTATACCAAACCACGCTGCAAAGTGCAAATCAAAGGCGTCCGCAGCGGGACGCCTCTCCTGTATCCATTTGTCCGTCCGGTCAGCGCACCCAGACCTCTTCATGCTCCCCGCGGCGGGGACGCCCAAGCAGCAGCTTGATGCCCTCAGTTGCAGGCAGGCCGTTGTACAGCACCTCATACATCGCCTCGGTGATCGGCATGGAAACGCCCTGCTGTTTGGCAAGGTGGTAGCCTGCTTCGGTCGCATAATAGCCCTCAACGGTCGCTCCGACCTCCTGCATGGCCTCCTGCGCGGTCTTGCCCTTGCCGATCAGGATACCTGCGCGTCGGTTGCGCGAGTGCATCGAGCAGCAGGTCACGATCAGGTCGCCCACGCCGGACAGGCCCGCAAACGTCTCCTGCTTAGCGCCCAGCGTCATACCGAGGCGTGCGATCTCGGTCAGGCCACGGGTCATGAAGGCCGCCTTGGAGTTGTCTCCCAGCCCCAAGCCGTCCGCAATACCCGCGCCGAGCGCGATGATGTTCTTGAACGCACCGCCCAGCTCGCAGCCGATAATATCGGAAGACGTGTAAACGCGGAAATACCGGTCGTTCATAAACGCCTCCTGCGTCAGCTCGGCCGCCTCGCGGCTCTCGGATGCGGCGACGATCGCCGTCGGCACGCCGCGCGCGACCTCCTCCGCATGGGTCGGGCCGGTCAGCGCAACAACCGGGTTTTTGCCGCCCATTGCACGAGAAATGGTTTCCGAGAAGCGGCAGTAGCCGTTTTTCGAGTCCAGTCCCTTGCCGACATTGACGATCACCGTTCCTGCGGGTACGATCGATGCAAGCTGCTCCGCCGTCGAAGCGACCGCGAACGACGGCACCGCCATCACGACCAGATCCGCCTGCGCTGCCCCGGACATATCGGTCGTGATCCCGATCCCCTCGGGAATCTTCACACCCGGAAGCAGTTTTTCATTGGCGCGCTCGCGCAGGAGCAGGTCGCACTCCTCCTGCAGGTAGGTCCACGAGCACACCTTATGACCATTTTGGTGCAGCAGCATGGCCAGCGCAATGCCCCAGCCGCCGGTGCCCAGCATAAAAATCTTCATTTTGTGTTCTCCTCTCCGTCAGGCGCGGATTGCTCGATCGTTTTTTTGCTCTTGAAGGAAAATCTATTCTCCTGCCCGCGCAGCATACGCATGATGTTGGAACGGTGCATGAAGACCACCGCCGCCGCCATGCCGAACGCCATTGCGGTCAAAACCGGATCACGGTAGAAAATCGTAATCGTAATGGGGAAGCTGATCGCGCCCAGAATGGAGCCCAGTGAGATCCAGCGGGTAATTGCCACAGCGGCAAAAAACAGTACGAACGCAATCAGGAAAATGCGCCAGTCAAACAGCGCCAGCATGACCGCGCCAACCAGCACGCCCTTTCCGCCGCGGAAACCGAAATACACGGGGAACATGTGCCCAAGTATCACGAAAATACCTGCGACCAGCTTGCCGACAGGTCCGGCGAGAATCATACCGATCGAAACCGCAGCCGCACCCTTGGCAATATCCCCAAGCAGCACAAACAATGTTTTTCCCGCTCCCATGGTGCGGTAGGCGTTGGTCAGTCCGGCATTGCCGCTGCCATAGTCGCGGATATCCTTGCCCAGCGTCACCTTGCTGACGATGATGGCAAAGCTCAGCGAGCCCAGCAGGTATGCGCACACTGCAATGATCACAAACCGCGTAAGTGTCATAGTGTTGTCCCCCTATGATGTTTTTATCCGCTTCCTGCGGGGTTATTTTTTGTCGCCACGCTCGCGGATCACCATGCGCACCGGCGTTCCGGTCAGCCCAAATACCTCACGGATCTGGTTTTCCAGATACCGCTGGTACGAGAAGTGGAACAGGCGCGCGTCGTTGCAGAAGCACACGAAAGTCGGCGGGCAGGTGGATGCCTGCGTCATATAGAAGATGCGCAGGCGGCGCCCCTTGTCGGTCGGCGGCTGCACGCGTGCGGTCGCTTCCGCGAGAATGGAGTTCAGGCGTCCGGTCGGGATGCGCATGTGGTTCTGCTCATACACTTCTTTGATCAGTGCAAACAGCTTGTCCACGCGCTGGCCGGTCTGCGCCGAGATAAACAGTACAGGCGCATACGGCATATACGCCAGGCCCTCGCGCACGCGCAGCGTGTATTCCTTCATGGTGGAGCCGTCCTTCTCGACGAGATCCCACTTGTTAACCACGATGATGCACGCCTTACCCGCGTTATGCGCCTCGCCGGCGACCTTGGTATCCTGTTCGGTCACACCCTCGGTCGCGTCAATCATGATGACGCACACATCCGCGCGCTCGACCGCGAGCAGCGAACGCATGACCGAGTATTTCTCGATCTTCTCGTCCACCTTGCTCTTTTTGCGGATGCCCGCGGTATCGATAAAGGTGAATTTTCCGTGCGCATTATCCAGATCGGCGTCCACGCTGTCGCGCGTCGTGCCTGCGACGTTTGAGACGATCACACGCTCCTCGCCCAGTACGCGGTTGAGTAGGCTGGACTTGCCCACGTTCGGCTTGCCGATCAGGGCGACACGGATGCGCTCCTCTTTTTCTTCATCCTCGTCCGCGGGCGGGAAATGTTCGTATGCTGCATCCAGCAGCTCGCCCATACCGTAGCCGTGCAGAGCAGAAATGCCGTACGGCTCACCCAGACCAAGGTTATAAAACTCGTAAAACTCCGGTTCGGGCGCACCCGGCTTGTCACATTTGTTGACCGCCAGCACGATCGGCTTGCCCGAGCGCAGCAGCATCGCGGCAACGTCCTGATCAGCCGCAGTAATGCCCGTGCGCAGGTCGGTGATGAAAATGATCACGTCCGCGTGCGAGATCGCGGTCTCCGCTTGAAAGCGCATGAACTGCAGGATCTCGTTGTCGTTATTCGGCTCGATGCCGCCGGTATCAATGATGGTAAAGTCGCGGCCGCGCCAGTCGCTCTCCGCGTACAGGCGGTCACGCGTTACGCCGGGCGTGTCCTCCACAATGGACAGGCGCTTGCCCGCCAGTCGGTTGAACAGCTGGCTTTTGCCGACGTTCGGCCGTCCTACGATGGCCACAATCGGTTTTGGCATATCGGATTCCCTCCTTCTGATATTACGGGGGTCAGTCTTCAAATATCTTCGCCAGCAGGTCTGCACCGTCGATCTCGACCGGCACAAGCGGCACGCCGATGGCGTCCGACACCTGTTGCGGAGTATAGTCGTCCAGAAATACGTCGCCGCCGTCGCGCAGCATGTTAGCGGAAATGAGCACGCGCTCGCCCAGATCGCGGCCCTTGAGTTGTGCGACCAGGTCCTGCCCGGTGATCAGCCCTGCGACCGAAACCAGTTCGCCAAAGAAATCGTTGCGGATGGTGACAACTTTTCCCTTTAGATTATCGCATTTTGCAGCCGCCTCGTCAAGCAGGACTGCAAGCGACGGGCCCGCAGCCGCACCGGTCGCGATTGTAAACGGACGCGCGGTGCGGCCCGCGTAATCGGGCAGCGCCAGCCGGAATTCCTCCATAAACAGCGGCAGCATGCCGATGCCGTTTTCAAACTGGGTGAAGTCTTCGTAATACGCGGTATCCGGCAGCGGGTGCTCCGCCTTGAGGTACAGCTCATCCCCACACCAAACCAGACGGGTGCCGAGCTCGCGCAGGCATTGCTCTGCGAACGGCTCAACGATATCGAGGATGGCCTCAGCCGCAGGCTTATCGGTCGGCTCGAGCGGATACAGGCCCTCGCGGTGACGCGTCATGCCAAAGGGCACAACCGAGATGGTGTTCACTGCCGGATACAGTTTTTTCAGGTCGTTCAAGGACCGTTTGAGCTCTTTGCCGTCGTTCAGTCCCTTGCACACGACCAGCTGGCAGTTCATTGTGATGCCGCCTTCCGCAAAGCGGTCCATGATTTTCAATGCTTCGCCCGCATGCCTGTTTTGCAGCATTTTAACACGCAGCTCCGGGTTGGTCGTCTGCACCGAGATGTTGACCGGCGAGATGTGCATGCGCAGAATGCGGTCCACGTCCGCCTCGGACAGGTTGGTCATGGAAATATAGTTGCCCATCAGGAAGGACATACGCGCGTCGTCGTCCTTGACATACAGGGTTTTGCGCATCCCCTTCGGCAGCTGGTCGATAAAGCAGAACACACACTTGTTGGAGCACTGCTTCATCTGATCCATCAGGTAGTGTTCAAAATTCAGGCCGAGCGGCTCCCCTTCGCGCTTGCGCACGCGCACCTCACGGACAGTCTCCCCGTCCTGCTCGAGGACTTTGAGCGTCAGGCGTGCGTCATAGCTGTAAAACTTGTAGTCCAGCACATCCCGGATTGCGGTGCCGTCGATCTGCAGCAGGGTCTCCCCCGCCGCAAGCCCCGCACGGGCCGCCGGGCTGCCCTCGTCCACACTGATGATTTTCGACGCCATTGCGCGCCCTCCCTTCTGTGATTCGCAGACTCCCGCGTCTTTGCGCGGTTATTCAATAGAAAAAGCGGCTGACGCGAAGCAGAAGCCGTTTTTTCATCAAAACGCAGGGCGTGTACCTGCGTTTTGATACCAATCGCGCAAAAAAAGTTTCTCCGGAACTTTTCTGCGCCCCGGATGTGTCCGCGCTCTGCGCGGCACATCCTCTTCGTTTGGGCCGCTTGCGGTCCAAACGAAGCGAAGTCAAAAAAAATGGAGAAGCCGTTCGCCGCCTTCTCCATTTCCCTGTTCTTTTTTCGCCTTATACTTCCTTGGCGACAACCTGACGGCCGTTGTAGTAGCCGCAGTTTTTGCACATTCTGTGAGCCAGCTTCATCTCGCCGCACTGCGGGCACTTAACCATGCCGGGCAGGGAGAGCTTCCAGTGGGAGTTGCGGCGCTTGTCGCGACGGGCTTTGGATACCTTTCTCTTCGGTACTGCCATAGTGGATACACCTCCTACTCTTTCTTCATGTATTTTTATTTCTCATTTTTATTGTTCGCCCTCGTCCGATTTGAGCAGGGCGTGCAGCGCGGCAAATCGCGGATCGATCTGCTTTTTCTCACAGCCGCAGTCGGTCACATTGCGGTCGGCGCCGCAGTGCGGACAGAGGCCTTTGCAGTCCTCCTTGCACAGATAGGTCATCTGTACCTGCAGGATCAGTTCCGGCACCAATACGTCCGCAGGATCCACGCTGTCACCGGTCAGCACGAAAAGATCGTCCTCTTCCTCCGCCTCAGGGTCGTCCGTCAGGACGGTATCCGCTTCGGCTGTCAGCAGGATATCAAGCGGCTTGAGACAGCGTGCACAGGCTGTGGAATAGATCGCCTTGATCGTTCCCCGGAGCCGCAATATGCCGCTTTCATTCGAAATCTCGCCGCTGATCTGGACAGGGCTTTGAAACGGCTTTGCACCATAAAGCGTTTCCTCCCGCAGATCGATCGTTTCACTGAACGGGACAGAGGCATGATGGGAAGCCGTTAATTGTTTCAAATCAATTTTCATGTCAACCTCACATGGTACTAAGATAGTATACTACAAGTAATCAGCCTTTGTCAACCAAAAAATGCAGCGAAATCCGCATTTTCCGGGGCAGGCAGCAGCGTGCTCCCCCCTTCCCTTTTGCGGCAAAATACGGTATACTGGATGCACGTCAAAATCAAATCTGAGAAGAGGAACCTCTGCCTTGAGAGAATATTATATCACAAAAAACGACAGCGGACAACGGCTGAACAAATTTCTGGAAAAGGCCGTGCCGCTTCTGCCCGGCGGTATGATGCACAAATACCTGCGACTCAAGCGAATCAAGGTCAACGGTAAACGCACTGAGTCCGCCTATCGGCTGTGCGAAGGCGACAAAGTGCAGCTCTACCTTAACGACGAGTATTTCGATGCGCCGCGCGAGGAAGAGGCCTTCCGCCGCATCCAAACGCCGCAGCTGCGCATTGTATATGAGGACGAGAATATCCTGCTTGCGGACAAAGCACCCGGCATGGTCGTCCACACGGACGAACACGGCGATGCAAATACCCTGATCGCTCATATCCAGGCCTATCTGTACCAGTCCGGCGCATGGGACCCGGACGACGCGGCTTCGTTTGCGCCTGCGCTGTGCAACCGTATCGACCGCAACACCGGCGGCATCGTCATCGCCGCCAAAACCGCAGAGGCGCTGCGTATCCTCAACGACAAAATCAAGGACCGTGAGCTGGAAAAGCGCTATCTGTGCATTGTCCACGGCCGTCCCAGGCCGCCCGAGGGGCTGATCGAAAACTACCTGCGCCGCGACGAAAAGCGCAAGCAGGTCACGCTGCACAAAACCCGCGTCCCCGGCGCAAAGACTGCGCGCACACGTTACCGCACGCTCGCCACACAGGGAAAGCTGTCTCTTGTGGAATGCGAGCTGCTGACCGGGCGCACCCACCAGATCCGCGCGCATATGGCTTCTATAGGCTGCCCCCTGCTGGGCGACGGCAAATACGGCACCAATGAATTGAACCGTCCCTATGGCGAGACCGGACAGGCGCTGTATGCCTACCGCCTCACCTTCCGCTTTGCGCAGGATGCGGGCGCGCTGGGTTATCTGAACGGAAAAACCTTCACCGTACGCGACATCCCGTTTGTCATAAAATATTTCCCCGCTTTCGGGCTGTGATGCAGCAAGGGCGCAGAAACCGCTCCGGTTCCTGCGCCCTTTTTGTTACAGGATCTGCATGAGCAGCAGGCCGCAGCCGAGTACACCAAGTCCCGCCAGCGCAAAAATCGTACCGATCACACAGTTTATGATCTGGCCGGTTCTTTCAAGATAGGATTGGCTCGGCTTGCTGATATTATATCGCACATCGCATTCTTTTCCCAAATGAAAAATGCCGTTGCCCGTCCAGCCCGTGCTTTTGGCATATCGGATCCCATCGACAACATAGGTATAGGATGCGCGCGTCGGCTGGTTTCCGGTCCCGATCCCCCGCTGGATCTGTGTCATGATCCCTTTGGTCTTGCCTTTGCACCGGATGAATTTGATATACCGCGGAACACAGAATAAAAGCCCCACTGCCAGAAATGAAAACCCAACAATCCAGACCGCAACCATACCATCCCCTCCCTTAACGCCTGTTCCGGCAAGGCATCTGTATCAAGCATAGCATCGCATTGTCTTCCGGTCAAGTGGCATCCTGTGCACGCAAAAGAGGCGGCATGGCTCATGCCATGCCGCCTCTTTGAAAACACGGATGCATCCGCATCTCATTTAATATTCGTGTATACCTGGCCGGGTTCCAGCGAAACGCCCTTGACCGCCGCCAGCTCGGAGACAGTTACAAACGCGTATGTCTTATCCGTCCTGCTCTGCAACTCATCGATCGCCGCAAGAACCCCTTCGATTGTGCCGGAATACAAATCGTGCATCAGTACAATCGAGCCGTCCTCTACCTGATCCAGAATATTCTGCTTCACACTCTGCGGATCGGTTTTCGTCTTCCAGTCCAAAGTGTCCACATCCCAGTTGATGATCGGAAGCCCCAGCTCCTTCATCACCGACTGGACCTTGTCATCATACGAACCGCCAACCGGACGCATTACGGTCGGCCGCGCGCCGCAGTACTGTTCAATCAGCTGGCTGTTGGACTCGATCTCCTCGCGGATCCTGTCCTCACTCAGGGCAGGCAGCATTTCCATCGGATGGTTCATCGTATGGTTGCCCAGCTCGTGCCCTTCTGCCAGATAGCGGGCGCAGTGCGAGTGGAAATCCTTCAGGCGGTAGCCGCACATAAAGAACGTAGCATGCACACCTCGTTCTTTCAGGCCGTCAAGAAGCGTCGCTGTCATTCCGTCCGGATATCCGTCCTTGGCGCCGGTCGGACCGTCATCAAAGGTCAGCGCCACATAAACGTCTGCATCCGGAATATTTTCACCGATCGCCTGCGTTAAACCACCTGTCAGGGTATTCAGATGCGCTTTCTGGCTGTCAAAACCATTCAGGTCCATGTCGGTAAAAGCATAGCTGCCTTCTCCCAGGTCGGTATAGTGCTTACCCGTCAACGCCGCAAACAGCTGCGCTGACACGTAGAACCTGCCTTTTTCATCATCCTGGTAAACTTTGATTTCATCGCCTTTGACGCGGTCGCCGTTGACATTCGTTTTGCCATTCGTCCGTACGGTAGAGGTCATACCATTATACTCAACCGTCCATTCTTCCTTACCGTCAAAGGATGCGCTTCCGCCAAGCGCTGCCATAGCTGCTTTCAGCGGGATATACCGCGTGCCGTCAACCTCGATTGCAGCGCTGCCGCGCTTGCCCGTCTCCTCAGCCATTTCTTTCGCCTGGCCGCCCGCAAGAATGAGTTTGTCCGAATCGGTACGCATGAGTATGCTGCCTGTTACAACCTGCGATTCGGATGGCCCGAGCACTTTCAGGGCTTCCTCCGTTATCTTGCTCATTTTTTTATCGTCCAACGCTTTCTTGGACTGGGATACAATAATCAGGTCGCCCTGCTCTGCACTCACTTCTCCAACCTGCCAGGAGAATGCCTGGCATACATCCCGTACCGGGACGTAGGTAACACCCTCTTTTGTTTCCGGTGCCGCAGACAGCGTTTGATCCTGCCCATTATAAGTCAGAACCGTGCTGCCCACCTTCAGGTTCGCAGTATCATCTTTATAAGTGACTGAGGCAGTTGTTCCTGCGCTGTCCCAAGTCAATTCCAGCCCCAGATTGGCACACAACGAGTCGATTGGGACGAAGGCAGTGCTGCCTCCATTGCGGTAGGGCGCAGCACCAAGATCGACCGCTTTTCCGTCCTGACAGGCACGGCTGTTATCGATCTGATATACCAGCTGATTTTGATCCCCACCGAAAATCGCACTGGAAATACCCTTTACAATGTGAAACGCGACCGGCACCGCAATAATGATCACCAAGATCAACGCAATCAGCACCCCATAATGGCTGTTGCGGCGGCGACGACGATGGCGCCGGTATGTGGACCGGTACGCCGACCGATATGGCATTTTCCGTTCATTCCTTCCTACTTTTATTGATAGAATATCTTTTATCTATTGATACATTATAGCATCTTTCTTCAGAAAATAAAGTTACAGTACTGTTAATTTTTGCTCCCGACAGCGGAATATGCCTCGTCCAGCATCTGCACACCAACGCCCAGCAGATGCGGCCCGACATAAGAGCCCAACGTGCAGTCGATCTCTCCCTCCATAAAATTCAAAAAACCAGGCATATTCTGCTGTGCCAGCACGCGGATCTCGCGAAGCTCTTCCGGTGAATCCCCATGCGCAACTGCCAGATTGAACACCGCCCCACGCGGCACGAGAGAAGCTGTCATTTGCACCATCTTCTGCATAGCAGCCTTTCTCCCACGCACTTTGGCTGCGCTGACCAGTTCCCCGTCCTCCGCAAACGAAATGATCGGTTTGATCTGCAGGAGCGTGCCGGCGACTGCGGATATCTTCCCAATCCTTCCGCCCTTCTGCAGATATTCTAAGGTATTGACACAAAAAAACACATGCGTATTTCGTATGAGCGGCGGAATCGCGCGCAGAAGCTCATTCCAGCTCCACCCCTGTTCGATCCAGCGTGCTGCCTGAAGCACCGTCATACCAATCCCGAGCGAGCCGCTTTGTGTATCAAATACAGCGACTTCCATCCCATCCGTCTGCGCTCCGACCACACGCACCAGATTGCAGGTGCCGCTCAGCCCGCCGGACAGATGGATCGCGAGCACACGGCTGTATCCCTTCTTCCTGATTTGCCCAAGCACCTGTTCCACCGACTCCCCGCTGGGCAGCGTCGTCTTAGGCATTTCAGACGGCAAACGGCGGTATACTTCGCTGGGTATAATGTCCACGCCGTCAGCGTACTCTCCGTCTGAAAAAATCAGTTTCAGCGGCACTACATGGATATCATATTGTTTCAGCAGCGCGTCCGGGATATCCGCACATGAATCCGTGAGCAGCGCGATTTTCTGCTTATTCATACACTTTCCTTTCTCTTACAAATCCTCGCCTGCACTCCAGTTGACCAGATGCGGGGAAGGCTTGGGTTCATTTTGTCCGGGAGACGGCACCTTTACGCCGAAAAAATCGTACCACTGGCCGCATGCGTCGCACTGCCATGCCGTTGCCTCTGTCTCATCCATGATGTATATCTCATTTCCACATTCACAAGTCAGGATTGTCATTTTTCTCCTTCTTCCGCGAGCTACAAATGTATCAAGATAGACAAAGTATAGCATATTGCCTGCCGGATGTCGATATATTCCGCCTTTGCATACGACAAAGCCGCCTGCTTACAGGCGGCTTTGTTGTCTTATGCGTCTATGCGCCTGCTGCATCAGCAGCAGAGACTCAGGAGGACGGAATATCCCCTTCGCGGAGCAGGCTGACATGGATATTGCTGTATACAAAGCCATTTCCTGTGCTGATAATCTGTAGCGTAGTCGGAACAGCCGAAACCGATACCGGGACATTAAACGACTGATTGACGACGTCGCTCGACGTGTGGAATGTCTGCTGTGTTGCAGCACCCGTAACGGCCACAC
>NBJMR02800__coassemble_1586_pt1 | contig 29563 bp, 29 predicted proteins | sample NBJMR02800__metabat2_high_PE_027 | metagenome-assembled genome bin NBJMR02800 | reverse complement strand
ACTTGATCTTTTCGGTCACCGCGCGCGCAAACGCCTCGCGGTCGACCGCAAGCGCTCCGCCCGCCTCGACGCGGTTTGCGTCCGCACAGGCGAGGATCAGGCTGTCCAGCCGTCTTAGCTCCTCTTTGAGCAGTCCGGCGGCATTGGTCAGCTCGTCCGAGCGCAGCGAGTTCGAGCAGACCAGCTCAGCGAAGTCGTCCGAGTGGTGCGCCGGGCTGTGCTGTACAGGCTTCATCTCGTGCAGGCGCACCTTAACGCCGCGCTGCGCGAGCTGCCACGCAGCCTCGCAGCCCGCAAGGCCAGCGCCAACTACCGTTACCGTATCAACCATTGGCGGCCTCCTTTGCTGCAGCCTTTTCGGCAGCCCTTTTCGCCTTCTCCGCCGCCTTTTCCTCTTCATATTTCGCCAGCGCCTTGGCGTACTGCGCCTGCTGGGTCTTAGTCAGCGCCTGCACGTCCTCTTCTTTGAGCTTTTTGAAGCGGTTCGTGGTCTTGGTCATCCACGGCACCTGCTTTTTCGCAGCGGTCTTTTTGGCTGTCGTGGTCTTTTTCGCCGTGGTGTCCTTGGACGCGGACGCCTTTTTCGTCACCTTCTTGGGCTTCTCCTCGCCCTCGCCCGCGGCTTCCGCCGCAGCCTTGGCCGCTGCGCGCTCGGCCGCCTTTGCGGCGCGCGCCTCGCGGCGAAGGCGGTTCTTCTCCGCCTCCTCAGGCGGCAGGCCCTCCTTGACCAATTCCTTGTAGCCGCAGCCCTCGCGCAGGCACACGTCCGTGACCTCCTTGGAGTCGCGGTCGGTGTGGCGGAACAGCGAGGAGTCGCATTCCGGGCACTTGGTTTTGAGCGGCTTATCCCAGGTCATGAACTGACAGGTGGGGTATTTATCGCAGCTGTAGTACACATAGCCGCGCGCGGATTTCTTCTTGACTACCTTTGCGCCGCACACCGGGCAGGCCGCGCCGGTGTCCTCGGTGATCGGCTTGGTGTTGGTGCACTCCGGGAAGCCCGGGCAGGCGAGGAACTTGCCGAACCGGCCGGACTTGATGACCATGTTGCGGCCGCACTTTTCGCAGATCACGTCCGTGACCTCATCCTTGATCTTGATACGCTTGCCCTCGAGGTCGATCTCCGCCTGCTTCAGCGCGTCCTCAAAACCGTCATAGAAGTTGTGCAGCAGCTGGATATAGTCCAGCTTGCCCGCCTCGACCTCGTCGAGCTGCTCCTCCATGTTGGCGGTGAACTCGTAGTCCGCGACCGACTTGAACTCGTCGACCAGCAGGCCGGTTACGCCTTCGCCGAGCGGCGTGGGGCGCAGCGCCTTGTTCTCCTTGGTCACATAGTCGCGGTCTAGGATGGTCGAGATGGTCGGCGCATAGGTGGACGGGCGGCCGATGCCGCGCTCCTCCATCGCGCGGATCAGCGAGGCTTCGGTGTAGCGCGCGGGCGGCTGGGTGAAGTGCTGCGCCGGGTCGAGCTTCTCGACCGAGAGCGTGTCGCCCTTGTCAAAACGCGGCAGCGGCTTGCCCGCCTCGCCCTTCTTCTCGTCGTCCGTGCCCTCCTCGTAGACCGCGGTAAAGCCCGGGAAGGCCACCGTGTGGCCGGACGCGCGGAACACCTGTCCCTCGCACACGATGTCCGCCGAGACCGTGTCCAAAATCGCGTCCGCCATCTGACATGCGACAAAGCGCGACCAGATCAGCTTATACAGCTTGTACTGGTCAGGGGTAAGGTGCTGACGGATCTCGTCCGGCAGCAGCTTAACGTCGGACGGACGGATGGCTTCGTGCGCGTCCTGCGCGTTTCCCTTGGTTCTGAATACGCGCGGCTTGCCGGGATAGAACTCGTCGCCGTAACGCCCGCGGATAAAACCCGCGGCGGCGGCGGTCGCCTCATCCGCCAGACGGAGCGAGTCGGTACGCATATAGGTGATTAGACCGGTCAGGCCGTACTCACCCAGTTCGATGCCTTCATACAACTCCTGCGCAATGCTCATCGTGCGGCGCGGGGTCATGTTGAGCTTGCGGCTGGCCTCCTGCTGCAGGGTCGAGGTGATGAACGGCGGCGCAGAGCTGCGCTTTTTCTTGCCGCGCTTGATCTCGCCCACGACAAACGGGCGGCCTTTCACCGTGTCCACCACGGCCTGCGCCTGTTCCTCGTTTTTCAGCTCGACCTTGCCGGTCTGGTCTCCGTAATAGCGGGCGGTGAACTGGCCGCCGTCCGCGGTCTGCAGCAGCGCCTCGATCGTCCAGTATTCTTCGGGTACGAACGCGCGGATCTCGTTTTCCCGGTCCACAACCAGACGGGTCGCGACGCTCTGCACGCGGCCCGCAGACAGGCCGCGCTTGACCTTGCGCCACAGGAAGGGCGACAGCTCGTAGCCTACAATGCGGTCGAGGATGCGGCGCGCCTGCTGTGCGTTGACCAGATCGATGTCAATATCTCTCGGATGCTCGATCCCGTATTTGACCGCAGGTTTCGTGATCTCGTTAAACGTCACGCGCTTGGAATCCTTGTCTTTGAGCTTGAACAGCTCTTTGATATGCCATGAAATGGCTTCACCCTCGCGGTCCGGGTCGGTTGCGAGATAAACGAAATCGCTTTTACGGATCTCGCTGCGAATCTCTTTGATGATTTTATCTTTTCCCTCGATCGGCACATATTCCGGCTTGAAATCATGCTCGATATCGACGCTCATTTTCTTTCTCGGCAGATCGCGCAGATGACCCATCGAGGCCTTGACCACATAATCCGGCCCGAGATATTTGCCGATGGTCTTGGCCTTGGCAGGCGACTCCACGATAACTAATTTTGACATAGAAACCTCCAAAGCTTCGATTGCAAACTATGTTTGCAATCGAGTTCTGATTCTCAGGCAGCACCACTGCCTGAGAATGCCGGCCAGAACCCGCGCCGCTGGCACGGCTTCCCGCCGGATGGTTTTGCAAAATCGGGCAAAGCTCGGTTTTGCAAGGCCGCTCACAGAGCGGCTATTTCATACGCGCCTGACGGCGCGGATAGTGGTTTATTGTGCGGTTTAAGGTGGGCTTATTTCCGTCCCATCACCAGTCTGCCCTTTTCGCGGCGCAGGATACCGTCCATCTCGAGCATGGTGACCAGGCTCATCACGCGCGGCGCGGGCAGGCCGCAGCGTTCGATCAGCTCTTCGACCGTGTCCGTGCCCTGCATCACGAGCTCTGCGATGCGGCGCTCGTCCTCGCGCAGGCCGTCCGGCAGCGCAGATGCCTTTCCCTCCGACGGTGCAGATGCCTTTTCTTCCGCCTGGTCCTCGCGCCGGCGGATATCCTCCCAGGCACTTTTTGCGCCCGGGACCGGGTGCTCGCCTGTCTGCCGCGCAAAGGCCTGCTGCACGCGATGTTCCGCAGGACGCACCCGAAGCAGGCCGCTGTACGCCCGCACCAGCGCATCCGGGCTGCGCAGCAGCGCGGCTTCGCCTTTTTCGATCAGCTCATTGCAAGCTTTGGACTGCGGCGCGTCCAGCGCGCCGGGTACCGCATACACATCGCGCCCCTGATCGAGCGCATGCCGCGCGGTGATCAGCGCGCCCGACCGGTAGCCGCCCGCCTCGACGATCACCGCCGCGACCGAAAGGCCGCTGATAATACGGTTGCGGGCATGGTAATGCGTGCCCTTCGGCTCGGTGCCGGGCGGATATTCGCTGACGATCGCGCCGGATAGCATGATATCGCCCATCAGGCTGCGGTGCTGCGGCGGATAACATACGTCCGCACCGCCGGCGAGCACGGCAACCGTCAAACCGCCCGCGCGCAGCGCGCCGCGGTGTGCGGCCCCATCGTTGCCGAGCGCCATGCCGCTGACCGTGACAAAGCCCGCGCGGGCCAGCGCCGCGCCGATGCTCTCCGCCGTGCTCAGTCCATAGGCAGTCGCTTCGCGCGTGCCGACCACCGCAATGCCCGGCAGCACATCAAAATCCGGCCAGCGTCCGCGCACATACAGTGTCAGCGGCGGGTCGGCAATGGCGCGCAGCCGGTCCGGATACGCATCGTCGCCGGGCGTGATGATGCAGATATCCTTTTTGGCGCACTGCTCGATGATGCGCTCGGCTTCGCCGGTGTCCTTATCGCACAACGCGTCCACCTGCACCTTGCGCAGGCCGCAGGGCGATTTGGCCAGTGCTTCCCGGTCTGCGGCGTACACCGCCTCGGGTGAGCCGAACGCGCGCAGCAGCTCCGCCGCCATACGCGGCCCGACCTGCTGCCGCTGGGAAAGCCATACATAACTCAGATGTGACGGCATGCCGCCCGCCTCCTCATTTTGTCATTTCGTAGATCACAATCGCCGCGGCTACGCCCGCGTTAAGCGATTCTGCGCGGCCCTTCATCGGGATGATCACCCGCCGGTCGGACTGCCCGATCGCCGCAGACGACACGCCGCGCCCCTCGCTGCCGATGATGACCGCCGCGCGGCCGAGCTGTACGGCGGACAGCGGCACGCTGTCCGCGTGCAGCGCAGTTGCATAAACCGGCAGGCCTGCCCGCCGCAGGCGTGCAATCGCCGTCTCCAGCGGCAGCGTCACGCACGGCAGGCGGAACACCGCCCCCATGGTCGAGCGCACCACCTTGGGCGCAAACGGGTCGGCGCAGCCCTCGCACAACACCACAGCGCCGAGTGCGAACGCCTCGGCGGTGCGCAGGATCGTGCCAAGGTTGCCCGGGTCCTGCAGGCCGTCCAGCAGCAGCACCTGATCTTTTCCGTCCAGCGCATCCGCGCCCCACTGCGGCTGTACACAGGAAAAGATCACCCCCTGCGGGGTCTCTACACCGCTTGCCGTACAGAACAGCGCATCCGGGGCGCTGTACAGCGCTGTGCCGGACTGCTCAAGCTGCGCCAGAAGGCCGGCGGGAAGGCAGCCCTCCCGCCCCTCGCGCACGAGCAGCGTCTGGATCTGTGCGCCTGAGGCGACCGCCTCCTGCAGCATTTTTTCTCCCTCACACAGCATCTCGCCCGTGCTGCGGCGGTATTTGCGCTCGCGCCCCAGCCGCGCCAGATGCCGCAGGGCGGTGTTCTGACGGCTCTGTATCCGGATCAATCGCTCTCCCCCTGTCTGTTGGTATTTCCCTCGCACCGCGTGGGCATGCAATACGCCAAAAGCCTGAACGCATCCCGTCCAGGCTTTGTATCGCGTGTTATTAGTCGCCTGTGAGCGGCTTCATGGTCGGGAAGAGCAGAACATCACGGATCGAAGCGGAATCGGTCAGCAGCATGACCAGACGGTCGATGCCCATGCCCATGCCGCCTGTGGGAGGCATGCCGTATTCCAAAGCGTTGACAAAATCGTCATCCATCATGTTTGCTTCGTCGTCGCCCGCGGCGCGCAGCGCTACCTGGCGCTCAAAGCGCTCGCGCTGGTCGATCGGGTCGTTCAGCTCGGAGAATGCGTTGCACAGCTCGCGTCCTGCGACAAAGCACTCAAAACGCTCGGTCAGGCGCGGGTCGGACGCCTTGCGCTTGGCCAGCGGCGAGACCTCGACCGGGTAGTCCATGATAAAGGTCGGCTGGATCAGGTGCTCCTCGACGAACTCGTCGTAGCACTGCGCGAGCAGGTCGCCCCAGCTCTCCTTGCCCTTTTCGATCTCCACGCCCTTGGCCTTAACTGCCTCGAGCGCCTGCTTTTCGTCCATGGCCATGAAATCCAGGCCGGAATACTCCTTGACTGCCTCCGCCATGGTCATACGGCGCCAGCCCTTGGTGAAGTCCAGATCCATGCCCTGGTAGGTGACCTTGGTCGTGCCGAGCACCTTTTCGCATACATGCACAACCATATCCTCGGTGATGTCCATCATGCCGTGGTAATCGGTGTACGCCTGATACAGCTCGATGGTGGTGAACTCCGGATTATGCTTGGTGTCCATGCCCTCGTTGCGGAAGATACGGCCGATCTCATACACCTGCTCAAAGCCGCCCACGATCAGGCGCTTGAGGTGCAGCTCGGTCGCAATGCGCATGTACATGTCGATGTCCAGCGCGTTGTGGTGCGTGATGAACGGGCGCGCTGCCGCGCCGCCCGGGATGGTGTTGAGGCAGGGGGTCTCGACCTCCATAAAGCCGCGGCCATCCATAAAATTGCGGATCTCACGCACGATCGCCGAGCGCTTCTCAAAGGTATCGCGTACCTCGGGGTTGACGATCAGGTCAACATAGCGCTGGCGGTAGCGCATATCCGTGTCCTTCAGGCCGTGCCACTTTTCGGGCAGCGGCGCCAGGTTTTTGGAGAGCAGCGTCAGCTCATGCACCGCGACCGATATCTCACCCTTCTGGGTGCGGAATACTTCGCCCTCCACGCCGATGATATCGCCGATGTCCATTTTCTTATAGCCCTTGTATACCTCGTCGCCCACATTGTCGCGCTTGATATACAGCTGCAGACGGCCGTAACGATCGGACAGGTCGGAGAACGACGCTTTGCCCATGATGCGCTTGCTCATCATGCGGCCCGCAAGGCGGACGGTTTTGCCCTCCAGCTCGTCAAAATGCTCGTGGATTTCATTGGTGTGGTGGTCGCGCTCAAAGCGCACCTGCTGGTACGGGTCTGCTCCCGCAGCCTGCAGCTCCGCCAGCTTCTCGCGGCGGATACGCTTCAGCTCATGCAGCTCCTCTGCGGTCTGCTCGTGCTGTTCCTGCGCCTGATGCTGTTCTGCCATGTTTTCCCCATCTTTCTAATAGTTTATGATTTTACGCGCCGCAGCGCGCAGCAAAGGGCGGGAGGGCGCTGCCCTCCGGCCGGTTTTATTTCTGGATATCCATGATCTGATATTTCACGATGCCGACCGGCGCCTCTACCTCGACAATCGTGCCGACTTTTTTACCCAGCATAGCCTTGCCGAACGGCGATTCATCCGAAATCTTGCCCTCCATCGGGTCAGCTTCCTGCGAGCCGACGAAATGGTACTCCTCCTCATCGCCGAACTCCAGGTCCTTGACGATGAAGCGGCAGCCGGGTGAAACCTCGTCTGCAGCGTAGGTGTCGCCGGTCACGACGACCGCCAGCTTGATGATTTCCTCCAGCTCTGCGATACGGGAGTACAGCTTGCCCTGTTCGTTTTTCGCCTCGTCATACTCCGCGTTCTCGGACAGGTCGCCGAATGAGCGCGCTTCCTTGAGCTGCTCGGCCACCTCGTCCGCACGGGTGGTTTTCAGATATTCCAGTTCTTCCTTATATGCGTCCAGACTTTCCTGTGTCAGCTTGATTTCCTTTGCCATATTTGCAAACCCTTCTTATCACATCGTTATCGGCGCTGCGGCCGTACAGTACCACCTATTATATGTAACGATCCGCGCGCTGTCAAGCGCGCATCCGTATTTTTAACGGCGGCAGCGCACTCTGCAGCCGGATTATTTGACGATTTCGACCGCTTTTTGCAGCTGCGGATCGTCCTCCGGCGCGAGGAAATAAAATCCAGCCTGCTGCTCCTCGCTCAGCTCCACTTCCACATCCGGCGCGATCCCGACGTCCGCCAGGCTGTTCCCGTTCGGGGTGAAATACTCCTCGACCGACAGGTTGACCGCCGATCCGTCGGACAGTTCGAAAGTCTGCTGCGCGCGGCCCTTGCCGGTGGTATGCGTGCCGACCAGGGTAGCGCGGTCATATTCCTGCAGCGCTGCGGCAAAAAATTCCGCGGCCGAAATGCTCTGGTCATCGATCAGCACTGCAATCGGCAGGTCGATCATGTCCGCGTCCGAAGAATACACCGTTTCGTCCCCGTCTTTGGTGCGCAGGGCCATGATCGTGCCTTCGGGCAGCAGCGGGTCGAGCGCCTCGCTCATCTCCTTGACGCGCCCGCCGCCGTTGTGCCTCACATCGATCACAAGCGACTGCGCTCCGTCCTCGATCAATGCCTCCAGCGTCTGGCTGAACTGCCCGGCCGAACCGACATGGAAATTCTCGATGCGGATATAGCCGATATTGCCGTCCAGCATCTGCCCCCACGCCATCTTCTGCGTGACGACTGCACGCTGCATGGTCAGCTCCTGTGTTTCGCCTGTCCCGTCTTTTTGGACGGACACAGTTACTTCCGTACCTTCCTCGCCCTGGATCGCATCGATCACAGCATCTGCCCCGTCCGCCGCCACGGTCAGGCCCTCCGCCCCCGTGATATAGTCGCCCTTCTGGATCCCTGCGTCAGCCGCCGGTGAATCGTCATACACCAAGCTGACGCGGATACTGTCCTCCGTGCTGATTACGGACACACCAATGCCGCAGCCCTGTCCCTCGCTGTTCATACGATACTGCTCATACTGATCCGCCGGAATATAGGAGGACCACTGGTCATCCAGTCCCGCTACATAGCCGACGGCAGCATAATCCGCTACCGTATTTTCGTCCAGGTCGCCCACATAGTGCGCCGCGGCGATCCGGTCGATTTCGCGCAGTTTTTCCTGCACCGCGGGCGTGCTCCATCCGGTCAGGATAAGGCACACCCCCACCACCGCAGCGGCAGCTGCGAGACACAGTGCCAGTGCGGTCGCCAGTGTGATGCGCGTTTCTTTCAGTTTATGCAATGCAATCCCTCCATAACAAAAGGGAGGGGTTCCCCCTCCCTTCTATGTATCCTGCTCAGAAAAAGCTCTTCGGATCCACCGTTTCACCGTTGATATACACCTCAAAGTGCAGGTGCGGTCCGGTCGAGTTGCCGGTCGAACCGACCTTGCCGATCAGTTCACCCTGCTGCACGGTCTGCCCAACCGATACCAGGATCTGCGACTGATGGCCGTAGGCAGTCATCATGCCGCCGCCGTGGTCGATAACCGTGTAATTGCCGTAGCCCGAGACCCAGCCCGCCGTGACGACGGTGCCGGTTGCTGCCGCCAAGATATCCGCCCCCATCGAAGCCGGGATATCCTCGCCCGCATGGAACTTCATCGTACCATAAATCGGATGGATACGCCAGCCATACGCGCTCGAGTTTGTCGTACAGCTCGGGGTCGGCCAGATCAGCGTGCCGTCACCCATAGGTACCGAGCCGTTCGCCGCAGACTGACGGGACAGTTCCGCGATCTGGTCGCTGACCGACTGCATCTCCGCTGCAATACGGTCGTACTCGGCTTCACTTTCCGCCTTGTACGCCTCAATGCTCTCCTGCAGCGCGGCCTGCTCGGCCTCGCTCGCCGCCAGATCATCCACCTTATAATTCAGGTTTTCCTGATAATCCTTCTGCTCATCCTGCGTATTCTGCAGGTCATCACGCTTTTGCTCAATGTCCTCCTTAGCCGCCGTATATTCCTCTACCACCTGCTGGTTATAATCCATCAGCGAGGTGACAATCTCCATACGGGAAAGCAGATCAGAGAAGCTGGAGGAATTGAGCAGCACTTCCAGGTAGCTGATTTCGCCCTGCTCATAGGTGGTGCGCACGGTCTGCGCAAACTCTTCCTCCTTCTGTGCAAGCGCCTCTTCAGCCGCTTCCAGTTCCGTGGTCTTGACATCAATCTGATCCTGCAGGCGCGCAATATACTGCTCAACCGTCGCGATCTCCTGCTTTGTCAGGTCGATCTCCTTCTGCAGCGCGTCGCGTGTCGCCTGTACATCATCGGCCTGCTTGGTCAATTCTGCGATCGTCTCCTGCACCGCCGCCTTCTGTTCCTCCAGCGAACTGAGCTGGTCGCGGAGGGAATCCGCATCCGTATCATCTTCTGCAGCCGCTGCAAACGTCAGGCTGGAGGCAAACATGGAAAACAGCATCGCGACAATCAGGATGCCCGCGATCACACAAGAAATCAACCGGACGGTTTTCTTTTTCATCATAATGGGTTTCGCTCCTTTGTTTCCTTGCCGCTGGATCACACATCCATAAACTTGCGGATACTCGTTACCGAGCCGCCAATACCGAACAGCACACCCGCGCCGCAATATACGCCGAGCACCAGCCAGCGCACACTTTCAAACGGCAGCAGCTGGAAGTACGGGATCACACCGCTGACAATGTTGTACAGCTCGGTATAGAGCCCCCACTCTGCCAGGAATGCCAGGCCGCCGGCCAGCAGGCCGAGCACCATGCCCTCGATCACAAACGGCCAGCGGATGAACCAGTTGGTCGCACCCACGATTTTCTGGATCGAGATTTCCTCACGCCGCGCAAACATCGCAAGCTTTACCGTATTGGAAATGATAAAGATCGAAATAACCGCCAGGCCGACTACCATGGCCAGCGCCACGATGTTGAACACATGCTGTATCTGGATCAGGCGGGAAATAACCGCCTCATCCGCTCGCACGCCGTCCGTCCCCTCGACAGCCTCAATCTGCTCGATCGTCTGCTCTGCCTGTGCCGGGTCCTTCATGGTAAACACAAAGCTGTTGCGCAGCGGATTGTTGTCCGAATCGAACTCATCCAGGATATTGGCATCCTCGCCCAGCTGCAGGCGGTAATCCTCCAGCGCCTCGTCCCGGTCGACAAACTCAATCGTTGCGATGTTGTCAATCCGGTTGAACTGCGAACCGAGCGCCCGCGCCTCGCGCGTGGACAGCGAATCATCGATCCACACAACGATCTCGTTGGACTGCTGCAGGTCTGTAATGCTCAAATCAATATTATATGCGATCAGAGTCACGGTTCCTGTCAGAATCAAGCAGGCAATCATAATGAGCACTGCTGCAAGCGACATGAAACCATGCTTGAAAATATTGCGGAAGCCTTCCTTCCAGTAATAGCCAAAACGTCTCATACCTGATAATACCCACCTGTCTGGTCGCTGATGACCTCGCCGTTGTCGATCATGACGACGCGTTTTTCGAACTCATCCACCAGCCCTTTCTCGTGTGTGACGATCAGGACCGTGGTGCCCAGCTCGTTGATCTTTTCAAACAATGTCATCAACTCGAGTGAACGGGCAGGATCAAGGTTTCCGGTCGGCTCGTCCGCAATGATCAGGCGCGGATTGTTGACCAGCGCACGTGCAATCGCCACGCGCTGCTGCTCGCCGCCGGACAGGTTCATCGGCTTCTCCTGCGCTTTATCCGTCAGGCCGACCAGGTCGAGCACATACGGCACGCGCTCTTTGATCGCCTTGCCCTTGGCGCCAATCGTACGCATGGCAAACGCGACGTTTTCATACACAGTCTTTGTGTTGATCAGGCGGAAGTCCTGGTACACAACGCCCAGTGTGCGGCGCAGGTACGGGATCCGGCGCTTCTTGATCTCACCGATATTGTAGTTGTTGACCAGCACGCGTCCTTCCGTCGGCCGGACCTCTGCAGTCAGCAGCTTGATGATCGTTGTTTTGCCCGAACCGGACGCGCCGACCAGAAAGACAAATTCGCCCTCGTCAACGCGCAGGTTGGCCTTGTTCACCGCCCGTATGCCATTATCATATACCACGGTGACATCATTCATCCGTATCACAGGCAATCCTCCCCGGTGCCGTTATTGAATCAAAAAGGCAAAGGTGCATACCACGATACACCTTTGCCTATTATAACAGATATTCCCCAGCCGCGCAACCCGACAATAACTGCCATCTTTGCGCGCAGACGTTTTTTTCGTGAAGAATTTGTGAACAAATTGTTACTTAGCGTGATCCTTCTTCGCGGCTTGCGAGGTATTTGCGCACCATCAGCGCCACTTTAAAGACGATCGCATGGTCGAATTCCCGCAGGTCGAGCCCGGTCAGCTTCTTGATTTTTTCCAGGCGGTAAACCAGCGTGTTGCGGTGCACAAACAGCTTGCGTGAGGTCTCGGACACATTCAGATTGTTCTCAAAGAACTTCTGGATGGTGAACAGGGTTTCCTGGTCGAGCGAATCGATCGAGCCCTTGCGGAACACCTCGGACAGGAACATTTCGCACAGCGTGATCGGAAGCTGATAAATCAGGCGGCCGATGCCGAGGTTCTCAAAGCTGATGATATTCTTCTCCGTATCAAACACCGCGCCGACCTCGATCGCGGTCTGCGCCTCCTTAAAGGATTTTGCGATATCTTTCATCTGCGAGGACACCGAGCCGATGCCGATCAAACACTTGACCGACAGTTCGCTTTGCAGCGTCTCCTCAATCGCGGCGGCAATCTTAGCCAGATCCTTGACCTCGCTGCCCGCTTTGACCTCCTTGACTACAACGATATCGGTCTCCGAGATATGCAAAACGAAATCCTTCTGCTTATCCGGGAACATACCGGTCACAACATCGATCGCAGCCACGTCCGCCGGCATCTGCTGCCGCACCAGGAACACCACGCGCGGCACGTCGTTGCCAAAGTGCAGCTCACGGGACTTAATGTAAATATCGCCGGGCAGGATATTGTCCAGAATGATATTCTTGACAAAGGTCGCCTTGTCGTGCTTTTCATCGTACAGGGTCTTGATATTGTTGATTGCGACCGCAACCAGCGAGCAGATGCTGCGCGCAAGCTCATCCTCACCCTGCACGAAAACAGCGTATTCCAGCCGCGAGGCACGGTCGCCCGTCGTGTGGTAGGTATAGCCGCCGAAGCGCACGATCTCGCCTGCAAAGCCGAGTTCGGTGATTGCTTCTTCCCGCATCTCGCCAATGCGGGGCAGGTCGGTGCATGCCACAACCGCGCCGCTCGCATCCACGATACCAATGGTACGGTCCACCGTGTCCTTCATCTGCAATACGATCGACTGGAACAATCTCGAAGCCATTTCCATCACCTTTCCCGTCTCTTTACCTTTTCAGCGTATGTCAGCCGCGGACGCCGCGGCGTTATCCCGGTTGCATCCTATGATCATTCTTCACAAGAACAACGCTGATCTCTTATGCATTTTAAGACATTATATCATAGTCCCCGACATTTTTGTACAAAAATTTTCAAAAAATTTTGGCAATTTTTAGCCCCGGTTTTCTTTGCCATCCCGAAGCTGCCCGAGCTCCTCCCCGGTCAGCTCACGGAAAGCCCCGGCCGGCAGCGCCGGATCGAGCCGCAGGCCGCCCAGCTGCACCCGCCGCAGCCCCACGACCGTCCCGCCGACAGCGGCGATCATACGCTTGACCTGATGGTATTTTCCTTCGCGCAGCGTGACCCGCACGCAGGCCTTTCCTTCCTGCTGCATGAGAATCTCCAGAAGCGCGGGCAGGCACACCGTCCCGTCCCGCAGGGTCAGCCCCGTCCGGAAACGCATCGCCGCATCCGGCGCGAGCGTCCCGTCAACCTCCGCCTCGTATATCTTGCTCACATGCCTTGCCGGGCTCATCAGCGCATGGCTGAGCGCGCCGTCATCCGTGATGATCAGCAGGCCTTCCGTGTCCTTATCCAGCCGCCCGACCGCAAACAGCCCGCGCCGCATATTTTCCGGGAACAGGCCGAGCACGGTGTCATGCCGCTCATCCCGGCTGGCGGTGATCACGCCCGCGGGCTTGTTGAGCATGTAGTATCTCTGGGCGCGGTAGGTCTGCACCTGCCCGTCCAGCGCGACCTGCGCCGTATCCGGATCCACCTTGGCGGCCGGGTCGGTCAGCACCGCGCCGTCCACCGCCACGCGCCCTGCCCGGATCATTGCCTGCACTTCCTTGCGGCTGCCGCAGTTCAGGTGCGCAAGCAGCTTATCCAGTCGCATCCGTGGCATTTTGTCTCCCCCGACAACTCATTGTTGGTAATAGCATAACACTTTTTTGCATTTTGCACAATAGGCAAATACAAAAAAAGTGCAATCCCCTGAATAATCCCGATGGAACTGATAACTGTGCACACACTTTTTCGTGAAATTGCACAGAACCGCGGCTCCCCTGGCAGGGGAGCCGCGGTTCTGGCGGCGCACCGGAAATGTGCCTCAATGCGCGAACAATTCATCGTAGGTGATGCCGAACACTTCGACAAATTTATCGATTTCATATACCGATACCGCGCGGTAGCCGCTTTCAATCCGTGCAATTATTTCCCGTGAGAGATCACAACCGTGCAACTGCATTTGTGCAGCCAATTCAGACTGCGTCCAGCTGCGGGCAACTCTGAACTCCCGGATTTTGGCGCCGACATTTCGATCCTGCGGTGTGCTCCTTTTCATTTTGACACTCCATATATATAACTTTTACTTGATTATGGAATATCGCCATGCTATTATAGTTATATACACGTAACAATCAGACTTTTCGTAAGGAGCTGTCATGGAAACCAACGAACTATATTTGCAGGTATTTCGTGAGATGCTTTCCAAGCAGGATATCCGGGTAACCTTTCCTACATTGGAAGGGGTGGATATCAACAAGCTGATGGATTCCATCTATTACCGCGCTCTGAACCGCATCAAGGGGTATATACAGGACGACAGCCTCTCCGACCCGGAATGCTTCCGGAAAATCGAGCAGGTGATCTGCACACTGGAGGATCTCGGCAGCAGCGGCGGCGGGCGGCACGATTTTTGAACAAAAAAGCGGAAACGGTCACCCGTTTCCGCTTTTTTCGCCTGTTTTGCTTTACAGCAGCGCCAGAATATTGTTCTTGGGCATCGCGCCGACCGCCTTGTTGGCGATCTGGCCGTTTTTCATCACGACCAGTGTCGGGATGCTCATGACGCCGAACTGCTGGGCCAGCTCGCCCTGCTCGTCCACGTTGATCTTGCCGACCTTGATGTCCGTGCGCTCCTCCGCGATCTCGTCCACGACCGGGGACACCATGCGGCACGGGCCGCACCAGGTCGCCCAGAAGTCGAGCAATACGGGCTTGTCCGACTGCATGACCTCGGTCTGGAAATTGTCCTTGGTAATGGTTAATACTGCCATGTTGATCCGCTCCTTTATCTTTTATTTATTGTTTCACAAGCTCATAATAAAATGCGTACTGCTGCATCACGCCCGCAAAGCCTTTATACCGCCGCAGCGGGAAGCCTTTGGGATAGTGCTCGTCCAGCATCTGCCGGATATGCGTATCGACCGGGAACGCGTCGATATGATGCAGGGCAAACAAACAGATGCACTCCGCCACCTTGACACCCACGCCGCTCAGACGCATCAGCTCAGCTTTGGCATGCGCATAGTCCATGCGGCGCACCGCATCCAGATCGACCTCGCCCGAAGCGGCCTGCCGTGCTGCCGCCAGTATGTACTTCGCGCGGTAGCCCAGCCGGACAGGCGCCAGGTCGTCCGCCGTGCAGGCGGCAAGCCGCTCTGCAGTCGGGAAGACATTGTATACCTGTTCACTCCTATTATAGCAGGTTTCCCCGAAAAGGGAACACATATTTTCGACGCATTTCGTGATGCGGGGGATGTTGTTCTGCTGCGAGATGATAAAGCACACGATCACCTCCCACAGCTCCTGCCGCAGGATGCGCAGCCCGCCGCCTGTGGCAATCGCGCTTTGCAGGTACTTGTCCCGTTTGGCAACTGCGCGTTTGCAGCGTCCATAGTCCGCATCCAGGTCAAAATACGGCCGCCAAACCGTTTCAAATTCGTCCTCCGGACAGTCAAAGCGCACCGTCTGCCCCTGCTGGCTGATCTCGATATAGCGGCCGCCCGCGACCAGCGCATAGTGTCCCTCGCCAAGCGGCCGGAAGCGGAAGCACTGGCCCGAGCGCGCGATCTGATCGATGTTAAAGTCCGGGATGGTACGTTCAGTCATTGGCTCATGGCCTCATGCTCGCGTGCGAGTTCCTCGTAAAGCTGATGGAAGATCCAGCCGATGTTGGTCTCGGTCACGATCGCCTTGTACGGCACGGACACGCCGTGCTTTTTCATCTCACGCAGCAGGATCTCGAGCCGCTTATCGGTAAAACCGTCCAACACGAGCATCGGCTCGGCGAGCGTGGGGGCTTCCGGGTTTTCGCGCGCGTCAAAGCCTTTGCGGCCGAGCAGGCAGCCCACGGTCTGCCCCACGGCCTCCGGCGCAACGTTTTTGATGCGCGCCCCCATCTGCACCAGAATGGATTTCAGAACCGCGGTTTGTTCACCGCCCCTGGGGTCATAATATAATACAGTCTCACGGGATACCGGCATGATCGGTCTCCTCCTTTATTTCACAGATAGCTTATCACACCCTGACGGGCGTTACCGTGATTATATCACAAAACACTGTGCCTTGTCAGCATGTCCCCCGCTTGACAGGATGCCCGTCAATCAGTATAATCATAGTTAGCTTATGCTAACTATGATAAACAAAGGAGTCCTTTATGAATCATAAACAGATTTTCCATGCCTTTCCGCCCGTTCCGGGCGGCCTGCCATGACGCAGGCGCTGCTCTGGGCCGCAGCAGGCACCGGCTTTACCTTTTTGATGACCGCACTGGGCGCATCCCTGGTGTTCCTGCTGCGCCGCCGGTCCAACCCGCTACTGCAGCGCATATTTCTGGGATTTGCCGCCGGGGTGATGATTGCAGCGTCCGTATGGAGCTTGCTCATTCCTGCGATCGAGGAAGCCGAGGCCGCGGGCGGCGTCGGCTGGCTGCCCGCAGCGGGCGGCTTTGTGCTCGGGATCCTGCTCATGCTGGGACTGGACGGCCTGCTGCCCCATCTGCACAGCGGCGCGGCGCAGGCCGAAGGGCTGCCCTCCTCTTTCCGGCGCACGACGCTGCTTGTGCTCGCGATCACACTGCACAATATCCCGGAAGGAATGGCGGTCGGCCTGACCTTCGCACGCGCCGCGCAGCATAACGGCGACGCCGGGCTGATTGCAGCCGCAGGCGCGCTGGCGCTCGGCATCGGCATACAGAATTTCCCCGAGGGGGCAGCGGTCGCGCTCCCGCTCCGGCAGGAGGGGCTGTCGCGCGGACGCGCGTTCGCGTACGGCGCGCTCTCCGGGATCGTGGAGCCCGTATTCGGCGTGCTGGTCGTGCTCGCGGCGGCGCAGCTGACGCCCTTTATGCCATGGCTGCTTTCAGCGGCCGCGGGCGCGATGCTGTATGTCGTGGTCGAGGAGCTGATACCGGAAGCGCACCTCGGCGAGCACTCGCATCCGGGCACGCTCGGCGTGATGGCGGGTTTTCTTGTGATGATGGTGCTGGATGTGGCGCTTGGGTGAATCTTGACCCAATTGGCAGCCATTTTTCACCTGGATTTCTGATAATTTTTGCCCCAGTGTGCCCTCTGGACAAAAAAATCCCTTTCTGCTATAATAAAGTTAAACCGAATATCCCGGTAGAAATAAGTCGTCAAGGCGTAGTCTATGTGTATAGGCTGCGCCTTTTCTTTTCGCCCTTTTCTGCCTGGGAACGACAACAGGAGGAGATTTCTTATCATGCCAAAGACCAAATTCCAGGAGTTCATTTACGGCGTGCTGATGACCTTTTTCATGGTGCTGGCGATGGAGCTGTACAACACCGGCCTGCGCACCGGCGGGCTCACCAACGCCGCCCTGCCCCTCGCCCTGCACGAGATGACGTTTATGTTCCCTATCTGCTTTGTGATGGGCTTTTGCTTTATCGACCGCCTCGCGCCCAAAATTGCGTTCCGCATGGCGGTGCCCGGCGTGGACAACCCGCTGTTCGTCACGCTGGTGCGCGCCTCGGTCACGGTGGCGTTCATGTGTCCGATCATGAGCTTCTGGGCGACGCTGATCTTCAAGCAGCCGGGTGTCGAGTTTGTCGCCGTATGGCTGCAGACCGTGGCCTGCAACTTCCCGATGGCGTTCTTCTGGCAGGTATTCTACTGCGGCCCGCTGGTGCGCTGGCTGTTCCGGACGATTTTCCGCTCCAGGAGCGGGCAGCCCGCTCCCGCACGCACACAGGCGCACACGCAGAACCACGCGCAGAAGGAAAAAAGTATTTGACACCCCTGTATCTTTCTGCTATCATGGGTGACAGTAAAAAACGCAGGGAGGGAAGTTGATGTCGGCCATCCGCAAATAATCGGGATAACAAAGCGTGCTTCATCTGAAAAGGATGGGTCTTTTTGTTATACTTGTTTTGCGGAACCTGCGTCAGCCTGCCTGCCGGAAATGGGATGGCTCTGTTTTGCCGCGCCCTGTTGCGCGCATCTGCCCTTCCCGGATCGCAAAACGGTGTTTTGAAGGACAATCCTTTTCAGGGGATTGTCCTTTTTGTTGTCCTGTCAACCGATCAAAACCATTCATTCTATCAAACAGGAAAGGACAAAACCACCATGAACCGGGAAAACAAACGGAAACAATTCGAAAAAGGCTATTATAAGACCCATGCCTGCACGGACAGCTTCACCTGCCGCGTCTGCGGCCGGCCGGTCGTCTCCGCGGGCGCGGGCAGCGGGCACCGCAACCACTGCCCGAACTGCCTGTCCAGCCTGCATCTGGACAATGAGCCGGGCGACCGCGCCGCGGACTGCGGCGGCATCATGGAGCCGGTTGCCGTCTGGGTGCGCAAAAACCGCGAGTGGGCGGTCATCCACCGCTGCCGCCGCTGCGGCGCGATCCACTCCAACCGCGTGGCCGCGGACGACAACCCCATGAAGCTGATGTCCATCGCCATGAAACCGCTCTGCGAGCCGCCCTTTCCGCTCGAGCGCATTGAGGAAATGACCGCCCTCATGGGCGGCGACGGCCAGCTGGCTCTGCAGCCGAGGGCTTGCCCGCCTGGCGCTGATTGACACTGCCCCCTGCCGTGCATATAATAGAAAAAAACAGAAAAGGATCGGATCACTATGCTGGTACACGAAACCGGGACCTGCTCGGGCTCCGACCTGTATTTCAGCACCCCTTCGGAATACGCCCGGCGCATGCTGTTCTATATGTCCACCTGCGGTTACTACTACACCAACTACGATTACCGCATTGAACGGGAGGACTACCACAATTACATGCTCTTTTATATCTGCGACGGCCGTCTTTCCCTGCGCAGCGGGTCGCAGACCATGGTCGCTTCGGCCGGCCAGGTCGGCTTTCTCAACTGCCACGAGCCGCACGAATACCATACCATCGGCAACACGGAGTTCGTCTGGCTGCATTTGGACGGATCAAACACCGCGGATTTTTATCAGCAGGCCGTCCAGATGCACGGCGGCTTTGTGTTCGATACACCCTACGCTGAGCAGATCAAAAACGGGATCTACGAGATCGTATTTGCTTTCCGCAACGAACAGACGCTCAGCGAGGTGCGGCTCTCACAAAAGCTGTACACCCTGCTCGTCGCCACGGTGGACACGGCCAGCCAGGAGGCGGGACAGGCGGAGGAAAACGACACGGTCTCCAAAGCCATGCACTTTATTCAGGAGCAGTACATGAACCCGATCTCCCTGCTCGACGTGGCAACGCATGTGAACATGAGCCAGTTCCATTTCTTCCGCCTGTTCAGGAAGGACTGCGGCTATTCGCCCCATGAATACCTGATCCTGACGCGGCTCAACCGTGCCAAGCATCTGCTCAAAACGACCGGGCTGCCGGTCAAGGTGATCGCACAGAAGGTGGGATATCAGAACGTATCCTCGTTTACCAATGCGTTTACCGACCGTGTCGGCATTTCGCCGACTTTATTCCGCAAATATTCTATCTGATACGCGTAACAAAAGAGGAAGGCGTACGCTTGCCGTACTGCCTTCCCCTTTTTCGTTTTATTTGCGCACCTTGAAGCCGCGCAGGTACTGCTCCGGCCACGGATAGTCCAAATCCAGCTCACGCGCAGCATGCAGCACCCAATACGGATCGCGCAGCAGCGCGCGGCCGAGCGCCGTGAGATCCGCACGCCCGCTGCACAGGATCTCCTCCACATGGTGCGGGTCGGTCAGCAGGCCCACTGCAATGGTCGGCAGGCCCACCTGCTGCCTGATATACTCCGCCGCCTTCAGCTGATAGCCCGGATAGAGCTCCGGCGGCGGGGTGGGCACAACGCCGCCCGTGCTGATATCAACCATATCCACATACGGCTTCACGATTTCCAGGATCCGCGCCATTTCCTCCGGATGCATGCCGTCCGGCTCATAGTCCTCCGCCGAGACGCGCAGCAGCACCGGACGCTCCGCCGGCCAGACCTCATGCACCGCTTCAAGCACCTCTTTGAGCAGGCGGGTTCGGTTTTCCGTCGAGCCGCCGTATTCGTCCGTGCGGATATTGGTCAGCGGCGAAAGGAATTCGCTGAGCAGATAGCCGTGCGCCGCGTGGATCTCCACGATATCAAAGCCCGCAGATGCCGCACGCGCCGCGGCCGCGCGGAACGCCTGCACCGTATCCTGTATGTCTGCCCGCGTCATTTCACGCGGCATCGGGGATTTTTCATCAAACGGGATCGCGCTCGGCGCGTAGATCACCGGCTCGTCCGCCTCGCATTTGCGGCCCGCGTGGTTGAGCTGGATCGCCATTGCGGCGCCCTGCTTCCGGCAGGCCGCGACGATCGGCGCAAGCGCCTCGGCCTGCCTGTCGTTCCACAGCCCCAAACAGTGATCGGAGATCCGGCCGCACGGGATGACCGCCGTCGCCTCCATGATGATCAGCCCGACGCCGCCCACCGCGCGCGAGGTGTAATGGGTAAAGTGGAAATCCGTCGGCATGCCGTCCGTCCCTGCGCTGTACATGCACATCGGCGGCATGACGATGTGGTTGCGCAGCTGCAGATTTTTCAGTGTATATGGCGTAAACAGTTTCATCAGCGTTCCTTCTTTCTCCGCGGCCGTCCTGCATATCTGTCCCGGCCGTCTACTTGTCTGTCGTCCTGCCTATTATAGCATGATTCCGGAGAAATGTCGCATAGCATTTTTGCACCCATACATCTCCGTTTTCACAGGAACGCCTTTTCAGACCCCTGTTACGTCCCGCCCGCCGCGCCGCTGAACGCACAGTCGGCGAGCTGCTCCTCGGGCAGGCGGCAGGTGCGCCGCTCCTTTTCGACCAGCCGCTCGACAAAAGACGTCGCCGGATGGCGCAGCAGCTCAGCCGGGGGCGCATACTGCTCTATCGCCCCGTGATCCATGACCAGCACCCGGGTGCCCAGCCGCAGCGCCTCCCCGATGTCATGGGTCACGAACAGCACTGTGATGCCGGTCTGCTCATAGATACGCCGCAGCTCGGCCTGCAATTGGCCGCGTGTGATCTCGTCCACCGCGCCGAACGGTTCGTCCATCAGCAATATCTCCGGGGAGGCTGCCAGCGCACGTGCAATCCCCACGCGCTGCTGCTGGCCGCCGGAAAGCTCAGCCGGATACCGGTTTTTCAGCCCCTCGTCCAGCCCGACGATCTGCATCCACTTGGAGACCGCGGCGCGGGTCCGCGTCCGGTCCCGGCGGTTAAGCAGGCTGGGCACATAGGCGATGTTCTGCTCCACCGTCATATGCGGGAACAGCACGCTGCCCTGGATCGCGTAGCCGATGTTCCGGCGCAGTGCGGTCTGGTCCTTGTCCCGGATGTTCTCACCGTTGACCAGGATATCGCCGGAGGTGGGCTCGATCAGGCCGTTCACCATCTTGAGCGCGGTGGTCTTGCCGCAGCCCGACGAGCCGATGATCGTGACGAGCTCCCCTTTTGCGATTTTGAGATCAAACCCGTCCAGCACGACGTGTTCCCCATAGGCCTTCCGGATATTGCGAAATTCGATCGCTGTCTGCATGGTATCTGCCTCCTATTGCATCAGATCGTGGCTGTGCAGGAAGTCCTCTGCCACGTCCCGCGGCTCCCTGCCCCCGGTTTCCACGGCGTAGTTCATCTGCGCCATATCGCTGTCCGAAATCAGGCCGGACAGCTTTTCCAGCTCTGCCTCCAGCTCGGGATGCGCCTCGAGCACCTCGCGCCGCACCACGTTGCCGCACAGGTAGGAGGGATAGAACTGCTGATCGTCCTCCAGCACCACGACGTCGGATTCCGACAGCTGCCCGTCGGTCGTGAAGATGACCATGACGTCGATGCTGCCCTGTTCGATCGCCTGATATTTGAGCCCGATGTCCAGATCCATGGTCTGCCGGAATTGCAGGCCGTAGGTCTCACAGAGCGCGTCATAGCCGTCCTCGCGCTCGAAAAAGTCATATTCTGCGCCAAAGATGAGCCGGTCTGCGACCGCCGCCAAATCGGAATAGGTGTGCAGGTCGTACTGCTCTGCGATCTCCCGGCGCACTACCAGGCCGTAGGTGTTATTAAAGCCGTACATGCCGACCCACTGCATGTCATAATCGTCGTTGTAACGCTGCTGCAAGGTGCCGAACAGCTCCTCAGTATACAGGCCGCCCTCCCCGAGCACCATGTTCCACGCAGTGCCGGTATACTCGGGGTACAGGTCGAATTCGCCGCTTTCCATCGCGGGCTGGATGTTGGACGTGCCGCCGCCCACGCCCTGCGTCAGCTCAACGTTCAGATCGGTGTCCTGCTCGATGAGAATGTCCAGCATCTCGCCGAGCACATACTGCTCGGTCATGGGCTTGGTGGCAATGCGGATGGTGTCCCCTGTCTGCGGCTGTAACAGCATGCCGCAGATGATCCCGATGCAGGCCAGCACGGCGGCTGCACCGATCACGCGGTTTGCCTTCTTCGCCCGGATGCTGCGCTTCTGCAGCCGCTTTTCCGCAAAGCCCAGCAGGAAATCCATCACAAGGGCCAGCGCGGCGATCAGCAGGCTGCCCGCCATGGTCATGGCGGCGTTGTTGGTCGTGATGCCGCGGTAGATGGCAACGCCCAGCCCGCCTGCGCCGATGAATGAGGCGATACCGGCGAGCGCGATGGTCATGGTCACCATGCTGCGGATGCCGGACAGGATGACCGGCATGGCGAGCGGCAGCCTGATCCGGAACAGGATCTGCAGCCGCGTGCTGCCCATGCCCTTGGCGGCCTCCAGAATCGCAGGATCGACGTTTGTCAGCCCGGTATGCGTGTTGCGCACCATGGGAAGCAGGGCATACACGGTCAGCGCAATGACCGCGGTCGCGTTGCCCACCCCGGAAAACGGGATCAGAAAGCCCAGCATGGAGATGGACGGGATGGTATACAGAAAATTGATCAGCCCGAGCGTGGGACGGGCCGACCGCTGGAATTCGCTGATCAGGATGCCGACCGCACCACCGAATACGACGGCGATCAGGATCGCAACGAGCGAGATCTCCAGATGCTCCCACAAAAGCCCGGCAAAAAAGTCCCAGCGCCCGGCCAGCAGGGAGAAGATTTCCTGCAGCATTGTCATTCACCCCTTTTTACGATCGCCTGTACCGGACAGTTTTCCGCGCACAGGCCGCAGTGCAGGCAGTGCTCCTGCCGGATCGCATACGGTGTGCCCGATTGGATGCACTGCTGCGGGCACAGGAGGCTGCATTTGCCGCAGCCGATACAGGCATCCGTGATCCGGAAGCCTTTTTCCTCCACCGCCTCGCCTGCAAGAGAAAAATATGCCCGGCCGATCGGCTCTTTTCCCAGGTCAAAAAACTCGAGCTGACCGCCCTCTATGCAGAACGGCTCGAGGATGTACCGGCTCTCGCCGGGATAAACCCCGTTCATCACCGGGTTTGCTTCAAAAATGCGGTCGATCCACTCCCGCTGTGCAGAGAGCCGTCTGGCCTCGCCGGTCAGGCGCACCATCTGGAAATCCCGGTTCATACCGGTAATGGCCACATGGCCGTCCCGGATGAGCTGCCGGTAAAAGTCCTTACCGCGGGCCGTGCAGAAATACAGTTTTTCCGCTTCAACCAGCATGACGTCGATCATACGCACCTGCGGCCGCCCGTTTTCATCCACTGTGGCAAACGCCACATCCTTTACATCCCGCAAAAGCTGCAGGCAATCCTGTGCGTTCATCATGTTCCCTCCTGCAATCGCGGCCGGTGAATACGGCCCTCGTCCATTGTCCTCTGCGTGCCTCTGGCATAGCGGATTTCGGGATAGCCGAACCCGATCAGCATGCCGATGTAGTGGTTTTCCGGTATGCCCAGCATGGCCCTGATCTGCGGCATATTGTCCAGCGCGCCGAGCGGGAAGGTCATCATCACAGCCCCCAGCCCGCGCGAAGCGCAGAGCAGTTCAAAATAAGTTCCCGCGATCAGTGTATCCGGCACCGGCTCGCCGCTGCCCAGCGGCGCATGCGGGATCAGCAGGTGCGGCGCGCCGCAGAACAGCATATCCGGCCGGACCGTGGCCTCCCAGCGTTTCATGTCCGCATACGAAGCGCGGTCAAAGCCGGCCGGATAGATACCCTGTCCGGCCAGGCGCTCCATTTCCTGATACGCCAGCCGGCGGAAATACGCCATCTGCTCCTTGTCATCGATCAGCGTAAATTCCACCTGCTGCTTATTCCCGCCGTTGGGCGCGTTCGCGAGCCGGGACAGCATATCCCGGATGATATCCGGCGGCACATTGCGGTCCTGATAGCGGCGGCAGGAACGGCGGTTCGCGATCAGCGCATCCAGAACCGGGGCGGCGGCATCGGACGGCACGGGCGGGGCGCTTTCTCCGGGCACATGCCCGAAAATGGAGACCGCCCCAGCCGGACAGACCGCCAGGCAATGCTCGCACTGCCAGCAGCCGTTCCAGCCGTATGCGGTAAAATCCGCTATCTGAACTTTCTTATCCCCATCCAGCGAAAGGATACCGCCCGGGCACACCTTGACACACAGACCGCAGCCCGTGCATTTGTCCCGGTCTGCGGAAAACCCTGTCGGCAACATGCTTGTCACTTCCCTTTTGTTTTCTGTTATGATTGTATGCGCTATTTTTCCGGCGCACAAGTACGCACTTTTTTGTGCCTCGGTCACCTTTTAGTAACCCATCCGGAGCGGGGGCGGCGCTTCCGCAGGCAATAAAAAACAGCAGCCGCTTTATGCCGGCTGCTGTCTTCCTGTGCTGCGCTGCTTAGAACCGTTCGCAATAGCCCTCGCCGCCGTTGGCAAGCGACTTGAGCGCCTGCTCACCTCGCGCATCCGGATCCTCCGCGATGGCGACCGCATCGGTCAGCGTTTCCCGTGTTTCGCGCGGCAGCTCAAAAAACCGTTCCATGGCACGCGTATCATGCCCCAGGGCATTGAGAAAGTCGAACGGGATATCTGCGGACACCCGTTTTTTCCCATCCTCCTGCATTCCGGTCACTCCTTCCGATTGCAGTATGTGCCGCAGGCGTGATATAATACGGATACCAAACGAAAAAGGAGCGCCGTTTGCAATGGAGCTTGTGAAAAATAAAATTTACCGGTGCCAGATCACCGACTACACCTCGGATGGCACGGGCTTTGCCAAAATCGAGGGCCGCGCCGTATTCGTACCGCGCACGGCGGTCGGCGACCAGTGTGACGTACGCATTGTCAAGGTGACAAAGAACGTGGCGTTCGGCCGGGTGGAAAAGCTGGTCGTGCCGTCCGCGGCGCGCATTACGCCTGCCTGCCCAGCAGCGGACAAGTGCGGCGGCTGCTGCTACCAGCACATTACCTATGAGGAGGAACTGCGCGCCAAGGAGAAAAAGGTGCTCGATGCGCTCACCCGTATCGGCGGGCAGGACAGCGCGAAGCTCCTCGGCATCACCGGCGCGCCCACGACCGAGCACTACCGCAACAAGGCACAGTACCCGGTCGGGCGGGACAAGGACGGCAGGATCGTCACCGGGTTTTACCGTCCGCGCAGCCATGATATCGTACCGGTGGAGCGGTGTCTCATACAATCGGAAAAGGCGGACCGCATTGCGGCGGTCGTGCGGGGCTGGATGCAGGACTACGACGTTCCGCCCTATGATTACACGGCGAAACGCGGCGCGGTGCGGCATATCTACGTCCGCGTAGGGGAGAAGAGCGGCGAGAGCCAGCTGACCCTGATCGCGGCGACGCACAAAATGCCCGCGCTGGACGAGCTGATCCGACGCCTGCGCGAGCAGGAGCCGTCTCTGACCGGCATTCTGCTGAACCACAACCAGCGGGGCGACAATGTCATCCTGGGTGACAAAACCGATGTGCTCTGGGGCGAGCCCATGCTGGAGGACCGGCTGTGCGGGCATTCCTTCCTGCTTTCCCCTGAGGCGTTTTATCAGGTCAACCATGCCCAGGCAGAAAAGCTGTATGCATGTGCGCTCGAATTTGCAGGGCTTACCGGGCAGGAGACCGTAATCGACCTGTACTGCGGCGCAGGCACGATCACACTGGTGCTTGCAGAGCAGGCAAAGCGGGTGGTCGGTGTGGAGATCGTACCCGAGGCGGTTGAAAACGCAAAGCGCAATGCTATACGCAATGGGATAGAAAATGTGGAATTCCTGTGCGCGGATGCAGGGCAGGCTGCGCGCCGGCTCGCGCTGCGCGGCGTTTTGCCGGATGTGCTGGTGGTCGACCCGCCGCGCAAGGGGCTGGATGAGACTGCACGCGATGCGATCCTCAAGATGCTCCCGCCACGGGTTGTATATGTGTCATGCGACCCGGCAACACTTGCGCGCGATGTTGCCGAGCTGTGCGGCACGGGATACACGCTTGAACGCGCACAGGCGTTCGATTTGTTCCCCCGGACCAATCATGTGGAGACGGTTGTCTTGCTTTCCAAGGGAGAAATCGACTCGAAAAAGGTTCGTGTGGAGTTCTCGTTGGAGGATATGGATATGTCTGGATTCCAGAAAGGTGCGACCTATGAACAGATTAAGGCTTATGTGCTGGAGAAGTTTGAATTGAAGGTATCGTCTCTGTATATCTCCCAGATCAAGCGGAAATGCGGTCTGGATGTAGGGCAGAACTATAATTTGTCGAAGAAAGAAAACGCCAAAGTGCCAAAATGCCCGCCAGAAAAGGAAGCAGCGATTATGGATGCACTGAAATATTTCCAGATGATAATGTAGTATTTGAAATGGTCAGGATTATATAAGTCCTGGCCATTTCGAGGTCAAACCTTCGTTGAAATCATCACGGATTCGTGATATGCTTATCTATAATTTATACGTTGTTAAAAACCGTGGAGGGCATCTATGGCTGTACAATACAATAAGTTGTTTAAGATGCTGATCGACCGAAAAATGAGCAACAATCAATTGGCGAAGCAGGCAGGAATTAGCCTGAACATTATTACTCGTTTAAAGCGGGATGAATACATTGCAATGCAAACTATTGAGAAAATCTGCATTGCTTTGGACTGTGGTGTGGATGACATTCTCGAATTTATCTCGGAGTCTCAGAAATGAACTATCATTATGGCAGAGGGGAGGTTTATCGTGCAGTTTGAAGAAAAACTGGATGTGATTGAGGAAGATATTGTCCAATACAGCCAAGAATTGCTTAATATCCTCCTGAAGGATAGAACAACAAAAGAGAATATTATCTGGGCAACCAGTGACTATATCTCGCATGGGGAGCTATATGCAGCGACAGAGCAAATCTACGCAAGCCTGATCACTGGCGTTCATTCTAAGCTGATTCAGCCTCGTGTAGCAAAGGCGCATGAGCAAAAAAACAGTCGCACCAGAGACAAGGCAGAAGTGTTTACCCCTTCCTGGATCTGCAATGCCCAAAATAACTTGGTGGACGAGCATTGGTTTGGTCGGCCTAATGTGTTTAATATCCCGCAAGACAACACTTGGACGGCAACGGAACGAATCGTATTTCCTGAGGATAAGCAGCATACCTGGAAGCATTATGTGGATGCACGGAGAATTGAGATTTCCTGCGGCGAGGCTCCTTATCTGGTAAGTCGCTATGATACAGTAACCGGTGACCCCATTGAACTTCTCTCCCGGATCGGTTTTCTGGATCGCAAGCTGCGGGTTGTGACCGAAAATGCCTCCGACGAAAGCGAATGGTTGAAATGGGCGTATCGAGCTTACGAAAGTATTTACGGCTTTGAGTTTCAGGGCGATAACTTATTGCTTGCACGGGAAAATTTGCTGTATACTTTTATTGACTACATGCGGCATGCGCTAAAGCGTACTCCGACGCTCAATGAGCTAAAAAGGGTGGCCACCATCATTTCCTGGAATTTGTGGCAGATGGATGGCCTCACATACGGGCCGCCGCTTTGCGATATTCAAGAAGAAATGAATCAGCTATCAATATTTGATTTTATTGAATCTGAGTTCCTGACTGCTCAAAAGCCTGCAAAGTCTCGGTGCAAAATCAAGGATTGGCGATCCAAAGTGATCGTGGAATACTACTCTTTGGTGAAGGGGGAACGATAATGGAAACCGTATTTGGAACTTCTTTCGAGTACAAATTGATTTATGTTTTTGCCATCAATGATGAAGCCCACAAAGGGCTTTTGAAAATTGGTGATACTACGATTCAGTCAGACGCTTCCATTGATGCCCTGTTTCCCAACTGTAAGGCGCTGAATCAGGCGGCGCTGAGCCGAATCAAGCAGTATACGAACACAGCGGGTATTTCTGCCCAGCTGCTACATACCGAGTTGGCGGTCCGCCTTGTTAGAGGCAAGGATGGACAGCAGGTGTTGAAAGCTTTCCGGGACCATGATGTACACCGGGTGTTGGAGAACTCCGGCATTCCCAAGAAAAAGCTGAAGAACTCCACCAGCAGAGAATGGTTCGAGGTGGATCTGGCCACCGTTCTGAAAGCGATCGAAGCGGTGAAGAAGTGCCAGCCTAACCTGTCCGGCGCGGGAGCAGGCACAGGTTTTACCCCCATTGTGTTCCGCCCGGAACAGGAAGAAGCCATTGAGAAAACGCTGAAACAGTTCAAGACCGGCAGCCGGATGCTCTGGAACGCAAAGATGCGTTTCGGCAAAACCCTTTCTGCCCTTCAGGTAGTTAAGAAGTCTGGCTTTGCCAAGACCATTATTGTTACCCATCGCCCTGTGGTGGACGATGGTTGGTATGAAGATTTTCAGAAGATCTTCTATGATACCGATGACTACACCTATGGCTCCAAGGGCCACGGGGCTGCCATTGAAGATCTGCTGAACAGCGGCAAAAAGTTCGTCTATTTTGCGTCTATTCAGGATCTGCGCGGTTCCTCCACCGTTGGCGGCAAATTCGATAAAAACGATGCTGTGTTTTCTCTTGACTGGGATCTGGTCATCGTGGATGAGGCCCACGAAGGAACCACCACCGCCCTGGGCGATGATGTCATTAAAAATCTGGTCAAGGAAGGAAACAGCTACGATACCAAGTTCCTTGCCCTGTCCGGCACGCCGTTCAATATCCTCAAAGAATTTGACGACAACATTTATACCTGGGATTATGTGATGGAGCAGCAGCGCAAAGCGGAATGGGACAAGCTGCACTTTGGCGATTCCAACCCCTACGACGAGCTGCCGGAGCTGAAAATCTATACCTACGACCTGGGCAAAATCCTCACCGATAAAAGCTATGTAGAGTTGGAGGACAAGGCGTTCAATTTCCGGGAATTTTTCCGTGTTTGGACTGGGGATATCAAACACGATCATAAGGCTATGCCAGCTACTGCACAGGTTGGCGATTTTGTCCACGAAAGTGATGTCTGGAGCTTTTTGAACTTGATCACAAAAGATGACCCGGACAGCCACTATCCTTATGCCAATGAAGAATACCGCAACCTGTTCCGCCATGCCCTCTGGATGGTTCCCGGCGTCAAAGAGGCCAAGGCTCTGAGCAAGCTGATGAAGAAACACCCGGTCTTTGGCTGTGGTGTATTTGATGTTGTCAATGTGGCCGGTGACGGCGACGAGGAAGAACGCTCTGAAGATGCGCTCCAGAAGGTGCGGCAGGCTATCAACAGCGCCGGAAACGATGGTTACACCATCACCCTTTCCTGCGGTAAGCTGACCACCGGCGTCACCGTGCCGGAGTGGACGGCTGTGTTTATGCTGGCCGGATCGTTCTCCACTTCTGCCG
>NBJMR02800__coassemble_1559_pt1 | contig 30679 bp, 31 predicted proteins | sample NBJMR02800__metabat2_high_PE_027 | metagenome-assembled genome bin NBJMR02800 | reverse complement strand
ACCGCGCTGATAACAGTTTGTTCATGTTTTTTTCATAAGCCACCCATCAAAACCACGCATGACGGACACATTCGGATCGTATGCTGTAAACTGTACCCGGGAAGACCGCGGTGCGTATCATCATATCAGAAACGGAGATGGAACCATGAAGCAGCATACCAAAAAAGCGGTGTTTGCCGCATTTATGGCCGCATGCCTGACGCTCTCGCTCGCTGCGTGCAGCTCGACCACATCATCCTCAACAGACGAAACGGAGGAGCAGAGCAGCCAGTCCACCACCCAGGAGGAGGATACGGCTGAGCAGGATGAGACCCTGTCTGAGCAGGATACGGGTTCTGCATCCGGAGAGGATGCAGCCGGCGACAGCAGCACAACGGATGACACGCTCGCCGGTGAGAACGGTGACGCTGCCCCGGACAGCGCTTCCGGTACGGACGGCGCTTCCAGCACGGATAATACTTCCGGCACAGACAGCGGCACGGATACCACAGATAACGCCTCCGGCACTGCAGACAGCGGGGAGGAATAAGCTCCAACATACATAAAATGAAACCCTCCGGCACAAACTGTGTCCGGAGGGTCTTGCTATGAGCGATCGTGCAAAATTTGCCGTGACCGGTGCGCTGGCAGGGGCGGCGAACGGATTTTTCGGAGCAGGCGGCGGGCTGTTCCTCGTGCCGCTGCTGGTTTCACTGTGCGGGATGGAGCAGCGGAAAGCGTTTGCAACTTCGGTTGCGGTCGTCCTGCCGCTGAGCGCGGTGTCCGCCCTGGTGTATTGGATGAAGGGCGGGCTCGACCTGGGGACAGCCTGGCCCTATCTGATGGGCGGCGCGCTGGGCGGGCTGGCCGCGGGCCGCCTGTTCCAGAGGGTCAGTGTGGACCGGCTGCGGCGGGCGTTCGGCCTGCTCATCCTGTACGGCGGCATACGGGCGGTGCTGCTGCTGTGAGGATACTGGGCGCAGTGGCCGCCGGGCTGCTGACCGGCGTGCTCTCGGGCTTCGGGATCGGCGGCGGTTCGCTGCTGCTGCTTTACCTGACACTGTTTGCAGGCCTCAGCCAGTTCGAGGCGGGCGGGATCAACCTGCTGTATTTTATCGCATGCGCGCCTGCGGCGCTGTATGCGCATGTCAAAAACGGCCTGGTGGAAGGGCGGGCGGTCAGGTGGTGCGTTGCGGCGGGCGTGCTGACCTCAGTCGCGGCGGCCTTCCTCGCCGCGCGCATGGATACGGACTGGCTGCGGCGCCTGTTCGGCGTGTTCCTGCTCTACGTCGGCGCAAAGGAGCTGTTCAGCCGGCGGGAGAAAACGGAAAAGTGACAAAGCAAAGAAAGGAAACGGATTTCCGTTTCCTTTTATTGCTTCAGAACAGTTCACTTTCCGGTACGGATTCGGCGGGGACATCCATGGCTTTCCATATACCGCCAAGATTGGCCGGGGTCTGATACACAGCACCATCGGTGCACCGGACAAAATGCGGTTCGGTGAAACAGATCTCGAAGGTTCTTTGATCCTGAAGATGGAAACGGAAGATGGTGGTTTCGCCGCCTGTATAGCTTTGCTCATCCGTCCGCGGCTGCACACTGGCTGCCGCAATACGGCGGCAGACCTGTGCCATCTGATCCGGGTCGGAAACCGTCTTTTTCTGTGTCGCTGCGGGTACGATATACTGATACATCTCGATCTCACTGACCTTCTCCGCCTCGAACGGCAGCAGCGAGGGCGCGTCCCAGCCCTGTGCCAGCGCCGCCGCGGCCAGCAGCACCAGTGCCGCGCCAATCAAGCCGTTCCGGATATGTTTGCGATTCATCATGCTTCCCTCCCTCGTCTCATACCGGTTTGGGTTGACAGATTTCCCCTGTACACACTTGGACGAGAAAAATCCGCCCGGGTTCCCTTACCAGACAGGAACCCGGGCGGAGAAGATACAGATACCGGCCAGCCTTAGATTGTGCCCAGGCCGAACAGCTTGGTCGCCAGCTCGGAAACAAGGATGGCAACCAGCAGCAAAGGTGCGATCCAGCGAATCATCACATGGTGCAGCTTCTCGCGGTGGAAGGCCGCGCCGTTCTGCTTGACCTCGTCCGCAATCACCTTGGTGCCGACGACATGGCCGATCAGGATGCAGGTGAGCACCGCCACGATCGGCATGAGCACCGAGTTGGAGATAAAGTCGAAAAAGTCGAGGAACTTCATGCCGATGATCGTGACGCCCGCCCACGGGCCGTAGCCCAGGCAGGAGGGGATGCCGATCACGAGCGCCGCCACGGTCACGAGCAGGGTTGCGGCCGTGCGTCCCAGCGGGGTCTTATCCATAATAACCGAAACGATGGTCTCCATCAGCGAAATGGAAGAGGTCAGCGCGGCAAACAGCACAAGCAGGAAAAATACCGTGCCGACAATGCCGCCAAACGCCATGGACTCGAATACCATCGGCAGCGTGGTGAACATCAGGCCCGGGCCGCTGTTGATCTGCGACGGGTCGCCGCCGTTGAACGCCACGACCGCAGGGATGATCATCAGGCCCGCGACAAAGGCAAACAGCGTGTCGAACACCTCGATCTGGGTGACCGAATGTTCAAGGATATTTTCCCGCTTCATGTAGGAACCGTAGGTGATCATAATACCCATGGCAAGCGACATGGAGTAGAACATCTGCCCGATCGCGCCCAGCACGGTCGAAGCGGAGAACTTGGAAAAGTCCGGCAGCAGATAGTACTTGAGGCCGGCCATTGCCCCGTCGATCGTGAGCGAGTAAATCGCAATCAGCACGGCAAGCACCGCGAGCACAGGCATCATGAAGGTGCTGGCCTTTTCGATGCCCTTTTCCACGCCGAAGATAACGACCACCGTGTTGATCAGCGTGTAGATCAGAAACCACGGGCCGGGACCGCTGAAGTCCAGCAGGGTTGCAAGCACCGAGCCCGCGTCAAATCCGGTGAACGCGTTAAAAAAGCCGCCGTTGTCCGCCGCGGCCGCGCCGTTTCCGGTCAGGAAGGTGAACAGGTATTTGGTCACCCAGCCGCCGATAACACAATAGTACGGCGTAATGATGACCGGTACGAACGCCGCAATCCAGCCGAGAAAGCTGAAGCGCTTGTCCAGCGCTTTGTATGCGCCGATACAGGACAGGCGGGTCTTACGGCCGATCGCGATTTCGGTTACCATGAGCGTAAAGCCGAATGTAACCACCAGCACAAGATAAACCAGCAGGAAAATGCCGCCGCCGTACTGCGCCGCCAGATAGGGGAAACGCCACAGGTTGCCCAGGCCCACGGCGGAGCCTGCCGCCGCCAGCACAAAGCCGATGCGGCTGGAGAAACTGCTTCTCGATTTCTGTTCCATATTTTGTTGCTAACTCCCTTACTTACTTCTCTTTCTTTTCTGTTTTGCCGCCGGGCGGCAAAGGGGGATCATTCCGGCCCGGAACAGCTGAATGCCTCCAGGTACTGATACGCACGCAGCAGGTTGTCCAGGTGGTAGTTTGCGACGATGTCGGCGTCCGTCCGCGGCGGGGCTGCCGCACCATCCGGCGCGGTCAGGCCGAGCACGGAAAGCTGCGCCGCATTCTCCGGCGAGAGCCTGCCTATCTCGTCCATGGTGCACAGGGCGGAAAGCTCCTGCCAGACCGACTGCGCCAGCTGCTCGCAGCCGCGCAGGTAGGCCATCTGATCTGTATGCCCGCCCTGCCGGAAGGGCTTCTGCTTTTCAAAGATCGCCAGCTCGGAAGCGATGCGCCCCAGCTGGACGCGCAGCGGCTCCAAATCGGGATAGCGGCAGTGCAGCACGCGCTCCTCAACGTATGCAGGCACGGACTGCCGGAAATGCAGCAGCAGGTTTTCGATGCGCGCGCGGTTGTTGTACGGCTTGATCACCACATTGACCACGAGCGCGGTCGCCAGGCCGATCGTGGTATCCAGCAGGCGGTTGGCGCCGTAGCCAAGCGCTTCATTTGCAGGCGACAGGCAGATGGACACGAACACGATGCATGCGAGCGGCACGGCAAACTGCAGCTTGAGCTGGTTGCACAGCAGGATGAGCGCGATCAGCCCCAGCCCGACGCCGATCCAGCGGAAGCCGGCAAACAGGTTGACGAACAGCGCGCCGAAGCCTGCGCCGAGCAGGATGCCGAAAAACTGCGTGCGGCAGGTTTCGAATGCATCGCCCACTGTGCGGCTCATGGCGACGATCGCGCCGATGGCCGCAAAAATCGGCAGCGGTGAACCGCGCAGGTCGGCAAAAAACAGCGCCAGTGCAACCGCAAGCCCGGTTTTGACTGTCCGCAGCCCGAGATGGGGAAGATGCCGTGCCACTGCTGTTCGCCTCCGGAATGAAAGAATAAAAATATTTTAACACGGATAGAAGCTTTTCACAAGGCATTTGCCTGCAAAAGACGGATATGCTATAATAACCTCAGGAATTTTCCAGCCAGAGAGGGGCAATTATCATGAAGGATTATCGTTTCGGCGTGCTGGGCGCGGGCAATATGGGCACGGCGATCGTGGAAGGCGCGGTGCGCGCCGGCCTGTTTCGGCCGGATGAAGCGCTGCTGTTCAACCGCAGCGCGGAAAAGCGCGACAAAAACCGCGAAAAGGGCTATGCCGTAACGGATGACTATACGAAGGTTTACACCGCATGTGAAACCGTGCTGCTCGCGGTCAAACCGCAGAATTTTGACGAGATCCTGCCGGTACTCGCGGCGTGCCAGGGGGAAAAGCCGCTTGTGGTGTCGATCGCCGCGGGCGTGACCTTTGCCAAGATGGAAGCTGCGCTGGGAGCGGACACCGCGATCATCCGCGTGATGCCAAACACCCCGCTCATGCTGGGCGAGGGCGCAACCCAGCTGGTCAAAAACGCCGCCGCAGCGGCGGAGCAGCTCGCGCAAGTGCGCGCGCTGTTCGACACCATGGGCGTGACCGTGGTGTTTGAGCAGGAGCGTATGCTCAACGAAGTCATTCCCTATGCGGGTTCGGCGCCGGCCTACCTTTATATGTTTGCCGACGCGATGGTGCAGAGCGCGGTCCGGCACGGCATTTCCGGGGACGATGCGCTTACCCTGTTCTGCCAGACTATGATCGGCTCGGCCAGGATGATGCTGCAGCGGGACAAAACGCCCGCGGAGCTGATAAAGGCCGTGTGCTCGCCCGGCGGCACCACCATCGAAGCGATGCGCGTGCTGGAGGAGCGCGGCCTGTATGGGATTCTGGCGGAGGCGAATGATAAATGCATCGCGCGCGCTTACGAGCTGGGTAAATAACCAGGGCTTGGCATTGACTTTGCCGCGTCTGTATGGTAAAGTAAAATAAATATTCCGCATCACTTTGAGAAGGAGTGGAGACCGTGAAAAATTCGACCAAGATCAAAGCGGGCCTGCTGCTGACCAGTCTCGCCTGTGCAGCCGGTGCGACCGCAGCGCTTGTCCTGCTGCAGAAAAAGCGTGAAGAGGAAGTCTATCACGAGGCTGAACTGAAGGCGATGGACGAACTGGAGGAAATGATGCGCGAGGATTCCGACTGCGCCTCCTGCGCCTGCGCGGAGGAATGCGCGGCGGCGGATATGCCGGATGCATTCGATGCGGAGGCTCCGGCGGCTGAGGAAGAGCAAACGCCGGACGAAGCGGAAGAGGATGACGAGGCGGACGACGAAAAGTCTGTCGAAAACTGAATAAAACAGTAAAATGGGCGGAGGAACATTCTCTCCGCCCTGCTTTTTACGGTAAAGGAGCGAACAAAATATGATCGAATACGAGGGCCGCGTATTCCGGCCGCCTTCTGAGGCATATAGTTTGATCGTGCAGGTCACGATCGGCTGCAGCCACAACAAATGCACATTCTGCGATATGTATAAGGAAAAGCAGTTCCGCGTGCGCAAGCTGGAGGAGGTCAAGCGGGATTTTGATGAGGCGCGGCGCATGTACCGCCGTGTGGATCGCATCTTCCTGGCGGACGGCGACGCGCTTATGTGCCGCCCAGAGCATATGGCGGAGATCCTGCGCTATATCCGGCAGGTGTTCCCCGAATGCGAGCGGGTGACGAGTTACGGCTCGCCCGCGTCCATCCTGGTAAAAAAGCAGGAGGACCTGAACATGCTGCACGAGCTCGGCCTTGAGATGATTTATCTCGGCCTGGAGTCCGGCTCGGACGAGGTGCTGCGCCGCGTCAACAAGGGCGAGACCGCGGACGAGATCGTGCATGCCGGCCTGATGGTCAAGGAGGCGGGCATGAAGCTGTCGGTCACCTGCATCGCGGGCCTCGGCTCGCTCGAACTGTCCGAGGAGCATGCGGTCAAAACCGCCGAGGCGCTCTCGCGCATGAAACCCGAATACATCGGCCTGCTGACCCTGCTGTTCGAACTGCCCACGCCGCTCATGCGCGACTGGCAGGAGGGCCGCTTCTACCTGATGAACCCGATCGAGATCGCGCACGAGACGCTCATCCTTCTCGAACATATCGACTCGGAAGGCAGTATTTTCCGCGCCAACCACGCGTCCAACTACGTCAACCTGGCGGGTACGCTCAACCGCGACCGCGAGGCCATGTGCCAGCGGCTGCGCCAGGCACTTGAGGGGAAAATACAGTTCCGGAATGAGGCATTCAGGGCAAGATAACCAAAAGGACGGTAAAATAGTTAGGCAAAAAGGAAAGAAATCGAAAATTTTGTGTTCGTTATGTTACAATTTCAAAAAAACACAAGACAAGCAAAAAAAATTGTGCTATACTGTTTTCGATTTCGGGGTTGGAGCTGCTCCAGCCTTCCTGTGAGAGAAAATGATTTGAAAAGCGTGTATTCCGTCTGGAGGATTTGCTGATGGATTCCGTATCCCATGTGCGCGTTGCGCATCTGCTGCTGGACTATGTGGAGCAGACGTGCGGCGTGACATTCGACCAAAGCGGCTTTGTATATGGCAATTTGAAACCCGACCTGACAGGTACTTACCTGACCAAGCGCCACAATCCCTCGATCATGATGGACGAGGTAATGGATAAGATCCGTGTGTTTACCGAGAAATATACCATCGGCCCGGTCAACGGCCGGGAGCTTTCGGTTGATCTCGGCGAGATCTGCCACTATATCACCGACTTTTTCACCTATCCGCACAATGACGATATCTATGACCACAACCTGCTCGCGCACTATGTGTATGAGAAGCGCGTTGCACTGGTCATCCGCCGCCGCATGACCGAGGCGAAGTTTGAAAAATGGGCCAGCCCCATTATCCCGCCTACGACGGTGGACGCGCTGGTAAACCGCATCGCTTCCATGCACGGCGAGTACCGCGCGCCGGGCCGCCGCCACGGCATTGACGACGACCTGATACATATCTGCCGCGCGACTGCGATGGTCGTGCTGTCGGTCATCAGCATCGTCTATGAGCAGGTCGAGGCGCCGGCAACCGTGATCGCGTAAACCTGACTATGCACCCAAAAGGCACGCCCGGCGTGCCTTTTTTGTTTGACGGGCCGGGGACAGGGCGTATCCTGCCCTCTTGCAGGCATACAGCGCGGAGATTTGCATAAACCGCCGCTGTTTACAAAAAATTTGTTTGTTTCCCTGCCCGACTGTGATATAATACATCTGTTATGAACAAATGGGGCGGTTTCGCCCCATCGAAAGGCTGATCAATTCAATGGCTAACTTTTTTACCAAGCTTTTTGGCACGCATTCCTCGCATGAGCTGAAAAAGATCTACCCCATTGCTGATAAGGTGGACGCGCTCGAGGAGCAGTACAAAAAGCTGACGGATGCAGAGCTGCGCGCCAAGACCGACGAGTTCAAGGCGCGTTACCAGAACGGCGAAACGCTCGACGACCTGCTGCCTGAGGCGTTTGCGACGTGCCGCGAGGCGGCGTGGCGCGTGCTGGGTATGCGGCACTACCGCGTGCAGGTGATCGGCGGCATTGTGCTGCATCAGGGACGCATCGCGGAGATGAAGACCGGCGAAGGCAAAACGCTGGTCGCGACCCTGCCGGCGTATCTGAACGCACTGACCGGCAAGGGCGTGCACATTGTAACGGTCAACGATTACCTTGCCAAGCGCGACTCCGAGTGGATGGGCAAGGTATACCGTTTCCTCGGCCTGACCGTCGGCCTCGTGATCCACGAGGTCGAGCCGGCCAAGCGCAAGGCCATGTACGAGGCGGACATCACCTACGGCACGAACAACGAGTTCGGCTTTGACTACCTGCGCGACAATATGGCCATCTACAAGCAGGCTATGGTGCAGCGCGGCCATGCGTTCGCCATCGTCGACGAGGTTGACTCCATCCTGATCGACGAGGCGCGCACCCCGCTGATCATCTCAGGCCAGGGCGAGCAGTCCTCCCAGCTGTATGAGATGGCAGACCGCTTCGCCGCGGGCCTCAAGTGCCTGCGCGTCAAGGAGGTCGACGCCAAGGAGGAGCAGGACGACATCGACGCGGACTACATTGTCGACGAAAAGGCCCGCACCGCGACCCTGACCCCCAAGGGACAGGCGCACGCTGAGGCCTACTTCCGCGTGGAGAACCTGTCCGACCCGCAGAACACCACCCTCCAGCATCACATCAACCAGGCCATCAAGGCGCGCGGCGTCATGCAGCGCGACGTGGACTATGTGGTGCGCGACGGGCAGATCATCATTGTCGACGAGTTCACCGGCCGCCTGATGTTCGGCCGCCGCTATAACGAGGGCCTGCACCAGGCCATCGAGGCCAAGGAAGGCGTCAAGGTGCAGCACGAGAGCAAGACCCTCGCCACCATCACCTTCCAGAACTACTTCCGCCTGTACGGCAAGCTGTCCGGCATGACCGGTACCGCGCTGACCGAGGAGGAGGAGTTCCGCCACACCTACAAGCTGGACGTCATCGAGATCCCGACCAACAAGCCGGTTGCCCGTAAGGACAATCCGGACGCGGTTTACAAAAACGAGCGCGGCAAGATCAAGGCGACCATCGCCCGCATCGAGGCCTGCCACGCCAAGGGCCAGCCCATCCTGGTCGGCACGGTGTCGATCGAAAAGTCTGAGGAGCTGTCGAAGATCCTCAAGGCCAAGGGCATCAAGCACACCGTGCTGAACGCCAAGTACCACGAAAAGGAAGCCGACATCGTCGCGCAGGCGGGCAAGTCGGGAGCGGTCACGATTGCGACCAACATGGCCGGCCGTGGTACGGATATCATGCTCGGCGGCAACGCGGAGACCATGGCGCTCGACGAGCTGAAAAAGGGCGACTATACCCCTGAATTGCTCTATGAGGCAAACGGCCATGCGGATACCGAGGACCCTGAGGTGCTTGCGATCCGCGCGAAGTTTAACGAGCTGTACGAGAAGTACAAGAAGGAGACCGACGCGGACGCGGAAAAGGTGCGCGCAGCGGGCGGCCTGTATATCCTGGGTACTGAGCGGCACGAATCCCGCCGCATCGACAACCAGCTGCGCGGCCGTGCCGGCCGTCAGGGCGACCCGGGCGAATCCAGCTTCTATATCTCGCTTGAGGACGATCTGATGCGCCTGTTCGGTTCGGAACGCATTCAGAACATGATGGAAACGCTCGGCATCGACGAGGACGAGCCGATCGACCAGAAGATCCTGTCCGGCGCGATCGAGAACGCACAGAAGAAGATCGAGTCCCGCAACTTTGCAACCCGTAAGCACGTGCTCGAATACGACGACGTGCTCAACACCCAGCGCCAGACGATTTATGCGCAGCGCCTGCAGGTGCTCGAGGGCAAGGACGTCAAGGACAACATCATGAGCATGATCGACGACACGATCGGCCGCGCGGTGCATGCCGCGGTCGGCGAGCACAACGTGATCACGCAGGATATGGTCGAGCGGGCGCGCCGTCCGTTTATCGGCGTGTTCCTGCGGCCGGAGGACTGCACCTTTACGCCTGAGGAGTGCGACGACCTGACTGCGGAGCAGCTGACAAACACGCTTGCAGAACAGGCGCATAAGATCTATGAGGCCAAGGAGCAGGCGCTGGGGGCGCCGATCATGCGCGAGCTTGAGCGCGTGGTGCTGCTCAAGAACGTCGATACCAAATGGATGGATCACATCGACGCAATGACCGAGCTGCGAAACGGCATCGGCCTGCGCGCATACGGCCAGCACGACCCGGTCGTTGAATACAAGCGTGAGGGCTTTGACATGTTCGACGCCATGATCGACGCGATCCGTGAGGACACTGTGCGCATGATCTTCCTGGCACAGGTGCGTACCCGCGAGGAGCCCAAGCGCGAGCAGGTCGCCAAGGAGACTGCGGCTGCGGGCGCGTCCGACGGCACGTCCAAGCCTGCACCCAAGCGCGTGGGCAAAAAGATCGGGATGAACGATCCCTGCCCGTGCGGCAGCGGCAAGAAATATAAGAAGTGCTGCTATCTCAAGGCGGACAACCCGTACAAGTAAAAACCATTACGATCCTGCATCCGGCTGCGGATGCAGGATTTTTTATGCCGATTTGCCTGCATCCGTTCTGATAGGGGCGGGCAGTTTAGCTGCGGATGCGCAGAGACAGGGCTGTTTTTTATAAAACCACTTGCAAAAACCCCCGTTATACTGTACTTTGGTAATATCAGGATTTCAGGAGGGAGCGACGGATGAAAAAACAGATCGGGGCGGCCGTCCTGCTGGCGGCAATGATAGCCGGGCCGCAGGCGGCGGCATGGGACAGCCGGGGGATCACGGTCAGCAGCTGGGCACAGGCCGGGGTAGCAGCGGCGTATGAGAACGGCGCTGTGTCCGAAGCGTTTGATTTGGGTGCGGATTATACCCGGCCCGTGACCCGCGCCCAGCTGGCGCGGATGACTGTGGATCTGGTCATTGGGCAGCAGCAGTCCACTTTGGCTGAACTGGCGGGGCAGCTGGGCATCGAGCTGGAGATGGCGCCGCTCACACCCGAGGCAGAGCAGGACGGTGTGGCGGAAGCCGGAACGGAGGCCTCGCACCAGATGGTGGGGGATTCGGCTGAAAAAATAAGGGAAGATCAGAAAACTGTGGGAGAAGAAAATAAAGAAACCGGCCAAATACAGAAAATAGTGGGAGAACAATCTGGAGAAACGCAGACAGCGGAAGAAATGCCGGACGAGCAGGCGGAGGAGATGAGCGGCGGGCCAGACAATACCGGACGCCCGGCTGAGGAGGAAGGCGGGCTTGCACCGGGAGATGAGACGCAGACAGAACCGCCGGCGGAGCCGGAAGCGCACACCCCGCCGTATGGCGACCCGCTGGACGGCGGCCTGCCGTATGTTGCCTCCGGCAGCTTTTCAGACACGCGCAGCGTGTACATCGAGGCGGCGGCAAAGCTTGGCATTGTCAACGGGGCAGACGGCCTGTTCCGGCCGGACGATCTGGTCTCCCGCGCAGAGGCAGCGGCGATGATGCAGCGGTGCATGGGCGTGCTCGGTATGACCGAGGCCAACCGGCAGCCGCAGCGGTTTTCCGACAATTACGCGATCCCGCGCTGGGCGGTCGAAGCGGTCAAATACATATCCGGGCGCACCGACCAGAGCGGACAGCCCATCATGGGCGGGGCAAACGGGAAATTCTCCCCGCAGGGCAGCTATACCATTGAGCAGGCCATCCTGTCGCTCGGGCGGATGCAGTCCTCGCTGCAGGTGACCGAAGTGGCTGCGGGCTGGCGCGATGCGCCGGGATATGACAGCGTGACGCTGGCGCTCACCTTCGGCGGCGACTGCACGCTGGGCCGCGGGCATGATTTCGCATACAGCGGCTCGTTTGACGAGATGTATGACCAGAAGGGCGCCTCGTATTTCTTTTCCGGCATCCCGGAGTTTTTTGATGACGACCTGACCATGGTGAATTTTGAGGGTACGCTGACAAACGCGACTGCGCACGCCTACAAGACCTTCGTGTTCAAGGGGCGGCCGGAATACGCCAAGGTGCTGGAAGCGGGCAGCATCGACGTGGTCTCGGTCGCAAACAACCACTCCATGGACTATCTGCAGCGCGGTTTTGACGATACTGTGCGCTATCTGTCCCCTTATGTGGCGGTTTCCGGATACGAGCGCATGCCGATCGTGACCGTCAAGGGGATCCGTATCGGCTTCGCCTCCAACGTTGGCTGGACGTTTGACAGCGCGCAGAAGCGGTTTATCGAAAATGCCGTGCAGTCCCTGCGGGCGCGCGGCGCGGATTTGGTGGTGTTCAACTACCACTGGGGGATCGAGCGCTCTTACCACAGCGACCCCACGCAGCAGGCGATTGGGCGCTACTGCATTGACCAGGGCGCGGATCTGGTCATCGGCCACCATCCGCATGTGGTGCAGGAGATTGAGACCTACAAGGGCAAGCAGATTGCTTACTCGCTGGGTAATCTTGTGTTCGGCGGCAACAACAACCCGTCGGATAAAAACTGCCTGATCTACCGGCATAATTTTACACTCGATCTGGACAGCCGGCAGGTGACGGCATCCTCCTATCAGGCGCTTCCCTACAAGGTGTCCTCGGTTTCCTGGCGCAACGACTATCACCCGGTCAAGCGATGAAGCATACAGAAAACAAAAGAAAGCCGCAGTCTGCGGCTTTCTTTTTTGCTTTTGTGGGCGTTTGACAGGCAGATATCCTGGTCAGGCAGGGCGGAACCACGCAGGCACCGCATGGTCCAGCAGGTCGAGATCGCGGAAAACCGCGGCTGCGGCGCGCTCGTACTCGTCCGCTGTGCGGGACTTTTTGAGCGCCTTGCCGTGCTTTTCGCTGTCCGCGAACAGGTTCAGATGGTAGAACCAGACCTCCTTCATGCGCAGCATGGCAATGCGGCGGTCGCCGAATGCTTCGCAGTACCGGTCATACAGCGCATTATGGAACGCCGCCAGCGTGCGTTTGTCCGCCCGCACACCGCCCGTCAGCTGCGTGACGAGCGAGGGGTCGGCGATCAGCCCGCGGCCGATCATGACCGCCTGCACCGCAGGCCAACGCTGTGCGACGGCGTGCGCGCCCTCCTCGCTGACCACGTCGCCGTTGTAGCACACCGGCATGCGGCAGCGGGGCAGGGCGGCAGCAAAGTCCGCATCACGCACCGTGCCCTTGTAAAAATCCTGCCGCACGCGCGGGTGGATGGTCAGCTCGGCGATGGGGTAGCGGTTATAAATGTCCAGCAGACGGCCGAACTCCGCCGGGTCGCGCATCCCCAGCCGGGTCTTGACCGAAATGCGGCCGCGGCAGGCGGAAAACACCGCATCCAGAAAGCGGTCGAGCCCGTCCGGATCGGCCAGAAAGCCTGCGCCCTTGCCCTTGGCGGTCACCGTGCCCGAGGGGCAGCCCAGGTTGAGGTTGACCTCGCTGTATCCCATATCGAACAGCGCGTTCGCCGCCCAGATGAAGTCCGCGGCTGTGTGAGTCAGCAGCTGGGGCACGGCGGGCACGCCCGCGTTTGCCTCGGACGCGACGTCGCGCTTCTGGCGCGGGGTAAGGTGCTCGTTTGTGGTCGGGGTGATAAAGGGCATGAAGTATTTGTCCACACCCGGGAAATATTCGTGGTGCGTGCGGCGGTAGACCGCGCCGGTCACGCCCTCCATAGGGGCGAAGTAATATCGCATAACAAACCCTCGTTTTGTTTCAGACTGGTTTTCATTATACCGTGCCGCGGCGCATGGCGCAAGGGATAAACCCTGCATGGATGCGCGGGCCGCAGGCATATAGTGGAAACAGACCGGGAAAGGGGAGGAAAATGCGATGCTGGCCGAAACGATCGAGCGATGGAATGAAATGGCGCGCGCCTTTGTTTGGGGCGTGCCCATGCTGGTGCTGCTCATTGGGACAGGGGTGTACTTCACCGCAAAGACCCATCTGTTCCAGCTGCGGCACATGGGACTGTGGCTGCGCAAAACCCTGTTTTCCTGCCTTACCGGCGAGGCGCGCCGCAAAAGCAGCGGAGGCGTGTCGCCCTTTGGGGTGATGTGCACCGCTCTCGCCGCGACGGTCGGCACGGGCAACATCGCGGGTGTGGCGACCGCCCTGACCATTGGCGGGCCGGGCGCGGTGTTCTGGATGTGGATCTCCGCCTTTTTCGGCATGATGACCGCGTTTGCGGAGAACACGCTCGGCATGCTGTACCGTGAACGGGGCAAAGACGGCGCATGGCGCGGCGGGCCCATGATGTATCTGAAAAAAGGGCTGCACAGCCCCTTTCTGGCGGGAGCATTCGCGCTGTTCTGCGTGCTCGCCTCGTTCGGCATCGGCAACATGAGCCAGTGCAACTCGATCGCGGGCGGGTTGCGCGGCGTGTTCGGCATGCCGCCGCAGGTCACCGGGCTGGTGACCGCCGTCCTGCTGGGTGCGGTCCTGCTGGGCGGGCTGGGCCGCATTTCCCGTGTGACCGAGACGCTCGTACCCTTTATGGCGCTGTTCTACATGGGCGGCGCGCTCTTTGTGCTGTGGTACTTCCGCGCGAATCTTCCACAGGCCTGTGGACAGATCTTCTCCGCGGCGTTCGACTGGCGTGCCGGCATGGGCGGCGCTGCCGGATACGGCATGATGCAGGCCATCCGCATCGGCGTATCGCGGGGTGTGTTCTCCAACGAAGCCGGACTGGGTTCGTCGGTCATGGTGCATGCAGCGGCAGATGCAAAAGAGCCGTGCGAGCAGGGTATGTGGGCGGTGTTCGAGGTGTTTTTTGACACCATCGTCATGTGTACCGTGACCGCGCTGGTCATTCTGTCGAGCGGCGTATACAACGAAATGCTGTACAGCCTTGCCGCCGGCACGCCGCTGCTCGACCGGCTCCTGACAGGTGCACAGCTGACCGCGGCGGCGTTTTCCGCCGCGCTTGGTCCGCTCGGCGGCGGGTTTGTGGCGACGTCGCTCGCGCTGTTCGCGTTTTCCACCCTGCTGGGCTGGTCGTACTATGGGCAGCGCGCGGCGGAATACCTGCTGGGCGCGCAGGCTGTGCCGGTATACAAGGCGTTGTTCGTGGCCGCGGCCGCTGTGGGCTGCGTGATGCGGCTCGACCTGGCCTGGGCGCTGTCCGATACCTTTAACGGCTTGATGGCGCTGCCCAATCTCGCAGGTGTGCTGGCGCTGCGGGGCGAGGCGCTGCAGGAATGGAAAAGATACCGCCGGGCAAATCATATTTGACAATTCCCGGCGCTTGTGGGGCAGCCCGGCACGCAGATTGCACAAAAATGCAGATCTCTGCAGCAAAAAGCAGATTCGGCCTTGTCAACTGCAGTAAATGCGGATAGAATAGAAGGGACTTGCAGGAGGGAGAGAAATATCCTGCAAAAGGGGGAATTGAGAATGGATTTAACTGCAACCGTGTGGACACTGCTGCCGCCGGTCATCGCCATTGCGCTGGCGCTGATCACCAAGGAGGTCTATTCCTCATTGCTGATCGGCATCCTTGCAGGCGGGCTGCTGTTCCGGGGATTCAACCCGCTGCACGCAGTCGAAACCACATTTGAAGTCATGGGCAGCAAGCTGGGGGAAAATATCAATATCTGTATTTTCCTTGTGTTGCTCGGCATTCTGGTGTCGCTGGTCACCAAATCAGGCGCCTCGCGCGCTTACGGAAACTGGGCGACCAAAACCATCAAGGGACGGCGCGGCGCGGCGTATGCGACCTCGTTCCTCGGCATCTTTATTTTTGTCGACGATTATTTCAACTGCCTGACCGTCGGCACGGTCATGCGTCCGGTGACGGATAAATACCGCATCACACGCGCCAAGCTCGCCTATATCATCGACGCGACCGCGGCGCCTGTGTGCATCATCGCGCCGATCTCGAGCTGGGCGGCGGCGGTCGGCTCTTCGCTGCCCGAATCCAGTACCATGGACGGGTTCTCGCTGTTCTTGCAGACCATCCCGATGAACCTGTATGCGCTGCTCACCATCGGCTTCCTGATCTGGCTGATGGGCGCGGATTTCGACTTCGGCCCGATGGCGAAGTACGAGCGCGAACATGCGGACGATGATCTGACCCGCCAGGAGGAGACCCATGTGGTCGGCGGCGCGGGCAAGGTATATGATCTGATCCTGCCGATCTGCGTGCTGATCGTGCTGTGCATCGCGGGCATGCTGTACACCGGCGGCATCCTGGAGGGGGCGGGTGTAATCGACGCGTTTGCAAACTGTGATTCCTCCACGTCGCTTGTGCTCGGCTCATTCTTTACGCTGGTATTCACCTTCCTGCTGTATCTTCCGCGCAAGATCCTGACCTTCGGCCAGTTCTGCGAGGCGTTTACCGAAGGTTTCAAGGCCATGGTGCCTGCGATCCTGATTCTGACGCTGGCATGGACGCTGTCCGGCGTGTGCTCGGAGGAATATCTCAATATCGGCGGCTTTGTCTCCTCGGTTGTGGACGGACAGTCCATGGTCGGCATGTTCATGCCCGCGATCTTCTTCCTGATCTCGCTCGGCCTTGCGTTTGCCACCGGCACCTCGTGGGGCACGTTCGGCATCCTGATCCCGATCGCGGTCGCGGTGTTCGGCGACGCGCCCAGCACCATGCTGGTCATGACAGTCGCAGCGTGCCTGTCCGGAGCGGTGTGCGGCGACCATGTTTCTCCGATCTCGGACACGACCATTCTCGCGTCCGCGGGCGCGCAGTGCAACCACATGGATCATGTTTCTACCCAGATGCCCTATGCGCTGCTGATCGCGGCGATCAGCTTTGCAGGCTTCCTGGTGGGCGGCATCACGGGCAACGGCTTTGTCGCGCTCGTGCTCGGCATTGCGCTGCTGGTGGGAGCGATCCTTGTGATCACGGCCATGCATAACAGACAGCGGGCAAAGCAGTAATAAAACCAGATATCCGGCGGCTCCCTCCTCTGCGGGGGAGCCTCGGTCTGTCCGTTTGTTTTCCATGCCGTCCTGCACGTTTCCCCGCGCCGCAGGCCCGTAGCCCGCGATACCTTATACCGCCGCCGTGCGGCGATTAAATGCGCGTTGCGCGTGCAATAGAAAATTGCAGCTGGCTGCAATTTTCATCAAACCGCCCAGCTCCGCCGGGTGGTTTGATACAGGAAAGCGGTTTGTGTGCCCGCAGGGCGCGCAAATACCGCGCCCGGGCTTTGTCCGCGCGCTGCGCGGCACAGCCCCTTCGATCGAAACAGCCTGTTTCGATCGAGAATTTTCAGAAAGAAGGAATCCCCATTGACTACCGACCTTACCGAAGGCAAACCATCCAAAAAGCTGTTCTGGTTCTCGCTGCCGCTTCTGCTGAGCGTCGCGTTCCAGCAGCTTTACCAGATGGCCGACTCCATGATCGTCGGCCGCTTCGCGATCACGCCCGAGGCGGGTGAGCTTGCGCTCGCCGCCGTCGGAGCAAGCTACCCGATCACCCAGCTGTTCGTCGCCGTGGCAACCGGTGTGAACATCGGCACAAGCGTGCTGGTCTCCCAGCTGTTCGGCGCCAAGCGGTACCTGCGCATGAAGACCGCGGTTTCGACCGCACTCGTCAGCACCACAGTCATCGCGCTGCTGCTTACGCTGATCGGCACGCTGGCAACCGGCGGCATCATGTCTGCACTCCAGACCCCGGCAAATATTTTTGATGACGGCGCGCTTTACCTGCGCGTATACGTATTCGGCCTGCTGTTCCTGTTCCTGTACAACGTGTGTACGGGTATCTTTAACGCCATGGGGGACAGCCGCACACCACTGGTCCTGCTGATCATCTCCTCGGTGAGCAACGTGGTGCTCGACCTGATCTTTGTCGCAGGATTCCACTGGGATGTGGCAGGCGTGGCCTGGGCGACATTTATTGCACAGGGCGCATCGGGCGTGCTGGCATTTCTTCTTCTGCTGCGCCGTGTGCACTCATTCGATACGCATGGACACTTCCTGTTTTTCTCGGCCGAGATGCTGCGCCGCCTGACCAACTACGCGGTGCCCTCGATCGCGCAGCAGAGCTTTGTTTCGGTCGGCAATGTCATCATCCAGTATTATGTCAACCTGTGCGGCGCAACGGTTATCGCGGGCTATTCAGCCGCGACCAAGGTCAATATGTTCGCGCTGACCTGCTGCATGTCATTCGCCTCGGGACTGTCCAGCTATGTGGCGCAGAACATCGGAGCGCGCAAGCTTGACCGCATCGGCCCGGGCCTTAAGGCAGGGGCGCTGTTTTCGATCGGGCTTGCGGTCGTGTTCATGGCGGTCTACCTGCCCTTTGCAGGGCAGCTGGTCGGCCTGTTTGTACCCGCGGGCAGCGCCTCGGGTGTTATTGATGTGGGGCGGCAGTACCTGTTTATCCTGACCCCGTTTTATATTATCGTGTGCATCAAGTTCGTGTGCGACAGCGTGCTGCGCGGCGCGGGAGCGATGCGGCCGTTCATGGTCACGACCTTTTCCGACCTGATCCTGCGCGTGGGCTTTTCCGCGATCCTGTACCACGTGATGGGCAGCGAGCTCGGTATCTGGCTGTCCTGGCCGATCGGCTGGTTCCTGGGCTCGTCGATCTCGGTATTCTTCTATAAGCGCGGCGTATGGAAGAAAAACCTGCCGAATCTGTAAACGCATCGGTGAGTTCCGGGTTTTATACGCTTCCACCGCTGAAATACGGTTTTTCTGCCTGAATGGGCGGAGGAAATGCAGAGGTAAAATGGATATAAGAAAAGAACGCCTGTCCGGGCGTTCTTTTCTTTCGGCAAAAATGGAAAGCAAACTTGACATTTCGGAGAAGTGTGCTATACTACAGGTATGGAAAGTAAACTTTACATCCGAAGGGAGGCGGACGCGTGAAAAACAGGCTGGAGGAATTGCGCCGGGCGCGCGGCGTCCGGCAGGAGGAGCTGGCGGACGCGCTGGGCGTGTCGCGGCAGACAATCGGCTCGCTGGAGAACGGGCGGTACAACCCGTCCATCCTGCTGGCGTTCAGGATCGCACGGTATTTCGGCATGCAGATCGAGGATATCTTTATCTATGAGGAGGAGAGCAAATGAAACAGGCAAAGAATATCGGGCTCAGCCTGCTGGGTTTTGTGCTGATCGGCGCAGGGATTTATATGATCCGGACCGTGCCCGACCCGCAGGGCATCATGCGCGCGCTGCCGTTCCTGCTGGTCGGGTTCGGGTGCGGCATTTTTGGGCATGGGCTGGGTGACCTGCTGGCAAAAAAGGCAGTGCAATCCGATCCGGCAATGGCGCGGCAGCTGGAGATCGCCCAGACCGATGAGCGCAACGTGATGATCGGCAGCATGGCCAAGGCCAAGGGATACGATATGATGACCTATGTGTTTGGTGCGCTCATGGTGGCCTTTGCGCTGATGGGGGCACCGTGGACGGTCATTATCCCAATGGTGATCGCGTACCTGTTCGTGCATGGCTATGCGATCTATTTCCGGGTCAAACTGGAAAAGGAGATGTAAGCGCACAAAAAAGAACGCCCCGGCGGGCGTTCTTTTTTGTGCTTTTTGTAATTTTACTGCCGGTCGTACTTTTCCGCCAGCTGCTGGCTGATGAACTGGCGCGCGGTGCGCGGCGAGCGGCCGTTGCGGCGCAGCGCGAACCGCTCAGCAAGCAGATGCAGCTGGTCGGCGGGAAGGCCGATGCCGCTTTCCGCGGCAAGCTGGTCGACAATGTACAGATATTCGTCCTTGTCCGGCACGGAGAAGGTGATCTCCAGCCCGAAGCGGTCGGACAGCGAGGTGACGGTCTCCAGGCTGTCACGCACGCGTACCTCGTCCCCCTCGCGGTCGGCGAAAGTCTCGCGGATCAGGTGGCGGCGGTTGCTGGTCGCATAGATGACCAGGTTGGACGGCTTACCGGCAAGGCCGCCCTCGATGAACGCTTTAAGCGCAGCGAAATTGTCGTCCTCGCGGTTAAAGGACAGATCGTCCAGAAATACGATAAATCGGAAGGGCGAGCGCAGTGTTTCTGTGAAAATTTTCGGGAAGCAGGTGATGTGCCGCGGGGACATTTCAATGATCTTGAGTCCGCGCTCGGCGTATTCGTTGACCACTGCCTTGACCGTCGAGGATTTGCCCGTGCCCTTGTCGCCGTAGAGCAGGATATTGTTCGCTTCGCGCCCGTCGAGGAAGGCGAGCGTATTTTTGAGAATCTGCTGCTTCTGCCGCTCGTAGCCGGGCAGGTCGCGCAGACGGATGGCATCCGGATGCACGATCGGGCGGACTTCGCCGTCGTCCCGCACCGCGAAAGCAGAGGACTGGGCGAAAAAGCCGTAGCCCTGCGCGCGGTAATAGCTCGCGAGCGCAGCGCCGTCCCGGAAGGGCAGGGGAGCGGACGCGGGGAAGTCGGGCAGTTCGAGCAGCGCGGGCGCGTTCAAGCGGGCCGCCGCAGCCGATTTGAGCGCCGCACCGTCCAGAGCGAGCAGGGAGCAGAGCGCCTCGATATCATGCGTGGCGGCGTCCAGCAGGGCGGGCGCGGGGGCGGCGATCGTGTCGGTCAGCGTGTTGACGTCATAGTGCACCGCATCCAGAATGGCGCGGGATGCGTCGCGGCAGGCGAACTGCGCCGCGCAGAGCGCACCGTAGCGGTCGGCAAAGGCGTCGGCATTTTGGCCGAGCGCATCAAACACATCGAGATATGCGTGTACAAGCGGGTGCTGCTGCAGCCCGCGCAGCACGGAAAGCCCGCGTACCTGCAGGGAAAGGGCGGAAAGTTCCATGGTTGATCACTCCTGAGCCTGGACAATACCGCGCAGCGGAGGCGGTATTCCCTTGTTTTTTGTTCTGCATCAGCATATCACACTTCGGCGGCTATTTCAACATAGGATGAGGATAGACCGACCTGAGGAGGAGAAAATACATGAGCCGATATGCGCTTTTGATATGCCGCAGCCAGACCGAGGCCATCGGCCTGCGGCGGCATTTGGGACAGATGGGCGTGCCGGGCGAGGTAACCCGCCCGCCGCGGCACACGCGGACGGAGTCCTGCGGCTGGGCGGTGCGGGTGGGAGCCGGGCAGGCGGATGACGCGCTGCACCGCCTGCGCCAGCTCGGCATCACGCCCTGCCGCGTGCTGCCGGACGAGGAGGCGGAACGATGATCTATCTGGATAACGCGGCAACCACGCTGCGCAAGCCGCGCGCGGTGGACGAGGCGGTGCGCCGTGCCATGCATGCAGCGGCGGGCTACGCGCGGGGCGGCTATGCGGCCGCCATGCGCGCGGGCGAGACGGTTTACGCCTGCCGCGAGCAGGCGGCGGCGCTGTTCGGCGTACGCGACCCGGCGCGGGTGGTATTTACGATGAACGCAACGCACGCACTCAACCTGGCGATCCACGCGCTGGCAAGGCCGGGCATGCGCATCGCCGTGAGCGGTTATGAGCACAATGCGGTTATGCGGCCGCTTGCCCTGCGCGGGATCGATCCTGTCGTGCTGGACACGCCGCTGTGGGACTGTGCGGCGATGGCCGGGCGGGCAAAGCGGGAGGTTGCAGAAGGGGCGCAGCTGTTTATCCTGAACCATGTTTCCAATGTATTCGGCTTTGCCGCCCCGGTGGAAGAGATCGCTTCGCTGCTGGATGAGGCGGGTGTGCCGCTCATTCTGGATGCGTCGCAGTCCGCCGGCATCCTTGAGATTGACGTGCAGCGGCATCCCTGCCTGGCTGCGGTGTGCATGCCCGGGCACAAGGGGCTGTACGGCCCGCAGGGTACAGGCATCCTGCTCGTGCTGGACGACCGCATCGCCAGGCGGCCGCTGCTTGCGGGCGGCACGGGCAGCCGCTCGGAGGACATGCGCCAGCCGGATTTTCTGCCCGATGCGCTCGAGAGCGGCACGCCCAACGTGCCCGGGATTGCGGGGCTGGCCGAAGGGATCGCATTCGTGCGCGCGGCCGGGGTGGAGAACATCCTCGCCCACGAGCGCAGGCTGGTGGGCGAGTTTGCCCGTGCGCTGGAAAAGGAGCGCCGCATCGAGTGCTTTGCGCATCCGTCGCAGACTGGCGTGCTGTCCCTGCGTGTGCGCGGGGCATCGAGTGAAGGGATTGCGCAGGCGCTTGCGCGGCGGGGCGTCGCGGTGCGGGCGGGGCTGCACTGCGCGCCGCTCGCCCACCGCACTGCAGGCACGGAGCGGACCGGCACGGTACGCTTTTCCTTCGCCCATGATTCTACCGCGGAACAAACCGAACGCGCGGCGGAGATCCTGTGCGAAACCGTAAAAAATCTGTGAATACCTCCCTGAATCCGCTATACACCGGGGCGGATTTGTGGTAGTATAAATATGACAACACCGCATAATCCGCCTGGATGCGATTATGCGGTGTTGACTGCGGAAAATCCTGTCTTCGCGGGTATGCGGAAGGCGAAAGAAACAGGACAGGTGGATATATGGAAACCTTTTTAAATTTTTTGGATCACGGAAACTTTGATAATATACGGGATTCTATCATCAACAGCTTCAATGCGATGAAGACCGCGGGCCCCATGGATGTTATCGATATCCTGATTGTTGCCTATATCATTTACCGGCTGATGAAGCTGCTGAAGGATACGAGCGCCGCGCGTCTGGCCAAGGGCGTCATCTGGCTGCTGCTCATTTTCCTGGTAGCCACGCTGGCGGGGCTGAACACGATTTCGTTTATCCTGCGAAACTCGCTGGGCCTCGGCGTCACGGCGGCGATCGTCATTTTCCAGCCCGAGCTGCGCCGCCTGCTCGAGCAGCTCGGCAAAGGCAATTTCAGCAGCCTGCTGGTCTCGGCCAACGACCCGGCTGCGGTTGAGGCTGCCATCAATGCGACGGTCAAGGCGTGCAGCGATATGTCCAAGAGCAAAACCGGCGTACTGATCGTGTTCGAGCGCAAAGAGCGCCTGGGGGAGATCGTTTCGACCGGAACGGTCATGGATGCGGAGCCTTCCCCGGAGCTGCTGAAAAATATATTCTTTAAAAACAGCCCTCTGCATGACGGAGCGCTCATCATGCGGGAAGGGCGGATCTGCGCTGCGGGTTGTGTGCTGCCCCTTTCGGGCAACCAGAACCTGTCGCGCGACCTTGGAACGCGCCACCGCGCAGCGGTCGGCATGAGCGAATCGTCCGACAGCGTGCTTGTCGTCGTTTCCGAGGAAACCGGCGCGATTTCGGTGGCGATCGGCGGCATGCTCAAGCGCCACCTGTCGCCCGAGGTGCTGCGCAAGGTGCTGGAAGCAGAACTGATCACGGATGACAAGCCGGATAAAAAAGGCATTGCCGCGCTCCGTAACATCTGGAAAGGGGGCGCAGGCAAGTGAAGGAATTCATGAAAAAGCACGATATCTGGCTGCGCCTGCTGGCGATCCTGCTGGCGTTTATCCTCTGGATCATCGCGCGCGACTATAACAACCCGCATGTAAATTATACGCTGACCGATATACCGGTTACGATCATTGGTGCGGACGACCTGCTCAGCAGCAGCAATCTTACGGTAATTGAGTACACCTCAAGCGTTGACGTACGGGTATACGGCAACCTGGATCAGGTTACCAGCACAACGCTGCGGGACCGGATCACGGTAAGTGTGGATGTGTCCCAGATCACCGACGGGGCGGGTGAATACGCGCTTGAGCCGGTGATCAATACCGGTTATACCGTCGGAAGCAGCGTGGAAGGGGTGAGCACCAGCCCTGAGCGGGTACGTGTACTGGTGGATGAGGTGACGAGTACAACCGTGCCCGTCCGCGTTGAGACGTCCGGCACCCCGGCGGACGGCTATCGTGCCGGTACGCCCGAACCGACTTCGACAAAGGAAATCACGGTAGAAGGACCGGCCTCGGAACTGGCGGAGATCAGATACGCTTACGGTACTGTGGATGTGAGCGGCCGGACTTCCACCTTTACCAATGAATGCCAGATACAGCTGGTCAATGATGCGGGAGACCCGATTACAGGCACCCACGTCACCAGCCAGACCGATACGGTCACGGTGCGTGTGCCGATCTATCCGGTCGAAAGCATCCCGCTGGCCGTCACCCTGACCGACGGCGATACGCTGACCGCGGAACAGGTCAACGTGGACATCAACCCGCCCAACATCAGCCTGCTGGGCGACCAGAACACCCTGGCCAGCCTGACCGAGATCAACCTCGGCACGATCGACCTGGATACCGTGCGCACGGGCGTGGCAATCGAGATGGAGATCCCGCTGCCGGACGGCGTGCGGCTGGACAGCGGCCAGCCCTCGACCGCGCAGGTGACTATCACGGTCAAGGAGGAGGAGAATGTCTCCACGCGCAGCGTGCAGGTGACCAACTTTGTGCCGACCGATACGGCGCAGGGACAGACGCCGTATTCCGTGCAGGTTTTGACCGATTCGGTCGAGATCGAGTTGCGCGGCAGCCAGAGCGCACTGGATCAGGTGGATGTCAGCACGCTGAGCATTGGACTGACCTTTGATTCGGTTTCGCTTGGAACGGGTACGCATACGGTGCGCGGCGTAATCGCAGCGACCGGGCTGCCGACCGGCGTGACGCTGGTTGAGGAAGACGTGGAGGTTGAGATCGAGATTACAGAGGCTGCGGACGCGCCGGCTTCGGAGGAGACACCGCCGGCCGGTGATACGGAGCCGCAGGACGGGACGACGCCGGAAGAAAGCGGGGGCGGAACATGAGCCTGCTGGTCAGCAATATCCGGCTTCCGTTTGATGTACCCGAGCAGCAGGCGCTCGCCGAGGCGCGGCGCCTGACCGGCTTGACGGCAGATGAGGTGCAGGCCGCAGTTTGCCGCGTCAGCATTGACGCGCGGCGCGGCCGCATCTCCCGCGTATATTCGGTGCGTCTGGACGCGCCGTTCGACGAAAAGGCATTTGCAGAACACCTGCAAATGCCCTTCGTGCGTTATAAACCGGATGAAAAGCCTGCGGTTCCGCGCGGTAAAAAGCGGCTCAGCCACCGTCCGGTAGTCGTCGGGCTGGGGCCGGCGGGCCTGTTTGCAGCTTATACGCTCGCGAAACACGGCTATGCCCCGGTCGTGCTTGAGCGCGGGGGTGATTTGGACGAGCGGGACCGCGCGGTAGACGCTTTCTGGGGCGGCGGTGCGCTCGACCCAGACTGCAATATCCAGTTCGGCGAGGGCGGCGCGGGAGCCTACTCGGACGGCAAGCTTACCACCCGCATCGGTGACCCGCTGTGCGAGACCGTGCTCGAAACGCTTGCCGCACATGGAGCGCCGGATGAGATCGTCAAAAAGGCCAAGCCCCATGTGGGCACGGATATCTTGAAAAACGTCGTGCGTGCCATGCGGCGGAATATCGTGGAAAACGGCGGCGAGGTGCACTTCCGCACCGCGCTGACCGGGGTTTCCTTGCAGGGCGGCGCGCTGCGCGCGGTCCGGACATCGGCCGGCGAAACCGCGTGTGAGCGCGCGGTGGTCGCGGTCGGCCATTCCGCGCGGGATACCTTTACTGCCCTGCATCAAAACGGGGTATACTTTGAACCAAAGGCGTTTTCGGTAGGTGTGCGCATTGAGCACCTGCAAAGCGAGCTCGACCGCGCGCTGTACGGCAAATACGCGGGGCATCCGCTGCTGCCGCCCGCGGAATACAACCTGTCCCGGCGGGAGGGCGGCCGCGCGTGCTATTCGTTCTGCATGTGCCCGGGGGGTGTGGTCGTCGCGGCGCAGAGCGAGGAAAACACGGTCGTAACCAACGGTATGAGCTATCATGCGCGTGACGGAAAAAACGCCAACGCGGCGCTCGCGGTGTCGGTCGATCCCAGGGATTATGACGACGGCACGCCGTTTGGCGGCATGGCGCTCCAGCGGCGTATCGAGCGCGCAGCCTACGCGCAGACCGGATCGTACCGCGCTCCCTGCCAGCGTGTGGGCGATTTTCTCGCCGGACGGCCGAGCCGCGGGGCGGGCGCGGTGCAGCCCAGCTATCCCATCGGGGTGGCATACGGCGAGGCGGCGGCAAGCCTGCCCGCATTTGCGCAGGACATGCTGCGGGAAAGCCTGCCGTACTTCGGGCGGAAGATCCGCGGCTTTGACGCGCCGGACGCGCTGCTGACCGGGCCGGAGACACGCACCTCCTCACCCGTGCGCATGACGCGCGGGGACGACCTGTTCGGCCTTGGCTGCGCGGGGATCATTCCCTGCGGAGAGGGCGCGGGCTACGCGGGCGGCATCATGTCCGCCGCGGTGGACGGCATCCGGGCGGCGTACCGCATCATGGAGGAGTATGCACCCGTTTTGGAATAAACGGGAAACAGAGGATGCAGAAGGGCAGGTTGCGGAACCGCGCGCCGCGCGGACGAAATGCGCACCCTTTGGCGCTCGCTATGCCCCATTTCCCGTTTTGCATTGCTTTTGGATTTGGAAAGGTGATTTTGAATTATGACCCAACAGGGAACGATAAAAAAACTGCTGCCGGACGGCATGGCGGAGATCGAGGTCACCCGCCGCTCGGCCTGCGGGCATGACTGCGCCAAGTGCGGCGGCTGCGGCGGGCTGGAAACCCAGACGCTGTATGTCACCGCGCGCAACCGGGCCAAGGCCGATGTGGGAGAGCGCGTGCTGATCGAAGGCGAAACCGGGCAGGTGCTCGGCCTGGCGGTGCTGGTGTATGTGCTGCCGATCGTGCTGTTTTTTGCCGGCTATGCGCTGGGCAGCGTGCTGTTTACCGGCGCGGCGGCTGGAGCACTGGGCGGCGGCGTGCTGTTCGTCCTCGGCATCCTGGGCGCGATCTGGTACAGCCGCCGTATGAAAGCGCGCAATGAAGTCCCGTACGAGATCACCAAAAGGCTCTGAACTTTTTGTTAATTTTTACTGATTTTATCCGGTTATCCCTTGTGTTATCCGAAAAAGTTCGGTAAAATAGATTGAATACGAAGAGCCGTGTGCCGAATACGGCGGGAAAGGGTTATGCAATGTTTGGCTTTATCCGACCGGTGAAGCCCGAGCTGCGGGTCAAGGAGGCGGACCGCTTCCAGCAGGTGTACTGTGGCCTTTGCCACGCCATCCGCGCGCGGTACGGCCGGTTTTATACCTTTTTCCTCAGTTACGACATGACCTTTTTCGCACTCGTTGCGGGATGTGATGCAGCGGAGACTGCGCCGCCCTGCAGGAAGCGCTGCGACGCGCATCCGCTGACTAAGCGCGCCTGCGCGCAGAGCGACGCGGCGCTTGAGCTGGCGGCGGATGTAAGCGTGCTGCTTACCTATCACAAATTGCGGGACAGCTTGGCGGACGAAAAAGGCCCCAAACGCGCGCTGGCCGCCGTGCTGTGCCAACTGGGCAAGCGCGGCTACGAAAAGGCGCGCGCCCGCCTGCCGGATGCAGACGCGGAAATGGTTGGGGCGCTTGCCGACTTGCAGACGCTCGAGCGCGAAAAATGCGCCTCCATGGACCGCGCAGCGGACGCTTCGGCGCGCATGACCGCTGCGGTCGTCCCGAGGACAGGAGACGCGCGGGAGCGCGTGCTGCGCCAGATGTTTTATCATATCGGCCGCTGGGTCTACCTGCTGGACGCGGCGCAGGATGTAAAAGAGGACATGGAGCAGGGCAATTACAATCCGGTGGTGCTGCGCTACGGACTGCGTACACCGGAGCTGACAGAGATAAAACAGCCGCTTGAGCGCACGCTGGAGCGGTCTCTCGCTGACATCTGCATGGCATATGACCTGCTGGATGCGAAGCGGGATGCGGAGCTGATCCGCAATATTATTTTTCTGGGTATGCCGCTGGCTACAAGACAGGTGCTGGACGGAACCTATCAAACGAACGGAGGACGGGGCAGACATGGATCCCTATAAGGTGCTGGGCGTCACGCCACAGACGAGCGACGACGACGTCAAGCGTGCTTACCGCGAGCTTGCGCGCAAGTATCATCCCGACAATTATATCAACAATCCGCTCGCTGACCTCGCGGAAGCCCGTATGAAGGAAATCAACGAGGCATACGACATGATCATGAACGAGCGCGCGGGCAAATCCGCAGGCGGTGCGTCAGGCGGCCAGCAACAGTATGGCGGCCAGCGCTACGGCGGCTACGGGAACACGCAGCAGCGCGCTTATTCGGGCGCAAACGCTGCGCTGTACAGCCAGGTGCGCCAGGCGATCAACCAGGGCAACCTCGGACTGGCCGAGCAGCTTTTGCAGCGCGCGAGCGGCCGGGACGCGGAATGGTTCTATCTGATGGGCACGGTGTATTACCGCAAGGGCTGGTATGACGAGGCCGCGCGCGCCTATACGCAGGCGTGCCAGATGGATCCCTCCAATATGGAATACCGCACCGCGCTCAACAACCTGAACATGTCGGGCGGCTACGGCGGTTACCGGCCCATGCAGGAGGCCAATATGTGCGACTTCTGCCTGCAGCTGGCAATCTGCAACTGCTGCATGAATGCATGCTGCAACGCAGGGTGCTGATATGAACGCGAAAGAAATTGCGCGCGGCGGCCTGTTGGCCGCGGCCGCCGTGGCGCTCTTGTATATGGGCGGAGCGGCTCCCTATATCGGCCCGGCAGCATGCATTGCGGCGGGCGTGACCTCGGCTGTGCCGCTGCTGCGGCGGGCCAGGCTGCGCACGGCGGTGCTGCTGTATGCCGCGGCTTCCATACTGGGTGCGCTGATCGTACCGCGTAAAAGCGTGGTTGCGGCGTACGCGGTGTTCTGCGGCCTGTATCCAATCGTTAAATTCGGTGTGGAGTGTTATCTGCCGCGCCATGTGCAGACCGGCGTCAAGCTGGTCTATTTCAACATCGTGCTCGCTGTGGCGGGCGCGCTGGTGGCGTACGGCCTGTTCCCCGGCATTGACCTGCCCGGATTTGCCCGGCTGGCCGTGCTGTGGTTTGGGGCAAACGCCGTATTTATCATTTATGACGTGGCGCTGTCACGGCTGATCGCATTACTGCGCAGAAGCCTGCCGCCCGAATGAAAAGGGGAAGAACAACATGAAGAGTATGACCGGCTACGGCCGCGCCAGGGAGGAACGGAACGGCCGCACGATCACGGTCGAGCTGCGCGCGGTCAACCACCGTTATCTGGACTGCACGGTCAAGGCGCCGCGCCAGTACGGATTTCTGGATGACGCGGTTAAAAAGGCTGCCGCTTCGCGGATTGCGCGCGGCAAGGTAGAGATATTCGTCAGCGTAGAGACACAGGAGGGCGGCGATATCGCTGTTACGGTCAACCACACGCTGGCAAAGCGCTATCTGGACGCGCTGCACGACCTGAGCGAGACCTACGGCCTGCGGGATGATGTGACTGTCGCGGTGCTGGCCAAGATGCCGGACGTGCTGGGCTCGGAGCGCATCGAGCAGGACGCGGACGAGCTGACGCACGATGTGCTTGCGGTGTTTAGCGCGGCCTGCGATGGGTTCGACGAGATGCGCCTGCGCGAGGGCGAAAAGCTCGCTGATGATGTGCGCAGCCGCTGCGCCGCGATCGAGCGCATGGTGGGCGAGGTGGAAACGCGCTCGCCCGAGCGCGTCAAGGAATACCGCGAAAAGCTGCTCGCCCGTATGCAGGAGGTACTGGCGGATACCAGTATCGACGAGACCCGCATCCTGACCGAGGCGGCGATCTACGCGGACAAGACCGCGGTGGACGAGGAGACCGTCCGCCTGCGCAGCCATCTGCACCAGATGGACGGCATGCTGAAAGAGACCCAGCCGGTCGGCCGCAAGCTGGACTTCCTTGTGCAGGAGATGAACCGCGAGGCCAACACGATCGGTTCCAAGGCGAACGACGTGGATATGGCGCGCATTGTGGTGGATGTCAAGAGCGAGATCGAAAAGATCCGTGAGCAGATCCAGAATATCGAGTAATACAAACATTAGTCGGGCTTTGGAATACGGCGGATTCGTTCGGAAGCATGCTTCCGAACGAGCCGGAACGTTTAGGGGGCGGCACGGGTGAAACTGATCAATATTGGGTTTGGCAACATGGTGGCTTCGTCGCGGCTGATCGCAATTGTCAGCCCGGAGTCCGCGCCGGTCAAGCGCACCGTGCAGGAGGCGCGCGACCGCGGGATGGTGATCGACGGCACATACGGCCGCCGCACCCGGGCGGTGCTCATCATGGACAGTGACCATGTGGTGCTGAGTGCGCTGCAGCCGGAGACCGTCGCCGCGCGCTTTGCGGGTGACGGAGAAGAAGGGGAGAGTGAGGATGCGTAAAGGTACGTTGTATGTATTTACCGGCCCGTCCGGAGCGGGCAAGGGCACGCTGCTGGGCCTGCTGCGCGAGCAGGACGACAAGCTGTTCTACTCGATCTCAGCGACCACGCGTGCGCCGCGTCCCGGCGAGAGCGACGGCGTGCAGTATTACTTTTTGACCCGGGCGGACTTTGAAGAAAAAATCGCGCAGAACGCTTTTTTAGAGCACGCGCGCTATGTGGATAATTATTACGGCACGCTCGAAGCGCCGGTCAATGAAAAACTGGCTGAGGGCTATGATGTGATCCTCGAGATCGAGGTGCAGGGCGCGATGCAGGTGCATGAGAAGCGTCCGGACGCGGTGATGGTATTTATCGCGCCGCCGTCCTTTGAGGAACTTGCTGCGCGCCTGCGCGGACGCGGCACCGAGGACGAGGAAAAAGTGCACAAGCGCCTGGAAACCGCAAAAGAGGAACTCAAGCATCAGGATGAGTTTGACTACGTCGTGGTCAACGACGAGATCGACCGCGCAGTGCGCGAGATACAGGGGATCCTGGCAGCACGGCGCGCATAAAATATAATTGTTGTTACAGAACACATTGAATATAAGATAAGGGTAAGTAAGGAGTTTGAACTGAAATGCTGAAACCTTCCATGCAGGAACTGATGAAACGCGTGGGCAACCGCTATCTGCTGGTCAATCTGGCTGCGCAGCGCGCCCGCGACAT
>NBJMR02800__coassemble_1531_pt1 | contig 32264 bp, 23 predicted proteins | sample NBJMR02800__metabat2_high_PE_027 | metagenome-assembled genome bin NBJMR02800 | reverse complement strand
ATCGCGGCGGCGTACTACGCCGTGCGCCTGCCGCGTATGATAAAGGGTGTGCTGGACGTCGTGCTCACGCTGCCGCTCGTGCTGCCGCCCACGGTGGTGGGCTATTTCCTGCTGCTGCTGTTCGGCACCCGGCGGCCGCTCGGCATGGCGCTTGAAAGCATCGGCGTCAAGTTCGTCATGACCTGGTACGGCGGCGTGATCGCAGCGGCGGTCGTGGCCTTCCCCCTGCTCTACCGCACCGCGCGCGGCGCATTCGAGGCGTTCGATGAGACGCTTGCGCAGGCGGGGCAGACGCTCGGCCTGTCGAACACCTATATCTTCTGGTGCATCCGCATGCCTGCGTGCCGGCAGGGCATTTTCGCGGGTATCGTGCTGGCGTTTGCCCGCGCGCTGGGCGAATACGGCGCGACCAGTATGCTGATCGGCTACACGCCCGGCCGCACCGCGACCATCTCGACCACGGTATACCAGCTCTGGCGCACGGGCAATGACCTGCACGCCTTCTACTGGGTGCTGGTCAACCTCGCGATCTCGGCGGCAGTGCTGCTCACGGTCAACCTGCTTGAGAGAAAGCAGCGCAAGGGGGTGCGCGGCGCATGAGCCTGTTCGTGGATATCCGCAAGCGGCTGGGCGATTTTGTGCTGGACGCCCGGTTTGAGACCGACGACCCAGTCACCGGCCTGCTGGGCGCGTCCGGTTGCGGCAAGAGTATGACACTCAAATGCATCGCGGGCGTGGAAACACCGGACGAGGGCCGCATCGTGCTGGACGGCGAAACGCTGTTCGATTCCGAACGTGGCATCAACCTGCCGCCGCAGAAGCGCGGGGTAGGTTACCTGTTCCAGCACTACGCCCTGTTCCCGCACATGACGGTGGAGAAAAACATCCTGTGCGGCCTGCACGGCGAAAAGGACAAGGCTGTCCGCCAGCAGCGCCTGCGCGAAATGATCGCCATGCTGCAGCTCGAGGGGCTGGAAAAGCACCGCCCCGCTGAACTTTCCGGTGGGCAGGCACAGCGCGTGGCGCTCGCGCGCATGCTGGTCAGCCAGCCGCGCCTGCTGCTGCTGGACGAGCCGTTCTCCGCGCTGGACAGCCACCTGCGCGACCAGCTGCAGCCGCAGTTCCTGTCCCTGCTGCGCTCCTATGGGCGGCAGGCGGTCATGGTCACCCACAGCCGGGACGAGGCCTACCACCTGTGCTCCCGCCTGTGTGTGATGGATAACGGCCGTATCCTGCGCGCCGGCGGCACCAAGGAGGTCTTTGCCGACCCGGGCAGCGAGCCCGCCGCCCGGCTGACCGGCTGCAAAAACATCGCCCGCGCGGTCAAGGCAGGCGAGTACGAGGTGGACGTGCCCGAATGGGGCGTGCGCCTGACCGCCGCAAAACCGGTGCCGGACAACATCCGCGCGGTCGGCCTGCGCGCGCACTACTTCCACCCCCGCGCGGCGGCGAACCGCTTTGCCGTCCGGCTGGACAGCGAGCTGGAGGAGCCGTTCGAGTGGATTCTGCTGTTCCGCTATGAGGGGCAGGACGCCACCTCTCCCGCGCTCTGGTGGCGCATGCCCAAGGACAAAAAGCCGTCCGCCATGCCCGAGGCGCTCGGCATCGCGCTGGAAAACGTCTTACTGCTGCACTGACAACGGAGGAACCAACGATGATCGAACAACTGCTGCAAACCGCGCTGGACGAAATACAGGCCGGGCATCCGGTGATGCTGGTCTCGGTCGTGCGCTCGACCGGGTCGACACCTCGGGCGGCGGGCGCGCTCATGCTCGCCGGGGCATACGGGCTGCTGTGCGGCACGGTCGGCGGCGGCCTGCTCGAGCACCGCTGCCTGGAGATCGCCGCAGCACAGCCTGCCGTTCCGCGCCGCGAGACCTTCGTGCTGGACAACCGTCAGGCGGGCAGTCTGGGCATGGTGTGCGGCGGCACAAGCGAGATGCTGTTCACCCCGCTGGACGATCCCGCACCGCTTGAGGCAGCACTGGACGCGCTGCACGCCCATGTGCCTGCGTGGCTGTGCCTGCCGCTTGACGGCACAGCCCCCCTGCTTTCGCTCGATACCAGCCTGCCGGTGCAGCCCTCTGTTCTGCACCGGCAGGGGCAGGAGGTACTTGCCGTGCGGCTGGCAGACCAAGGGCGGGTTTTTGTGCTCGGCGGCGGGCACGTATCGCTTGAACTCGCGGCGCTGCTGCACTGGCTGGATTTCCGTCATATTGTCATGGATGACCGCGCCGCGTTCTGCTCTCCTGACCGCTTCCCCCATGCCGAGCACACGCTGGTCGTGCCCTTCGGCGCGCTCAGCGATGTGCTCGCGGGCGAACTCGCTCCCACCGCGGCAGACGCCTTCTGCATCATGACCCGCGGGCACGAGGGCGACACGGATGCGGTCCGTTTTGCGCTGGGCACGCCCGCGACCTACATCGGTGTGATGGGCAGCCGCCGCAAGCGCGAGGCCATGTTTGCCCGGCTGGCGGAGGAGGGCTTCGCGGCCGCGAGATGCCGCGTGGCAACCCCGATCGGACTACCTATTGGGGCGCAGACCCCGGCGGAAATCGCGGTCTCTGTCGCCGCCCAGCTGATCACATGGCGTGCTGAAAAACATGCGGTTTCAGGTGCATCAGAAATTTTTTAGAAAATTGTAAAAAACATGTTGACAATCCGCCCCTCTTTCGATATAATACTACTTGTCGCTGACAGTGAGGCGACTCGATACGAGACAGAATGCGAGTGTGCTGGAACTGGTAGACAGGCACGTTTGAGGGGCGTGTGTCAATCGACGTACGGGTTCAAGTCCCGTCACTCGCACCACCTTCTCAAACAAAAATCGAATATGCGGATGTGGCGGAATGGCAGACGCGCTAGCTTCAGGTGCTAGTGTTCGCAAGGACGTGGGGGTTCAAGTCCCCCCATCCGCACCAAAAAAGGAAACGTGTTTACGTTTCCTTTTTTTATTTATCGTGAATTCAGTCACACAGTTTTTCCCGATCACGCTCCCGGACATGTCATCTCTATCAACACTCTGTTGACTTTGCAACACTATGCTGATAAAATAGCATCACCAAGGAGGACCATGTATGGGAGAACACAAGTTGAATCGGCGGGTGCAATATACCCGCACCGCTCTGCGCGAGGCCCTGATCGATCTGATCTGCGAAAAGCCGCTGGCCAGTATTTCTGTTACGGATATCTGCGCGCGGGCTGATATTAACCGAAGCACTTTTTACCTGCACTATCAGGGTGTCCACGAGCTGCTTGGTGAAATTGAAAACCAAATTATTGCGCAAATCGAAAAGCACCTCGTGCGCCCGCCCTCTCTGGATACGCTCAACTCTCTGGTCACTTTCCTGAACCACATCAGGCAATCCCCGCGCGATATCAAACTGCTTTATGCCCTTGTGGGCAAGCAGGGCGATCCACATTTTGTTTCCCGCCTGCAGCGGCTGACCTATGATGCCTTCCAGATCGGCTGGGCACACCGCATGCCCGAAGCAAGCGAAAGCCATAAGAAACTTACCTTCTCTTATATCGTCCCGGGAATCATCTCGGTCCTATCCGCGTGGGTCCATGGGGATATTCCTGAAATCAGTGCCGAAGAGGTGGTTGCTCTGCTCAGGAGCATCATCGAGAACGGCGTGCACGGCGTTTATGAACATATCAGCAGAGGATCACGCCCGTAGCATTTCCTTTTTTTATTTTCCCTTGACAAGTTTTTTTCTCCGTGCTATACTACTTCTCGCTAAAACATAGAGTAAAACCCTGTTTTTATCGCCGGATAAAAATTTGAGCGTCATACTTTCCATCGCAGGCCTTTGAAGATGGGAAGCAGGGCGCTCTTTTGTTTTGAAAAGGAGGAAACAATTGGAACAGGAAGCAAGCCTCCGCTCATTTGGCAGGTATGCGGCGCCGGGCATTCTGGGACAGGTCGGCATATCCTGCTACATATTGGCGGATACGTTTTTTGTGTCACGCGGCACAGGGGCGACCGGTCTGGCCGCGCTCAATATTGCGCTGCCGCTCTACAACCTGATGAACGGCATCGGTCTGATGATCGGCGTGGGCAGCGCCACGAATTTCACGATATGCCGTGCGCAGGGCCAGCAGAAGGAGGCCGACCGCGCCTTTACGCACGCGGCCGGGCTTGGTCTCATGGCCGGGCTGTTTTTCCTGCTGCTCGGCGTATTGGCAGCCGGCCCGCTCGCGCGGCTGCTCGGCGCGGATGCGGAGACCTTCCCGCTGACCAGTGTCTATCTGCGGACACTGCTGTGCTTCGGGCCGTTCTTCATTATGAATAACGTGCTCCTTGCCTTTGTCCGCAACGACGGCGGCCCCAGCCGTGCAATGTGCGGCATGATCATCGGCAGCTTATCCAATGTGGTGATGGACTATGTGTTTATTTTCCCGTTGGGTATGGGCATGTTCGGCGCCGCCCTCGCGACCGGCGTATCCCCCATCATCAGCATGCTGATCCTGTCCGGACACCTGCGCTCGCCCGCGCGCGGCTTTCACCTGCTGCGCACGCGGCTGCATCTCCATCTGCTGCCCGCGCTCTGCACGCCCGGCCTGCCCTCGCTGATCTCCGAGCTGTCCTCCGGCGTTGTGCTGCTGCTGTTCAACCAGGTGCTGCTGCGGCTGGCCGGGAACACCGGGGTTGCTGCCTATGGCATTGTCGCCAACCTCGCGCTGGTCGCGGTGGCCGTGTTCACCGGCCTGTCCACCGGTGTGCAGCCGCTGGTCAGCCATAGCAGCGGGACGGGCGAATCGGCTTCCCTGCGCCGCCTGTTCCGTTACGGCATCGTGACTGCGATCGCGATCGCGACCGTGCTGTTCACCGTGGTATTTGTATTTGCCGGGCCGATCGCCGCGGCGTTCAACAGTGCGGGTGACCCGGTGCTCGCAGGCTATGCTGTGACCGGTCTGCGGATCTATTTTCTCGGCTTCTGGTGCGCTGGGCTCAATATCGTCTGCGCGGCGTTTTTCAGCGCCTCCGGCCGCTCCGGCCAGGGATTTGCCATATCGCTGCTGCGCGGCGTGATTGTCATTCCACCCGTCCTGCTGGCGCTGACGGCGTTTGCTGACGTAAACGGTGTGTGGGCTACCTTCCCCACCGTTGAAGCGCTGGTCGCCGTCCTGACGCTCGTATGCCTGAGCCGCACCTTTCGCCGCAGCTGACCATTACATATACAAAAACAGCCGCCCATGGTCAAATGCCATGGATGGCTGTTTTTGTCTGTATGCCTTATTCGAGGTTGTTCACCAGCGTCTTAAACAGCTTGCCGCGTTCCATAAAGTTCTTGAAGCGGTCAAAAGAGGCGCTCGCCGGGCTCATGATCACAATATCGCCCTCCCGCGCCTGCGCATGCGCTTCCTGCACGGCAGCTTCCAGGCTTTCCACCTCCACGATCGGCGGATGCTCCCCCTGGACTGCCAGAACGCAGTCGCGGATCTTGGGTGCGGTCGCACCGGTCAGGATGAGCGACTTGACGTGGTCGCAGATCGGCTGGCCGAGCACATCGTACGGGATATGCTTGTCATAGCCGCCTGCGATCAGGATGACCTTCTGCTGGAAGGATTCCAGACCGGCGATCGTGCGCGTCGGGCTGGAGGCGATCGAGTCGTTATAGTACTTGACGCCGTCCTTTTTCCGCACGAATTCGATGCGGTGCTCCACGCCGCCGAAGGTCGTCGCTACGGCTCGGATGTCGTCGTCCGACGCATAGCCCTGCACGATGGCCGCCGCCATCATCATATTATACACATTGTGCGCGCCCGGGATGCGGATATCCGCCGCAGGCATCAGCTCGCGCCGCGTCCCGCCCTCTGCGATGTAGATCACATCGTCCTTGAGGAACACGCCGTTGGCCAGCTCCTGCGTTTTGCTGGTGCAGAACAAGTTGCCCGAGGCATGCAGCGAACGCGTGACCTCGTCGTCCAGATTGAGCACCAGGCGGTCGCCCTCCTGCTGGCTGCGGTAGATCGCGGTTTTCGCCTGCACATACTCGTCAAAATCCTTGTGATAGTCCAGATGGTTGGGCGTCAGGTTGGTGATCGCCGCCACATGCGGCGAATGCTTCATGCCCATCAGCTGGAAGGAAGAGAGCTCGACCACCGCAAGGTCGTCCTCCTTCATTTCATTCACACGCGGCAGCAGCGGCGCGCCGATATTGCCGCCCAGATAGACTGTATAGCCCGCATGCTTCAGGATCTCGCTGACCAGCGTGGTCGTAGTGGTCTTGCCGTCCGACCCAGTGATGCCGATGATCGGGCACGGGCAGACCGAAAAGAACAACTCCATTTCGCTGGTGATCTCCGAGCCGTTCTCGCGCGCCTTTTCCAGAAAGCGCGGATGCACGCCCGGCGTGCGGAAGATGACGTCCTCGTCCAGCGCGTCCAGATAGTGCGCGCCGAGCACAAAGTCTACGCCCAGCGTCGCAAGGGTCGCATAACCGTCCCCCAGCTCGGTGGGCTCCTTTTTGTCATGTACGGTTACCCGGACGCCGGCTGCGCGCAGCATACGGATGAGCGGCATATTGCTCACCCCTGCGCCGATCACACCGACCCTTTTATCTAAAAGGCCGCCCAGGTATTGTTCCAATGCTGTCATAAATGCGTAACACCGCCTTTTTTCTCGTGTAACAGTATACAGGATTTTTGTTTATTTTGCAAGTCCGGTTTGACGGGGGCGCTTTTTTGCGGTATACTGGTTGTCGTGACTGGTGCAGACGGTCGCGTGCCTACGGCATGAGGAAAGTCCGGGCTGCACAGGGCAAGGATAACGGATAACGTCCGCCGGGGGCGACCCCAGGAATAGTGCAACAGAGATATACCGCTGCCGCCTGCGGCAGTAAGGGTGGAAAGGCGAGGTAAGAGCTCACCGCGCCCCATGGCAACATGGGGGGCCTGTAAACTCTATCCGCAGCAACGCCGACAGGGACCATGGGCGGCCCGTCCGTCCCGACTGGCGGCTTGAGGCGCGCGGCAACGCGCGTCCCAGATAGATGACCGTCCAATGACAGAACCCGGCTTACCGCACCAGTCATACCTTTAGACATGCAAAAAGGCGCTCGGATGAGCGCCTTTGAGGCTGTCGAAAACATAGTTTTTCGAACAGCCTCTCGATTGAAACTACAGTTTCAATCGAAATTTTGATACAAAAGGGTGCGTAAACGCACCCTTTTGATCGGTTTGTATCACAAAATCGGGCAAAGCTCGATTTTGTGATGCCGCTCACAGAGCGGCGGTTTCAATACGCGCTGCGCGCGAAGGACTTTTTTTGATAAACAAAGGCGCTCGGATGAGCGCCTTTGTTTCTTATTTGCATCAGTTCAGGAAATCCTTGAGCTTTTTCGAGCGCGAGGGATGGCGCAGCTTGCGCAGCGCCTTGGCCTCGATCTGGCGGATACGCTCGCGCGTGACATTGAATTCCTTGCCGACCTCCTCGAGCGTGCGGGTGTGGCCATCCTCGATGCCGAAACGCAGGCGCAGCACCTTCTCCTCACGCGGGGTGAGCGTCTTGAGCACCTCGACCAGCTGCTCCTTGAGCAGCATGAACGAGGCTGCCTCCGCCGGCTCGGGCGCGTCGTCGTCCGGGATGAAGTCGCCGAGGTGGGAATCCTCCTCCTCGCCGATCGGCGTCTCGAGCGATACCGGCTCCTGCGCGATCTTGAGGATGTCGCGCACGCGGTCGACCGGCATATTCATCTCCTTGGCAATCTCCTCCGGGCTGGGGTCGTGGCCCAGCTCCTGCAGCAGCTGGCGCGAGACACGGATGACCTTGTTGATGGTCTCCACCATGTGCACCGGGATTCGGATAGTGCGCGCCTGGTCCGCGATCGCGCGGGTGATCGCCTGACGGATCCACCAGGTCGCATAGGTCGAGAACTTGAAGCCCTTGGTCGAGTCGAACTTCTCGACCGCCTTGATCAGGCCGAGGTTGCCCTCCTGGATCAGGTCGAGGAACAGCATGCCGCGGCCGACATAGCGCTTGGCGATCGAAACGACCAGACGCAGGTTCGCCTCCGCCAGACGTTTTTTCGCCTTGTCGCCCAGCTTGATGTCCTGATCCAGCTGCGCGCGCTCCTCGGCAGGGATCGCGTCGCCCTCAGCCTCAATGCGGGCGGCCGCCTCATTGCCCTTCTGCATCTGTTCGGCGAGTGTGACCTCCTCCTCCGGTGTCAGCAGGTCGACCTTGCCAATCTCTTTGAGGTACATGCGCACCGGATCATCGATTGCGAAGGTTTCCGCCATGGCCGAGGTGTCGATCAGCTCTTCTTCAGGGACCTCCTCGACGGCCTCGGGTTCAAATACCTCGTCGTCATCATCATCGCCCAGCGCCTTTTCCAGAACGCCGCCGGTCTCGATCTCAACGCCCATATTCTCCAGCGTTTCATACAGCTTATCGATATCGTCGCTCTCCAGCTCGAGCTGGCCAAGCGCGTCTGCAATCTCTTTGAGCGAAAGACGCCCGTTCTTTTTGCCGAGTGCAAGCAGATCCCGCAGGACCTGCTGCTGGTCGACAGCCTGCTCGGGTGCGTTTGTGTTGTCCTTGGTCGTCATATCGTTTGTCCTCCCGCGTTTTGTTTTTTAATGCGTCCAAAGGTGAGCAGTGGATCTTCACCTTCCCTGGTGAGCGTTCCGTCCAGGACGCGCTGCATTCGTATGGTATTTATGTATTCGCTCATCTCCTGCCGGTGCTCGCCGGGCGGGATGCCCTGCTCGAGTATGGAAGAAAGCAGGCTCATCTCATTCGGCTCCAGCCAGCCCTCAAAGGATAAGATATCCACAATCTGGCCGTCCCGGTCGAGCGCAAGCACGCGCTCGTAAATCTTACGCAGCACAGGCGCGGAAAACCACGCCGGCGGCAGGGTATTTTCCAGCCCCGCGATCAGCTTCTGGTCGGAAAACAGCAGCCGCAGCACGTTCTCCTCCGCCTTGGCGGATTTAACATCCGTATAGGCGAGCGTCCGATCCTTGGGCTGCGCCAAGCCGACCGGGGAGCGGATCTCGCGCCGCTCCGCCGCGCGCTGCCGCTTGCGCCGGATCCCCAGCTCGCGCCGCACCTCATTGTTCATGGCCTCAGCCGTCACGCCCGCCATCTTGGCCGCGCGGCCGGCGTATACCTCGCGCTCGATCGTGCTGTCGATGCCGGACAGCATACGCGCCGCCTCCCGCAGGAACATCACGCGCGCTTCGTCGTCCTCGAGATCGTATTTCGCAGCGATCTGCTCGAGCCGGTAGGCGTTGTGATCCTCGCTGCGCTCGATCAGGTTACGGAACGCATCCGCGCCCTTGGCCTTGATGAACTCGTCCGGGTCCTTTGCCCCGGGGATGCGCAGCACCTTGACCTGCAGGTCGCATTTTTTCAAAATGTCAATCGCGCGCTGCGCCGCCGCCTGGCCTGCGCCGTCCGCGTCATACGAGATAACGATCTGGCTGACATGCCGCGCGATGATGCGCGCCTGCTCCTCGGTCAGCGAGGTGCCGAGCGAGGCGACCGCGCAGTCGAACCCCGCCTGATGCAGGGCGATAACATCCATATAGCCCTCGGCCAAAATAAAATAGCCGCTCTTTGTCGTCTTGGAAAGGTTGAGCGCAAACAGGTTGCGGCTCTTGTGGAAGATCGGCGTCTCGGGCGAATTGAGGTACTTGGGCTTGGAGTCGTCCAGCACACGCCCGCCGAATGCGATCACGTTGCCGCGCACATCGATGATTGGGAACATCACGCGGTTACGGAACCGGTCGTAAATACGCCCCTTTTCGCTGCGGCTGACAAGGCCCGCGTCCATCAGCTCGTCGCGCGTGTAGCCCTTGGCGATCATTGCGTCCATGAGCGCATGGAACGAATCCGGCGCATAGCCAAGGCCGAACCGGTTCATCGTGCGGCGGGTCAGGCCGCGGCCGATGAAATACTGCTGCGCCGCGCGGTTTTCCGGCTTCCACAGGGTATCATAGAAAAACCGCGCCGCATCCTTACAGAGCGCGTACAGCCGCTCGCGGTGGCGCGCCGCCTTGCGGTCGGCCTCGCCCTGCTCGGGCACCTGCATGCCCGCGCGCGCGGCGAGGAAGCGCACCGCGTCCGGGAATTCCAGCCCCTCGGCCTTCATCACAAAGGTGATCACGCCGCCGCCCGCGCCGCAGCCGAAACAGTGGAAGATCTGCTTGTCCGGCGAGACCGAGAATGAAGCCGTTTTTTCGTTGTGGAAGGGGCATAGGCCGAAGTAGTTTGCGCCGCTCTTTTTCAGCTGCACATATTGGGACACCACGTCCACAATATCGTTCCGCGCGGACAGCTCGTCCAGAAATACGCGGTCAAACGGCAATTTCGCCCACCTCCTCTGTAGGATAACCGGGTTTTCTATCCTTCAATCTTATTCCAGCTTTTCGGGATGAATAATTTCTTATACACTGAAATCGAGTACCGGTCGGTCATGCAGGCGATATAGTCGCACACCACGCGCTCGAGCGGCTCGCCCTGCGTCATGAGCACGAAGTAATCGCCCGGCAGCTCGTCCGGATGCTCGACAAAGTATTCATATAAGCTGCGCAGCATGTTCTTGGCGCGCTGCTCCTCGCTCTGCGCCTCAGTGCCCTGGTAGACATGGTCGAACATGAACTGCCGCAGTTCCATCATATCGTCGTGTACCTGCTCGTCCATGCCGATCTCCTGATACCGCTCGCCGTATTCGATCATCGCCACCACCATGGTGTCGATGCGCTTGCCGTGGGTGTCCCCCAGGCTGCGGCGCAGATACTGCGGGATGTCGGTCGCCTTGATCAGGCCGCCACGCACCGCGTCGTCGATGTCATGGTTGATATAGGCGATGCGGTCGGCATAGTGGATGATGCGCCCCTCGGGCGTGTCCGCTTTTTTGGCGCCCGTGTGGCACACAATGCCGTCGCGCACCTCGCGCGTCAGGTTGAGGTCTTCAATGAGATCCACCATGCGCAGGCTCTGCTCATTGTGGCGGAAACCAAACGGGCAGACCTCCGCGAGCGCACGCTCGCCCGCGTGGCCGAAGGGCGTATGCCCCAGATCATGCCCGAGCGCGATCGCCTCGGTCAGGTCCTCGTTGAGCCGCAGGGCGCGCGCCACCGTGCGGGCGATCTGCGCGACCTCGAGCGTATGCGTCAATCGGGCGCGGTAGTGGTCGCCCTCGGGCGAGATGAACACCTGCGTCTTGTTGGAAAGCCTGCGGAACGCCTTGGAATGGATGATGCGATCCCTGTCGCGCTGGAAACAGGTGCGGTAGGGACAGGGCTCCATCTCCCGCAGGCGGCCCGCTGAGCTGTCCGCAAAGGTCGCCCACGGGGCGAGCATCTGGCGCTCACGCTGCTCCTGCTGCTCCCGGACGGTCATAACGCACCCCTCCTGTCTGCATCGGATATTAACTCAATATATTTATACCGCAGGATTGTGAAAAATCCTTTTCCATTTTGCAAATAATCAAAAAATTTTATTTGACCCGCCGTCCCATGAACCGCGTCTCCATCACCTCAGCGTAAACCTGCCCCGCCGTCGCCTCGGCGAGCGCCGCGTTCAGCCGGTCCTCCGTCCCCGCGGGCAGGGTGACAGTCAGCGTCACATCCGCTCCATAATCCGTCTCCTCAACCGAACAGTCATAGTCCGGCAGCAGATGCAGGATGATCTCGTACAGATTATACGGGCAGGCAATCAGCGCGATTGTATACAGGCTCATGCGCTGCACGCCTGCTGCCGCGACCGCGATCTGCGCGCCCTGCGTATAGGCGCGCACCAGCCCACCCGTGCCGAGCAGCACGCCGCCGAAGTAGCGCGTCACCACACAGCACACATCCACGAGGTTTTCATGCCGCAGCACGTCCAGGATCGGCATGCCCGCCGTACCCTGCGGCTCGCCGTCGTCCGAATAGCGCATGATGTTGCCCTCACGCAGGATATAGGCGTAGCAGTGATGGGTCGCGTCCCAGTAGGTGTCGCGCATCTCCTTGATCTTCGCCGTCGCCTGCTCGGGCGTCTCGACGTGCCACAGCCGACCGGTGAACTTGGAGCGCTTTTCTTCAAATTTGTCCTCGCCGTAGTCGAGAAACGGCACAAAATAATCTTTTTCCATTGCACTGTCACCGCCATGGATGCGCAAGCCTGTGCTCCCGCATCAATTCTCTGTCAGATATTCCGCCACGCGGCCATAGGTCTTGTCGTCCACGACCGCCTCGACCAGCGTGCCCTCCGCGGCGTAGTCGGTCGATTCGATCTGCGCCTCGCGGTGCAGCATATCGAGCACTGCGCCGTCGCTGTACGGGATGAGCAGTTTCACCTTATGCTTGCCGCGGCCGAGCGCGCGCTCGATGGTTTTAAGCAGCTCGTCGATACCTTCCCCAGTCTTGGCTGAAATCGCGACGCCTTCGTCCGGCCGGAAGTAAGGGATCGCATCCGGCGCGCACTTATCCGCCTTGTTATAAACCATAACGCGTGGGATATCCTGCGCGCCGAGCTGCGCCACGACGCGCTCCACGGTCTCGGCCTGGATGCGCCAGTCCTCGTCCGACACATCCACTACATGCAGCAGCAGGTCGGCATAGGCCAGCTCTTCGAGCGTGGCCTTAAATGCCGATACCAGATGGTGCGGCAGCTTGCGGATAAAGCCTACCGTGTCGGACAGCAGAATCTCCTGCGTGTCCGAAATGCGCTTTTTGCGTGTAGTCGGGTCGAGGGTATCGAACAGGCGGTCGTTCGCCGGGATATCCGCACCGGTCAGCGTATTGAGCAGCGTGGACTTGCCCGCGTTGGTATAGCCCACGATCGCAACCATGGGCAGCTCGGTCTTTTTGCGCTGGCGGCGCTGCACCGCGCGCACCTGCCGCACCTGTTCGAGATCCGCCTTGAGCTTGTCGATCCGCTTGCGGATGTGGCGGCGGTCGGTTTCGAGCTGGGTCTCGCCCGGGCCGCGCGTGCCGATCGGGCTTTTGCCGCCGCCCGCGGTCTGGCGCACCAGATGCGTCCACATGCCGGCGAGCCGCGGCAGGATATACTGGTACTGCGCCAGCTCGACCTGCAATTTGCCCTCGCCCGTGCGGGCGCGCTGGGCAAAAATGTCCAAAATCAGCGCCGAACGGTCAAGCACCGTACAGCCGATCAGCTCTTCCAGATTTCTGGTCTGGGAGGGCGACAGCTCATTGTCGAACAGAATGAGGCTCGCCTCGTTTGCCTCCGCGAGCGCCTTGACCTCTTCCGCCTTGCCCTCGCCGATAAAGGTGCGCGCATCCGGCGCCGGACGGCGCTGAAGTGTCATTGCAACAGCCTCCGCGCCCGCGGTCTCCGCGAGCGCGCGCAGCTCGTCCATCGTGCGCTCGTCCGCGTCCTGCTCGGCCGTGAAGCCCGGGCAGGACAGCCCGACCAGCACTGCGCGCTCTGCTTTGCTTTCGATTTGGTTTTCGGTCATGCGGTTCCCTCCTCTGTTTGCCGCACAAAGAAACAAAAAGCCATCGAACACACGTTTCGATGGCTTTGTTGTTACTTGTCCAGATTGAAACGCTTCTTGAAGCGATCAACACGTCCGCCGGTGTCTACCAGCTTCTGCTTGCCCGTGAAGAAGGGGTGGCACTTGGAGCAAACGTCAACGACGATATTCTCCTTGGTGGAGCCGGTCTCAATGACATTGCCGCAGGCACAGCGGATCGTGGTCTGCTTGTACTCGGGATGGATGCCCTGTTTCATGTTGTTTCACCTCTTTCCACGGGAACTAAACATAGTATCTCTTACAGTCGTAAAATTATGATACCACAACATACAGTAAATTGCAAGCATTATTTTTCATATACCAATTTTTCTTCTGTCCAGCCGTCCAGCACCGGGATCATGGACACTGCGAGCTTTTTCGCGCCCGCAAGATCATGCAGCAGATAGTTGCCGCACTCGATGCGGCTTGCGCCCGGGATCTCGCCCTCATAGGCTGCGATGAACGTCATGCTCTCCTGCACGAGCGCAATCGCGTCCGCGGGCTGCATATCGCGCACCAGGAAATAGAACCCGGTCTGGCAGCCCATCGGGCCGCAGTAGATGATTTGATCGGCAAAGCGCGAGTTGCGCGCATAGGTCGCAAACAGGTGCTCAAATGTATGCCCCGCCGCAGGTTCAATATAGGTCCCCGCGTTGGGATAGACCATGCGGATATCATAGGTCGTCACATCCCCGTCGATGCGCGAAGTGTACATGCCGGGTTTCAGCTTGTCATGGTTGACCTCAAAGCTTGCGATACGCTTCATGCTTTAGCCTCCTCCTGGCCTGCGCCCAGATATTTCAGCTCGGTCTGGTACTCACGCCAGAGCAGCAGGTACGAGATCAGGAAGGATGCGATCTCGGCGATCGGGAACGAATACCAGATCGCGCTGAGGCCGACAAAGCGCCCCAGCACCCACGCCGCAGGCAGGATGATGACCAGCTGGCGGCAGACGGAAACGATCAGGCTGTTCATGCCGCGCGCAGTGGCCTGGAACACCGTCGAGTTGATGATACCGAACGCCGCGCCGACAAAGGACAGGCTGATGGTCTTGAGCGCAGGCACGCCAACGGTCAGCATTTCCTGCGTAGCCGCCGCGTCCGTGCGGTCGACAAACATCATCAGCATCGGCTCCGGAATGAGCTGGAACAGCACAAAGCCCAGCAGCATGATCGCAACGGCTGTTCCCAGCGCAATGCGGTATGCCCCGAACAGGCGCTTTTTATTCCGCGCGCCATAGTTGTAGCCCATAACCGGCAGCGCGCCCTGGTTGAGGCCGAACACCGGCATGAACACGAAGGTCTGCAGTTTGAAGTACACCGCCAGCACGTTGACCGCGGTCTGCGAGAAGCCGATCAGGATGCCGTTCATGCCCGCCGTCATCACCGAGGTGATGGACTGCATGACAATGCCGGGCAGGCCGACGCGGTAGATATCCTTGACCGTCTGCAGGCGCCATTTGAATTTGCGCATATTGAGCCGCAGTACCTTCTGGTGCTTGAATACGCCCCACAGGCCAATCAGCATGCCGCAGATCTGGCCGATGACGGTCGCCAGCGCCGCACCGCTTACCCCCATCTCCGGGAACGGGCCGATGCCGAAGATCATCAGCGGGTCAAGGATGATATTGACGATTGCACCGGTCAGTCCCTGCAGCATGGGGATGATCATGTTGCCGGTCGACTGCTGCACCTTTTCACACATCATCGAGATCATGACAAAGATGCTCAGGCCAACCGCGATATGCGAATACTGCACCGCCTGCACCGATACGTCTTCCGTCGCTCCAAACGCGTTCACAAACACGCCCGAAAGTCCAAAGCCCAGCACGAGGAACACAATACCGCCGATGACCGACAGTGCAATGCCGTGCTCCGCCGCCGAGTCGGCATGCAGCTGGCGCTTTTCGCCCAGGCGGCGCGAGATCAGCGAGTTGACGCCTACGCCCGTACCGACGCCGATCGCCACAACCAGCGTCTGCAGCGGGAACACCAGCGACACCGCTGCCAGCGCGCTCTGCGAATACTGCGCCACAAAGATACTGTCCACAATGTTGTACAGTGCATTGATGATCATGGACAGCATGGCAGGCAGCGCCATGGAGAAAATCAGCGGTCCCATGCGCGCCGTACCCATTTTGTTTTCTTCCACGTTCCTTCCCCCTAACGATAAGTAAGCCGCACCGGAACTTGTCCGGTGCAGCTGCCGATTATTTTACTATTATAGTATAGGTGATACGCCGTCCAATTGCAACCCTTTTCTCATATTTTTCCCCTTAATTCGTCAAAAGAACGCTCGATAATAAGGTCGCTTGCCGCGCGCAGCTCCGTTTCCCCCGCGGCATAGGCCGGCTCAGCCACGCCGCAAACGTAAAAGCCGGCGCGCTTGGCGGTCGTGCAGGCGTAGGGAGCGTCCTCGAATACCGTACACTCAGCGGGCTCAAGCCCCATCCGGGCTGCCGACTGCAGATAGATGTCCGGCTCGCGCTTGGATACGCCAATATCCTCAATGGTCAGCATGAAGTCGAAGTAATCCAGCATATCCCGGTCGCGCAGTGCCTTTTCTGCATGCCGGCGGGCGGTCAGCGTTGCGACCGCCATCTTTACCCCGCGGCGGCGCAGCCCTTCGAGGAAGTCCAGCACGCCGTCCTTTGGCCTGGCAATGGTCTCGTAGCGCGCGGTAATCAGCTCGTCCATGCCGTCCATAATGCCCTGCGCATCCACCGGCAGGTCCGGATAACGGTCAGCAAAATACTGCGCCACCTGCGGCTGGGAAAAGCCCTCGGTCACGGCATAGTCCTGATCGGTAATATGTACGCCGAACTGCGCAAGATAGCCCTGTGTCAGCCGCTTCCATACCGGCATGGAGTCGAGCAGCGTGCCGTCCATGTCGAAGATCGCGCCCTTAAAATTGTGCATCTCATGTCGTCCTTTCCGGGAAGTCCTTATCTGTTGTTTCATTTGGTTTTTCGGTCGATAAACTGCGGCCGCATCTTAGAATACAGGATCTTCTGCTCGCTGTACAGCCCGTAATAGCCGCTGAGCATATAGGAGACTGCAATCACCAGCGCAAAGAGCGCCAAACTCTGCCCGCCGAACAGCTCATAGGCGAGCAGGATCGAGGTCAGCGGCGAATTGGTCACGCCGCAAAACACTGCAGTCATGCCGAGTCCCGCCGCGAACGAGGGTGCGAGTCCGAAAAAGCCGCCGTAGGCCGCGCCGAAGGTCGCGCCGATGAACAGCACGGGCACGATCTCGCCGCCCTTATAGCCCACGCCGATCGTGACCGCGGTCAGCACCAGCTTGATGAAGAACGCAGCATAACCCGCCTCGCCCGCGACTGCGCGCTCGATCACCGCCATGCCCGCGCCGTTGTAGTCACGCGTGCCGAGCAGCAGCGAGATAATCACGACCGCCGCGCCGCCAGCCGCCATGCAGGCGTACTGGTTCGGTATGTAACGCTTGAACAGATGCCCGATGCGGTGGAACACAATACACACCACAGCGCTCAGCACCGCGCACACTACGCCGAACAGCACGAGCTTTGCGAGCAGCAGGGCGTCCACGGTCTGCGGAATACCAGTGATGGCAAACGCCGTGGTCTCCCCGCCCAGCCGAAGCGCGAACTGATGCGCGATCACAGACGCCAGCACGCACGGAAACAGCGCCGCGTAGTACATCACGCCCACGCTGATGACCTCCATCGCAAACACGCTCGCCGCGAGCGGTGTGCCGAACAGGGCTGCAAAGCCCGCCGCCATGCCGCACATGGTGATCGTGCGCGAGTCGCGGTCGTCCAGCCGCATCCAGTGGCCGATATTGCCCGAGATCGCGCCGCCGAGCTGCAAGGCCGCGCCCTCACGGCCAGCCGAGCCGCCGCACAGGTGGGTGAGCACCGAGGTGACGAAAATGCTCGGCGCGAGCCGCAGCCGCACCGGATGATTTTCGCGCACCGAGGTCAGGATAAAGTTGGTACCGCGCTCGAGCGGCATATCCGCTTTTTTATACCAGAACGCAATGAAAACGCCCACAACCGGCAGCAAATACAGCATCCAGTCATGTGTCTCGCGCATCTCGCCCGCCCATTCGAGCGCATGGTGGAACACCGCGCCGACCGCGCCGACCACTACGCCAATGATGACCGCAAACGCACACCATCGCGCAAAAATCAGTGCATTTTTTGCCTGTTTAATCCAATATTGCCTATCCACGCTTACACTCCCTCATTTCCATTCCAGGCGGTTTCCAAATCCGCTTATTCTGTGTAAGTCTGAATCATGCTGCTTGCCCATGCAAGCAATGTTTCGCTTTGTTCGGCAAAGCTGCCGTCCGCGTCCCCCATCCCCGCGGCGAGGATTGCGCGCGCCTCTCCGTCCAGCAGAGACAGGAGCTCACTCTTGGTGCGGACAAATTCCCCCGTGCGGCAGAAATAGTCCGCGCGCAGGGTGAAAAACGCAGATTTGTACAGTCCGTGCAGCATCTCTCCGCTCTTTTCGTGCAGGCAGTTGTGCACGCAGGCATGATAGATGCCGCACGCGCCGATGCGCACCGCGCGGCGCGCGTCCTCGATACCGAAGCAGGTTTTCAGTTCCTCCAGCTTACCATACCACGGTTTGGTATCATAATAGAAGCCAAACAGCTCGGACGGCTCCCACGCGAGCAGCTCGCGCTTGCCTGAGACAAATCCGCATACCTTGTCCCGCTCTGGCAGGCTGTCCAGCACGGCCTCGTAGCGCTGCCAGTCCTCCGCCCGCCATTCGTCCAGAATGACGACCACGTCGATGTCGCTGTCCTCATTTGCCTCCCCGCGGGCGCGGCTGCCCTGCAGTCCGATGCAGTACACACGCGCCCCAAACGCCTGCCGCACCGCAGCCGTAAAATCATCCATCCAGCCTCCGATCTCCATATCCGCCTCCCCTTCCGATAAGAATTGCCCCGCAGGCTTTCTACGGGGCAATGGATTTGCTTACTTGCTGGTGGACGAGGTCTCCTTGAGCACAACGTCGTGCGCGCCGCCCTCGACGATCGAGGTTGCGGATACCAGCGTGATCTTGGCCTTCTTCTGGAACTCCGGAATGGAGAGCGCACCGCAGTTGCACATGGTCGAGCGCACCTTGCTCAGCGTCAGGCCGAGGTTGTCCTTGAGCGAGCCGGCATACGGCACGTAGGAGTCCACGCCTTCCTCAAAGGACAGCTTTGCCTCGCCGCCCATGTCATAGCGCTGCCAGTTGCGGGCACGTGCGGAGCCTTCACCCCAGTATTCCTTCATATAAGAGCCGTTGATGTTGACCTTGTTAGTCGGGGACTCGTCAAAGCGCGAGAAGTAGCGGCCGAGCATGAGGAAGTCCGCGCCCATGGCGAGCGCCAGCGTGCAGTGGTAGTCATGCACGATGCCGCCGTCCGAGCAGATCGGGACGTAAACGCCGGTTTCCTCAAAGTATTCGTCGCGCGCCGCAGCGACCTCGATCAGCGCGGTCGCCTGGCCGCGGCCAATGCCCTTCTGCTCACGGGTGATGCAGATCGAGCCGCCGCCGATGCCGACCTTGACAAAGTCCGCGCCCGCGTCAGCGAGGAAGCGGAAGCCCTCGCGGTCAACCACGTTGCCCGCGCCGACCCTGACGCTGTCGCCGTAGTTCTCGCGAATCCACGCGAGCGTGCGGCTCTGCCACTCGGAAAAGCCCTCGGACGAGTCGATGCACAGCACGTCGGCACCCGCCGCGACCAGCGCAGGCACGCGCTCAGCGTAGTCGCGGGTATTGATGCCCGCGCCGACGACATAGCGCTTGTGCGTATCAAGCAGTTCGAGCGAATTGGCCTTGTGGCTGTCGTAGTCCTTGCGGAACACAAGATAAACCAGATGCTGCTCGTCGTCAACGAGCGGCAGGGAGTTGAGCTTGTGATCCCAGATGATGTCGTTCGCAGTCTTGAGCGTGGTATCTGCCGGGGCAGTGATCAGCTTGTCGAACGGGGTCATGAACTCAGAAACCTTGACGCTGGTCTCCATACGGGAAACCCGGTAGTCGCGGCTGGTAACAATGCCGAGCAGCTTGCCGTTCGAGGTGCCATCCTCGGTAACCGCCATGGTAGAGTGTCCGGTGCGCGCCTTGAGCGCGAGTACGTCTGCGAGCGTCTGCTCGGGACGCAGGTTGGAGTCGGATACGATAAAGCCTGCCTTGTAGCTCTTGACGCGGGCAACCATTGCGGCCTCGCTCTCGATGGTCTGCGAACCGTAAATAAAGGAGATGCCGCCCTCCTGTGCGAGCGCAATCGCCATGCGGTCGTCCGAGACGGCCTGCATGATGGCCGATACCATCGGGATGTTGGCATACAACGCCGACTCTTCCCCCTTGCGGTACTTGACAATCGGGGTACGTAAGCTGACATTTGCCGGGATGCACTCGGCGGAGGAATAGCCCGGCACAAGCAGATATTCATTGAAGGTGTGCGAAGGCTCACTGAAGTAATACGCCATATCTTTTCTCCTTTTCTCCGTTCCTGTTTTTTAGATTCTATAATGGCTCTATTATAGTCTTTTTGTGCAGCAAAGTAAAGCGGGCATATAACTGATTTTGTAGGATTTTGCCTGTCGCCCCTTATGCAAACCGCGCAAACCCGCGCATAAAAACAAAAAGCCCCTTAAAAGGGCTTTTTGTCTGCCGCTGCCGCACATGCAACGGCATGCATTTCATTTTTGACCGGTTCCAGATAGGCGCACAACCTGGGATAATTCCCGCTTACCAGCAGCACCGCCGCGATAATGTATCTGCGGTGCCGTTCAATCACGCTTTGCCGCACACGGCTTGCCACCGCCAGCCGCTTGACCGGCAGCCTCTGCAGACGCCTGAGTTCGGCCATCAGCTCCGGGCACTGCAGCAGAACTGCGGCCGCCCGCGCGCAGTCGCGCCGCGGCTTTTCTGCATGCGGCACACACAGATCCGTGAGGCTGAATCCATAGGGAGAAAGCTGCTGGTTTGCCGCCTCGATCTCCCAGGCTGCGGTCTCGCTGTCCTTTTGGGACAGGCTCTGCGAAACCTCCATCTGCACGGAAAAATCCGGCATATCCCGGTCTACTGCGCCGTCGAACACCTGTGGGGACAGCGGGATTTCCGGCTCAAAATGCCGCTGTGACCGGTAATAATCGGCCAGCCGGTGCCGGATCACCAGCGAAGCAAAGGCACCGAAGCTGCCGCCGGCCGGGTCGTAGTGCTTGACAGCTTCATAAAACGCAAGCAGCGCGATGGAAAATTCATCATCACTTCGTGTGACAAGAAAGCCCGCGTATTTGGATGCCGTACGCAAAATGAACGGCTGATATGCTTCAATAAAGCACTCCAGAAAGGGTTCCTCCTGTCTGGCCCGCACTACTTCCTTTCCAGCGGTCCTCATATTGGCACGCTCCTTCCTATCTGATAACGATAGGTTAATCATACTGGAAGAATGTGTTAAATCGGTGTAAAATCTGTTTGCAAATCCGAAACTTTTACAGCGCGGCAAAACGCTGCAGCACAGCGGCGACTTCAGCGCGCGTCGCAGACGCGGCGGGTTCAAGGCGGCTGCCGTCCGTCCCGTTCAGGACGCCGTTTTCCACACACCAGGCCATAGCATCGGATGCATACGCAGAAACGCTGTCCGCATCCGCATACGCGGACAGATCCCCAGCTGCCGACGGCTCGCCTGCATAGCGGTACAACAGGGCCGCCATCTGCTCGCGGGTCACGCTCTCATCCGGCGAGAAAGCGGTCTGCGAGGTTCCGGTCACGATCCCCTGTTCAGTTGCCCACGAAACCGCATCCGCATAGTAGGCGTCTGCCGCAACATCCGCAAAGCCGCTGTCCTGCGATACAGCGGGCTCACCGCTCAGACGGTAGAGCACGGTCACGAGCATTGCCCGGCTCATCGATGTATCCGGAGAAAAGGCGGCAGCATCCGTGCCGTTCATCAGCCCTTCAGATACCACATACTGCACAGCGTCGGCATACCAGGCGTCTGCCTGCACGTCGCGGAAGCCGGTCCCGCCGGACGGCTGTCCGCCCATGCCGGTATCATTGGAGACGCCCAGCACGGCTTCCGCTGTTTCAACCGTCTCGCCGTCTACCAGCAGGGTGTAGGTCTCTCCTTCTGCCACTGCATCCGAGGAGAAGATCACACCGCTCATACGGTCCGCTGCAGTCGTTTCATACAGGGTGCTGCCGTCCGCATCCTGAATGGTGACGACGCTGCCCGCGCTGATGCCGAGCGCGCTTTCCATCTGCATGCCGCCCGGACTGGCGGGACGCTCTCCGTTTTCACCCTCCGGCGGAGTCATATCATCGGGGGATGCAGGCTGTCCGCCGTCGGGCGGGGTCATGTCTTCCGGATCAGATCCTGGTTCGCCCTCCGGCATATCGGGGCGTTCGCCTCGGTCAGGCATGGTTTCGCCCTCCGGCAGTGCCGGTGCTTCCCCATCTGCGCCTTCCGGCGGTGTGCCGCCTTCCATACCGCCCATGCCGCCGGGCCGTCCACCGCCCATGCCGCCGGACATCGTGCTGCCGAGCGCCACATAGGCCTGCGTGCCAGCTGACGGGGTCATGCCTGCGCCAAACAGCGTGCCGCCGTCCAAGGTGAAGGTGCCGTCATAGTCAATGGCCGTATCCATGCCGGAATCCGCTCCGTACACCTCGACAGTGCCGCCAGTCATGTTGATATCATTGTTGGAGTCCAGACCGTCCGCGCCCGCGTCAATATACAGGTCACCACCGTAAATATGGATGGCAAACAGGCCGCTGCGCTCGCCAATATCACTGTTGGCCGCGTTGATGCCGTCGTCCGAGGCGGTTATATCAAGATCACCGCTGTACACGGTCATCGTCGTGCCCTCAAGGCCCTCATAGCTGTCCGTGATCACGATGGCGGGTACGGCCGCGTCGTTCCCCTCCGCGCCGATGGTCAGCGCGTTATCCGCGTGAACCGCGTCGTCCGAGGTGGACAGCGTGAAGCTGCCGCCCGTTACGCTCACGTCAGCCGCATGCAGCGCGTCGTCCGCGCTGTCAATGGTGAACGTGCCGCCGGTGACGGACAGTGTCCCGTCCGCCTTGATGCCCTTGCAGGAGTCCGCGTCCTCGGCCAGCACGGTCTCGTGCCCGCCGTTTGCAGTAATGTCAAACGTACCGCCTGAAATGTTCAGGTCGCCATCCGCCTGCACGCCGTCCGCTGCTGAAACCAGCGTAAGCGTACCACCTGAAATGGTGATATCGCCCTTGGAAACCGTGTCCGGCTCGGTCTCGTCGTCCACATCAGGCGAAGCCTTGACTGCGTCGCCGCCGGCGTTGATCTCCAGCGTGCCGCCGAGGATGGTCAGCGCATCGTCGCACGACAGGCCGTCGTCCACTGCGTCGATGGTCAGCACCAGTTCATCGACCGTGATTGAGGACTGCGCTGCTCCCTTGATGCCGTTTTTATAGTTGCCGTCCACGGTCAGCGAGCCAGTACCGCCCAGTGTGAGCGTGCCTCCGGTCTTGACCTTGATTGCGGCGCTTTCATCGTTTGCGTCCGCGCTGTCCGCGACCGTATTCTCGCTGCCCGCTGCAGCGAGCAGCGTCGCTTCCGCGGATTTGTTAATGGTAATGGGCGAGGTGGTCGTGGAGGTTAGGTCAAGCCCGTCCAGCACCAGCGTTACGCCCGTGACCTCCTTTTTGACCGTGACCGAGCCGTCTGCGCATGCGCCGGAGAGCACATAGGTGCCCGCTTCGGTAATGGAAATTGCCGTGCCGTCGATCTCATAGCCGCTGTACGCGCCTGCTGCCGTGACCGAACCGTCCGAAAATTCGATCAGCGTTGCGTTCTGCTCAGTATAGCTTTCCGAGGCCGCGCATGCCACAGAGGGCAGCAGCATGGCCGACATGCTTGCGGCCAAAATGATAGACAGGATCCTTTTCTTCATATATGGTTCTCCTTTACAGTGTTTCCTTCAGCTGCGGCACCTTGCCGCAGACGATCTCCAGGTTGCCGTTTCGGCACCGGATCGCGTCGATCAGCGCCTTTTCGATGTCCGCTGACTTGAGTGTGATATGGTAATGCAGGTTATACAAGCTGCCCATATTGGTCGTGCGCACCGAGACCAGTTCGGATGCACTGGTATATTCGGCAAACAGGTCGTCAAACAGGCCGGTATAGTCCAGATTTTCCGGAATGGTGATCTTCAGCTCCTTTTCCACCGGCAGCTTTTTGCCGAACGAGAGCACGGAATATGCAACAAGCAGCAGGCAGACCGCAAGGCCGGTCACGACTGCAACCCCGATGTATCCCATACCGGTTGCAAGGCCAAGCGTCATGGCGAGGAAGATGCAGGTGATATCCCGCGCCGATCCCGCCGCCGAGCGGAAGCGGACCAGGCTGAACGCACCCGACACCGCAACGCCCGCGCCGATATTGCCGTTGACCAGCAGGATGATGACCTGCACCAGCGCCGGGATCAGCGCCAGTGTGACCGCCATGGACTGGGTATAGGTATTTTTGAACATGTACACACCCGCGACCAGCACGCCGAGCACCAGCGCCGCGGCAAGGCAGATGAAAAAGGACTGCGCGGTGATGCCCGCGTCCAGGATCGAGCCGAACAGCAACTCAGGCACAGAACACACCGTCCTTCCGGCTGCGGTTTTCGCGCAGCATGGCCTGATAGGCCGCCCCGTATTTGGAAAAATGCGTCGGGAACACGCCCGCTTCGGACAGCGCACGGGACAGCCAAAACGGCGCCGCCTGCAGGATCTTGATCTCCATCAGGCAGGTGCCTGCATCGAGCAGCGGCTCGCCCGCCGTGCCGGCAGACAGCTCCAAGTCGTCCGCGCGCCAGCGGATGCCCGAATCGAAAGTGATGCGCAGGTCGGGCTGCTCGCGGTCCATAACGGCAAAGCGGTCATAATAGATGAACATCGCCGGACACAAGTCGTGATAAAATGCACGGAACCACTCGATCTCCTGCGCGATCTGGCCGTGTCCGGCCTCCTGCTGCCCCTCCAGATAGGCGACCGCCTGCCCGTACGGCATACCGATGCGGCGTTTATATACGATGTGGTCAAACTTCTTTTTGATCTCGAGAAACACCTCGGTATCCGCTGCGGGCGTATTGTAGGCGCGCAGCCGCAGCTTTTCCTTATATGGCGGCCGGTCAAGCGAGCGGCGGATCAGCCGGAAGTCCGGAGTATCATAGTAGATATTGCTAATCGTGGACTGTGCAAAGCGGTCAGGCACCATACGCGGCGAAAAAACGTGTGCGAGCTGGTTAAACTGCTGCTGGGTCACCAGATATTTCTTCTCATATCGCTGGAATACATCCTGATAGGCTGTCATACAGGGATACCTCCTTGAAAATTTCGATCTGTTACTGAATGCGCGACTGGGCCCGAAATTTTTGAGGTCGTCACAAAAACTACACAAACACTCACAGATATTACACATATGACGGAGGTACCATCTTATAGCTGATAAGAAAGCGCCCCAGCTGCTGTCGCAGCCGGGGCGCTTTCTTTTGGAAATGAGGAATGAATGTCGTGGGCGTTATCCATGCTTGCGGGATCGTCCGGCCGAGCCGGTACCCCTTTCCTTTGTCCGGTAACAGAGTAGCATTTTTCTGCCTTGTATGTCAACCGCCCGCGGCATTCTTTAACGCAATCTTAACTCCCCCATTCCCACACACTTCCGGTGTGGAAAAAATACAGGACACTTTTTTTGACCGGGCGGCCGAATACCTCCCGCACAGCCAGCGCATACGCCTCGAGCTGCGGGCGGTACTGTTCGGCGCGTGCGGCAAGCCCGCTTTGGGACACGCGGTCGGTCTTGAAGTCCAGAATGACATACCCCTCCGGCGTGCCGATCAGGCAGTCGATCACGCCCTGCAGCAGCACCTTTTCCTCTGGCGCGTCCGCCGCGACCGGAAAATACTGCGCCGCAGGCACGAGGACGGAAAACTTAAATTCCCGCCGCACCTTGCTCTGCGCCATCAGATCGCGGTACAGGCTGGAGGCGAAAAACGCCGCGATCTTCGCTTTATCCACAGCCGCCGCCTGCTCAGGCGAAAGGATACGCTTGTCCGCGAGACGCTTCAGTTCCTGTTCTACGCCGCCCGGTACGCCCGCCGCCGCAAAATCGCAGAACTGCATGAACAGATGGTGCGCCGTGCCGACCTCGGCGGGCGTCAGCTTGCGCGCCCCCTGCTCAAGCAGCGGTGCGCGCAGCTTGGGCTCGCGGCGCGGGGGCAGGGTCTCCTCTGCGGCCTCGTCCGCGCGGTAGCCGCGGCCGACGCCGGTCGCGGTCAGCTTGCTCGGCAGGTCGGCGAGATAGGCATGCGGATAGTCCAGATACGGCTTGACCTCGTAACCCTCCGTATCCGTTTCCTCAAAGCGCAGCACCTCCTCTGCTTCGGGCGCGGCGAGCTCATCCGGCCGATATACGTGCAGAACAAACGCATCGCAGTCCGTGCCGTGCTCAGGCACTTCAAGGCTGTATTCCTCGCGCAGCGCGCGCGTGCACGGATGCCGCAGCAGCGGCGCCACGATCCACGCGAGCGGCGCGCGCACCGCGCCCATCGCGTACTGCGGCAGCTCGTCGAGCGACGCGAGCCGCGCCCATTTTTCGAGCGACTTTTGCAGCGTCCCGCTTGCGCAGGTGATGATGAGCTTCTCTTTTGCACGGGTCAGCGCAACATACAGTACGCGCAGTTCCTCGCTCACCATCTCGCGCCGCTGCTGCACCGCGACTGCCGTGCGCTCGACCGTGTCATACTGCACGCCGCGTGCTCGGTCGCGGCACTTGCTTCCGAAGCCCAGCTCCTTATGCACGAGCACCGGCTCGCGCAGGTCGGCTTCATTGAACTGCTTGGCACAGTCCGCCACAATCACAACCGGGAACTCGAGCCCCTTGGACTTGTGGATGGACATGATACGCACCGCGCCGCCGGTCGTCTCCGCGCCTACGGTCTGGAAGTCCTCCCCCGTCTCCTGCATGCCGCGCAGCAGGCGCACAAACGCGAACAGCCCGCGGAAGCCCTGCCCCTCGAACGCACGCGCCCGCTCGAAAAACGCCAGCAGGTTACTCTGCCGCTGCGCGCCGTTCGGCAGTGCGCCGTACAGCCCTAACGCGCCCGTCTCGTCATAGATCTCCCACAGCAGGCGGTAGACCGGCTGGTCGCAGGCGAACTCGCGCAGAAAGTCCAGCCGCTGCAAAAAAGCTTCCACCTTGGGGAAATCCGCGCGCGCAGCAAGCAGCGCGTCATAGTAGCTCACCTTGCGGTCGACCAGGCGGATGTCCGCCAGCTCCTGCTCGGTAAAGCCGATGAGCGGCGAGCGCAGCACACCGATCAGGTCGACGTCCTGCCGCGGGTTGTCGATGATGCTGAGGAACGACACCATCGTGCCGACCTCAGCGGTTTCCAGCAGGCCGCCGCGCTCCTCCGCGCTCGCGGAAACGCCCACCTGTTCGAGTGCGGCGATAAACGTGCGCGCCTTGGTCTTGGGCGAGCGCAGCAGGATGACGATATCCCCGGGCGTGACCGGGCGCAGCGCGCCCGTGCCCTTGTCGGTCACCGGGAAGCCCTCGTCCAGCAGCTGCCGGATGCGTCCCGCGGCGAGCCGCGCCTCGAGCGCGGTTTTGTCCGGCGCGTCGTCGTCCTCGCCGAGGTTCGCCGCGTCCACGAGCAGCACCTCGGTCTGATAACGCGGGTTGCCTGCATCCGGGTAGTAGTCCGCACCGAGGTGCAGCGCTTCGCGGTCGGTATACTGCAAATCGCCCACGGTCTCGCCCATGACAGCCGAAAACAGGTAGTTGCACGCGCCCAGCACCGCCGCGCGCGAGCGGAAGTTCTGTCCGAGTATCACGCGGCGCGCCTCGCCGTCCTGCGCCCTGTCCGTGTCCGCGAACGCACGGTATTTGGACAGGAAGATGGACGGGTCAGCCAGCCGGAACCCGTAAATGCTCTGCTTGACGTCGCCCACCATGAACAGGTTGGTCTCGTCCCGGGACAGCGCACGGAAGATCGCGTCCTGCACCGCGTTCGTGTCCTGATACTCGTCCACCGCGATCTCGGCAAAGCCCTCGGACAGGGTTTTCGCCAGCTGGGAGGGCTGCCCCTTGTCATACAGCAGACGCACCGCGAAGTGCTCAAGGTCGTTGAAGTCCGCCGCGTTGCGCGCGCGCTTGGCGGCGGAAAACGCATCGTCAAACGCGTCCACCATGTCGCACAGCGCGGCGAGCGCGGGCGCAGTCAGGCCGCGGTCGTACTCGGCTTCCTCCGCCGTAACGGTCAGCCACTTGTCGCGGATGGCCTTGGCAACGGTTTTCCATTCCTCGCGCATGGCCTTGATCTCCTCAAGGAAGGCCTTGTCCTCGAACTTACGCGCGGCTTTGAGCCGGTCGAAGGTGATGCGCCGCGCGGCCTCGATGCAGGTATCCCAGTCCCCGCCGTGCAGCGCGTCCAGCAGGCGCTCAGCCTGATTGAGGTCGCTCGTCAACGCAGGCAGGTAGGCGTCCGCCAGCTCGTCGATGCCGGTCACCTCGTCCACCGCCGTGCGCAGGAATGCCGCGCCGTGCTCTGCCGCTGCGCGCGCCTGCGCAAGCAGCACGCGTCCGTGCGGCGTGTCCATGCCGCGGGCGTACAGCCCCTCGCGCACATCCGCGAGGAAGGCGCGCGGGTCGGGATGCGCCTGTATCTTTTCGTAGGTGCTGAGGATGACCTCGCCGAGATTTTTGTCGTCGCGCCCGGCGGTCAGCAAGTCGCAGAGCGCAAAAAAGCCCTCGTCCCCGCGCTCATACGCCGCGTCGAGCACCTCCTCAAGCACCTCAGCGCGCAAAATCTTACCCTCATTTTCGTCCATCAGGCGAAAGTCGGGCGCGATGCCGAGCGCCGCCGCCTGCTCGCGCGCGAGCAACAGGCAGAGCGCATGCACGGTCGTGATCTTCGCGCGGTGCACCAGAAACAGCTGGCGGCGCAGGCGTGTGTCGCGCGGGTTTTTCGTCACTGCCTCGCCCAGCGCGCGGCCGATGCGCTCGCGCATCTCCGCCGCCGCCGCGTTGGTGAAGGTCACGAGCAGCAGACGGTCGATGTCCACCGGGGCATCCGGGTCGGTCAGTCGCGTCAGCACGCGCTCGACCAGCACCGCGGTCTTGCCCGAGCCGGCTGCCGCCGAGACGAGCAGCGCACCGCCCCGGTTGTGGATCGCGGTTTCCTGATCTTTGGTCCACTGCGGCACGTCACTCACCTCCTACCTGCTGCCAGAAATCCTCATCTGATAAGTGCCTCAGCCACCGCGCCTTGTCGCCCGCCGTCTCGTCAAACCGGCAGGCCGCGCGGAACTCGCACCAGTCGCAATAGCTCGAGTTTTTGTCCTTTTTGCACGGGTCGGCGGTCACGCTGCCACCTCGCAGCTCGCGTCCCATCTCGAGCAGCTTTTCGTGCGTGTAGCGTGCAAGCCGTCCGAATTTCGCGAGATCGGCCACTGCGGACTTGGCTGCGAGCGTCGGCTCGTCCTCGCCCTTTTTGGTCTTGATCGTGACCGGGATGAACCGCCCGTCGCCCTCCAGCCCGTGCTCCATCGCCTCGAGCAGCTCCATGTCGTCCGACAGAAGGCCGCTGCGGCGCAGCGCCTTGTCTCGCATTGCGCGCAGGGCGTCCTCGTCCACATCGCGCGGCGCGTCCGGCAGCTCGTCCCGCACCGGCACATACAGCACGCCCGCGGGCACGATCTCGTTCAGTTCGGCTTCCAGCCGCTGCCGGTAGCGGTCCAGCCCCTCCTGCTGGAGGGCGTACAGATAGATGATGAGCTGCATGTTCAGCCCATACCAGATATCCGAGAGCGAGAACGACTTTTTGCCGCTCTTGTAGTCCATCACGCGCAGGTACAGCCGCCCGTTTTTGATGTAGCCGTCCACGCGGTCCACCTTGCCGGACAGGGACACCGACAGGTCGCCGTCCGCGCACTCGACCGGCGGCAGGTCGCCGCCGCGCGAAAAGTCCACCTCGTAGTCGATGGGCGCGAAGTCCGACACGCGCAGCTCCTCGAGCACGTTGTCCAGAATCTGCTCGACCGTGCGCACCAAACGCTGGAACAGATAGCGGAAGCGCGCGGTCTTGGTTTCCAGCCCGCCGAGCTCCTCCTGCACATACTGCCGCACCGCCGCGCGGCAGACGCGCTTCACAATCTGCCCATCCGCCGCAGCCGCGCCGCCCTCCAGCTTACCGAGCGCGTCCAGCGCATGCTCGAGCACATAGTGGATAAACGTGCCGGTTTCGAGCGCGTCAAACCGCGCTGCCTTGCGCGGCTTTGCTTTCAGCCCGTACTGCATGAAGAACGCAAACCGGCAGGAATAGAAGGTATCCACGCGCGAGGCGGTCAGGTTCAGGCTTTTGCCGTACAGCCCGTCGATCGTGTGCGGGCTCACAAGCGGGCCGCGCCCGCGCTTCTGCGCCGCGGCATTATGAACGCGCTCGTCGTCTTTATAATAGTCATACGCCGCGCGCACAGCCGCTGTCCGGTCGCCGGACAGATAGGCGCACGCGAGTTCGACCGCCGGGCGCTCGGCCTGCAATCGGTCGCGCACGGTCTCGGTCTGGTGGGCAGAGAATGGCACGCCGGGCAGCAGATCCTGCACCGTTCCGACAAAATACGATGGCCGCGTCTCCCCGCCGGACGCATCGGTCAGGTGCCACGAGAGCAGCAGCTCGTCCGTCGGGCAGGCGAGCGCACGGTACAGCGTCTCCTGCTCCATGAGCAGGCGCTCCGCGCCGTAGGCTTTGAGCTCCACGCCGAGCGCGTCCAGCTTGTCGCGGTCCATGTCGCTGAGCAGCGACGCCGGAGACGGCGCTTTGGGGATCAGCCCGTCGTTGACACCGAGCAGGATGACGTATTTCGCGTTTTCCAGGCACGCGCGCTCGATGTTTCCGCAGGTCACGCGATCGAGCGAGACCGGGATGGTGCCCACATCGTACTCGCCCAGCACCAGCCGGAACAGCTGCGCGAACCGCTCGGCGGTGAGCGGCGTGTCCCCGCACACCCACGCGAACTGCTCCATCGCGGAGACCAGGATCTCCCACAGCTGGCGGTATTCGTCCGCAAGCTGTAAACGTCCCGCGGCTTCGTGCGCCGCGGCACGCGCGGACATGCGTCCCGGCGCATCTACAGCAAGCAGAAAACCGTACAGCGCGCGCACGCAGTCGGATGCAGGGTTCTCTCCCTTCAGCGCTTCGCGCAGGGCGGAGAACGGCGCGATCGCCCGCGCGCGCAGCTCGTTCAGTTCAGTGAGCTGCGCGCGGGAGTGGTCGTCAAACGGCAGGCCGTAGCCGTCCGGATGCTCGGTCCAGTCGCGCTCCCACGCGCCGCCGCGGATGTTCCAGGTCAGCACATAGTTTTCCAGCTTGTCCACCTCGTCGCGCGTCAGGCTGGTCAGCCCGGTCTTGAGACAGCCGAACAGGTCTTCATATTGGAAATAAGACTCCGCTGCCGCAAGCGCACCCACGACCATCGCCATCGGCGGGCGGGAGAGCAGATCGGGCTTTTCCGCGAGGAACACCGGCACATCGTACCGCGCCATCGCCATGGCCAGAAAGGCGGTGTAGGGCTCAATATCGCGTGCGCAGACCACAAAATCACGGTAGCGCGCGCCCTCGTCGCGCACCTTGCGGCGGATGTACGCCGCCGCATGCTCGCACTCGTCAAAGGGCGACGCCGCGGCATACAGGCGCACGCCGCGCGCGTCCTCATGCGCCGTGCGCACGGGCAGCAGGCTTTCCTGCTCGATCGCCGCCAGACCCGCCGGGCGCGCGATCCTGCCCGCGCCGAGGTCGATCTGCTCGGCAGTCCTGTTGTGGCGCTTTGCCATGCGGGTCAGGGTCTTGACCGTCTTGCAGCCGGTGACGAAGATTTCGGGGTACGCCATATCGCAGGTAACGGCTGCCGCGAGCGGCACGCCCGCGGCCAGCATCGCGTCCACGACCGCGAGCTCCTGCGGCGTAAAGCCGAGGAAGCCGTCCAGATAGACCGCCGCGCCGTCCAGCACATGGCTGTCCGCCAACCGGTCGCGCAGATGGGTCAGCCGGTCGCGCGGGTCGGGCAGGGATTCGTCGCACAGGCGCTCGTAGGCGGTCAGCAGCTGCGCCAGGTCGCCCAGCTTAGCGGCAAGTGCCGCATCCTCACACTCCTCGGACGCGGCAAACAACGCTTCCGGTGCAACTGCACAGGTCTTGCACTCATCCACCAGCCGCAGCGCTTCACGGAGCAGCTCCGGCTTGTCCGCCAGCCCCTCCCACGCAGAAAGGCCGCCCTGCACGCGGCGCGCGGCCTCCTGCAGGGTCAGCAGCTGTCCCGCCGGGGTGAGCATCTGCTGCGCCAGCCCGCCTACCTCGGAGAACACGCGGTCGGCCAGACGCGAAAATGTCAGCACCTCCGCCGTGCGCGCGCCGTGATTTCCGGTTGCGGCGGCAAGGTGTCGCTCCATCTGGTGCGAGTTGAGCTCGGGCACGAGCAGGATCTGCCGCCCCTCATCCCGCGCGCACAAAGCAGCGATCTCCTGTAAGATTGCAGTTGTCTTGCCGCTGCCTGCGCGGCCGGTCCAGATTCGCATGGTGGTCTCCCCTCTCGTTGGCTTTTATCATACCATGCCCGGGACGGACACGCAAGCGCGCGCCCGGCTTCCTGGCGCTCTTGGTGTCCGGGAAAAAAGCTGTTGACTTTTCGCCGCAAATCGACTATACTATACAAGCGTCGCAAATGCCTCTGTAGCTCAGTCGGTAGAGCAGGGGACTGAAAATCCCCGTGTCGGTGGT